>RCMY010001380.1_pt1 | contig 23752 bp, 24 predicted proteins | sample 2041341 | NCBI WGS metagenome assembly RCMY01 (sample SAMN09708234, study PRJNA481090) | Marine sediment metagenome, whole genome shotgun sequencing project.
GCCACTTCGTCGAGTACATCGGCTCGAACACTTGGGTCGGCGTTGGCGAAATTGAGGTCGTGCATCGAGTCAAGCGGAACCACATGCACATGGGTGTGTGGAACCTCGAAGCCGGCGATCATGAGCCCGACCCTGACGCACTCAATGGCATTCTTCTGTGCTTGTCCGACTACGTGCGCGACCGTCATGAGATGCTCAGTGATTGCGCCATCGAGGTCGGTCCATTGATCGGTTTCGGACCGTGGGATCACCAGAACGTGACCCTCGTGCAGCGGGCGAATGTCGAGCATTGCGATACAGACCTCGTCTGACCAGAGGATCCGACCGGGGATCTCGCCTTGAATGATTCGTGTGAAAATCGACGGCATAGGGGTCGATCGTAAAGGATGGAGGGATGTCAGACCTCAACGAGTCATCAAACTCTCCCCTTGGCTACGTCGTCGATCGTTCGGTGGCAACAATCTCGCTCGACTCGCCTGAGCGAAAGAACTCCCTCTCGCCCTCGCTCGTCACCGAGTTGGCCGACCGGCTCGATGAGGCAATGGCCGACGACTCGGTGCGCGTCATCGTGCTGACGAATACGGGAAATACGTTCTGTGCTGGCGCCGATCTGAAGTCAGCTGCGCCTGGAGCGAAAGCGGCCGGGAGAACACGAAGCTTCGTCGAAGTCTTCCAAGCAATTCAGAATGGACCGAAGCCGGTCATCGGAAAAATCAATGGCCACGCAACAGGTGGTGGCGTCGGCCTCGTTGCCGTCTGTGATATCTCCGTGATGCGAGACGACGCAAAGATCGGTTTCACCGAGGTAAGGATCGGCGTTGCACCCGCGATTATCTCTGTTGTCTGCCTGCCAAAAATGAGTCGGGCAAACGCCACTGAGCTGTTCTTGACCGGTGATCGGATTCCGCCCGCCCGAGCGGCGGAGGTTGGCCTCATAAACAGGGCTGTGCCCGCCGCGGATCTCGACTCAGTGGTGGAGGGGTTCGTCGACCAACTGATCCTTGGCGGTCCAAACGCGTTGGCCTTCGCCAAACGACTAGTCCATGAAGTCCCGACGATGACAGCGGACGAAGCGTTCACGTGGACCGCCGTTCAGTCGGCTGCGTTGTTCACCAAGGACGAAGCGAAGTCCGGCATCGCGGCATTTCGCAATCGCGAGCCAGCTCCATGGGCAAGTCGGTAACCGACTGCTACTCGAGGTCGGGATACACCGATGGCGGCGGTCCCGCCTCGCCAGGTCCTTCACAGACCCAGCATGAAGAATCGGCCGAGCCTGTCCACGCCACTTCGCATTCGACACAGCTCATGCGAAGCCCTGATCGTCGATAGCGGGGCGCCACCGGTGAGGGCGCAGTTCGGGCAGATGGGGTCGGCACCCGGACCTATCGGCCGCCCAGCCGTCCTGTTTAGCCCGAAGGGTTGATACAGCCTGATGCGCGGCCTATCCGCGGCCGAGCATGCCGCCGTAGCAATCTCGCTCGCGAAGATCGAGCGAAGCCGTGTCGACCTGGTAGCAGAAGTACCGAGCACCGACACCGTCGATCGTCCAGGCGTTAACGAGAAAAGTGCCGGGGTGGATCGTCCAGCCAACCTCGCTACCAGCTCCCATCGCTTCGATCAGCATCTGCGGCACGTCGACGGGGTCGATCGCCCATGATGCACCATCGAAGCCGATCTCGTCACCGTTTGTCCAAGCCCGTTCGGTCTGTCGCCTCTCGGGGTTCTCGGCTGAGGGCACGAGGTACAACTGCACAATGGCGTCAGGAGGACAGTCGTTGCAGAGCGGTTCCAGCGAGACGTAGCCATATGGGCCGTTCACATCAGCTGAAGAGCGCATCGCTTGCTCGAGGTCAGCGGTGTTACCCGCAGCCAGTGCGGTGGTAGCTGGCTCCCCGACGAATTCGGTTGTAGCGGTCGGGACAGCGTCGCTGGCCACAGTCTCGGCACCAGCGTCGGCGGCACTCGACACCTCAGTCGCGGTCTCAGAGTCCCCGACCGATCCGAGTCCAGAACATGCCGAAAGCGCCACAACGAGTCCAACGATGAACATGTACCGGGCACCGGCCCGATGATTGTTGGAATGAACACCCACGACACCCAATCGGCCGGCAAGGGGCGAGGTTGAGTCTTAGGACGTGCTTGGCAGGGCCCGAGCATGATTCGTGAGTAGATAGGGTCACTTTCTAGCGTTTGGATCGCCACCCTTAGACCCGGCTCATTCGAGGACTGATCAAGAAAGAATCGGGCTTTTTGTACCAGCTGAGATCGCAAGCTATTCGTCTCGGACCCGCTGACTGCGAGTTGGGCGAAGCCAGCGCTCATGCGGGCTAGACCTCGCACTGGTATCGAGCAACGCCGAAAGACGGGCGCTGCTGCGGTACTGCTTCGGCGTCTTTCGGAGAAAGGGCGCGACGGCAGCGAGTTCGGCTGGATCCACGTTCTTGTTATCGGGGGCGCCCCGACGAATCTTCAATCCGTGGGCAAGTCCGCCCTCCGTGTCGGCGGCGAACTACTCCATCTGCTCCTGCTGCTGGCTCCCATCGCGGTGGCTGACAAGTTGCACGACGGCAGTGAGCCCGCCACCCGGCGTATCGTGCAGCGCCACGGTGCCGTTCGAGGCTCGAACGAGAGTGTCGACAATCGACAACCCGAGACCAGAGCCTTGACGACTCGTGTCACCGCGCCAGAACCGCTGGAGTGCGTCACGTTTCGCTTTGTCGGGCAAACCCGGTCCGTGATCAACGACCGAGAGCAACAACGCTTCACCGTCGCGACGAATGTCGAGTTCGACCACTCCCCCAGCAAATGAGAAGTCAACGGCGTTGTCAATCAGGTTGTCGAGCACCTGTTCCAGGGCCCCCTCAGGGGCCAACACCAGCGCCGAGGTTAACCCCTTGGCGACTATCGACACCGAACTCTGCTCAGCCACTGCGGCCCAGGTGTTTGCTCGCTCCTCCACCAACAGGCCAAGGTCGGCAGGGACGAGAACATGCTTTTCGTCAGACCGAGCAAGGTGGAGGAGATCGTTCACAAGGTCGGCCAGGCGATTGGTTTCAACTAGTGCTGCCTGTGCTTCTACGGCCGGATCACCGGCCCCGTCGACGATCCCTTCAAGGCGTAGCCGTAGTCCCGTGAGGGGCGTCCTCAGCTGGTGCGACGCGTCGCTCACGAACCCTCGTTGCCGATCCATGATCTCGGTGAGTTGTTGTGCCATGTCGGCCATAGCCGCATGCAGGTTGATGATTTCGGGAGGCGCTTCGTCTGGTATGGGCACTGGCGAGAGGTCACCGCTTGCGAATCTCCTGGCGTGGGCTTCGAGCTGGCGAATCGGTCGCGACACCGATCGGGCGACGGCCCAGCCAACGAGAGCGGTCGCCGCAAGCACAACCACGGCGATGGCAGCGAGCCCAATCCAGAACCGGCGAACTCGATCTCCTGCATCATCGCTGTCGAGAGTAAGACGAACCGCGCCGTGCACATTGCCTCCCGAGGCAACCGGAACCGCAGCATAAATAATCGACGCCTGGAGCGTCGCCGAATCTCGAGTCCCGTTTGGCTGGCCACCTTCGAGCGCAATCGCGATCTCGGGCCTTGTGGAATAGTCGCGCCCAGTGGAGAAATTTGGGTCTGTGTCCGCAACGGATATGCCGTTCGCATCAACGATCAGGACGCGAGTGCCTGAGTCAGCGGCATACTGCTGCGCCCTCTCCGGGTCGACTGGCTGGGAGGCTTCGAGGTCATCCTCATAGAAGCTGCCGAGGGCAGTTGCATCTCGCTCGAGAAGGCCGGAGACATTCTCAATCTCGCGTCGCTGAAAGAACAAGGCGAGAGGCACTTCGAGCACAATCAGAACGAACAGGGTGACAATGAGGTAGCTCACAACGAGCCGGCGAACCATCGGCGCTACTCCTTCGTTACCGGGATGCGATAACCGATCCCGCGCACCGTCTCAATCAGGTCGGGCGCCAATTTCTTGCGAAGCGACGCAATGTGCACGTCGAGGGTCTTCGTTGGACCCCACCAGTTTTCGTCCCAGACCTCGCTGATGATCGCTTCTCGAGTTCGGACTGTTCCCGGCTCGCGAGCCAGAAAAAGGAGGAGATCAAACTCTTTCGGTGAGAGCGATACCGATACCTCGCCGAAGACCACCTCTCTGGTCCGCTGATCGATAGAAAGCGAACTGACGACTACAGGGGCGTCAGAAACTGGCGAGGAGCCGTCGGCTTGCGAGCGGCGAAGCACCGCTCGCACACGGGCAACAAGCTCACGAAAGCCAAACGGCTTCTGTACGTAATCGTCCGCACCAATCTCGAGTAGCGACACCTTGTCGATCTCGTCGCCTCTTGCGGTCACGATGATGATGGGCACCTGGGATGATTCGCGGATTCGGCGACAGACCACCTGACCGTCAATATCCGGGAGGCCGAGGTCGAGGAGAACGAGGTCTACTTCTTTCGCGGCTAACGCTTCGGCCCCTGTCTTTGCCCAGGTCACGGTAAACCCCTCGCGCTCCAGTCCACCCATAAGCGGCTCTGCAATGCCGGGGTCATCTTCAACGAGCAGGAGGTGCATGGCAACAGGTTGGCACGCTCCCCGCCATTGCAAGCAGCTCCTAACCTTTTCTTTGCCTTGTGGTGGACTTCTACTTACCTCGGATGTTTTAGTTTCGATGACATGAACAGAACCACGTTTGTCACATTCGCCTCGGTTGGCGGTGTCGTTATTGCTGGCGCAGCAGTCATTGGCGCCAATTTTGGCATCCTTACCGCAGCAGACGCATCTTCCCCACTAGGCGATCTTTCTGCAGCAGCCGAACCATCCATGTTCGTCACAACTACGACTTCCGCTGAGTCACTGGATTCAGTTCTTGCGATCTACCAAGTAGAAAACGCGGGCACGGTTCAGGTAGTTGAGACCCTAACCGGACTCTCATTCGGGGTTGTGACTCCACGTGATGGCTGGGTCTGGGTTCCCGATTCCGAAGGCGAGACGCTGACCGGAATCTTCTCTAACGGCACCACAAATATCCAGTTCCGCGCGGTTCAGACTGACGGCTCGGTTCAGGCCGAGATCATCGACATTGGCGCCGATGGAGCGGGCGGACCAGGAAGCCCAGTCGCAGCAGACCCACCGACTCCTGCGGTGCCCGCGCCGGTTAGCCCAACCACCGCTCCGGACTCATACGACGACGATCACGACGACGACCACGAGGGGCGTGACGACGACCACGACGACCACGACGACCACGAGGGGCGTGACGACGATGACTGATCAGTCCACGCAGGACCGCCTCGAGATGCTCGCCGCTCGCCGTTCCGCCACCACGCCTAAGGGTAAGAAGCGACAGCGGCATCCCGCAATCGGCTCACGGATTGCCGTCACAGGCTTTGGTGCCACCGCCACGCTCGGCATGGTCGCAGCCTTTACGATGGCGAGCAGTCCGTCGCCAGAGAACGACACGGTGGCCGCTGCTCCTGTCGTCGAGCAAACCGCTGCTCCAACCTCAGCGCCGTCAACAACTACGACACCAACAACGCAAGAGCCCATCAAGCTCACGTTGCCGCCAACGACAGCGCCGGAAACCACGTTGGTATCACGCGCGGTGCCTGCTCCGGTAGTTACACAAGCGCCCCGCTCGGCGGCCCCGACCGCTCCCCCGGCCCCTGCGCCAACCGCACCGCCAACTCAATCCAGTGGCTCCTGAAACCGCCTCGCTGCGACGAGTCTGCGGTAACGCGATGGCGACCTGGGTCGACATCATGGCCTTCGGAGCAAGCGGGGAGGCAATTGACTCCGCTCTGGAGCGGGTGCACGTCCTAGAGGAACGATGGAGTCGTTTCCGACCGATGAGCGATATTAGCCGGCTCAACACATCGCCCGAGATGCCACTAACGGTCAGCGCAGACACGATTCTGCTGATCAAGTTGATGCAGGAAGGCCACCAACTGTCTGGCGGCCGATTTGACCCTTCCATCCTCCCCGCTCTCGTTGATGCGGGCTACTACGCCAGCATCAACGACCAGGGGGCGGTCACACTACTACCGGCAGATGCCGCGTCGGCCGGCTCCCGGATGGGCGCAATTCTCATCGACGAGACACACTCCACGGTGCAGTTTCCGCGAGGCGTCGCGCTCGACCCAGGAGGAATCGGAAAGGGCCTCGCCGCAGATCTCGTCGTTGCCGAGTTACTCGCCGCTGGCGCAGAAAGCGCAATGGTAAGCATCGGTGGCGATCTTGCTGTGGGAGGCACTACTCCCGATGGCCGCGGATGGCCGGTCCAGATCACCGACCCTCATCACGCCAAGAAAATGCTTCTCGAGTTTTGTGTGTCGGCGGGCGGCGTCGCAACCTCCAGTTCGAGAACTCGAACCTGGTGTTCCAATGGTGAAACTCGCCATCACACAATCGACCCCTCGACGAATATCTCGGCCACTACCGACATCGCCTCAGTAACGGTGGCGGCAGGATCGGGCGCTGAGGCCGAGGTGCATGCGACGTCCACCCTTGTCCTCGGATCCGAAGATGGGCTCGACTATCTCGAATCACGCTCGCTGCACGGCGTCATTGTCCGAAACGACGCCAGCATCGTCGTAACCCGCTCGTTAAAGAAGCAGTGGGACGCAACCTTCCAGGAAACATCGGTATGAACGAACAGATGTGGTGGTTTCTCGCCCGTTCGAGTGGCATCGTCGCATGGGCTCTCCTTACGGCCTCCGTGTTGTGGGGCATCGTGCTCTCGACCGACTTGTTTCCCCGCAACCGACGCCCAGCCTGGCTACTCGACCTACATCGCTGGCTAGGTGGGCTCACCTGCGGCTTCCTCGGTCTCCATCTCGTCATGCTGTGGGCCGACAGCTACATCGAGTTCACCATTGCAGACTTCCTGATTCCATTTCGTGCGACCTGGAAGCCAACGGCGGTTGCGCTCGGGGTTATCGCGACCTGGCTCCTGGTCATGGTGCAAGCTACCTCGTTGGCCCGCAAACGACTTAGCGCCGGTGTGTGGCGCACTGTTCACCTCGCCAGCTACGCCGCGTTTGTCCTCGGCGGCATCCACGGCTCGATGGCGGGATCTGATGCGATGAAACCGGTGTACCAGTTCTCAAACCTGTTAGGCCTCAGCGCGGTTGTCGGTCTCGTCCTCCACCGTGTGGTCCATGGCAGGCGAGGCCGACAGACCGGAAAGGCGCAATCAACCTCCCCGGTAGTACATTGACGAGCATGAATAGGGCGATGTATGTGCGGGCAGCATCTCTCGGAAGCGTATTGCTAGCGGGTAGCGCGTTTCTTGGAGCGAATTCACAGATCGATGACATGGTGCCAACGGTCGCGCCAGCATGGGCGTATGCGCCGACGATCGTGCGACCAGATGACAGCTCGGCGCCGCAAGTCACATCGCCGATCGCTCCACGCCAGCAGACTTTCGTCTATCAGGTGGAGAGCGCAGGCGTTGTCGAGGTCAGGCGTGTGACCGGCGGTCTTGCGTTCGGAGATGTCACCCCCGCCGCCGGATGGACCTGGGAGCCCGACGAAGTAGGCGCATCGCTAAGTGGCACGTTTTCTAATGGCACAACGACGCTGCTGTTCATAGTTGTCGACAAAGATGGATCTCCCCAGGCAATGGCAATGGAAGTCGGCTCGAACGACGTAGCCCCCACGCCAACTACACAAAAGCGGCCATCGGTTCGGTCAACTTCTGCGCCAACGACTCCGCCTGCTACCTCACCGACGACGTCGCCTCCATCACCTCCGGCGCCTGCTGAGGCGGCACCAAAACCCGTCGCCGAACCTGTGGTCGTGGTTGCGGCACCAACGACCAGTACAACGTCTACCACCCGGCCGACACCAACCACTCAGCCGGCGACGGAACGAAAAACCACGGCGTCACCCGTTACAACCGAAAAGCCCAGAGCCGATCGCGAAGACAAGAAGCGCGACGATAAGAACGACGACCGCGACGACAAGAAGCGCGACGACAAGAAGCGCGACGACAAGAACGACGACCGCGACGACGACCGCGACGACAAGAACGACGACCGCGACGACAAGAAAAACGACGACAAGAAGCGCGACGATAAGAACGACGACGATAAGAACGACGACCGCGACGACTAACGCAACGCGAAAAGCAGCCGCTTTTGACGCCGAAAACGTAGGCGAAAAGTGGCTGCTTTTGGAGTCAGTCTGCTCTGCGGTTACTCGCCGAGACGGGCGCCCGTCCCGGTATCGAACGTGTGCACTGGGCCGGCGACCTTCAACTTGACACTGTCACCACGATGCGGTGGTGATTCACCGTCAACACGGACGACGAGGCGACCAGTTTCTCCGTGATGGTCAAAGTCGACGTGGAGGAATGCATCGGCGCCGAGTTCTTCGACCACCACCACTTTGGCTGTGAATCCGTCATCAGCGATCTCGAGATGCTCGGGTCGAACGCCGAAGGCAATCTCTTTGAGCTTCAATCGATCAATGTCGGCGAGGACTGCATCGGGCAGTTCCACTGAACTTGAGCCGAGTTTGGCGTTGCGGCCATCGACCGGAACCGTAACCAGGTTCATAGCGGGCGAACCAATGAAGCCAGCGACGAAGAGCGTTGCCGGTCGTTCATACAGTTCACGAGACGACGCCACCTGTTGCAGCTCGCCAAAGTTCAATACGGCGACTCGATCACCCATGGTCATAGCTTCGACCTGGTCGTGCGTGACATAGACCGTGGTTACACCAAGACGGGCCTGGAGGTCGGAAATTTCGGTACGGGTTTGCACTCGAAGCTTGGCGTCAAGGTTCGAGAGCGGCTCGTCCATGAGGTACACCTGCGGCTGGCGAACAATCGCCCGACCCATGGCGACGCGCTGGCGTTGTCCGCCAGAGAGCGCCTTCGGCTTGCGGTCAAGGTAAGGAGTGAGGTCAAGGACCCGCGCTGCCTCTTCGACCTGCTTACGACGCTCGGCCTTTGGAACCTTGGCCTGCTTTAGTGCGAAGCCCATGTTTTCGGCCACGGTCATCTGTGGATAGAGCGCATAGTTCTGGAAGACCATGGCGATGTCGCGGTCTTTCGGCGACACGGCGGACACATCTCGTCCGCCAATATGGATGCTTCCTGCATTCACCGGCTCAAGACCAGCAAGCATTCGAAGCGCCGTTGACTTACCGGAACCAGATGGCCCGACCAGCACCAGGAATTCGCCGTCAGCAATCGACAGGCTGAACTGGTTGACTGCCGGCTCAGTGGTGCCAGCATAGATACGGCTTGCTTTACGGAATTCGACGTCAGCCATGTGTTCTGCTCCTGATCATTTGATGGCGCCCATTGCGAGGCCACGAACCAATTTCTTCTGTGCAGCCCAACCGGCAAGCACCACGGGGATGCAGGCAAGCGTGGCGGCGGCGGACAGCTTGGCAAAGAACTGCCCACGGGTATCGACTTGCGTTGTCACCCAGATTGGCGCGGTTGGCGCATTGACGCTGGTGAGGGTAACTGCCAGGAAGTACTCGTTCCAGGCGAAGATGAAACAAAGAAGGGCCGTCGCCGCAATACCGGGAGCAACAATTGGCAGAACGACTGACCAGAGTTGACCCCCCAAGTTTGCGCCATCGATCTCAGATGCTTCGATGAGTTCACGTGGCACTTCAGAGAAGAATGACCGCATCATCCAGACCGCCAGCGGCAGGTTCATCGCTGTGTAGAGGATGATGAGGATCAGGCGTGTGTCGAGAAGGCCAAGCGTCTTGGTGATGTAGTACAGGGGCAAGATCGCCGCCGCAATTGGCAGAAACTTCGTCGAGATAAAGAAGAAGAGAACGTCACGCCATTTCTGCACGGGACGAATAGCCAAGGCGTACGCCGCCGGAATGGCCAAGATCAGCACGAGGAGGGTCGAGATGACGACAACCATCGCCGAGTTAGTGAACGCACTGGCAAACGTCAGCGTGCCCGGTGTGTCGCCCATTACTTCCCGGTAGCGGTCAAGGGAGGCGTCGAATGTGAACGCTGGCGTTTCGCTCTGAGCCACATCTTCGCTCTTAAAGGAGGTGAGGACCATCCAGAAGACAGGGAAGAAGAACACGAGTGAGAAGAGCCAGGCAAACACGCCCATGATGCGTGACGCCCACTTACCTTCTCCGACGACTTGAATCTCGTCTGAACCGCTCATACGACGTCCTCTCCCTCAAGTAGATTCGAAATGACACGAAGTGCGATGTTGGCCAAGATGATGGCGAAGAACACCACGATTACGCCGTAGGCACTGGCCTGGCCGAAGCGCCAACCACCGCCGATCGAGCGCTGGTAGACAAAGTATGGGATGTTCTTCGCCCCACTCGCACCGCCCACCAATTGGTCGACGGTGTCGAAGGTTTGGAGGACGTAGATGGAGCCAAGCAAGATGCCGAGCTCGATATAGGAGCGCAGATGGGGCAGGGTGATCTGGAAGAAGATCGCAACTGGACTCGCACCATCGACACGGGCGGCTTCGAGCACGTCGGTCGGCTGGCTCTGCAGTCCAGCCAAGATGATCAGCATCAAGAATGGGGTCCATTGCCAGACCAGCACCAGGATGACGCTATAGAGCGGGTACTTCGAGGTGAATTCGATGGGCTCGGCACCGCCGCTGCGAAGCATCCAGTTGAGGAAACCGTAGGTGGCATCAAAGAGCCCGGAGCGCCACACGAGCGATGCTGCGACGGGCATGATGAGGAACGGCGTGATCAGGAGTGTGCGAACAAAGCCCTGACCAAAGAACTTGCGGTCGAGCAACACCGCAAGGATGATTCCGAGGAACGCCGAGAAGAAGAGCGTTCCGCCTGTGATCCAAAGCGTGTTGAGTGCCGCTTCTCGGAACGACGCGTTTCCGATGAGTTCAGTGAAGTTGCGGATGCCGATGAACTCGAATGGTTCTTTCGGCTTGTTGAAGACCCATTTATGGAGCGAGAACCAGAGCGTAATAATGAACGGAACCTGGGTCACCACAATGGTGAACAGGAGTGCCGGTAAGAGCGGAACCCGCCGCAGCCAACGGTCGCGTTTCTCAGCCTTCGCCACAAGCGGGTTGCGGTCTTCCGGTGAGATTGTTGCGATTTCGTTAGCCACGGCGGTCCCCTAGTTACGTGATGTGTCGCAGATTTGGCGACACTTTATTGACTGGCTAGTTACTGGCTGACTTCTTCAGCGTATGACTGGCACTTGTCCAGGGCGTCGTCGACTGACTGGTTGCCAGCGATTGAAGCTGAGAGTTCCTCGGTGCAACGGGTTGCCACATCGGCGAACTCAGGAATGTTGACGTACTGCACGCCAGGCAGGCCTGGTCGAGGTGTCGTTCCTGGGTTGTCGATAGGAGCAGCATTCATTGCGGAGAGTGTGGTTGCGGCAAAGGTGCTTGCTGCTTCCTGGTACTCAGGGATTTCGTAGGTTGACTTGCGTGATCCTGGTGGGATACCGGCCCAACCACCAGGAAGCTCTGTTCCTGCGAGTTGGATGTATTCCTTTGAGGTTGCCCAGCTGAGGTACTCCCATGCTGCGTCTGCGTCATTGACGCCTGCAGGAATGGCGAGGGCCCAGGTCCAGAGCCAGCCGGAGGCTGGGGTGTCACGGGTTGGTGCAAGTGCGTAACCAAGCTTGCCCTGAACTGGGCTGCCGTCTGACTCGAGGATGCCAGCTGCGACAGTGGCGTCATACCACATTGCAACCTTGCCGTCCTGGAGCAGAGTGAGGCACTCGGTGAAGCTAGAGTTAGCAGCGTCAGGCTCGCCTGCGTCGTTCAGAAGGTCAACATAGAAGTTGACGGCTTCACGGAAGCCACCATCGGTGTTGATCTGAGCGGCGCCTGGGGTGCCATCTTCATTTGCTTCCCACCAGGTACCACCGAAGGTGTTGACCACGGTGCCGAGTGAGGCTCCAAGATCGCCCCAGCCTGGCTTGCCACGAAGGCAGATGCCAGCGACGTCGTCAGAGTTGACTTCGCGAGCGATCGCTGCAATCTCGTCCCATGTTGGCTCGGCTGGAACCGTGATGCCAGCGGCATCCATGATTTCCTGGTTGTACATGATGAATGACGACTCGCCGTAGAACGGCACAGCGAACAAGTCGCCATCGACCGAGAGCGAGTTACGAATTGGATCGATGAGGTCATCGACGTCGTAGTCAGCATCGTTGGTGGCGTAGTCGGTGAGCGACAAGAGCCACTCGTTCTCGCCAAACTGCGGTGCCTCGTATGGACCGATCATGACGACGTCGTACTGGCCGCCATCGCTGCCCGCAGCGAGTGTGACCTGCTCACGCAGAGTCTGCTCTTCGAGTGTCACGTAGTTGACGGTGATGCCAGTGTCGGCCGTGAAGTTGTCAGGCGTGAGTGTCTGGATGTCTTCCATCGTTGGGTTACCAACAATGGCGACCGTGATGGTCCGGTCGCCGGAATCTCCCGAGTCACCGGAATCTCCCGAGTCACCGGAATCTGCCGAGTCAGTTGAGTCGGTTGACGCTGAGTCTGAACTGCTGCCGCATGCTGCCGAAACAAGCGCAAAGGCGGTGAGCACCGACATAAGCATCAGCCACGAGCGTCGTGCCGTGGTTTGCGTAGATCGCATTTAGTTTCCCCTTGATTGGTTTGTTTCAGCCGTTTTCCGACCGAGTTAGGTGAGAACAACCTCGTTCTCATTCACAGAAGGTGTCCTCTGTCACGACAGTTCTAGTTGGGTTCATGTCCGTTTTGCAAGCGATTCGTGTTGATTTATTTCTTTTTGTCACAATTGCAATGTCTGTTTCTGTTGTTCTAAGATCAAGCTATGCCAAGCGACACACATGAGACGCACAGAATCGACCTCAGTGATCCGACAACGTTCGATGGTGCGTATGGCACCGTTTTGCCGCCATACGATCGCACCGCCCTTCAGCCCGGAATAGCCCACATAGGAGTTGGAGGCTTCCATCGCGCCCACCTCGCAGCGTATGTTGACGATTTGGCCCGCTCTGGCGAGGTCGACTGGTCGATCACTGGTATCGGGCTGCTCCCGCACGACCACAACATCGCTGCCGCGCTTACCTCTCAAGACGGTCTGTACACGCTCATTACACGATCCGCCGAAGCCTCAGACGTCCGCGTGATCGGGAGCATCGTCGATTTCATTCACGCTGACGGGAGCCCTGAGGGCGACCGACGAGTGATGGAAACCCTAACCTCGCCAGAGACACGCATTGTTTCGCTGACCATCACCGAGGGCAGCTATCCAGTTACCGATGCCGGGGTATACGACCCGAACGCGCCGAGCGCAGGGACGAGGGGCGCATTTGGCGTGATCGTCGAGGCGCTTCGGCGTCGGCGTGCGGCTGGAGTCGCTCCGTTTACTGTCCTTAGCTGTGACAACATCGTCGGCAATGGCAACGTGGCAAAGCTGGCAACACTCGGGACGGCAGCCGCCGATCCTGATCTCGCCAAGTGGATCGAGGAAGAGGGCGCCTTCCCCAACAGCATGGTCGACCGAATCACTCCGGTAACCACGCCAGCAGATATTGACTGGCTCAAGACAGAAGGCGGCATCGTCGACCAGTGGCCGGTAGTAACCGAGCCATTTCTCCAATGGGTGCTCGAAGACGACTTCGCATGCGGTCGCCCCCAGTTTGAGAATGTAGGTGTGCTCGTCACCGACAACGTCGAGCCGTATGAAATTCTGAAACTCCGAATGCTCAACGCCGGCCACTCGATGCTCGCCTACGTGGCCGCTCTGCTCGAAATCGACCACGTGCACACCGCCATGGACGATCCTCAGCTCTGCGAGTTCTTTCTCACATTCGTCAACCACGAGGTCATACCGGTGCTGCCGGCCGCCGCCGGGATCGACCCCGTCCAATACCGCGACACGCTCGTCGAGCGGTTCTCCAACCCCGCAATTGGCGATCAGATCTCCAGGTTGTGCCTCGATGGTTCGTCGAAGTTCCCAAAGTTCCTGATACCGACGATCCGACTTCAGCTTGCTACCGGTGGCCCAGTCGAACTCTCCGCACTTGCGCTCGCCGGCTGGTGCCGATACCTGCAGGGTGCCAGCGACTCCGGCGCAGCAATCGAGCCCTCATTTGACCCGTTGCTCGAAGAGATGGTCGCCGTCGCCGCAAGAGCCAAGGCAGACCCGCTCGAGTTCCTCTCAGTATTCGCCGTCTTCGGAGACGACCTTCGAACAAACGAGCGATTCGCCGCTGCGTTCGACAAGGAACTCCGTTCGCTCGTGAGCAGCGGTGTACGGTCAACGTTGGCGGCTGCACTAGACCAGCCAGACTAAAGGGAACCACTCTGAAACCAGAATCGGTAACGCCGCTCTTTCAGAGCGAGCGACACAACGAGATCACCCGACTCGCGTTTGCCGAGGGTCGCGTCGACGTGTCTGAGCTCGCGACAAAATTCCAGGTAACGGCCGAGACCGTCCGCCGTGATCTGACCGATCTGCAAGAGAGGCGCGTAGTCCGTCGCGTGCACGGTGGCGCCGTTCCTTGGGAGAACTTCCGTCACGAACCAATGATCACCGTTCGCAGCGAACTTATGGCCGCCGAGAAGCGCCGCATCGCGCAGCTTGCTCTCGAAGAGATTCCTCATGAGGGACTCATCATCATTGACTCCGGCAGCACGGCCGCTCGCCTGGTAGAACTATTTCCCCGTGACCGAAAGATTACGGTTGTAACCAACTCGGTTCCCGCCGCCCACGCTCTCGCCAGCCATGAGCTTCTCGACATTGTTGTCCTCGGCGGCACGCTGAAGAAGAACACCCTTGCCATGGTCGATGCGAGCACCGCGGCTGCAGTTTCCGAATATGTCGCCGATGCACTTTTCATGAGTTGCGACGGCATCTCGATCGAGAACGGACTTACGACTCCGTACCGCGACGAGGCCGTCTTGAAGCGAGCGATGATTGCGGTAAGCCGCCGAGCGATCGTCATGTTTGACCACACGAAGGTCAACAACGATCAGGCGGTTAAGTTCGCATCGCTCAGCGATGTAGACACGCTCATCACTGACGTAGGTCTGCCGCAACAGGAGGCCGACGCTCTGCATGCGATGGGGCCAATCGTTAGGCGAGCGTAGACTCGGTCATTGCCCTATCGACCATGGCCAGCAGTGGTGAATGGCGCCGATCGCACAACCGCGACTCCCAGATCGCAACAAGACTTGCGGGAGGGACCTGCTCAGCCAGTCGAGACACGGCAAGAACCACTTCCCATCGGCCAAGTTCGGAGAGCGCAGGTTGTACTAACGCAGTCGCAAGACGGAGGGCAGGCGACAGGTACGCGTCGTGCACACGTCGGATTGTTGGAGCGCTGGCGCCTTTGAAGTGCGCAACTTCGTCGGTCATGTTGTCGGCGACTCGCAACAAAAGCGAGCTCCGCACGAGGTCGGCGACAGGACATCCGATGACGGCATCAAACCAGTCGATGAGGACAGGGCCGTCCTTGCCCATCAGGATGTTCCCTGGATGAAGATCACCGTGGCAAAGCGATTCGCCGGACGGCATCTTCTCGAGCATCACGGACGCCTCAGCCCTGTCGGATTCTGACACTCGGTCGGCAGTCGCAATCTTTCGACGAACACTCGGTTTCAACTTCGCGAGGCCATCCGGCGCGGCCGATCGATGCATTTCCGATTGGAGCTCGGCCATGAGTAGGGCCAGCGGCTCAATCTGTGAAGGTTTCGTCACCATGACCTCGGCCATCGATGGGCCGGTGACGCGCCGGAAGGCTGTTGCTGGCCTGCCGTCGACGCGTCCCTCTTCAAGGACTTCAACGGCAGGGAAACCAGCACGGTGAACCGCCTCAGTGTTCGCGGCCTCGATCGCGGCCCACTGATCAGGGATCCCCGGCCGCAAGATTTTGATGACTGCATCGCTGCCGTAGGCATAGACGTTGGCAGTCGCGCCGCGGTCGAGCAACTCACCTCGTCTCCTCAACACGGCCTGCTCACAATCACCCGAATAGTCTGCCCTACGATCACATTCGTCGACAATTTCGAAGCGCAATCGTAACGAACCCAAAAGCAGCCGCTTTTGGAGTCGAAAATGGGTGCGAAAAGCGGCTGCTTTTCTAGCCGGGCTATGCCGCTATCCAGCGTCCCCACTCTGGACGGACCGCAGCCCGCGACGCGAGAACCAGCGTGGCGGCCGGAGCACGGGGTTGGCGTTTAAGCCTCCACCCCAAGTTGTCGAGCGACTTGTCGCCCTTTGCCCCGTTGTGATGCCGACACATAAGCACGCAGTTGCGCCACGACGTCGTGCCGCCGAGTGAACGAGGTAGCAAATGGTCGACGGTTGAGCCTTTTGCGGTACAGCCCTTGATCTGACAGACACCACCATCGCGTAGCCCAAGATTGTGACGGTTGAACGGTGCAGTTGAGCCGCGGCGAACATTGCGGACCATCGATACGAGTCGCACGACAACGGGGAACGGAAACGAAGCCCCACCCGCAGAACGAATGACACGATCAGGCTCCTGCTCGACGAGCTCAGCCCGATCGGACAAGACGAGAACAATCGCTCGTTGCCATGACACGAAGCCAAGCGCCTCGTAAGAAGCGTTCAGCAGTAGAACTGACATGACGCGCTCCTTCCGACATCCGTTGGCGTCGACGAGACCTTAGGCGGTCTCGTGGGTCGGCGAAAGCGACTTTGTCTGGCCGATTAGCGAGGCGACCGCATCTTGAACCGCTCTACCACTCGGGAGAGGCGGTGCGGCAACGACCTTCCCGTCGATACCGATCATTGCGTCGACCTCACGCCACACTCCGCTACAGCCACAACCAGCCGCTGGCTCATGACACGCACCGCTGCAATCAATAGGCCTGATTGTCACCTGAGTCAGACGGGCAGCAGTGTCCGGATCGTCTGATGCTTCAGTGGCCACGGATCGAACGTATCACTGGTGCTCCTTGGTCTCCACCGGCATTTGTACGTTCCAATGAATAGTCAGCTTGGGCGACAGATTCTGCTCGTCCCAATCGATGTATGTAGCGAGAGCGTTCAACAGCTGAACGTCGAGGGGGAGAAAAAAAGATGGCGACATTTAGGTGCAAACTATTGGGACCAGGTCTAGCGGTAGCGCTACTTGCAAGCAGCTGCGGAGGCTCGACAGATACCAGCGAAGGTGCCACCGAAGTCGAATCGGAGAGCACAGCCACTCAGGCGACCGAGGTCTCCGATACGACCGAGACCGCAAACACCGAGCCTGAGGCAAGCGCACCCGCCGGTGATGCCGAGGCACAGGTCCTCGAGTTGGAATTCTCAGCGCTTGAGCCGGGCGCCTACCTGGTCGAGACAATCGGGGCGCCGTTCACCGTCACTATTCCGAACGGCTTTTGGGTCCAACCAAACGCCAATGGCCTGACAGTTTTAACTGATAAAGACTCTCGCGGGCCCGGCGACAGGGACATCGTGTTCCTTCGATCATCCGGCATGTCCGACCCGGCAGAACCCTCGGTTTGGTTCGGCGACCTCGACGAGCTGTTTCCCAACGACCTTGACGCATGGCTAGCTGGCATACCAGATGGGATCGTGTCCGCGGGTCCATCGATGGCGACGTTGGGTGGGCTGGAGGCGACAACGTTCGACGTGTTCGTTGACCCGAGCACCGAGTGCTCTGAGGAGGAATGCATCAGCTTTGCGACCAATCGTCTAGTGAACTGGGCAGGGTTCGCCACCGACATCAACTACCGCGTGTTCTGGATCGATGGCGATGACGAGAGCCCGGTCGTTGTGGTGATCGGCGATGGAGGCGATGAGACCTTCCTCGATACCGCAGCTGGGGTCTTGGAATCAGTCGAGTTCATGAGTATCGGCCCGAATCCGATTCCTTCGGAAGGAAACCTCTGGGAGCTCGGCATCGAGTCTCCTGTGCCCGCTGGGTCAGTAACGCTGCCCATTGGTCCGGGGGTGACCTTCGAGATTTCGGATGATCTGTTCATTGCCCAACGTCCTGGGTGGGCGGGACTCTTCCCCGAAGCCGCCGGCGAAGTCGACATCTTCTTCCCCACGACCGCCCACGATGGTTCGGTTACCGACTCGCCGGAGGCGGTCATTGACGCCATCAATTCGGCCGAGGGCCATAGCGCAGAGGCGACGGGCACACGAATCGTCGCTGGGGTTGAAGCAACCGAGATAGCTATCACGGGTCCAGGTTCATTTTCCGGAGACGCCATCCTTAATCCGGACGAAGCGACCGATGTCGATGGCTGGAGGAGCCCGCCATCAGGGATCATGTGGGTCATTCCAACCGATGGAGGCATAGCCGTCGTAACCGCTGAGTTCGGAGAAGCTTCGGCAACCGAGCTTGTGACCGCTCTTGCTGGCGAGGTTCTCGACAGCCTCAGCATCGGTTGAGTCTTGTACCCCTAGCACTCCACCCGAGACTGCTCCTTTCTTCTAACCGCCGTTGAGGAGTTCGAGCGACGCCATGACGCCCTCTTGAACCGCAACTGACTGCTCGATTACCTCGGCGCTTTCCGCTTCAGCAGTTACTCCCATGACACCGCCGCTCCACTCAAAGACAACGAATCGCACAAAGTCCTGTGTCCACCAGGTGTCCGGCTCCGTCGGCAAGTCCTCGAATGGTTCCTGCTGTAGGAAGACCGGCTGGCCGGGGCGGACTGCGTACAGCTCAACGATCGTGCCCTGTGTGCCAGCGATGTCCATCGTGCCCGTCACGACGCCTCCAACGGCCTCGAGCATCGCCACAAGCTGAGCGACAGACGTGATCGGCTCGCCCGCGAGATCAAAGGGGGCGGCAACGACCTCAACATTGGCCGGCGACGAATTGCCGTCGGCGATGATCAGATACGACCAACCCTTGCGCTGGTAAATCAAGTAATCGGCGACCGTCTCAAATCGGACGCCAGGGCCAATTGGCAGCTCGACCGTCCCCGCTGGCACGATCGCCGAAGCACCCAGTTCCCACGGCCGGTTACCGAACGGGGTCGGGCCGAGCTCGTCGATACCGAGATTGTCGACTATCTCCTGGCTCAAACGAAGCCACGTTGCGGATCTCTCAGCATCGTCGTTTTCGTGGGAAGCGGCGATCAGGAATTCCCCATACTCACCAAGATCGACGACCCACAGCATGAGGTCGAGCCCAGTGGAGGCTACAAGCGGTTTGTTGGAGGGGTCAGTCGCCGGAAACTCAACGCAATCGACCCCTGGTTCACAGCTCCAAGTGGCACCCTTTGTCGGATCAATGCTGATCTCGTAGCGTCGTGCCGCCAAGCCAGCCACATCGACGTTCTCAACCACATCGACCACGAGCTGGGGAGCCTCGGCCACCCACTCGTCAAACGAGTATCCGTCGACAACGGGCGGCGGACTCGGCCCACCGATACCTATTAGTAGAGGATCTGGATAGCCTTCGATCCGCCCAAACCGAAGCTCTGCGGGGGCGAACAACCGCTGCGAATTCGGGTCGGCCAGAACGACTCCTACGCCTGATTCGAGTTCGAGCCGCATGACCTCGGGCAGCTCAAGCCGAAGGGCGAGTCCCAATGCTGTCGTGGAATATGACCCTGGTTCGAGCAGCACCGGTACGTGACCAAATTCCTGCGTCAGCTCTGACTCTGTCAGGAGCCAACTCCTGACGTCAGCTCGGAAATAATTCCAGTCGTCGGGTTTTGAAACATACGTTGGTTCCGAGGCCACAGTTTGCTCCGCCTCGTCACTTAGTAGGGATACTTCGGGCTCGGATACGGCGGGTGCAACAACCGAATTCTCGGACACGGATGACGAGCAACCGGCGCCGAACAGTGCAAGCACCAGCCAACACAACGCGCACTTTCTCCAACCTCCAACTATCCGCATCTTTCCCCCTAGTTGTTGACTACCAGCCTGTCGCTCGCACACTGTGTGTCGTCGCCGGACCAACTGACCCGATCTAACGCGTCACCAAGGTGGGCGATCAATTCGCGATGCTTCTCGTCGGCGACAACTTGATCCGTGCCGCGTGCCGCAAGTCGGACCGCCGCTGCCTCTTCCTGAAGTGCCAACCACTCGGAGTCCGGCGGCAACTCGACCGGCCTCTCGATGTCGATGAACGCTTGGATCGCGACCTCAGCTGCTTCGATCACATCGGAGCGGCTCTCCGATCCATCGCCGCTGGGACCCCAGCGGCCAAGGGCCTCAGCTAGCGGACCGAGATACTCGGCGCAGAACCCTGCATCAATAGACGAGTCTGCATCCTCTTGCTCCGGGCCGGGTCGAGCAACAACAGGCTCCTCACTCTGCGTCACCACATACCGATTTGCCAACAATGCCCCCAACAGCAACACAACGGCCGCTGCAGCAGCACGAGCAAGATCGATCCGCCGCGTTCGACGGCGGTCACGAAGCGACGCGATTGAACGAGTCGGCGGGTCGGTCACCGAGCGGCTGCCGATTTCTAGGACAACCGGAGCAACGTCAGAATCATCGTCGTCAGTCGTCGGGGTAAGTCTTGCGCCAGCGTCGAAACGATCGAGCATTGAGGATCGAATTCGACTCTCTGCTGTTTCACTTGGGTGCTGCGGACGATCAGTCCGCCGGAGTGCTACTTCGAGCGCCGCCGACAGTGCCTCATCGTCCCCGCCTTGTCCGGATCGATCCACATTCATGATTGAGCCTCATACGAGCGAGCGAACGAAGCGCGCCCTCTGGCGAGCAACGACTCGGCAGCTTGGTAGGAGATCTCCAGCGCGTCAGCAACCTCGGACACCGAGTATTCGTCAAGGTAGCGGAGAGTTAGGGCAGCCCGCTGACGCTCCGAAACGGAGTGCAGGGCAGCCATGGCTCTCCCGTCGCTGTCTGGCGGCAAGTCGCTATGAGAAAACTGGCGCAAATCAGCTTCCAGCCTCTCGACTCGGCTCGCCAACGACGCCTTCCGCCGCCAGTGGTCGATGAGGCGTCGACGGGCGACGGTGATCAGCCATCCCGGTGTCACTTCGTTGCCGCGGCTTTGAACAAACCGGTCCGCCGCGTTAATGAATGTCTCGGTCGTGATGTCCTCCGCTAGGTGTGCCGAACCGCATCGCGCAAGCACGAACCCATATACCGCCTCCAACTGTGACGTGTATAAGGCTTCAAGCTGTTGTCTTTTCGATTGTTCGTCAAGTTCGAGAAGCGTCACTGGGTCTTCATCGCTGCCGACCTCACAATCTGTCGTTTAATCGTCGAATTCGATCCAAGTGGCGGCCTTCCGGGTCTCTTCCACCGTCGAATCAAGAGAATGAGGCGCGGCCGCCTCTGCTGCCAGAAGCATCGGCCCATCGGGCGTTTCCAATACCCAAACTCGTGCCACGTCGAGCTCTGGCCACTCGGCAAACGCTGGATCGTGGCCATCCTGTAGAGCAACTCGCCGAATCAGCGGTTTTCCTTCGACCAGTTGGTACGACGGCACAAGCTGTCCTGCTATCACTTCATCATCCAGCCGCGTCGCTCCCGACGCTTCTATCAGTTCAAGCAGCTGACCGGTTGACCCGATCGACTCGCCGTCGAGCGTCGAGTCTGGGATAACGAGCGCGGGCATGGCCTCGAAGTTGGCATAAGACTGAGGGGCGAACTGCACGTATCCAGGACGCTGAAACACCGCAGCCCAGCGGGTTGGTGTTAGTGAAAGCGACACGATTCCACTCACGCGCGCTGGCACGCCGGGGGGCAACAGCAACTCAGACGCCGTATGTACGCCGTCACGGATTGGCGAAGGGGCTGAAGGGCCGAACGTTGCCGCTCCCAGAACCTGTTCAGCAGCAATGACCCATTCTTTGAAGTCTGAGGGTTCGGCCGCTAGCAAAACGAAGATTGGGCCCAGAGGGTCTTCAATGAGGTAGTAGCGAAGTGACTCTAGGTCGCGGGTGACCGTTCTCGACGAACTACCAGACCACCATGCAAAAATACACACCCCAGGAACGCAGTTGGCAATCGTGCGACCGGCTTCTGGATCCAGCTCAACATCCCACCAGGTGGCATCGCGGTTTCCAGCTCGGAACTCTCCGGTATCCAAGACGTTGATCTGCTCCACATCGTCGAGCCACTGCCCAAGTTCGCTCGGCGGGTAGTTGAAGTCGCGCGAGCTAGTCAATGAGGCCACTCCGTCGATAGGGGCAAGGCCGACGGGGCGTTGGACCAAAAACGCAGGCAGAAGCCCACCGACCGGGGCCTTGGGAGGAACGAGGTTCATTGACCCAGGTCGCTCGTCGTCGAGACGCCACCAATCAGTGAGCGTGAACTCGAAGTCAATGCCCAGAACATCGGTCGAGTACGTCCCTGGTTCCAGGAGCGTGGGGGCGACGCCGTACTTGTGTTGGAGTGGACCGAGTGGATCGGACTGGTCGTATAGCCGTTCTTGGCGCAATATTGCGGCCGACGGAGCGTTGGGAATCATCGGTGGTTCGCTGCTGCTCGGTGTCGGCGCTGAGTCGGCGGGCACCGTCGAGGCGCCGACATCGACCGCTGGAGTCGCTCCTGACTCAAGAGAGCTCACACACCCAGATAGTGACAGGCAGCATGCCGAGAGAATGCAAGCCGTTCTGAGTTCTATGGCCGTCCGTTCCACTACTGCCCCCCGGTCGCCAATTCCGACGCTAGCCCATAGCGCAGTGGAGAGCCATGGAAACCCGGCGGCGACGGAAGCTACCGGGGAGGCGGACAGTTTCTGCCCACGTTGACTTGGATGGAGTAGACCTCTCCTTCTACTCCACGGCTGAAGACATGGTTGGGGCGACGCACGGGCGCCAAAACAGAAAAGGGGTGAAGCTAGCTGAGCTAGCTTCACCCCGAATTCAGTTCACTCGTCGTGCTTACTCAGCTGCGACGTAGACCTGTGACCAGCGTCCTTCAACGCCAGGGAAGCCAACGCCGAGTGAGCCGTCTGGCGTGAACCAGGCGTCGATGCCATTGATGTTGGTGTCGGTCGCAAACGCCATAGCGGTTGCACCCGAGTACCACATTGGCACCTGCTCGTTGAGACGAATGTTGACCTTCTCGTAGAGGTCGTAACGGGTCTGGAAGTCGGTGGTAGCCGATGCTTCGACGATCCAGCCGTACATCTCTTCATCGTAGAAGTTGGTCCAGTTCAGCGGTGAAGCGTCAACTGGCGCAAATGCTGCGTTGAGCGTGGTTGACGGATCGTTGTCGTCAGATACACGCCAGCAATGCGCACCATGAGTTCCGATGTAGTCAGGAGCCTCACCAAGTGCAATGCCAATATGAGTCTGCTGATCGAAGTTGGTTTGACCTCAACAAGTCCGGTAGCGGTCCACAACTGCTCAAGCACCTGCATTGCAGCGATGAGGGTTGGGTCTGGTGGGCAGCTCAGGTCGACGGTAATTACTTCACCGGCAGCCTTGCCATCAGAGCGGGCTGGATCGTCCACGTACTCCTGCAGCATCGCGTTGCCTGCAGCCTGGTCGAAACCGGGGTACACGTCGGCCGCAGCCTGTGAGAACCAAGGGCTGTCAACGCTGAACCACTCTTTGGTCGGCGCCGAAATGCCGTCGCCACCAAGAGCCGAAATCACGGCTTCCTGTGAGTTGTTGAGTGTGAGGCCCATACGAACCCGAAGGTCGTCGTAAGGAGCGACCGCAGTGTTGAACACACCGCCGCCAGCGTTTGAACCCTGGAACTCGAGCATCTTGATCGAGTCGCCAACGTCGCGGGCGTTACGGATCGTTCCCTGACGAAGTGTCTGGAAGCCGTTAATCGTGCCGGAGGTCAGCGCATCGAGACGAGTGTTCTCGTCAGGAATTGGACGGAAGACCAGCGAGTCGAGGTA
>RCMY010001309.1_pt1 | contig 23747 bp, 22 predicted proteins | sample 2041341 | NCBI WGS metagenome assembly RCMY01 (sample SAMN09708234, study PRJNA481090) | Marine sediment metagenome, whole genome shotgun sequencing project.
CACCCGCGATTCCGCGCCGCCTACGATTTCCTGGTGCTGCGCCAGTTCGCCTCGCCCGAACATGCCGACGAGGTCCAGTTCTGGGTCGACGCCCAAGCCGCGGCCGGTACGGTCACGACCGACGACGACCACGAGCAGCTGGTGGAAGATGGCCGCGAGCCGCGCAAGCGCCGTCGCCGCCGTCGTGGTTCCCCGACGTCGGCGTGAGCTGATCGTCGTGAGAAAACTGGCTTGAAGTCGCGTCCGGTTGTTGCCGCCATCGGCCTGGGCGGCAATCTGGGCGAGGTCGCCGACATCTTGCGGGCCGCCTTTGTTGCGCTGGATGCCTTGCCTGGGACGCACCTGTTGCAGGCGTCCCGGCTGTATCGCACCCCCGCCTGGGGCAAGGTCGAACAACCCGACTTCGTTAATGCAGTGACCTTGCTGGAGACGTCGCTGTCGGCGACTGCATTGCTCAATGCCCTGCTGCGCATCGAACGCGACTTTGGCCGCGATCGTGAACACGGCGAACGCTGGGGGCCGCGCACACTGGACCTGGATCTCCTGTTGTATGGCGACGCGGTGATCGACGAACCCGGTTTGACGGTGCCGCATCCCTATCTGCATGAACGGGCATTCGTGTTGTTGCCTTTGGTGGAGATTGCGCCGGAGACCGGGATTCCCGGGCAAGGGCGTGCTGCCGACCTGCTGGCTGGCGTGGATGCTGGCGGTTGTGTCGTGCTGGAAGATTGAGGGCTACGCGGCAACGGATAGCGGCCCGGCTACACACCGTCATTCCCGCGAAGGCGGGGTCATTTGGCAAGCGCATGTCTGTCCATCCAAGGACGTTGCGGTTCAGACGCCAGCGTCCATGGATAACTCACCAGACCTGCCCTTCGGGTCGTCCTTACAGCGATCTTCGTTTTGCTTGTCCCTCCTTTGCGGGAGTGACGGAAATGGAGGCGGTGGCGTTAATCACCAACGGATCGGATAATCGGACGCTCTTCATTACAGGATCATGCCGTGTACGCACAGGCCGCCGACGCGCCCGACCGCAAGCCATGGACCGTACCGATGCTGGCCCAGGCCAAGGCCGACGGTCGCAAATTGGTGATGCTGACCTGCTACGACGCCGGGTTTGCGCGAGCGGTCGATAGCGCAGGCATCGACATCGTCCTGGTCGGCGATTCGCTGGGCATGGTGGTGCAGGGTCACGACAGCACGTTGCCGGTGACGGTCGATGACATCGTCTACCACACGGCCTGCGTCGCGCGCGGCCTGCCCAGCGCGCTGCTGGTGTCCGACCTGCCGTTCCAGGCCGATGCCACGGCCGAGCGCGCACTCGATGCCTCGGTCCGCTGCCTGCAGGCCGGTGCCGGGATGGTCAAGCTGGAAGGCGCTGGTAGCAAACTTGAAGTCATTCGATTTTTGGTCGAGCGCGAGATCCCCGTGTGCGCGCACCTCGGATTGACGCCGCAGTCGGTGCTACGGCTCGGTGGATACAGGGTGCAGGGACGCGATGAACGTGCCGCGACGCAGTTGCGTGAAGACGCTATCGCTGTTGCCGAGGCGGGCGCGACACTGCTGGTGCTCGAATGCGTACCGACGCAGGTGGCCATCGACATCACGGCAGCGGTTGGCATCCCCACCATCGGCATCGGCGCCGGTCCCGGGTGCGACGGCCAGGTGTTGGTGCTGCATGACATGCTGGGGCTCAACAGCGGCCATCGGCGGCCGAAGTTCGTCAAGGATTTCCTGGCCGAAAGTGGTTCTGTCGAAGGTGCCATGCGTGCGTATGCCGATGCAGTGCGCGATGGTAGCTTCCCGGATGAAGCGCATTCCTACGCCTGATGATCACGGATCTGCTGTAGCCAGAGATGTTGTAGGAGCGGCTTAAGCCACGAGCTCTTGATCTTGCGGTTGTTTCGGTTGTTGTAGGAGCGACGCAAGTCGCGATCAGGTGCTACGAAATAGCAATCGCGACTTACCGGTGACGGCATGCCGCCACCACTCCTACAACAGCCAAGAGAAAAATCAAGGACTCGCGGCTGAAGCTGCTCCTGCAAGGTGATGACCGATCTTTCGCAAAGACAAAAGTGTGATCGCATTGAAAGACGAGCATCCCGGATAACCACAGCATGATTGAAACCATCGACCAACTCATTGCACTGCGCGCACGGGTCAGCGAGTGGAAACGCGCAGGCCTGCGCGTGGGTTTCGTGCCGACGATGGGCAACCTGCACGCCGGCCACCATTCGCTGGTGCGCCTGGCACGCGAACATGCCGACCGTGTCGTGGCCAGCGTCTTCGTCAATCCAACGCAGTTCGGTCCCGGCGAGGACTTCGCACAATATCCACGCACGCCTGGCGCCGACGCATCGGGTTTGGCCGCCGCCGGTTGCGACCTGCTGTGGCTGCCCTCGGTCGACACGATGTACCCCTACGGTGTCGATGCCACGGTGCAGGTGCGCATACCTGGAGTCACCGAGCTGCTGGAAGGTGCGTATCGTGCCGGGCACTTCGATGGCGTCGCCACGGTGGTCGCACGATTATTCAACCAGGTGCGGCCGGACGTAGCGGTCTTCGGGCGCAAGGATTACCAGCAACTGGCGGTGATCCGTTACATGGTCCGTGATTTGGCGTTTCCCGTGGAGATCGTCCCGGGCGACACGATGCGCGAGGCCGACGGTTTGGCAATGAGTTCACGCAACCAGTACTTGTCCGGAAGCGAACGCATGCAAGCACCAGAACTGCAACGCACGCTGCAGGTGATGCGCGATGCCTGCATCTCGGGGCAGGCGCGGGTTGAAGTCGAGAGTGATGCCCGGCAACGACTTGTAGCGCAGGGTTTCGATGTCGATTACATCGTGGTGCGACAGCCGGACTTAACCGAGCCCGGGGAAGGCGAGGGTGGATCGCGTGTCGCGCTGGTGGCTGCGCGGTTGGGCAGGACCCGGCTGATCGACAATCTCGAGTTCGGGATGGACCGAAGTTGCCCTGAAACAATCGGCGCCGCTCCCGTCATTCCCGCGCAGGCGGGAATCCAACGACGTTGATTCCATGGGCCAAAAGTCCATGGATTTCCGCCTGCGCTGGAATGACGGAGCAAAGGATGCCTTTGCGCAGGAAAAGGGGCTGGGAGTGTCGTCGCCAGCTGGTGGACAGCCATGCCAGCCACTCATGTTGCACCGCGACAAACCCTGCTAAAATCAGGGCTTAGCCGCGCCGAAGATAGCCTTCCCCATGCAACTGAGCCTGCTCAAAGCCAAGATCCACCGCGCCACCGTCACCCATGCCGAGCTGCATTACGAAGGCTCGTGTGCGATCGACGGCCGCTTGCTCGACATCTCCGGCATCCGTGAGTACGAGCAGGTGCACATCTTCAACGTCAACAACGGCCAGCGTTTCATCACCTACGCGATCCGTGGCGAAGAGGGCAGTGGTGTGATTTCAGTCAACGGCGCCGCAGCACATCGTGCGCAGCCGGGCGACTTGGTGATCATCTGTGCGTACGCAGCGATGGACGAGGCCGAAGTTGCGAAGTTCAAGCCGACGCTGGTGTATGTGGATCGCCATAACCAGTTGACGCATACCAACGACTCGATTCCTTCGCAGGCGGCCTGACCGCCTGGCGCACGCCATCCGGATACGCCGTATTGTTGGATTTGATCGTCATCCCGGCTTTCGCCGGGATGACGGCAAATATGTTCGATTCAATCGCGATGTACGTCGTGTTGCGCGAGCGCCCACAAAACATGCTCTCTCACGACGGCATTGTCGCTATCGCGCCGTGATTCCAGCGCCGCCAACACGTCCGGTGTGGTCGGTGCATTGCCCAGTGCGATGGCAATGTTGCGCAACCAGCGCTCATGGCCACTACGGCGGATCGCAGAACCTTCCGTGCGTTGCATGAATTCGGCCTCGCTCCAGGCAAACAGGTCCGCCAACGACGCATGGTCCAGATCGTTGCGTGCACGGAAATCGGGTTCGTCAGTGGTCTTGGCAAACTTGTTCCACGGACACACCAGTTGGCAATCGTCGCAGCCAAAGATGCGGTTGCCGATCAGCGGTCGCAATGACTCGTCGATCGTACCTTCGTGCTCGATGGTGAGGTAGGAAATGCAGCGGCGCGCGTCGAGTCGATAGGGTGAGGTGATGGCCTGCGTCGGACAGACGTCAATGCAGCGGCGGCAAGTGCCGCAGTGTTCGCTGGCCGGGACATCAATCGGTAGTGGCAGGTCGACATAGATCTCGCCGAGGAAAAACCAGCTGCCACCATCCTTGTCGATCAGGCAGGTGTGTTTGCCGATCCAGCCCAGGCCGGCGTTGCGTGCCAGGGCGCGTTCGAGCACCGGCGCCGAGTCAACAAACACGCGATGGCCGAAGGGGCCGACTTCCTCGGCGATCCGGTTGGCCAGCACCTGCAATCGTTGCCGCATCAGCTTGTGGTAGTCGCGTCCAAGCGCATAACGCGCGACGTAGGCGCGTTGGCCGTCATCGATGGTCTGCCAGGCTTCGTCGACGTCACGGCCATAGTCCAACCCGACCGACACCACCCGCACCGTCCCCGGAATCAACTCTTGCGGCCGCGAGCGTTTGTCGCCGTGGCGCGCCATCCAATCCATCGATCCGTAAAGCCCCTGCGCCAGCCAATCGCGCAGGTGCGCCTCGTCCTTGTCCAGGGCGATGTCGCTGATGCCGCAGCGCTGGAAACCGAATTCCGTGGCAATCGACTTGATGCGTCGTGCCAATGCATCGTAATCCGGCGTCGGGTTGGCGTTGTTTTTCGCGGTCGGGTTCACGTTGCAAGTATAGAATCGGTTCATGCCATCTGCCGTCACGCCACCTGCCGTCACGCCGCCAACGGCCGCATTGCACGACATCACCGCCTTGCGCGCGCTCGAAACACAGGCAGCGTCGATATTGGGAGACGAATACGCCTTGATGCAGCGTGCAGGCGAGGCCGGCTGGCGCTATGTGCTGCAGCACTGGCCACAGGCGGGGAGGATCGTCCTGGCTTGCGGGCCGGGCAACAACGGCGGCGATGGCTATGTCCTCGCCCGCCATGCGCAGCACGCAGGCCGTGAGGTGCGGGTGGTGCAGGCAAAGGCGCCTGGCAGTGAGTTGGCAAAGCGTGCCTGTGCCGAGTTCGAAGCGGCGGGTGGCCAAGTCGACGCTTTCGAATCAAAACTGTCCGACGCCGATCTGGTGGTGGACGCACTGCTTGGCATCGGTCTGTCGCGCGCCCCCGAGGGCACGCTGGCAGCATGCATCGATGCCATCGATGCGCAGCCGGCGCCCGTACTAGCGCTGGATGTGCCCAGTGGCATCGATGCCGATCGAGGCCACGCACCGGGCCTGGCTGTCCATGCCACGCGCACCCTGCAGCTGATCACGGCGCATCCGGGACTGGTGACCGGCGCGGCGTTGGATCACGTAGGCGCTTGCGACGTCGCCACGCTTGGCCTCGATCCGGGGTTGCTGCGACAGATGCCGGTCTTCGCGCATGCACTGCGTGCCGATGCCCTTGCGAGTTGGTTGCCGCAGCGCACGCGCGACAGCCACAAAGGCAACAACGGCCACGTCCTGTGCATCGGTGGCGACCATGGCAGCGGTGGCGCGATCATGTTGTGTGTCGATGCTGCCTTGCATTGCGGGGCAGGACTGGCCAGCGTTGCAACGCGTGCCGGGCATGTCGCGGCCTTGCTGGCACGGCGACCTGAAACCATGGCGCATGCGGTCGATTCCGCAACCGGTCTGGACGCATTGACGGTGCGCGCGGATGTCATCGCAATTGGGCCCGGACTCGGCAAGCAGCAATGGGGTCGCGATTTGCTTGAGTGCGCGCTTTTCGCTGGGAAACCGCTGGTAATCGATGCCGATGCGCTTAACCAGTTGGCAGAGCAACCACGTGACCTGCCGCCGAACACGATCCTGACACCGCACCCGGGCGAGGCTGCACGGCTGCTCGATTGCGACGTCGCGCAGGTGCAAGCCGATCGCTATGCCGCCGCTGCATCGCTGGTCTCGCATTACCGGTGCGTCGTCGTACTGAAAGGTGCGGGAACGATTGTTGCCGCACCCGATCGGACGCCTTTGGTGATCGCGGCCGGCAATCCCGGGATGGCGGTCGGTGGCATGGGCGACTTGTTGACCGGCGTGATCGCTGCGTTGCATGCGCAAGGCATGGACGCATTCGATGCAGCTGCTTGCGGCGCGTTGCTGCATGCCGTCGCGGGCGACGCGGTAGCGATCCATGGACAACGCGGCATGCTGCCGAGCGATTTGCTGCCGGCATTACGCCGGTTTGCGAACCCGACAGCAAACCCGACAAGCATGGAATCCAATCGATGACAGCGGCATCGATTTCGATGTGGCTTCCGGATGCAGTGGCGACCGACCGGCTGGCAAAGGCCTTGGCGCAAACACAGCCCGAGTCGGCCGTCGTTTACCTGCAAGGTGACCTGGGCGCCGGCAAGTCGACGCTTGCACGGGCGTGGCTGCGGGCGCTAGGCGTAACCGGTGCGATCCGCAGCCCGACCTACACCCTGGTCGAGCCTTATCTCCTGGCCGATCCGCGCTGGCCGTCCGGGGGCAGGGCGCTGCATCTGGACCTGTACCGGATCGGCGATGCCGGAGAGCTCGAATTCCTGGCGCTGGACGACGCAGACACCGCGCTGTGGCTGATCGAATGGCCTGAACGCGGCAGCCAGGGCCTGCCACCCGCGGATCTTCGGATCAGTCTCACTGTTTCGGGAGACGGGCGATCAGTGTGCCTTGAGGCGGGTAGCGGATCCGGCCACGCGTGGCTGGTCGGTCTGGGTGATCGTCTGGGCAAAAAACCCGGAGTTGCGGCCCTTTCCTGAATCGGGTCCGTAGGAAGTTGCGCCAGCTTACGGATATATAAGGGAAAAGTGGTTGCAAATTTTGTGACATGGTGCTTGAATCCAATCCATGCGCGTCAAGGGGACCACCATCCAGCAATTCCTGCTTGCCATGGCCTTGGTGGCCGGGCTGTGCTGGAACCTTGCTTATGCGGGCGAGCTTCGGAAGGTGGATTTGACGGCTGGTGCCACTGGTACCCGCGCAGAGATCAAGCTCGATGGCGAAGTGCCATTCAACGTCATCTCGCTGTCTGGCCCCGACCGGCTGGTGATCGACATGACCGGCATCGCAATGGACAAGCACCTGCAGCTGCCGGCCGGCCATGGCGTGGTCAAGAGCGTGCGCAGTGGTCACCCGGTGCCGGGCACCACCCGGATCGTGTTTGACCTGAGCGAGTCGGTGGTGGCGATGAAGCCCCATTTCGAAACCGGTCCCGACGGCACGCGGCTGGTCGTTGAGTGGCCGGGTGACGCCAATGGCCGCAGCAGCGCGGCAACGGCGGCCGTCGCTGTACTCCAGCCATCGGCGCAAACTCCAGTACCGACGGCGACCGCATCCGCGCCTGATCCGCAGGCATCCAGGCAGGCCACGTCGCAACTGATTGCGTCGCTGGCCAAGTCGACAGCCGCGGATTCAAGCCCCGCGCAGACCAAACAAGCGGAAGCAGATCCTGCTGCCATCCTGGCAGGGTCGTCGACGGCTGCTGCCACGATCCGCGAAAGCTCGGGGACGGTCGCCACCGGCGTCTCGACCCGTGTCGCGACTGGCGTGCCCGGCACTGTTCCGAGCAGTGTCCCGGCAGCAACACCGCAGCCAGCACCACCGGTTGCGCGCAACAGCCAGGCACCGGTCAAGACCGTGCAGGACATCGTACGACGCGCCGGCATGCGTCCACTGATCATCGCCATCGACGCAGGTCATGGCGGCCAGGATCCGGGGGCACGCGGTCCCAGCGGCAGCCGCGAGAAGGACATCACCCTGAAGATCGCGCGTGAGCTGGCGCGCCAGGTCGATGCCACGCCCGGGCTCAAGGCTTACCTGACCCGCGGTACCGACGTCTTCATCCCGCTGGCCCGGCGTTACCAGCTGGCGCGCGAGCACAAGGCAGACCTGTTTGTATCGGTGCATGCCGACTCGTTTACCAGTCCCAGCGCATCGGGTTCGTCAGTTTTCGTGCTGTCCAAGCGTGGGGCGTCGTCGCAGGCTGCGCGCTGGCTGGCCAAGCAGGAAAATTCCGCGGACCTGGTCGGCGGCGTCAAGCTGCAGGACAAGGACAACACCTTGGCCTCGGTGCTATTGGACCTGTCGCAAAGCGCGACCCAGAAGGCGTCTGAAGACATGGCCAACCAGGTCCTTGGTGGCCTGAAGGATCTGGGTAAAGTCCACAAGAGCCATATCGAGCGCGCCAACTTCGTGGTGCTGCGCTCGCCGGACGTGCCTTCGATGCTGGTCGAGACCGCCTTCATCTCCAACCCGGATGAGGAGCGCAAGCTCAACGACGTGATGCACCAGAAGCAGCTGGCCACGGCGATCCTCAACGGCGTCACCAATTACTTCACGCGGCAACCGCCGCCGGGCACGCTGTACGCGGCCCGTGCCGAGGCTGCCACGGGCGATAGTAGCTATGGGGGCGGGGCGCCTTGAGGGGCAAGGCTGAGGGCTGAGGACAGCGCCGGGTTTGATTGGCGCCGCGGGGTTTTCCAGCAATTGGCCCTGTCATTCTGGCGAAAGCCGGAATTCATCCTGCTCTTCAAGGCAATTCGGATTAGCGAAAGTCAAAATGGATCCCGGCTTTCGCCGGGATGACGGCGGAGTAGCATCGCTCGCTTTCAGCCTTCAGCCGCCACGCTAGTTATCATGGCGTGTGCCTATCAAACAACTCCCCGACACCCTGATCAACCAGATTGCCGCCGGCGAGGTCGTCGAGCGGCCGGCATCCGTGGTCAAGGAACTGGTCGAAAACGCCCTGGATGCCGGCGCACGCCGCATCGACATCGACCTGGAGCAGGGTGGCGTGCGCCTGATCCGCATCCGTGACGACGGTGGTGGCATCGCCGCCGACGAGTTACCGCTGGCCGTTGCGCGCCATGCCACCAGCAAGATCGCGTCGCTGGACGACCTCGAAGCCGTCGCCACGCTGGGCTTCCGCGGCGAGGCGTTGCCGTCGATCGCATCTGTGAGCCGGTTTTCTCTGACCTCGCGGCACGATGGCGAGCCGCACGGTGCCGGTTTGCAGGTCGAAGGCGGACGCATCAGCGAAGTCGGGCCCAAGCCGCATCCGCCCGGCACCACGGTCGAAGTGCGCGAGTTGTTCTACAACGTGCCTGCACGACGCAAGTTCCTGCGCGCAGAGCGCACCGAGCTGGGACACATCGAGGAGTGGCTGCGGTCGCTGGCGCTGGCACGTCCGGACGTGGAGCTGCGGGTATCGCACAACGGCAAACCGTCGCGGCGTTACCGGGCGCTGGACCTGCTTGAACAGGCGTCGGGCGAAATGCCTGCCGAGCGCCTGCTGGAAACACTGGGCGAGGAGTTTGCGCGTAATGCGCTGCGCGTCGAGCACAGTGGCGCCGGCTTGCGTCTGCACGGCTGGATCGCGCGCCCCGCGTACAACCGGGCTAGCACCGACCAGCAATACCTGTACGTCAACGGCCGCAGCATCCGCGACCGCAGCGTCGCGCATGCAGTGAAGCAGGCTTACTCCGACGTGCTTTTCCATGGCCGTCATCCAGCCTACGTGTTGTTCCTCGAACTCGATCCGCACGGCGTCGATGTCAACGTGCACCCGGCCAAGCACGAGGTGCGGTTCCGCGAGGGGCGGTTGGTGCACGACTTCGTCTATCGCACGCTGCATGCGGCGCTGGCGGAAACCCGTGCCGGGATGGCCAGTGGCCATGTGGCTGCGATGGACATTCCCGCTGGCGGCGCACTGATGCCTGGGCAGGTCGGGTTTGGCATGCACCTGCCGTCGAATGCGCAGCCGCAATCGGGGCTTTCGTTACGCGTCGACGAGCATCGCGCAGCCTATGCCGCGCTGTATGGCGCCGTGCAATCCGGTTACGAGGCTGCATCGCACATGCCGCTACCGCCGGCCAGCGACGAGGCCGCCCCGCCCCTGGGTTATGCGATTGCACAACTACACGGCATCTACATCCTGGCCGAAGCCGCCGATGGCCTGGTCGTGGTCGACATGCATGCGGCCCATGAGCGCATCGGTTACGAAAAACTCAAGACCGCCCACGACGATGCCGGCCTGCGCACGCAACCATTGCTGGTGCCGCAGTCGGTGGCGGTGTCCGAGCGCGAGGCCGATATCGCCGAGCGCGAAGCACAGACGCTGGCGACGCTGGGATTCGAACTGACGCGCAGCGGACCGCAATCACTGCTGCTGCGCAGCGTGCCGGCACTGTTGGCCGATGGCGACGTCGAGGCATTGCTTCGCGACGTGCTGGCCGACCTGCGCGAACATGGCGCCACGCGCAGGATCGCCGAGAAACGCGACGAACTTCTGTCCACGATGGCCTGCCATGGTGCGGTCCGCGCCAACCGGCGCCTCACCTTGCCGGAAATGAACGCCTTGCTACGCGAGATGGAGGCGACGGAGCGTTCCGGACAATGCAATCATGGACGACCGACCTGGACCCGTTTCGGGCTGGGCGAGATCGATCACTGGTTCCTGCGAGGACGTTGACATGCCACGACTGTTTCCAGCCGCCGTGCCCTCCGCCATCCTGCTGGCAGTCATCGCGAGCACATTCGCCTTGGCCAGTTGCGGAGACAAACCGGGCACGTCGGCCACCGACGCCGCCACCAACCAGAAAGCCACTGCTGCCGCAAAGGTCTTTGCCATGGAAGAAAAGAAATGGCGCGATGATCGCGTCGAACGCCTGCTCAGCCCCGATGGCTGGGCCAGCCTGATCGGGTTGCACTGGATCGATCCGGGCAGCCACTACCTGGGTAGCGCAGCTGACAACGGCATCCGCTTGCAGATGGGGCCGGCGCATCTGGGCATGGTCGACCTGAAGGGCAAGCAGGTGCGCCTGGTGCCGGACAAGCGTGCGACGTTGACGCTGGATGGCGAACCGTTGACGGCTACGACCCAGCTGCGCACGGACATGGCCGAACAAGGCCCCAACGTCATTGGTTTTGACGAGGGCAAGGGCCAGGCCACCGTGATCGAGCGTGGCGGCCGTTATGCATTGCGGGTCAAACATGCCGACGCACCGACCCGGACCGGGTTTGTCGGGCTGCAATACTGGCCGGCCGATGCGTCGTGGAAGATCGAAGGCACCTTCGTGCCCAATCCTACCGGGCAGACGATCGAGATCAACAGCATCATCGGCACTGTCGACCAGGTGCCAAACCCGGGCAAGATCGAGTTCCAGCGCGACGGCAAGACCTACAGCATCGAGGCCCAGGATGAAGGCGGCGATGACCTGTTCCTGGTGTTCGCCGATCGCACCAACGGCCATGGCAGTTACGGCGCCGGGCGCTTCCTGTACACCGCCAAGCCTGATGCCAACAACAAGGTCATGGTCGACTTCAACCAGTCCTACAACCCGCCGTGTGCGTTTACCGCATTCGCGACCTGTCCGTTGCCGCCACCTGAAAACCGGCTCGACCTGGCCATCACCGCCGGCGAGAAGGCCTACGACAAGCCCGAGCAGCCATGATGCATGCCGTCATCGAACGCCTGGTCCTGTCCGCGTGCTGTGTCGTCCTGCTTGCGGCACTGCCGCTGGCGGGGAATGCCGGGCAAACGGTCGATGCCGGCAAGCCGCCCGTGCCTTTGTTGTGGAAGGTTTCCGACGCGGACAATAGCGTCTACCTGCTGGGATCCTTCCACCTGCTCAGGCCTGGGGACTATCCGCTGTCTGCGGACGTGGATGCAGCATTCAATGATGCCGAGTCGTTACTGTTCGAAATGCCACCCAAGGAGATGGAGTCGCCCGCGCTGGCGATGCAGATGATGCAGGCGGCGCTGCGCAGCGATGGCACCATGCTGGACAGCGAGCTGTCGCCGGAGACGGCCGGAAAATTGCAGGCGTGGCTCGATGCGAATGGTGTGCTGGATCAGGGTGGCGCGTTGTCGCCGAGCATGATCCAGGCCTTCGAACCCTGGTTCGTGGCATTGACCATCAGCATCACCGACATGACCAAAGCAGGCCTGGATCCGGCACTGGGCCTGGACCGGCATTTTGCCGAGGCGGCACGGGCGGCGGGCAAGCCCACGGGTGGATTCGAGACCGGCGCACAACAGATTGCCTTCCTGGACGGCATGGGGCACGAGGAACAATTGCAATTCCTCCGCGAAACGCTGGATGAAGCTGGACAGGGCGGGAAAGAGGTCGAGAAACTGCACGAGCGCTGGCGTTCCGGGGATGCCGAAGGGTTGTGGACCGGCCTGGCCACCGACATGCGTCGCGACTATCCCCAGCTCTATCAACACATCAACGTCGAGCGCAACGACGCCTGGCTGCCGAAGATCGAGCAGCGGCTGGATGCCCCTGGTACCGACGACACGCTGGTCGTGGTTGGCAGCCTGCACCTGCTGGGTAGTGACGGTCTGGTCGAGAAGTTGCGTGCGAAAGGCTACAAGGTCGAGCGCATCTGCTCGGCCTGCAAGCGCTAGGCGCTTTTGCTTTTGTAGGAGCAGCTTCAGCCGCGAGTTTTTTGCCGTGGTTCCTGCCTTTGTAGGAGCGACGTAGTCGCGATCAGGGTATCCGGGATTCCTGATCGCGACTTACGTCGCTCCTACAAAAAGCCGAAGCAACAGAAAAATCAATAGCCCGCATCTGAACCCGCTCCTACAGGGCTTTCATGTCTTGTCGTGGCAACGCCAGCAACTCGATGCAATCCACCGGGCATGCCGGGATGCATAACTCGCAACCGGTACACAGCGGCTCGATCACGGTGTGCATGTGTTTGGCGCCGCCGATGATTGCGTCGACCGGGCAGGCCTGGATGCATTTGGTGCAACCGATGCAGTCGGCTTCGACGATAACCACGACTTGCGCCGGTGCGTGCGCACCACGACTTCGGTCGAACGGTTTGGGTGCCGTGTCCAGGACATGCGCCAATGCGCGTGCGCCGGCATCGCCGCCGGGCGGGCAACGGTCGACATCGGCATCGCCTGCGGCCATCGCTTCGGCATAGGGACGGCAGCCGGTGTAGCCGCACTGCCCGCATTGGGTCTGCGGCAGGATGCGGTCCAGGCGTTCGGTCAGGTCAGGTTTCATGTCCATGGACATTGATTTGTCCATCTTGCTCCGGTCCGCACTCGCTTCAGTCCACAAATCCGTCATCCTGAGCGAAGCGAAGGATCTGTGGTCAGCGGTGAATCACAAGCAGCAGATCCTTCGCTTCGCTCAGGATGACAGCAAACTTGTGTCATTCCGCACTCAACGCACCGGCATCCCTGGCTGCGCACCATCATCGGCATCCAGCAGGAACAATGCGCCGCCGTCATTGCCAGCCGACAGGATCATGCCTTCGCTGATGCCAAAGCGCATCTTGCGCGGCGCCAGGTTGGCGATGAAGACCACGTTGCGGCCGACCAGCGACGCCGGGTCGCCGTAGCTGGCGCGGATGCCGGAAAAGATCTGGCGACGGCCCAGGTCGCCGGCATCCAGCTCGAAACGCAGCAACTTGTCCGAGGTTTCCACGGCTTCGCACACCAGCACCTTGCCGACCCGCAGGTCGAGCTTGACAAAATCGTCGATGGTGATCACGCCGTCGCTCTTCGCAGGAGCGGCTTCAGCCGCGAGTTTCTTGCTGGCACCATCCGAAGAGCTCGCGGCTGAAGCTGCTCCTGCAGGAGGTGCTGTGGGCTTGGTGGTGTCCTTGCTGGCTTCGGTCATGGCGTCGAGTTGCTTCGGGTCGATACGGGTGAACAACGGCTGGTACGGCTGGATCGCGTGCTCAAGCAGTGGCTTGTCGAGGTCGGCCCAGACCGCAACCGGTGCGGCGAGGAAGTCTTCTGCCTGCCCGCAAGTGCGTGGCAGGATGGGCTTGAGCGCCGCGGCCAAGACCCGGAAAAGATTCAGTCCCTGGGTGCAGACCGCCTGTAGTTCGGCGTCGCTACCTTCCTGCTTCGCGATCACCCAGGGCTTGCGCTCGTCGATCCAGCGATTGGCCTCGTCAGCCAGCGCCATGGTCGCACGCACCGCCACGGCGGCTTCGTTGCGGTCGTAGGCTGCAGCGATGGTCGGCAGTTGCGCCACGAACCGCGCGTACATGTCCGGGTCCGGCAGCGCTGCAGCCAACTGGCCATCGAAACGTTTGTGGATGAACCCGGCGCAGCGGCTGGCCAGGTTGACGAACTTGCCGACCAGGTCGCTGTTCACGCGGGCGACGAAGTCGGACAGGTTGAGGTCGAGATCGTCGGTGCCACCAGAAGACTTGGCGGCGTAGTAATAACGCACGGCCTCCGGATCCAGTCCGGCATCCAGGTAGCTGCGTGCCATCACGAACGTGCCGCGCGACTTCGACATCTTGCTGCCGTCTACCGTCAGGTAGCCGTTGACATGCAGTCGCGTGGGCGCGCGCATGCCGGCACCATGCAGTACCGCCGGCCAGAACAGCCCGTGGAAATTGACGATGTCCTTGCCCAGGAAGTGGTGCAATTCGGCGGTGCTGTCGGGTGCAAGGAATTGCTGGAAGTCCAGGTCGGCGCGCTCGCACAACGCGCGGAAGCTGGCCAGGTAGCCGATCGGCGCGTCCATCCAGACGTACAGGTATTTACCCGGATGGCCGGGGATCTCGAAGCCGAAATACGGTGCGTCGCGTGAGATGTCCCAGGCGCGCAGGCCACCTTCGCCATCCAGCCATTCCTTGAGCTTGGCCTTGACCCCGGGCGCGGCGACGTCACCAGCAAGCCATTGCCGCAGGAAGCCTTCGAACTGCCCGACCTCGAAGAAAAAATGCTCGGACTCGCGCAGTTCCGGCGCTGCGCCCGACAGTACCGAGCGCGGCTCTTTCAGGTCGGTGGGCGCGTAGGTGGCGCCGCAGTGTTCGCAGTTGTCGCCGTACTGGTCCGGGGTGTTGCAATTGGGGCAGATGCCCTTGATGTAACGGTCGGGCAGGAACATGCCCTTGGCTGGATCGTAGAACTGGGCGACGCTGCGGCGCGAAATGTGGCCGTTGTTGTCCAGCTTGGTGTAGATCGCCTCGGTCAGCACGCGATTGCCGGGCGAGTGGGTCGAGTCGTAATGATCGACCACGACCCCAAAGGCCTTGAGGTCGTCCTCGTGCGAAGCCTGCATGCCGGCGATGAAGGCTTCCGGCGTGGTGCCGGCTTTTTCCGCAGCCAGCATGATCGGTGTGCCGTGGGTGTCGTCGGCGCTGACAAAATGCACCGTGTCGCCGGTCATGCGCCGTGCGCGCACCCAGATATCGGCCTGGATGTAGCCCACCAGGTGGCCCAGGTGCAGCGGGCCGTTGGCGTAGGGCAGGGCGAAGGTGACAAGCGCGTTGCGGGGCATGGTGGGGTGTCTTCAGGCTGCGTGCGGTGGGAGGCAGGGAAGGGATGCCAGACGAAAAGTGTTGGCTGGCAGGGCCGGCGATTATCGCATGCGTGTGCTGGGGCTTTTGGTCCGGGTCTGGTGGCATCGTGCGGCCCAGACGCAAAAGGCCCGGCATTGCCGGGCCTTTTGCGTCACGCGGTGCAAGTCCGCGATACAAGTCATGGATGCACGCGCTACTCCACGCGCTACTCCAGGTATTACTCCACGCGTTGCCAGGTCTGGGTACGACCCAGCAGCGAGAAGCCCCTGTAACCACGGACATCAAGCGTCTTGCCGTTGGCACTAGGGGTCATCTTGGCCGAATAGACCTTGCCGCTCTTCGGGTCGAGGATCTGGCCGTCCTCCCACGTGTCACCGTCCTGCTTCAAGTCCCAGGCGATGACCATGCCGACGATCGGCTTGTTGTGGCGATCGCCCTTGCACTTGTCGCAAACCGCGTTGGGGCCTTTGTCCGAGTTGATCAATTCCATGATCTTGGCTTGCAGGCTGCCGTCGCTGGTCTGGTAGATCTGGACGACCGATTTCACCTTGCCGGTCTCGTCGTCGATGGTGTGCCACTTGCCGACGGGCGTACTCATGGACGGCGCGCTCTGGGCGAAGGCCGCCAGTGGCAGTACCAAGGCCGAGAGCAAGACCAGTAAGGCGGTTGATTTGATGCGCATGGGTTCCCTCCGGGGATGCGGGTCGGATCGAACGACGGATGCCGTCCTGACCCGGGTTTTATACCGCATCCGGCGCCGTATGGAAGGGTTGTCGGCTAGTTCTGTTCAGGTGCGGCCATTCAGGCCGTCCCTTTGGATGCCGTGCACGCCCTGGCGACCAGGGAAAACCATGTGTCGCCGTTACAATGGCCGGATGGATACTTTTGAAGAGCAAATCGCGACGACCGCTGCCGATGTCGTCGACCCCGCTTGCGGGCTGTCCCTGCGTGATAGCCGTGCACGCATCGGGGTGGTGCGCGAGGGCGACTTGGTCCGGGTATCCATCGTGCTGGGCTACGCGTTGGACAAGCAGGCCACAGGCGCGTTGCGCGCGGCCGTCGAGCAGGCGCTGGCCGCCGGGGCCGCGGGCGCTGTCACGGTCGAAGTGACACACCGAATTGCCGGCCATGCGCCGCAACCCAAGGTGTCGCCGTCGACCCGTGTGCGCAACATCATTGCGGTGGGATCGGGCAAGGGCGGGGTCGGCAAGTCGACCACCGCGGTGAACCTGGCGTTGGCATTGGCTGCCGACGGCGCGCGGGTCGGGGTGCTGGACGCCGATGTCTATGGCCCCAGTGTGCCGACCATGCTCGGGCTGTCCGGCCGTCCAGATAGCCCCGATGGCAAGGCGATTGAGCCGATGCGGGCACACGGCATCGAAGCGATGTCGATCGGGTTGCTGGTCGAGCAGGACACGCCGATGATTTGGCGCGGGCCGATGGCGACGTCGGCGCTGACGCAATTGCTGGAACAGACCTTGTGGGGTGCGGAGGAGGGACTTGACTACCTGATCGTGGACCTGCCGCCGGGGACCGGCGACATCCAGCTGACCCTGGCCCAGAAAATCCCCGTTGCCGGCGCCGTGATCGTGACCACGCCGCAGGACGTGGCCACGCTGGACGCGCGCAAAGCCCTGAAGATGTTCGAGAAGGTGGAAGTGCCGGTGCTGGGACTGGTCGAAAACATGGCCATGCATGTCTGCAGCCAGTGCGGCCACACCGAGCACATCTTCGGTAGTGGCGGCGGCGAGCGCATGACTGCGCAGTACGGCGTGCCGCTGCTGGGTAGCCTGCCGCTGGAGCTGGCAATCCGCGAGCAGGGCGATGTGGGGGTGCCGGTGGTGGTATTCGCGCCGGATTCGACGGCGGCGCAGGCTTATCGCAGGACGGCACGGCGGATGGCGGCCGTGCTGGCGGCGCGGCCGCGCGCGGCGATGCCGATTGCAGCGTCGATGGTTTAGACGGGCCCGATGGAGGCACCTTGTGCTGTGGCGGATACTGCCGCCGGACTGATCACTGCGATATTTGTCATCCTGATCGAAGCGAAAGGTCTATTTTTGTAGGAGCGGCTTCGGCCGCGAGCTCTTGATCGTGCTTTTGATGTTGTAGGAGCGACGTGAGTCGCGATTGCTGTCCCGTGACACCTGATCGCGATTTACGTCGCTCCTACAACAACCACGTCAGGCTAAAGAGCTCGCGGCTGAAGCTGTTCCTACAAAGAAGCAAGTACAGCAGATCCTTCAGCTTTGCTCAGGATGACAATTATTTGGGAGGCGACAGGGGTGGCAATCCCCCAGGATCTCGCCTCACGCAAGGGTGGGCCTGCATGCTGCGAAGAGGCCCTACAATGCGCAGTTACTTATTCATCGATTGCCGGGAATTGCTGCATGAGCATCAAGTCAGACCGCTGGATCCGCAAAATGGCCGCCGAGCAGGGAATGATCGAGCCGTTCGAGCCGGGCCAGGTCAAGCATACGGCCGACGGCCAACGTATCGTCAGCTATGGCACCTCCAGCTACGGCTATGACGTGCGCTGCTCGCGCGAGTTCAAGGTGTTTACCAACATCAACTCGACCATCGTCGACCCCAAGGCCTTCGATCCGGGCAGTTTTGTCGACGTCAATGCCGACGTCTGCATCATCCCGCCCAATTCGTTTGCGCTGGCCAGTACGATGGAATTCTTTCGCATCCCGCGCGACACGCTGGTGGTATGCCTGGGCAAGAGCACCTACGCGCGCTGCGGCATCATCGTCAACGTGACCCCGCTGGAGCCGGAGTGGGAAGGCCACGTCACCCTGGAGTTCAGCAACACCACGCCGCTGCCGGCCAGGATCTATGCCGGCGAAGGTGTCGCGCAGATGCTGTTTTTCCAGGCCGACCAGGATGACATCTGCGAGACCAGCTACAAGGATCGCGGCGGAAAGTACCAAGGCCAGACGGGCGTGACATTGCCGCGCACCTGAGCTGCGGCTAATAGCGTTTGTAGGAGCGACGTGAGTCGCGATTGGTGCTACGGATCGCGACTTGCGTCGCTCCTGAAAAAGCCTAAATGAAGAGCTCGCGGTTGAAGCCGCGCATGCAAATGCCTGTCAGGGTGTCTGGTAGGTGACGAAGAAACCCTGCAGGTCGCCGTTCTCGATGTAGGGCGACACATCCACTACCTTGTAGCCGTGACTGATGAAGGCCTGGTGGGCCCGGCTCAGCGAATTGGCGGCGCCTTGCTTGCGAAAGCCCCAGCTGGCATCGACCCAGATCGTCACCGCGCCCAGGTGTTCGTTGACTGCTTCCTGTGCGGCCTCGTCAGGGGATTTGCCGAACAGACTGGCATTGGCGGGCAAAGTGGCTGCCATGCAGGTGAGTGCAAGCAGGGCAGTGATCAGCAAACGTTTCATTTGGGGCTCCTCGAGGGTTTGGATCGCTTTGGCGTTGGATGGCGCGCGTGCCTGGTTGCGCGACCTGGGTCACGGATCGCACATGCCATGGTTACACGCGTCATTGCGTCCAGCTCGATCTCGCTGATCGCATACGTTAACGGGTGAATCTGTTTTCAGTCGGCAGGCGTTGCCTGGTTTTGCGCATGCAGCGGATCATGGGATATCCCGTGCATGCGTTCCAATGCTTCTCGTAGCAGCGGCTTCAGCCCCGAGTTCTTGGCGTTGGCTCTTGTAGGAGCGACGTAAGTCGCGATCGGTGCTGCAGGTCGCGACTTACGTCGCTCCTACAACAGCCAAAACAGCAGCAAGATCCAGAACTCGCGGCAGAAGCCGCTCCTGCAACGGCAAGCCTCTACTGCGTCGCGGCTGGGGTGGCAGGCGTATTCGTCGGCGCGGTCCACAACTTCGCCTCGGGCTTGCCGCCCAGCATCTGCGCACGCACCAGCGGGATCGGTGGGCCGCCGTAGCTGAGGAACTGGTCGTGGAATGCCTTCCAACCGTCGCGTCCGCCGTGATCCTTGGTCCAGTCCTGGCGCAGCTGCATGATCATCAGCTTACCCATGGTGTAGTTGAGGTAGGCCGGGTCGTAGGTGCCGCGCGCGGCCTGCTGCTTGGCATTGCCCGGATCCTGGAAGCCCTTGTCGAGGAACATCTGCTCCGACTGCGCCATGGTCATGGTGCCGGTGTGCAGCCCGATCGCGGAGAGGAATCGCACGTCGCGTAGCAGGGCGTTGGTGAGCTGGCCGATGTGGACCTCGGGCGTGCCGCCGTCGACGCCGGCGTCATACATCATCTCCTCGGCGTAGTGCGCCCAGCCTTCGGCGAATGCATAGCCGACGAACAGCTGGCCGAACTTCCAGTCCGAGCGGTTGGAATGCAGGAACTGCAGGAAGTGTCCCGGCCAGACTTCGTGCGAGGACACGAACAGCAGGTTGTCCTTGCCTGGTAAGTAGGCATCCTGCACGGCCTTGGACCAGGTCGGATCCGGCGGCGCGATGTAGTAGACCGATGGCAGGTTGTTCTCGTACGGGCCGGGGATTTCGATGTAGGCGAAGTTCCAGCGGTTGAACGGCGGCGCTTCCTCGACCTTGGCCTGTTCGGTGCCGGGGATGGTCACCAGGTCCTTGTCGAGGATGAACTGGCGCAGGCTGGCCAGTTGTTTGCGCGCGCCTTCGACCGCGCCGCCTCGTGGCTTGTCCGCGGATTCCCTGGCGACGCAGTCTTGCAGGGACTGGTTGGGCGAAAATTCGTCGCAAGCCGACTTGAGGGCAGCGAGATTGCGCTCCAGGTCGGCCTCGCCGATGGACTTGAGTTGATCGAGTGGGATGTCGACGCGTTCGGTGTCGTGCAGCATCTTGGAGAACGTGGCTGCACCCAGCGCAAAGTCCTGCGTGGCATTGGGCTTCTGTGTCGTGAACCAGTCGGCCATGTCTTGCGTAGCCTGGATCGCGGCGGCATTGCTGGCCTTGAAACGGGCCTGCAACGCATCGTCCTTGACGTCGGCGAAGATCGTCGGGACATCGGTCTTGAAGAAGCTGGCGTAGCCACCAAAGCTGTTGATGCCCAGGTCGACGTAGGACGCGGGCAGCGGTGGCTTGAAGTTGGCCTTGATCTGTTCGATCGCCTTGGGCAGCGCTTCCTGGTATTTGACGAACGCGCCCATGCGTTCGGGCAGCGGCGCATACGGGCGGGTCAGGTACATGCTGGGCGACAGGTCGCCGGTATAGAAGCCCGGGTTGGTGTGCGCGAAGCCGGAATCTTCCAGCCAGAACAGCTGGCCGTCGATGACCGCGAGTACGTAGTCGCGTTGGAATCGGGCCTTGTCGTCGAGGCTGCGGTCGGCGAAGGCTGCAAACTTGTCGCGCTGCGCATGCAGCCAGTCGGCGTTCGCCTTCAGTCCTTCCGGGCTGTAATCGGGTAGTTGGCCATCGTATTCGTGCTTGCCGGAACTGGCGGCGGAAACCGGGTTGCGCTGGAAGTATCCGTCGATGAAGGCGTCGACCGAGGATTCGAAGGCGGTGTCGCTGGTGGCAACAGGCGCGGTCGCGTCGGTCCCTGCCGGCGTCGATGGCGCATCCTGCTTGCAGCCGGTCGCGAGTGCGATGGCGATGAGGGCGGAGAGGGTGGCAATGCGGATGGCGGTCATGTGGCAGTCCCTGGAGCGGAATGGCCGAGAGTAGGCGCTAGTCCGCGGGGGTGCAATGCGGTGGGTGGATGGGGTAACAGCCAGATGCAGGAGGCCTCGGTAAATGCCTGCCATGGATCCGGGGCAGGTCGCTCTGGAGCCGCGACCATGGATCGGTTGACCCCATCTGCGCAGACCCCATCTACGCAGGAATGACGGTGCCGGATGCGCACGGGTGTGCACTGTCTTGTACAGCGATCACGCCAGTGCCTATGCGGACAGTGCGGCCTGTAACTGGTTGATCCGCTCGACCAACTGCTCCGGGCTGTAAGGTCGCGCGTCCACGCGCCCCCAGACCGGTGCCGGCCATGCGGGGTCGTCGTGGAAGCGTGCAATCACATGCACGTGCAGCTGCGGCACCATGTTGCCAAGCGCGGCGACATTGAGTTTGTCCGGGCGGAAGGTGTCGTGCAGCGTGCGGCTGGTGCGATCGATCTCCATGGTCAGCGCGTGGCGCTGGTCGGAGTCGAGGTCGATCAATTCGCTGGCATCCGCCAGTCGTGGCACCAGGATCAGCCAGGGGTAATTGGCATCGTCCATCAATCGCAGGTCGCACAATCCCAAGTTGGCGACCGGATGGGTGTCTGCGGCGAGCTGCGGGTGCAGTTCGTAGCGGTGTGGTTGCTGGGCGTGGTGTCTGCGCATGGGGTCTGGTGTCCCTGGGTCAATCTTGCCTAGCCAAGTGCCTTCGCAAACATCGTCATCGTCCGGCCGTGCGCCAATCGCGCGCTGGATGCGTCGTGCACCGACGGGTCGATTTCGCGATTGAAGGCATGCCCGGCACGATAGGTATAGACGCCAGCCTCCGGGTATTTTTCACGATGTGCTGCGATGGCTTCAGGCGGGATGCTGGCATCGTGTTCGCCAAAATGGAACTGCGCTGGAGCGCGCAGTGGTTCGTCGAGGAACTGGGTATTACGCGCACCGTAGTAACTCGATGCCGGCAATCCGAGCCGCAGGTTGGCCAGCAAGGCGATGGTGCCACCCCAACAGAACCCGACCACGCCCACCTTGAGTCCTTCGCGCTGCAGCAGCTTGGCGGCGGAGGCGGCGATCGCAAGCGCACGCTCAAAACCCAGCTCCATCGCCAGTGCCTTGCCGCGTTGCATGCCGGGTTCGTCGTAGGCCAGCTCGAGTCCGCGTTCGATCGGGTCGAAGAAGGCGGGTGCCAAGGCCACGTAACCTTCGGCGGCGTAGTGGTCGACGACACTGCGCATGTGAGTGTTGACGCCGAAGATTTCCTGGATGACCACGAGTGCGCCACGCGGCGCTTCGACTGGATCGGCGCGCCAGGCACCGATGCCTCCGGAAGGCGTGTCCAAGACGATGTCGCGGCCCATGGGCGGTTCCTGGGTGGCTCTGGTGTGTGATTCTAGCGCCGTCGGTGACTGCGGCCGTTACGCCTTCGTTAGGCGAGGAGCGTTGCAACATCCTGGCTGTCATGGGGATGGCCTGTTCCGCCCAACTGTTTTCGCCCAACTGTCATCCTGAGTGCAGCGAAGGATCTGCTTATCGCCTTTTGTAAGGGCGGTTTCAGCCACGCGCTCTTGATCTTGCTTCGGCTGTTGTAGGAGCGACGTAAGTCGCGATCAGGGTGTGGCGAAAAGTTATCGCGACTTACGTCGCTCCTACATGAATCAGACGCAAGAAAGACCAGGTCAAGTGCGCGCGGCTAAAGCCGCTTTTACAAGAGCAGGTGAAGCAGATCCTTCGCTGCGCTCAGGATGACAGCTGGGTTTTCCTCAGGATGACAGTTTTATTTTGTGAGCAGGGCTGAGGATGCGAATGCCTGCAGCAACCAGCGTGTCGTGCAACCTTCGGGCGAAGTCGGGTGCATCATCGCGGTCTCCATGCAGGCAGATCGTGTCGGCACGGATCGCGATGGATTCGCCGGTGCGGGCTGTGACTTGGCCATGATCCAGCATCATCCGCACCTGCGCGATCGCATCGGAGACATCCTCGATCACCGCCCCGGGCGTGCCGCGTGGCGTCAGCGTGCCATCTGCCTCGTAGCGGCGCTCCGCAAAGACTTCGTGGGCGACGCGTAATCCGGCGGCTTCACCTGCGTGTGCAAGCACGGAACCCGATAATGCAAAGAGCACCAGGGATGGATCCTGGGAACGGACAGCATCGACGATGGCTTCGGCGACATCCGGGCCGCATGCGGCGATGTTGTACAGGGCGCCATGCGGCTTGACGTGGGACATGCGTACATCGCTGCGGGCACAGGCCGATGCGAGTGCTGCAATCTGCCACCCGACTTGCGCATGGATTGCATCGGCCGTGATCGCCAGTTCACGACGACCAAAGTGTTCGCGATCCTCGAACGAAGGATGCGCGCCGATCGCGACACCATGCTGCTGGCACAAGGCAATCGCCATGCGCATGCTCGTGTCATCGCCGGCATGGCCGCCACAGGCGATGCTGGCCGAACTGATCCACGGGACGATCGCGGCATCGTCGCCGCAGCCTTCACCAAGGTCGCAGTTGAAGTCGATGCGTTTCATGTGCGCTGCTTCATGCGTGCGGAGATGCCGCGTGCGGAAATGGCAAGGGCGATCCTGGCCAGCCGCTGCCGCTGTTCGCAAGCCAATTGCCGTGCCCGCGCAGGCGTGCAGGGTTGGAAGCGCACCACGTCGCCCGGGCGCAGTTGCGCCAGCCGTGGGCGATCGGCCTGGATGACATGGCCGATGCGTGGATAGCCACCGTGGGTCTGGGCATCGGCCATCAACACGATGGGATTGCCGTCGGGCGGTAGC
>RCMY010001312.1_pt1 | contig 23734 bp, 22 predicted proteins | sample 2041341 | NCBI WGS metagenome assembly RCMY01 (sample SAMN09708234, study PRJNA481090) | Marine sediment metagenome, whole genome shotgun sequencing project.
AACCTCTAACCTCTAACCTCTAACCTCTAACCTCTAACCTCTAACCTCTACTAAAGCTTCATCTCCCAACCTTTCTCATAATTGCGGGTCCATAGTTTTTGCGCATCCTTGTCCTTAATAATATGTCCATTTTTTGCGTCGATTTCTAAAGACCGGCCTACCCTTTGGGAGATATTTCCCAATTGGACCAAAAGCGTGCTTTTATGTCCGGAATCAACATCAGAATGTAAACTTCCACCATTCTTTATGGCGTCGAACATGTTCTGGATGTGTAAGGCATCTAATTTTTCTGCGGGATTGCTCTTGTTTCTCGCGTCGATAACTTCGGTGTTCTCTACCTCTTTGACGACCTTGCCATCGAGGTCGAACTGGGTATAGCTATTTCCGGCGGGAATGAGCAGACTTCCATTTTCCCCGTAAAAAACAACGCCTACGGAACTTCCTTCGATCGGTTTGCCATTACAGCTTCGGCCTTCCCAGGACATGGTTTTGGAATCATCGAAATCGAGGTTGATGATTTGGGTGTCGGGCGTTTCCCAGTCATCTTGGTAGCGGTACCTGCCGCCGTTCGAACTTACTTGGGTAGGGTAGTCGACTTCCATCCCCCAGCGCAAAAGGTCGATCATGTGGGTACCGTTGTTCAAGGCTTCCCCGGTGCCCCATTGCCACAACCAGTGCCAGTTGTAGTGCACGATATTGTCCTTGAATTTTTTTCGGGGGGCGGGGCCCTGCCACAGGTCCCAATCCAGCCATTCGGGCACAGTGGTCTCCTTGCCGATACCTATCGAGGGGCGATTGTTGGTATACCATCCCTTACCGAAATAGACACGGCCAATGGCGCCGTCTTTTAAAGCTTGAATGCCCTCCATAACGTTCGGCCACGAACGCCGCTGATTGCCCATTTGCACGACCTTTCCATATTTTTCGGCCGCCTTGACCAAAATTTCGCCCTCACTAGGGTTATGGCTGCAGGGTTTTTCTACATACACATGCTTGCCGGCTTCCAAGGCGATAAGTGATGCGGGGGCATGCCAATGATCGGGTGCGGCGATGACTAGAAGGTCTACATCTTTACTTTCCAAGGATTTTCGGAAATCGGTATACGCTTTGGCTTCCACCGTCTGGCGTTCCTTGAGCGCGGTGAGGCATTTGCTAATCGCACGGCTATCTACGTCGCAAACATGAATAACATTGGAGTTGTTCTGGGCCGCAAAATTTTGTGCCAGAGCGTTACCACGGCTGTTGACGCCCATCACGGAAACGTTAATCGTCTCGTTCGACCCCAATATATTGGCGTAGCTCTTTGCGCTGAATTGCGGTAAAATACTACCGGCCATAAAAGCCAAGGCACTTTTTTTTACGAAGTTCCTTCTGGAACCTGTCTCGCCGACTGATACGGCCACCTTTTTAGAAGATTCCGTTGACTCACCGGTCGAGGGATTTATTTTTTCGCTCATGATATTGATTTTTTTCTGCTTACAAGATATGAATTTGTCAGGTCATGGATCGATAGGAATAGTCTTTTTAGAAACACCTTTATTTCAAGTTTCCCATAAGACCGATTGGTTTTTCAACGGAATCGAGAACCAAGCTTCCCCAAGGCACGGTATAGTTCGGCCACCCGCAGATTTTTAAAACCGGGCTCGTTCTGGGGCGCTGTGTATCCGGAAAACCTTTTGAATGCCCGGTCAGTTCTAAAGTTGAATTGTTATCGCCGCCGGAAATTCAATTACTACTGCGTTCAAAGCCGTACAATTTCATCGGATTATCGAAAAACAGTTTTTGATAATATTCACCCAGGCCTTTGGATGTTAGGAAATCGGGAATCGTCTCTATCAAATAGTTCAGGCCGGGACCGCCGCCATAACTCTTCCAATAAGCATTCTTGGCCATGTCCATACCCATCACGATCTGATCGGGATATTCCGGTAACAGTTTTTCCAGAAGGGCAAAAGTGTAGTTCTTAATCCCTTTTTGTCCCCATCTGAACGCGCTGTCGTATTCCACCCGCACGCCGATATCCAAAACTTCCCTGTTATAGTCGACATCTTTCGCACGGTCTACATGGGATAAAACTACGTGCTCGAGATTGGCACCCAGTTTTGCGAAGCGTTCGGCCTGTTCCACGGCCTGCCTTCCGAAATTGGTATGGGTCAAAATGGGTGCGCCGGTTTCTAAATGAGCATTGACCACCGCCCTGAAAATGAGTTCTTGGTGCGGCGTAAAAGGGCCGTCGCCTGTAGCCAATTTTAGCAGTCCAGCTTTGTGTTCCGTACGTTTGACAAACGGTCCGGAATAATCGAACCGGTCGATTCCCTCCTCGATATCCGCTATAAAAAGACGGGTCAGCTCGTCTTCAGAATAGGTGTAGCGCCAATGGTGTTCGGGATAATAGATTTCAAGGTGGATGCCCGTGGGGACAATAATGTTCACACCGCTTTTTTGGCTGACGGCTACGGATTTCAGGATGTTCCGTCCGGAATTGGCGGGCATGGTGTCGACCACCGTTCTTCCCCCGGCCTTATAAAAATTGATAAGTTCTTCGGAAATCCGCTGGACATCGTTCAACAGAAATTCGGGATGGGCCGCGGTCACATAACTGTCCTCGATGACGATATGTTCGTGGGAGTAGGTCAGGCCCATTTCCGCAACGGGCCTGTCACCTAATACGCTTCTGAAAAAATCTTCCATATACACCTAATTGTACGTTATAAAGTTTGGCCGGTTCCCGATCTGAACACGTGCTCAGTTATTACTCCAGCCATTGCGAGAGGTATCGGCCACATTATCCGGCTTTTCAAGAATCGCGCCGAGCCTAATTAAAGTATCCTGTAATTTTTTCACCTCGATGTTTTTGGCATCCAAATCCGAGTCCAACGAAAGGCTGGCTGCTAGACCCGCCGCCTGCCCCATGCTCATGGTCTGGGCCATGGAACGGCACGAGGCGTGCGCATCATGGGTTGCCGAAAAACAGCGGCCCACGACCCATGTATTCATGCTCTCTTTCGGTACAATAGTTCTATAGGGCACCCCGTAGGTACCGCCGTCGGGTACGTACTGCCAAAAAGTTTCCGAACCGCCGTCACCTGATTTTCGGTGGTCTTCGATGGGCGCGCCACATAGGAATATCTGGTCGTCAAAGGTTTTGGCCCGCATGCAATCATCCTTGGTAAGGCGGTAACGGCCATACACTCTTCGGGTTTCCCGGACCCCGATCTGATGGGAAAGCCCGATGATTTTCGCATTTTCGTAACCGGGAATTTCCGACCTGAAGAAATCCTCGAAAACAAAAGCCTGCCGACGGCCTTCGATTTCCGCTTTGGTGATGCCCACCACATCCAAGGGGTCAAGGTCGACCACTTTTACGGCGACCGTCGATATACATTTTGGCTGGCACATTTCATGGGCCGAACCTTCTTTGCGGGGCAGGGGGTGGGTACCCTTCCCGTAGGCCTCCGCCATTTTATCCTTCAACATTTTTTTTCCACCGGCCGCCTCGTACACCCCATGTTCGACGTTTGACATCCTAAAGGTGGTGGTCATGCTTTGAGCGGCCTCTTTTTCGCCTGCTTTTTCATAGGGAATGTCCGCCCAATGGCAATAATCGGCATCGCCCGAGGCATCGATCACCCGTTTGGCGGTAATGGAGAAAAAGCCGATACCCTTGTGAAAAAAGATACAGGTCGAGGTTTCCCCGGTACTTTCTACACCGACCAAGGTGGAATGGTAAAAGATCTGGACCCCGCTTTCCAACAGTAGGTTGTCCCAGACCTGCTTTAATTTTTCGGGATTGTAGTTGACCCCAGTTCCCGCCCCATAGGTGTTCGGGCGGAGGAAGATATCTCCAGATCGGTTCAGTTCGTTTACGACCCGATCGGGAATACCCCCGACGATTTTTTTTGGCGATTCGGAGGGCGTAAAAAACCCGTAGAACGTATCGAGCATCTGGGTCGAGGTGCCGCCGGGAAATCCATAGCGTTCCACCAAGACCACTCTATGCTTTTTTTGGGATGCGGCGATAGCGGCCGTCGATCCCGCGCTCCCACTGCCGATGACGAGAATGTCGGTATGGAATTTTTTTGCTATTGTGGTCGAAAAGTTCATTGCTGTGTTGTTAGTTTTTTCACTTCTTTTTTGTCCATCGGTTTTAGAGGGGGTAACGTATTTCAGTCCATTTAAGGCCATTAATGTTTAAGGTCGCTTCCGGGTTTTCTCATCGAAGGATGGATTTAAGGGGAAAAGCCGTTGACATCCCCTAGTTGTTATGCCCCACATTTTCATAGAGTTTCGCCATCAAATGGGCATGCTCGTCGTAAGCGGATTCAAAAAGTTCGACCGCCCGTTCATCGCCCACGATCTTTCCGCTGCTAAGCACTTTTGGCGATTTTCCGTTTTCGTGGAGGATTTTGGCAACTTCCGCTTTTATCGAGTTGACGATCAATACTCCTCCTAACGTAGAGCCAGGGGCCACGGGGGTATCTAATCCATCTAGATAGATCATGGCATCTCCCAGGGGAGCGCCAGTGTCAAGCACATAATCCGCAAAATCGGTCAGTTTTTTGCCATCGGACTTTTTGGAGGTGCTACCCTTCAGGTGTAGGCTGCTAACCAAGGCGACCACCTTGATGTTGCGTTTTTGGAATTCCTCGGCCATTTCTATGGGAACCACGTTGCATCCGCTTGAGGATATGACCAAAGCGGTATCTTGCTTGTTGGTATCGAAATTCCGTAGGATCCGCGCCGCCAATCCCGGGACATTTTCCAAAAACATAGCCTGTCGCTGCCCGTTAGAGCCCACCACCATATTGTGGAACGATAGGGATAGTTCCACGATCGGGTTGAACCCCGGAAAGGATCCATAGCGGGGCCACATTTCTTCGACCATCATCCGACTATGACCGGATCCGAAGAGGTGTACCATCCGGCCAGCCAATATGGAGGTCGCGAAAAGTTTTGCGACCTCTTGAATCGTATCTTCCTGTTTTTCGATGACGGAAATAATGTCTTTTCCTTTCTCCAAATATTCTTTTGTTACGCTCATTCTTATGTTTTGTTACGTTTATTTTGGCCCGGGCCATTAGTACTGGCCTTCACTAAGGGTCCATCCACCATCAACAGCCAGTACCTGTCCGGTTATAAATTTCGAATCGGGATGAAGGAACATCAGTACCGCATTGTTGATGTCTTCGGATGCCCCGGCGCGGCCTCCGTCCAAAGGTTGTTTTGTTTTCAGGAATTGTAAAATTTCCTCGTCTTCCGACGCTCGTTTTGCCATGGGGGTTATGAACAGGCTGGGAGCGATAACATTGATTCGGATGTTCTGGCATGCATAATACGAGGCGATGGATTTCGAGAACCCGATAATCGCCGATTTGGCAGCGGCATAGGCGTGGGTCGTAAAATATTTCGGGGATGGGGAATAGCCCAGCACCGAACCCATATTCAGGATGACCCCCTCCTTTTTTTGCCTTAAAAAATAGTTGACCATGGCCTGGTTGGAGAGCATCATCGAGGTGAGATTGAGCTCCAGGGTCCTGTTCCAGCCCTCCAAGGTAATCTTGTCCAAGGGGCCGTCGCCCCATTTACGACCGCTTCCCCCGGCGACGTGGAAAAGCCCGGTGATGTTTCCGAAAGTTTCGTGGGCTTTTTCAATTGCGATTTGCATGGTATTCGGATCGGTCGCATCGCCGCTTAACGAAATACAGGCCTTGCCCAAAGTCTCCCCTGCCTTTTTGCAGCTATCGGGATTCCTGCCGACGACCAAGAGCTTGGCCCCGTTTTCTTTTAGGGCTATGGCGGCGGCAAGGCCCATGCCCGTAGTCCCGCCCATGATAATGTATGTAGTGTTTTTGAAAGTCATTTATTGCTAATTGGTTTTAGGAATCGAAGATCGATATCCGATGACAGGAGGTCGAAAAAGCGGACAAGCTGCTGACCGGCATTCCAATCGTTCTTTTTTTGTGTTTCATAGCTCAAATTACATAGCCCAAACCTTATCTCCATCTCCTTCTTCATACGGGATGCAGCCCTCGAATTCGTCACATATCTACCTGTCGACCTACAGGTCGTTCCGTTCGAAATCAATTTCAACCATCGACCATCGTAACTTTTCGCGTAATCTCGCCGGTCTTTTTATTTTTTAGGATGACGGTAACATCCCCGTTCGGCAAGGTTTCCTTTTTGATCAGGTAGTGGTCGTCATCGTAGGAGTCCTGCTTTTTCTGGCTGTCTTCCGGTTCATCGCCACGCCAATCTTCCAAAATGACTGGTTCCCAAGTTTTTCTTTCGGCAGATTTGAAGGCCGCATCCAAAATGGCGTTGACCACATAGCCGTCGTAAAAAGTTTCGAGCGGATCACGGTTTTCCTCAATGGCGGTGAACATATCGGTAAACATGTGGGGATAGCCGAGTTCGTGAGCCTCGTCCCCGACGGGAAACAACCATCCCGTAGTCGATTCCGCCTTTTCGGCCACATAGCCGTCGCCTCCCTTTCCGGTGGTGAACATTTCGAAACCGGTACGTAGAAAACTGTTGACCCAGATGGTGCCTTCGGTGCCCATGACCTCATCGCGGAGGTCCATCCCACCTCGGAAGGTCCAACTGACCTCGAACTGTCCGATGGCCCCGTTGGCGTATTTTACCAGTCCGATGGCATGGTCCTCGGCATCGATGGGATGAACTTGGGTGTCGGCCCAACACATGACCTCGATGGGCTTGATGTTCTTGCCGATAAAATTCCGGCTGATTTCCACGCAATGGCAGCCGAGGTCAATGATGGCCCCTCCCCCGGATTTTTCCTTGTCCCAAAACCAGTCGCTATGTGGCCCGGGGTGGGTTTCGCGGGATTTGGCCCAGAGCACCCTGCCGATATCGCCGCGTTTTACCGCTTCCATCGATTTTAAAAACTTCGGGGTGTAGCAAAGGTCTTCGAGATATCCGCCGAAAATTCCGGCTTCCTCTACGGCATCGAGCATACGTTTTGCCTCTTTGGCGGTACGCCCCAAAGGTTTTGTGCAAATCACATGTTTCTTCGCTTTGGCACAGGCCAAAACCGCGGCCTCGTGCAAATGGTTCGGGAGGGAAATCAAGACCACGTCGACATCGGGATGTTCAATGGCGGCTTCCATGGAAGTGGTATGGTGCGGTAGGCCGTAATCGTCGGCAAAGCGTTTGGCATTGTCCCCGTTTCGGGAATATACCATGACCACTTGGTCTTTACGGCGTTGGGCGTGCAGCGATTCGGCATAAAATCGGGCGATGAACCCGGAACCTAGCATAGCGATTTTCATAGTTTTGTTTTTTAGTGTTCTTGGCCCAATTTAATAATTTGTAATAGATTTTGAACTATGGGATAGTTTCAGGATTTTTTCTCTTTCGACACCCTCCAAAAGTTTTTTCAACAAACTTCCGGCTCTGTTTACATTCCTTCTTTAGTCCGTTTTCCGGGGTAAAGTCATAGGGGAAGGCCAATTCGATGGCCTATTCCGACGATGCGAGCATAGCTGAGGTCGGAAAAACCGTCTTCTAAGGCTGGGGTGGCGTTCCAATCCGGTGGAAATTTACTGGTATGGAGCCAGAGTTGGGTATTTATGAGGATGTCCCTAGACTTTGTGCCACAGGTAGGGACAGCCACTACAAATTCTGGCGCAAGCAGTATACCGGCAGTGCCGAAGCCTGTTGTTTTTATATAGCCCCTTCGCCCCGAACTCTTTTCTTGCTCATTTATTTCCCTTTAATACTTACCCATTTCGTAAGTAACCAAGCCTATTTTCAAGCTATCGAAATAAAGACGGAAAAAATAGACATTTTGACTTGTACGTATAAGGTAACCAAGTTTTCGATAATTTATGTACGGTTAACGAATAAGTTGCCGTGGACTTCCAAGACTCCCGAAAAAAACTTTATTTTTGCAGGCTGTTAAAAATGGTCTCGTAGTTCAATGGATAGAATAGCCCCGAAGCTTCGAGGTCTTAAACTTTAGATACAAGTCCCCCGAAGCGTCAGGGTTGCCGGGGGCGTTTTAATTTGATATATTTATTTTAGTGTATGGCCTCGTAGTTCAATGGATAGAATAGAAGTTTCCTAAACTTTAGATGCAAGTTCGATTCTTGCCGAGGCTACAAAACCGTAGATTCAAGTTCCCCCCGAGGATTCAGGGTTGCCGAAGCTATCACTTTTAAAAACCGTACCGACTATTATATGACCAACAAAAATGCCGAGGCCGAGAGACTGGCTGTTCCCAATGAGTATAAGAACTGGAAGAAATGGGGGCCGTATCTGGCCGAAAGACAATGGGGTACCGTTCGTGAAGATTATAGCGCACACGGGCATGCCTGGAATTTTGTCGACCACGAAAAAGCGCGAAGCAACGCCTACCGATGGGGCGAAGAGGGTATTGGCGGCTTCTGCGATTCGAGGGAGATTCTTTGCCTGGCCCCGGCTTTCTGGAACGGTAAGGATCGCATTCTAAAAGAACGCCTGTTCGGACTGACCAACAATCAGGGCAACCACGGGGAAGATGTCAAGGAACTCTATTTTCATCAGGTATCAACCCCGACACATTCCTACTGCAAGTATCTCTACAAATATCCGCACAAAAAATTTCCCTACGCCGATCTGATCAACAAAAATAGGCGGAGCCGAGACGAGTCGGAGTATGAGCTGCTAGATACCGATGCGTTTAAGAACAATGCCTACTTTGATTGTTTTATAGAATATGCCAAAGCTGACGTAGCTGATATTCTCATGAAAGTGACCGTGGTAAACCGAGGATCTCGAAAGGCGAAAATACATGTGTTGCCACACCTATGGTTCAGGAATTTCTGGAAACATAACGAGCGCTTCAAGCGACCGCGAATGAAATCCGTGGCCGAAGATTGTGTGCGTGCACGTAATGCTCGCAACGGAAGACATTATTTCTATCACGAAAAGGGGGAACAGCTTTTTTGCGAAAATGAGACCAACAACCAGCATATTTATGGTGTACCGAACGAGGTCGATTATCCGAAAGATGGTATTAACGACCATGTCGTAAACGGAAAAACTACCGTAAACCCTGACAAGAAAGGGTCGAAATTGGCGGTTTGGCATACTTTCAACCTGAAAGCTGGGGAAGAGAAAACCATACGGGTGCGTTTGCGCAAAAAGAAATTGAAAGATCCCTTTGCCAATTTTGACGCGATATTTGAGCAGCGGATCCTGGAGTGCGAACACTTTTATGAAAGCGTTATTCAAAAAGACCTGCCCGAGGCACATCAAGAAATTGCAAAAAAAGCGTTCTCCGGACTTTTGTGGACCAAGCAATTCTATTACTATGATGTTTATAAATGGCTCTTTGGAGGTTCGGGGGAAGCGAAGCCCTATCGGGTAGACCCTCGAAATGCAAGCTGGCACCATCTGACGAACCGACACATCATCTCCATGCCCGATAAGTGGGAATACCCTTGGTATGCCGCTTGGGATCTGGCCTTCCACATGGCATCCTTTGTGGAAATCGATCCGTATTTTGCCAAAGAGCAGTTGTTGCTTGTACTTCGCGAGAGTTATATGCATCCAAATGGACAGATTCCGGCTTACGAGTGGAATTTTAGCGATGTGAATCCACCGGTACATTCGTGGGCGGTCTGGAATGTCTATGAAAAGGATATGGTAAGAACTGGGAAAGGCGATACGGATTTTTTGGAAAAAGCCTTCCAAAAACTGACTATCAATTTTACCTGGTGGGTGAATCAAAAGGATAAACACGGTACAAATCTATTTGACGGAGGATTTCTGGGACTCGATAATATAGGAGTGTTCGACCGTAACCACATGCCATCGGGCATTACCCGAATGCAACAGGCCGACGCTACCAGTTGGATGGCCATGTTCACCTTGAACATGCTACGGATGTCTCTAGAACTGGCGAAGACCAATAAAAACTACGAAGAGGCCGCCGCCAAATTTTTCAGGCACTTCTTGAATATCGCCTCGGCCATGCACCACATCGGCAAGGAAGATATATCACTTTGGGACGATACCGATAATTTTTATTACGATGTGGTCGAAATGTCGAGCGGTATGACCGATAGGCTCAAGGTGCGATCGTTGGTGGGGGTCATACCCATGTTCGCGGTCGAAATCATTCCAAAAGATCTTTTTGCGGAATTAAAGGATTTTAAGGTCAGGGCAGCGGAAATTATTAGGACAAGACCTGATCTTGCGTCCCTGATTTCCCGAATAGAAGAAAAGAACACCAATGGAGACCACTTGTTTTCGATAATGCGTGGCTTTCGGTTAGAGCATCTACTTAAGAGATTGTTGGACGAGGACGAGTTTTTATCCGACTATGGCATCCGATCGCTTTCAAAATATCATGAAAAACATCCCTTTGTTTTCCGGCACCATGGCCATCATCAGATTCAGTATGAACCGGGGGAAAGCCGCTCGAACATGTTCGGAGGCAACTCAAACTGGCGCGGCCCTATATGGATGCCCCTAAACTACATGATAGTTCAGTCCCTACGCAAGTATTATACCTATTACGGGCCTGAATATGTATATGAATTCCCAACGGGATCGGGCGTCAAGCTTAATCTTCGCGAGATTGCCAATGCTATTACAAAAAGGTTGTTAAGCCTTTTTGAAAGGGACAAAGCAGGTAAATTCCACTACCACACCGATGACCCGAAGAAGGTGTTCTCAACCGATGAAAATTTCAAGAACGAGCATTTCTTCTATGAGTTTTTCGACGGCGATACCGGCAAAGGCTTAGGCGCCTCGCACCAAACCGGATGGACGGCCTTGGTCGCGAATTTGGTTATGGATATGGAGGAGGATAAGAGAAAGAATGATAGGCGGGTCGAGTCTGCGTTAGTGGAGATTAATCTCTAGGCGCCCAAATCTCATACAGCGGTTCTCCTTTGCTATTTTTTCCGGTATGGTGCCAGTCGCCATCGTTCAATTCGTAATCGAATTCCAAGGTCGCCCCGACACGGGAATCATCCCTTGAGAAAAAATCGATGTTTTCAATATACTTGCCATCTTCCGAAGAAAATGAACCGCCGCCCGTGCCGAAAAACTCGAAAGTATCGGTGTTATAGGCAATCCATTGAAAACGGCCATTCTGTAGAAATTTAAGGGTCTTTCTGGGGTTCTCATCGCCGCGGCGTTCCTGGCCCTCATCCGGTCCACGGGTGGCAAAAAGCCATGCGCCGTCCAAGTCCTGTGATTTTTTTGGAGCGGGTAAGGGAGCAAAGGTCAGTTTTGAGGTCCAGTCCAGTATCAAATTTTTACCGTCGATTTCTATGGGAATGCCCAACATACGCAACGAATCTTTTTCGTAATTCGAATTGAATTCCAATAGAACGACCAAGCGTTTGCCCGCAGCTTCTTCGACCTTAGGGAATCCGCCGAGCGTTCTAATAAATTTTGGTGGGGATTGTTGATATTCGGTATACACCATATAATCATTATCGATTTTCAGTTCGTGGCGGATGTTGTCGGCATCCGAAATATAAACGTCCGGCTGAATTTGAGCATTACCTATGGCGGTATATCCACAGAAAAAACCGATACTAATAATGCCAAGGTATGTTCTGATTTTCATGCGCTACAGTTATATTTCTAATAAAAAATTTAAAAGAGTTCTAAATATAAAAATAAATAGGATGGCAAACAAAATACAAACCTTCCGTTTCATCGTAAATTTTACCTAAGCCCTTGTTTTTTGATATTTTTTGTTTTCATTTGTTACGGCAAAGTAAACGGACGCGTATGTTCATGCTGCAAATCATCCAAATTAAACGCATTGAAGCACTTTATTTCGTAATCGTACTATGTTATTCTAAGCATCGTCCTTATATTCTTTCCTAAAATATTTACTCGACCCTAATAGCGCATGAATACAAAATACCTTGATCTTATCGATCAGACCTACTATTTCCCGCAAGAGGAATTTACCCTTGATGACGAATATCTTCGTTTTCACGACATCCCTTTAAATGAACTGGTCGAAAAATATGGTAGTCCCTTAAAGTTTACCTATCTGCCCAAGATATCCGATAATATCGGCCGGGCCAAGAACTGGTTCGCACAAGCTATCGAGAAACATGATTACAAAGGCAACTATCAATATTGCTATTGTACGAAAAGTTCCCATTTTCAACACGTACTGCACGAGGCCTTGAAAAATGATATTCATATTGAAACTTCTTCCGCCTTTGACATCAATATTGTTGAAAATCTTAAAAGGAATGGAAAAATCAAAGATGACACCTATGTCATCTGCAACGGCTTTAAGCGGGACCAATATATTGAGAATATTGCCAGATTGATGAACGAGGGGCATAAAAACTGCATCCCTATAATCGATAATTATGAGGAAATCGATTTGTTGTCGGAATCCATTGAAGGCGATTTTAAAGTAGGTATTCGCATTGCCTCGGAAGAAGAGCCTAAATTCGAGTTCTATACGTCGCGTTTGGGTATCGGGTACAAGAATATCGTGCCGTTTTTCGAAAACCAAATCAAGAATAGCGAGAAGGTCGAGCTGAAAATGCTACACTTTTTCATAAATACAGGTATTCGGGACAACGCCTATTATTGGAACGAACTCGTAAAATGCCTTAAGGTGTACGTGCGATTGAAAAAGATATGTCCTACTTTGGATAGTTTGAATATTGGCGGTGGATTTCCCATCAAAAATTCGCTGCATTTTGAATACGATTACCAATATATGATCGACGAGATCATCAACCAAATCAATATTGCCTGTGGGGAAGCCGAGGTGCCGGTACCCCATATTTTTACGGAATTCGGAAGCTTTACGGTCGGGGAAAGCGGCGGCGCGATTTACGAAATCCTCTATCAAAAACAGCAGAACGATCGGGAAAAATGGAACATGATCGACTCTTCTTTCATCACCACCTTGCCCGATACCTGGGCCATCAACAAACGTTTTATCATGCTGCCCATCAACCGGTGGAACGATGAATATGAGCGGGTGCTGCTGGGCGGACTCACCTGCGACAGCGACGATTATTACAACAGCGAACAGAATATGGCCGCCATTTACTTGCCGAAATATAAGCGGGATAAACCTTTGTATATAGGATTTTTCAATACAGGTGCCTACCAAGAATCTATCGGTGGCTATGGCGGATTACAGCATTGCCTGATTCCCCAGCCCAAGCATATTTTGATAGATAAGGATGAAAAGGGCAAGCTCACCTATGAACTTTTCAATCCGGAACAGAAAGCAGAAGATCTTTTGGCGATTTTGGGATATGATGGCAATGATGATAAGAATGGCAAAAAGAATATCAGACTGGCGGATGCTCAGCGTGATAAAGGGAAAAAGGATAAAGTCGAAGCGGAAAATTGATCGAGAATATTCTTGGAGCCCTTTCTTAAATAAGGCTGCGGACTATAAAATATAAATTCCGAAGATAACAATAACAAATCTTAAATCACGAATACAATGAGCACATCAAAGAATTACGCGGGCATACCCGACGAATTCGCACAACTCGAAACGGCAAAGGTAGTCTTGATACCCGTGCCTTACGATGGCACCAGTACCTGGGGGAAAGGCGCGGATAAAGGACCGCAGGCATTTTTGGAAGCTTCCGAAAATATGGAGCTGTACGACATCGAAACCGGAACCGAGGTCTACGAACAAGGTATTCACTTGGCCGATGCCATTACCGAGAATACTTCACCCGAAGCCGTGGTCAACGCAGTGCATAAAACGGTAAAGGAACATATCAAGCGCAACAAATTCGTAACCCTTTTCGGGGGCGAACATTCCATTTCCATAGGAACCATCCGCGCTTTTAACGAATGTTTCGATAATCTGACCGTATTGCACATCGATGCCCATGCCGATTTGCGCAAGTCGTACGAGGGCACGAAATACAATCATGCCTGCGCCGTTCACGAGGCCAGCCAAACCACTAACCTTGTGCAAGTGGGTATACGGTCTATGGATGCCATCGAGAAGACCTTTATGGACGAGGAGAAAACCTTCTTCGCCCATGACACGGTAAGCGACGAATTTTGGATGGATAAGGTTATCGAGGCCATGACCGATAACGTGCTGATTACCTTTGACCTTGATGCGCTAGACCCTTCCATTATGCCATCAACGGGAACCCCTGAACCCGGCGGATTTTTCTGGTACGAGACCCTGGAGTTTTTGAAGCAGGTTTTCGAGGAGAAAAACGTGGTCGGATTTGATATCGTAGAGCTTTGTCCGAATCCGAACGACAAATCCTCCGATTTTTTGGCTGCAAAATTGTATTACAAAATGTTAAGCTATAAATTTATGGGCGAGGCCGCGGACGGGGAATATGACAACACCTATGATGTCGATTCCCGGTCAGGCAATACCCCTTCAAAATTTGATGATGACGAAGACTAAAGGAGAAATTTCAAAATTTATTGAAAAGTATTACCTTCATTTCAATGCTGCGGCATTGGTCGATGCGGCCAAAGGCTATGAGGCGCAGCTTGAAAAGGGCGGCAAGATGCTTGTTTCCCTTGCGGGTGCGATGTCGACGGCCGAACTTGGGAAAATATTTGCTGAAATCATCCGACAAGACAAAGTACATATCATTTCGTGTACAGGAGCCAATTTGGAAGAGGATATCATGAACCTCGTCGCGCATTCCCATTACAAACGCGTTCCGAATTATCGCGACCTCACCCCTCAAGATGAGTGGGATTTGCTAGAAAAGGGATTGAATCGAGTGACGGATACCTGTATTCCCGAAGATGAAGCCTTCCGACGGATTCAAGAGCATATTGTCAAAATATGGAAGGATGCCGAGGCGAAAGGCGAACGTTATCTGCCGCATGAGTACATGTATAAACTATTGCTTTCCGGTGTACTGGAAGAACATTATGAAATCGATCTTAAGGATTCTTGGATGTACGCTGCGGCCGAAAAAAACCTGCCGATTATCTGTCCCGGGTGGGAAGATAGTACCATGGGCAATATTTTCGCCTCTTACGTAGTTAAGGGAGAGCTGAAGGCCAGCACCATGAAATCGGGAATTGAATACATGACCTTTTTAGCCGGTTGGTACACCGATAATTCTTCTAATGGTATAGGGTTTTTTCAGATCGGTGGCGGTATTGCGGGTGATTTCCCCATCTGTGTCGTTCCCATGCTTTATCAAGATCTGGAGCGTACCGATACCCCTTTTTGGAACTATTTCTGTCAGATCAGCGATTCGACGACTAGTTACGGATCGTATTCCGGTGCCGTACCCAATGAAAAGATCACTTGGGGAAAACTAGATATCAACACCCCGAAATTTATAATAGAAAGCGACGCCACCATCGTGGCGCCCTTAATTTTTGCCTATCTTTTAGACTTATGAGTAAACAGAACAATACAAATTTAAAACGTGTAATCGTCGACTTTAAAAAACTAACTCCAGAAGTGCTTAAGCTTTTGGTAGAAAGATATCCCGATGGTTACGACGACAGAAATATCATTACATTTAAAAATGCGCAAGGCGAACGTATCGAGGCCGTTGAGGTGCTTACCGAGGATACAAAATACTTGGTAAAAATTAGTGCCAAACTCGAATATACCATGGAAAACTACGACGAAGACGACTACGAAGATTTCGAAGATGATGATCCAGACGCCGTATTGCCTCCTGACCCGGAAGCGATGGAAGAAGAGGATGATGATGAGGATTGAGGCAACACCGAACAATAAACCCACAGAATGATTGCAAAGGATATAGAAAATGTAGAGCTGAAGTTTTTAGACTTGAAAGATTATCAGGAACTAAAAACGGCCATGAAGGAGGTCTATAAAAACATTCCCGATAACTATTGGGAAGAAAAGCAGATCAAATCACTAATCAAAATGTTTCCTGAAGGTCAGGCGGTAATAAAGGTCAACGGGCAATTGGCCGGCTGTTCGCTTTCCATTATCGTTGATTACGACCGGTTCGAAGACAATCACACGTATCAAGAAATAACGGGTCAAGAAACCTTCAGTACACACACCGCAGATGGAGACGTACTTTACGGTATCGATGTTTTTATCAAGCCCGAATATCGGGGATTACGATTGGGAAGAAGGCTCTACGATTATCGTAAAGAACTTTGTGAGAAACTGAATCTAAAAAGTATCGCTTTTGGCGGCAGGATTCCGAATTACCACGAATATGCCGATACGCTTACCCCTAAAAAGTATATCGAGAAAGTCAAGCGAAAAGAGATTCACGACCCCGTACTCAGTTTTCAGATCAACAACGATTTTCATCCCGCTAAAATTCTAAGGAATTATCTCGAGGGCGATGAAGCCTCGAACGACTTCGCCGTGCTGATGGAGTGGGATAATATCTACTACCAAAAACCATCAAAGAAAGTGGCCGCCAAGAAAAAGGTAGTCCGTTTGGGGCTGATTCAATGGCAGATGCGGTCTTATAAAAATTTGGATGATCTTTTGGAGCAAGCGGAATTTTTTATCGACTCCGTTTCCGGATATCGTTCCGATTTTGCGCTGTTCCCGGAGTTTTTCAACGCGCCCTTGATGGCGGAAAACAACCATATGCCCGAAGCCGAGGCCATTCGGGAGTTGGCGAAACATACTGAGGCTATCGTTCAGAAATTCTCTGAGTTTTCCGTTTCCTACAATATCAACATTATTACGGGAAGCATGCCCCAAATGAAGGGCGACCGACTGTTCAACGTAGGTCATATCTGTAAAAGAGATGGATCGGTAGAGCGCTATGAAAAGTTGCATGTCACGCCCGATGAGGCTAAAGTCTGGGGCTTGCAAGGCGGTAGTGGCCTAAAGACCTTCGATACCGATTGTGGCAAAATCGGAGTGCTTATCTGTTATGATGTGGAGTTCCCTGAACTGAGCAGAATCTTGGCCGACGACGGTATGGACATTCTCTTCGTACCTTTTCTGACCGACACCCAAAACGGATTTTCTAGGGTACACCATTGCGCCCAAGCTCGAGCGATTGAAAACGAATGTTATGTGGCCGTCGCCGGTAGCGTAGGCAACCTGCCCAAAGTTCATAACATGGACATACAATTTGCGCAATCGATGGTGTTCACGCCCTGTGATTTCTCGTTTCCGACCAATGGCGTGAAGGCAGAAGCCACACCAAATGCCGAAATGATTCTCATAGCCGATGTCGATATCGACCTGCTGCGCGAGCTGAACCAGTTCGGCGCCGTGAGGAATTTAAAGGATAGACGTACGGATATTTATGAGGTCCGGAGGAAATGAAGTCTAAGAAAATAGAGAAGAGAAAAAGTATGTAGATTACCTAAATATCCGGCTCGTAGTACCGGAAAGTAATAGAATTTTCTTGGATAAATTAAATAGATTCCCACTTTCGCGGAAATGACAAAATGGATAAACTCAAAATTATAGGATCGGATGAATGGTGCATTTTTAAAAAACTGGGAATACCCGCCATTGAGGCGCGGGTCGATTCAGGGGCGAAGACCTCTTCCATACATGCATCTAATATAGAGGTCTTCAGTAAAGATGGCATTGACTGGGTGCGGTTCGAAGTTGATCCCATTCAGGATGATTCGAGTATCTTGATTAAATGTGAGGCCAAATTAATTCGCACAAAAATGGTCAAGAGCAGTATGGGTACTTCCGAGGAACGTCTCATGATTCGTACGGCACTGACCCTGGGGGAAGACACTTTTAACATCAAACTGACTTTGGCCAGTAGAGATACTATGAATTACAGGATGCTTCTGGGTCGCGAAGCGTTGAACGGGCGATATTTGATAAATTCTGCCGAACATTGCCTTCTCGGTAAGTTTTCAAAGGAAGACGTCTTAAAAAAGTATGCCGGAACTTCTAGTTAGTATCGACGCACATCAATCCTTATTTTTTAAATTCTCCAACATCTCTCCGGTAGTCCTCTCCAGATCAAAATCCGCCTTCCAGCCCCAATCCGCCTGTGCGCAGGAATCATCTATACTACTCGGCCAAGAATCGGCAATCGCCTGTCGAAAATCGGGTGTACAAGAAATCTCAAAATCGGGAATATGCTTTTTGATGTTCTCGGCCATTTCCGCGGGGGTAAAACTCATGGCGGCCAGATTATATGAAGAGCGTATTTTCACTTTTTCAGAATCTGCATCCATAATCTGTAAGGTGGCCCGGATCGCATCATCCATAAACATCATGGGTAGGGCGGTATTGGCTTTTAAGAAACAGGTGTATTTTGCTTCAGACAGGGCTTTGTGGTAGATTTCAACGGCATAGTCGGTAGTGCCGCCGCCCGGCATGGTCTTCCAACTGATGAGTCCCGGATAACGTACACTTCGAACATCCACCCCAAATTTATGATAGTAATAATCGCACCAGCGTTCGCCTGATTGTTTGCTAATGCCGTACACGGTACTTGGTTCCATGATGGTGCATTGGGGCGTGTCGGACTTCGGGGTATTCAGTCCGAAAACGGCGATGCTCGAGGGCCAGAATATTTTTTCGATTTTCTTCTCCTTCCCTAGATTTAGCACGTTAAAAAGGGAGTTCATATTGAGATTCCAGGCCCGCATGGGAAATTTCTCTGCGGTCGCACTCAACATGGCAGCCATAAGGTAAACCTCGTGAATCTCGTAGTAGGCGATAACTTCTTCCAGAGCATCCAAATCGGTAGCATCAAGAATTTCGAACGGTCCGGAACCCATTAAATCTTCATTGCCTTCGCGGATGTCACTGGCGATGACGTTTTCATTGCCGTATTTGTGGCGCAGTGCATAGGTCAGCTCGGTACCTATCTGTCCGCAGGCGCCCAATATTAAAATTGATTTTTGCATGGTGTCTCTTTAAATGAACACTGAACCCTATATAAGTTCAAGGTCGTAAAGATACCGTTTCCTAAAATTTGTACCTTCGCTTTATGGTAAGATTTATCCTTTTGGGAATTATATGCATTGGTTTTGCATCCTGTAAAGAAAAGAAGCCAAATCTGGTTTCGAACGATACCTCTAGTTACGAAATATCCACGAAAAAATGGCCTAAAAGATTGGATGTCAACACCGAGGCACAAGATATTTTAAAAGATTGGGTCGAATACAATGCTTTTGAAACCAGTTTTAATGCGCTCTACAACGTAGCGAATCGCGATGATTTGAGTCTTACCATTGAAGACTTGATCGAGAAACAAAACGCTCTGGAAACGTCTAAATATCCTGAAACTTTTGACAAGCCGCAGGTAAAAAGCCGTCAAAAAGTGTTCAAGACGTACATGTTAAAGGTCAAGGGCGATATCTTCTACCGCATTGACCCCCAAGAATCCGTAGTTGAAATGATAGATGCCTACAACGGCTTTCGAAACCAGTTCAATGTTGTCGTGAACAATACGTTAGATATTGATTTGATATTGGAAGAGTAGTGTGGACCATAAATTGATCCAACTTTATTCCATAAACAAACCTTAAGATTTGTCATTCAAATAAGCACTTAAATTGCCAAGTGCGCCATCCCAGAATTGTTCGTAAAACTGGAGCCATTGGTTGATTTCCTTTAAGGGTTTCGGGTTTGCGTAACAGAAACGTTCCCTACCCTTGCTGCTGATCTGTACCAGACCTGCATCTTCCAAAGTTTTAATATGCTTGGTTACTCCTTGTCGGCTGATAGCAAACTGGTTCGATATTTGGGTGATGGGTAAAGCGGTAGCCGCCACGACCAAGGCGTGAAAAATTTCACGCCTTGTCGGGTCGGCAATGGCCTTTAGCACTCTTGTTATTTTATCCTGCATGTATTTCTTGAATTAAATATTGTGCAAGTTCTTTTATGCAATTGTCCCATCCCTTACCAAAGTGGCCGAACATGGTCACGGCGCTCTCTCCTGGATATTTTGAGATTCCCGAATGTTCCAGATACAGTTTGGTTTTACCCTCGATTTCTTCCAGTATCCATTTTACTGTAGTCTCGGTGTCGGTATCTTGAACAATCCAGGTGTAGACTAAGGTATAGGGGTCAGCTTCTTTCACGACTCCTGTAATTTGGGTACAACCCTGTTCTTCGCTGGCGGTAAAGGTATACTTGTATCCCGGTTCTGCCTTAAAATCGGCATTGATGAACCAAGCGGAGATTTCATCCGCCTTTGAGATAGCATTCCACACCCTATCTATAGGATGTTCAAATAGGTGTTCTTTGGTGAGTACATCTTTCATGACTGAAAAGTTTTAAGATTAATATGCAACTATATGGTTGCAAATATAGATATTAAATCTTAATACGCAACATTATGGTTGCCTTTTTAATATTTTGTAGTCGGGATCTCAACGGGGCATCTAAATCCTAAAACCGGGAAAGCCGACAAACTTGTGTCGGCTTTCCCGGTTTCTAAGAACTAAATAGACTTTATTCTTTCTTGTGGTAGCGGGGCTAATCGCTCTTCTTCTTTTTCTCTTTCTTTTTCTCCTTTTTCTCCGGAACGATAGCCTCCTCGGTTTTCGTTTGGACAGCATCAGGAGCAGGAGTAGCAGCGGGCGGATTCTTGCGCGCCACCAAGGCTTGCCTGCTCAGACTGGCCAGGTTGAAATTGGGGTCGATGGCCAGAGCCTCGTCGATAAGTGCAACGGCAGCGTCGACGTTATCTTTGTCCTTATTATATTGGGTCAAGGCCTTTAGGTGCAAAAACGCCGCTTTTAAGGGTACTTCGTAGGGCTGCTGCCGTTCGTAAAAGGCGTATCTCATATCGTCTTTGGCATTGGTTATGCCGTACTCGATATTGGTCACCGCGCCTTCGTTGTTGCCGGTCTGTATCTTGAGATCGGCCAGTTCGTAAGCGAGATATGGGTTGGGCTGTCTTTCAAAAAGTTCTTCGAACTGTTCGAGCGCTCGTTTGGGTTGGTTCAAAGCCTTTAACGAAATTGCCTTGACTTGCACCGACATATCGGAGTCGGCGGAGTCTAACTCGATACCAATGGTGTTCAGGGCTTGTAAATGTTGGTTATTGTTGGCATAAACGTAGGCAAGGGTATCTTTGCGTTCCTTCGATGGAGCCAACACGTTCAAATGAGTCAAAGCATTAACGACGCCATCGACATCGCCCTGTAGACGCATTTCTTGATAAAAGGCCTCATAATGCTTTTGTAGGTCACTTTTGTTCTGTGCGATTGCGGTAAAGCCTACGCCAAAAAGTAATATGGCCGCTAATTTTTTCATGTGTTCGGATTTAATAGGATGTTGATTTCTGCTTAAGGTGCGCAAAATTAGTATAATTATCGCTGTTAACCTGTTAAAGAGAACAAAGAGTGTATGATGAATTTGTTAGATTGTATGTAAATACTTAGGTACTCCCCCTCCCTCGGAGGGGGCCGGGGGGACTTATAGGTTTATAAAAAATTGATTTTCTTCATATATCTGTTTTCTATTGCCATAAGCCCATAAAAAAAGGACGCCCGAAGGCATCCTTTTCATAGGTTGGTTTGGTTGTTAAGATTTACGCAACGAGCGCCATGTCATTGCTTTGGTACGACTGTAAAAGTCCGGCATAGAATGCCACGCTCTTCGAATCGTGGTCGATGCAGCTTTTCAAAAAATCGTACAGGTTCCTGAACCATAGATTGGCATGTAAGGTCGGTATACAGAGGTTGACCTTTTTTGGGTCATAGTCTCTATCGTCCATTACGATATCCAATTCTACTCTTCTTCTGTGATAATCGATAACCACATCTGCGGCATTATAGTGATTTTTTAAGATCGCTACATGCAGGTTTTCAAATTTCTGGGGAACTTTTTGCTTCGGACAACTTCGGGCGATCAAGTTTTCGATTTCCATCAAAACCCGCCGTCTTAAACTGGAATTTTCCATGGCAAAGAGTTTTAAAATTATATTTCAAATTTAGGTTTTAATCGATGAAATGCAGGGTCTGTCAACAACAATCACCGGACTTTGTTGTGAAACGGCGAATATGTGTGGTGAACGTCAGCTACAACGTTGTAGTAAACGTGAAGTCCTTTACATTTGTAAGGGTGTAGGAAGACACGATTTTGCCGGATTTCGATGCATTACAATCGAAATCAGGAACTTGTAATCCTTTTCCGAGGGCTTTTGAAGTGTAGTATTCTTGTTTCGTCGGATGGTACGGATAGACCCCGTTGAGCGTTTCGCCCCACCAGTTCTTTTCCAGAATTTCGGTGATGATTTTGATGCAATCGTTCAGATGGATGAGGTTGATGGGGGCGTTCCCGTTGGATATGTTTTTTCTTCCCGAAAGCATCCGTACAGGATGTCTGTCAGGACCGATCAACCCGCCAAAACGGACAATGGTAGCCTGAAAATCGGCATCGTTCCGGAAAATATCTTCCGACACCACAAGTTGTCTCCCTGATTCCGTCACCGGTTCTGGAGTCGACTTTTCGGTAACCTCTCCATCGAAATCCCCGTATACCGAGGTGCTGCTCACAAAAATGATTTTTTTTACTGCGAATAATAGAATCGCCTCGTGCAATAGCTGCATCTTTTTGACGTAGTTTTCCTTATTGTTGCCTCTCAATTTGGGAGGTACATTGATGACCAACGCATCCACATTTGATAGAAAGCCTTCAATATCCCCTTCGATACCATCCTCCGAAAGTGAAATCAAAAAAGGATGTATACCGGCCTCTTTCAAATTTCCTAATTTTTCTTTAGATGTTGTGCTGCCGTTAATAGGGCGTCCATCGGTTATTAAAGCTTTGGCCAACGGGAGGCCCAACCATCCGCAGCCCATAATTGCTATTGTTTTCGTCATATTTTGTACTGTTTTTATTTATTTTGGAATATAAATTTCGTTGTAACGATTAGGTTACATTTTTACCAAATACTCAGTACTAACTACTCTTCTCCATTCTCAAATAGCAACGTCTTTACCGTTATAATCGCATCGTTCAAAACGAAAGGCATTGGAATACTCGTCGCCGGCCGTTGCGGAACCTCAAAAAGCGGATGTTCTAAAAGGTCATTGGAAGCTTCATAAAAAGTAAGGGCTAGTTTTTCATTTTTAGGGATGGTCAAGCGTAGTTCTGTGGCATCGTTGTCGCTGATGTAATGCGTGACCAATCTATTTGTCTTTTTGTTCGCCAAATCATAAGAAGAGAGTGGTATGCCGTTTACCGAGGCCGAGATAATCGGTGCACCGTTCGTAAATACTTCGAGCCGATTGACGTTTCGCTGCGGAACTATCCGTAATTCAAGCGAACGCTCTTCCCCGATGATGGTATCCCTTGTTTTTTCTATGGATGGGCCTTTGATTTCCTTGACCGGCGCATCTGAAATATAGCTGAAACCTGATTGATACTTACTGCTCAAAATAGGATGACTTCCTATTTCGGTCGATTGTTTTTCCTGTCCCAAAAAAGCTTCGTTCCAGTCGATCAATACTTTATCATAGGTCGCCCATTGCGCGGAATGGTCATCCTCATTAATAGTATAGACAAGACTGCTCGGTTTGGCAGTATCGGCATCGAAACCGGAATTGAAATGGGCGGAAACAAAACATCCGAAGAAAAGAACGAAACCGATAATGGCGAGGGATTTTTTATTCCTGTAAAACCCGAAAACGGGAAGCAATAGAAAAAAGGTCAGTGTTGTCAATAGGGTAGAGGCCACCAGCATTTTTAGGCCCAACCCGACCGTAAAACCTTCGATTAACGGACTGAACAACCAAATTGCCGGAAGTGCCAAAAAGACCATCAAAAACAGACTCGGTCGTTTTTGGTTCAGGGCGACGTACCACGCGGCCAATAGAG
>RCMY010001313.1_pt1 | contig 23732 bp, 19 predicted proteins | sample 2041341 | NCBI WGS metagenome assembly RCMY01 (sample SAMN09708234, study PRJNA481090) | Marine sediment metagenome, whole genome shotgun sequencing project.
GTTTTGCGCCCAGATCTTTCAACGCGGCAAATTTCTCATGGTTACTGACTGCTGAAAAAATAATAGCTGAGCCACCCTGCAGTAATTTCGCATCCAGCGGTATTTCTAGGCGACTATCCACGACAACGCGCAATGGTTGCCGAGAAGTTTTAATGTGGCGTACAGTGAGCTGGGGATCATCGGCCTTTACCGTACCAATGCCAGTCAATATTGCACAAGAACGCGCACGCCAGCTATGCCCATCTTGTCGTGCAGCCTCACCGGTAATCCATTGGCTAACGCCATTATTTAGTGCGGTTTTTCCATCCAAACTGGTTGCAACTTTTAGTCGAACCCATGGACGCTTATGTCGCATTCGATGGACAAAACCAATATTAAGCGCAGTTGCCTGGGCTTCCATCAAACCAACGTGCACCTCAATACCTGCTTGTCTTAATAATGCACAACCTTTACCAGACACTAACGGGTTAGGATCTTCCATCGCCACAATAACTTTGACAACCCCTGCATGAACCAAAGCTTCAACACACGGTGGTGTACGGCCATGATGGCTGCACGGTTCCAATGTCACATAAACCGTTGCGTTTTTTGCTGCCACACTTGCTTGTTTGAGTGCGTTGATCTCTGCATGAGCTTGACCAGCACGTTCATGCCAACCTCGACCCACAATTTGATTATCACGCACAACAACGCAACCAACCCGAGGATTCGGCGTTGTGCTAAAAAGTCCTTTCTCAGCAAGTTGCAGAGCCTGAGACAGGTAAGCATGATCCGCTGAAGAGAACATAGGATTGAGATTCTTGGTTATTTCTTCGCAGCCTTCTTTGAACGCGGTTTTTGTACTTCCTTAATCGCATCACGAAAATCATCAACATCTTGAAAGCTTTTGTAAACGGATGCGAATCGAATATATGCCACCTCATCCAACTTATAGAGTTCTTCCATTACACTCTCACCAACACTCAGTGATGAAACCTCACGCTCACCCAAACTTAGGAATTTATGCACAACACGATCAATAGCGGCATCAACCAACTCGGTTGGAACAGGACGTTTGTGCAAAGCACGTACAAAACCCGTCAATAATTTATTTCGATCAAACTCAGTGCGATTACCATCATGTTTGACCACTTGTGGCAAACGTAACTCAACCGTTTCGTAAGTCGTAAAACGTTTATCACATGTCAGGCAACGTCGCCGTCGACGAATTTTGTCACCCTCCTCGCTGACGCGAGAATCAATAACACCGGTTTCATCCGCATTACAAAATGGACACTTCATAGCTCTTATTTTTAGTTTTTACTCGTCGATTTAACAATGGCAAGAATCAATCTCCATAAACGGGAAATTTAGCACATAAGCTTTTTGCTTCTTCTGCAACTCGTGACAATACAGCCTCCTCCTCTGGCGCCTCCAACACATCTGCGATCAAATTTGCCAGCTGTTCAGCTTCAATTTCTTTAAATCCACGTGTTGTCATCGCAGGTGTGCCAATACGTATGCCACTCGTCACAAAAGGTTTCTGCGGATCATTAGGAATGGCATTCTTATTAACCGTAATATGTGCAAGTTCTAATGCTTCTTCGGCTTTTTTACCCGTAAGATTCTTTGCTTGAAGATCAACTAAAAACATGTGGCAATCTGTCTGCCCAGACACAATACGTAAACCGCGATTCTTCAGTACTTTAGCCATTACACGTGCGTTCTCAATAACCTGCTCTTGATAGTCCTTGAACTCTTTAGTGGATGCTTCTTTAAAAGCCACTGCTTTAGCCGCAATAACATGCATCAACGGCCCACCCTGTGTTTGTGGAAAAATTGCAGAATTTAGCGCTTTCTCGAACTCAGGTTTGGCCATAATAATGCCGCCACGTGGTCCACGTAATGTTTTATGGGTTGTGCTCGTTACAAAATCAGCAATACCAACTGGATTTGGGTAGTAGCCCGCCGCCACCAATCCTGCATAATGCGCCATATCAACAAACAAATAAGCGCCCACTTCATCTGCAATCTTGCGGAAACGTTTCCAATCAATGACTCGCGCATAAGAAGAAGCGCCGGCAACAATCATTTTAGGTTTGTGCTCGCGAGCCAATTGAGCGACTTGGTCGTAGTCCAATTCTTCATTATCATCGCGAAGGCCGTATGAAACAGAATTAAAAATCTTGCCGCTAAAACTAACCGATGAACCATGCGTTAAATGGCCTCCATGGGCTAAAGACATGCCAAGCAATGTATCACCCGGTTTTAAAACAGACAAATAAACAGCTGCGTTGGCTTGCGAGCCAGAATGTGGCTGAACATTGACATACTCCGCACCAAACAAGGCTTTCAGTCGATCAATCGCAAGCTGCTCAACAATATCAACATGCTTACAACCTCCGTAGTAACGTTTTCTTGGATAACCTTCTGCATATTTATTGGTTAAAACAGAGCCCTGTGCTTCCATGACGGCATGGCTTACATAATTCTCGGAGGCAATGAGTTCAATGTGATCTTCTTGGCGCTGTACTTCGCCTTTGATTGCTTGCCATAAATCTGGGTCGGTACTTTCTATAGTTTGCTTCTGGGAAAACATGGTGATATCAGTCCTTTAAAATGATGAGAAACTGAGAAAAAGCGTATCTTACCATTACCAGTAGAAACAGAGATATAGTCTTTAGTCTTAGAATATTGGTATTGAGAATAAGTAATGTGTTGATATCTGATGTATTGAATCGCACAAATCTTGCCACTAACGCAGTTTCAAGTAATCTTCGTCAGTAATTCTAGACCAATCTTTAGATCGCTCAAGGAAAATTTTCTGGCTTTCAATAACTTTTTTTGCCATTGGTGATCTTTCTGCCACTTCATTAAGCAATTCATCATTGGCTTTTTTGAATGCATCTAATACGTCATCAGGGAATGTACGAATATTGATTTCACTTTCTTTTTTCATCTCCTCCCATGCTACGACGTTGCGATAGAAGGCTTCTGACAAAATATCGAGCGAGACTTCTTTTGCTGAGATGGCGATCATTGCTTGCAAATCTTCTGGCAGCGCTCCATATTTTTCTTTGTTAATAAAAACATGTAACTCCGCACCCGGCTCGTGCCAGCCTGTGTAGTAATATGGCGCAAGCTTGTGAAATCCCATCTTCACATCATTAGCAGGTCCCGCCCATTCAACGGCATCAATTGTGCCACGTTCTAACGCTGTATAAAGTTCTCCTGGTGGAATACTCATGGGTTTAATGCCGACTTTTCCAACAACTTCACCGGCATGACCGGGAATACGTATTTTTAAACCCTTTAGATCCTCAAGTGATTGAATCTCCTTCCTAAACCACCCACCCATCTGAAGGTGCGTGTTTCCAGCAGGGAAAGCTACGATATTATGCCTCGCATAAACCTCGTTTAATAGTTCCAGGCCGCCACCATAATAATACCAAGCATTCATCTCGGTAGGCGTCATACCAAATGGCACAGTTGTGAAAAAAGTCGTTGCGGGATCTTTACCTTTGTAATAATAAGAAGCGGTATGCCCCATTTCATAGGCACCAGATCGAACCATGTCAAACACACCAAGTGGCGCTTTATGCCTACCTGGCGCATCAACAATGATGCGCATCCGACCACCAGACATCACCTCCACATTACGAGCAAAACGCGCAACTGCGTTGTGTAGCATCGGCGTCCCTTCCGGCCAAGACATCGCGAGTCGCCATTGATAAATGGCCTCAGCAGAAGCGGTATTCAGTGTTAATAGAGAAACAACGGTTGCTACAGCAACGTAACTCAGGAAATGCCTCATTATACCTTACATAACCTGCGCAATAATAACCATCAGCCTCGGACATAACTTAAGGAACGGCTACTGCTACCGCTTCTTCTTCAAATTTAAGTTTTACTTTACCCTTCTTATCTATATCAACCGTTACTTTTCCGCCATGAACAAGTCGTCCAAATAACAACTCATCAGCAAGTGCACTACGAATAGTATCTTGAATAAGGCGCGTCATAGGCCGTGCGCCCATCAGCGGATCAAAGCCGTTCTTAGCAAGATAATTCCGCAATTTATCCGTGAATGTTGCCTCTACTTTCTTTTCTTGTAGCTGCGCCTCAAGTTGCATGAGGAATTTGTCTGTTACTTGCAAGATAACGTTTTTATTCAACGGCGCAAATGATATTGTTGCATCCAATCTATTGCGGAATTCTGGTGTAAACATCCGTTTTATATCAGCCATTTCATCACCTGCATGGGCTGACTTAGTAAAACCAATTGATGTTTTAGTCAGTGATTCAGCGCCTGCATTTGTTGTCATAATGATAATCACATTGCGAAAATCTGCTTTACGACCATTGTTATCTGTCAACGTCCCATAATCCATAATTTGCAACAAAATATTAAAAATATCCGTGTGCGCTTTTTCAATTTCATCAAACAATAATACTGAATACGGATTCTTAATAATCATTTCAGTTAACAAGCCACCTTGATCGAACCCCACATAACCTGGTGGCGCACCAATTAAACGTGATATCGCATGACGCTCCATGTATTCAGACATATCAAAACGATGCAAATGAACATCTAATGCAAAAGCTAATTGTCGAGCCACCTCAGTTTTACCAACCCCTGTCGGGCCTGAGAAAAGAAATGAACCAACAGGCTTTCGTGAGTCACCCAAACCACTTCTGGCCATTTTGATAGCAGCTGTCAATGCATTAATCGCCGGATCTTGACCGAACACAATCGCTTTCAAATCACGGCCGAGCATCTTCAACTTATTGCGATCATTACTTGATATATTCTGCGGCGGAATTCGTGCGATTTTAGCGACGATGTTCTCAATTTCATGCTTACCAATAATTTTCCGCTGCTTAGATTTTGGCAATATACGCTGCGCGGCACCTGCTTCATCAATCACATCAATTGCTTTATCCGGTAAAAATCTATCATTAATATAACGAACAGATAATTCAGCCGCAGTTGTCAATGCAACGGCAGTATATTTAACCTTATGATGCAATTCATAACGCGACTTGAGGCCACGTAGAATTGCGATGGTTTCATCCACACTGGGCTCAGGCACATCAATCTTCTGAAAACGCCGCGATAACGCATGGTCTTTTTCGAAAATTCCGCGAAATTCAGTATATGTTGTGGCGCCAATACATTTAAGCTGCCCCGTGCCTAATACAGGCTTCAGAAGATTAGAAGCATCTAAGGTGCCGCCCGATGCAGCACCTGCACCAATCAACGTATGAATTTCATCAATGAATAAAATCGTGTCATCATTTTCGATCAGCTGTTTTAATACTGCTTTCAAACGTTGTTCAAAATCACCCCGATACTTTGTACCTGCTAGTAATGCACCCATATCTAGTGCGTAAACTTGGTAATTCAATAAAACATCTGGCACATCGCCTTCAACAATACGTTTTGCGAGCCCCTCTGCAATGGCTGTTTTCCCCACACCCGCCTCACCAACCAACAAAGGATTATTTTTACGACGGCGACATAATGTTTGAACCACACGCTCTAATTCTTTATCACGACCAATCAACGGATCGATTTTGTTTGATAGCGCTTGAGCATTTAGATTGACTGTATAGCTTTCCAATACACCGCTCGTACTCTGTTCTTGCTCACTATCACTATCATTACTACCCGGTTTGATCTCATTACTCTGCGACACTTTTGCAATACTCTGTGACAGAAAATTCACCACATCCAAACGCGACAAACCTTTTTGCTGCAAAAAATAGACGGCATGCGAGTCTTTCTCACCAAAAACAGCAACCAGAACGTTGGCGCCCGTTACTTCTTTTTTTCCGGAAGATTGAACATGCAAAATAGCGCGTTGAATAACACGCTGAAAACCTAATGTTGGCTGTGTATCAACCTCTCCACCACCACCCACAGTGGGGGTATGTCGAGCAACATGATCCAACAATAAAGCACGTAAATCTTCAATATTGACGGAACAACCATTTAATACTTCTATTGCACTAATATTATCAAGCATGGCCAATAATAAGTGCTCTACTGTTATGAATTCATGACGCTTCTGTCTTGATTCAACAAACGCCATATGCAAACTGATCTCTAATTCATGAGCGATCATTTCAGATTTTCTCCTCTTCCATTACACACCTAAGTGGATGCTGGTGCTCCCTAGCAAATTTAACCACCTGTTTAACCTTAGTCATTGCTATGTCACCTGGATAAATACCACACACACCTGAGCCCTCTGTATGAACTTCAAACATAATTTCTGTTGCTTGCTCCTGACTCATGAAAAAGAAAGTCTGCAACACTTCAACAACAAACTCCATTGGAGTGAAATCATCATTTAATAATAAAACCTTATACATTGGAGGCGGCTTTAAGCGACTCTCCTGTTTTTCCGATGTAATTTCTTCGCAATTACTAACTGCCATAATTCTACACACCAAACATCCAGTGCGATCTAAATAATAAATACAAATTATACCTTCTTAAATATACTTAACGATTACGACATGCTTTTAAAACATCTTGAGAAATCATATTATTTTCCTTGCCAAACCTTGCCAAATATAACGTATCCACTTGACTTTAACCTAGAAATTGCGTAAAACCATACGAGGCGTTTGGCTTCAAGTTTTCTGCAGTACCGGTTACAGCCGTTTGCGGTCTTGAAATTCAAATAGTATTAGGGTTTCCGGCCCAGTTTTTATAGGATGCAAAAATGGCAACAGGTACAGTAAAATGGTTTAACGATTCTAAAGGATTTGGATTTATCACCCCAGATGATGGTAGCGAAGATTTATTTGCACATTTTTCTGCAATTAATATGTCTGGATTCAAAACACTTAAGGAAGGCCAAAAAGTTAGCTTTGAAGTCACACAAGGCCCAAAAGGCAAACAAGCCTCAAACATCCAAACCGCCTAACGATTCATAAAGTTGAAGCAGTCTAACCATTTGCAGTTAGACTGCCAGTACTGTTTGTAGTCACAGGATTGATACCCCTTAAAGGGAAACTGATAAGGGGTATATTTTCTGCATTTAAACTAAAAAACCCCTGCCGCTTTATAAATTTTATAGCTATCGAGATTTTCACAAAGCTAATCCATATGGTCGATCAATGCCTGACCAAATACAGAACACGGAACCTTTTTAGCGTCATCCATTAACCGCGCAAGATCATAAGTAACAATCTTGTCCTGTATCGTTTTTTCCATTGCACTGATAATCATATCAGCTGCCTCTACCCAACCCAAGTGTCGCAGCATCATCTCCGCTGATAATATAATTGACCCGGGATTCACTTGATCTTTACCTGCATACTTTGGCGCTGTCCCGTGAGTTGCCTCAAAAATTGCTGTTGAATCACTCAAGTTAGCACCTGGTGCAATACCAATACCGCCCACTTGGGCCGCTAGCGCATCAGATATATAGTCACCATTCAAGTTAAGCGTGGTCACCACATCGTATTCTTCCGGACGTAATAAAATTTGCTGCAAAAAAGCATCAGCAATCACATCCTTGACAACAATACCTCCCTTGTCTGCTGGTAGCTTCATCCACGGCCCACCATCTAGCAATTCAGCACCAAACTCTTTTGCTGCTATTGCATAACCCCAGCTTTTAAATGCGCCTTCAGTAAATTTCATAATATTACCTTTATGAACCAAAGTAATTGATGAGCGTTTATTATCTATTGCATATTGGATTGCTTTACGTACAAATCGTTCAGTACCCTCCTTAGATACCGGCTTAACCCCAATACCCGATGTTTTTGGGAAACGAATATTCGTAACTCCCATTTCCTTTATCAAGAAATCAATCACCTTCTTTGCCGATTCCGACTCAGCTTCCCATTCAATTCCCGCATAGATGTCTTCAGAATTTTCTCTAAAAATGACCATATCCGTTTTCTCCGGGCTTTTCACCGGACTCGGCACGCCATTAAAGTAACGAACTGGCCGCAAACAAACAAACAAATCCAGCTGCTGACGCAGTGCGACATTGATAGAACGAATGCCCCCACCGACAGGTGTAGTCAGCGGCCCCTTAATAGAAACCACGTACTCTTTAGCCGCCGCCAACGTCTCATCCGGCAACCAGACATCATCACCATAAACTTTTGTCGACTTTTCACCCGCAAATATTTCCATCCATGAAATTCTACGTTGACCACCATATGCCTTATTAACGGCCGAATCCACGACCTTTCTCATCACTGGCGTAATGTCTACACCAATTCCATCGCCTTCAATAAACGGAATAACTGGATGGTCAGGTACATTCAAGGAAAAATCATTATTAACTTGAATCTTTTCACCATCAACGGGTACTTTAATATGCTGATACATCGCATCTCCAAATAGATTGATTTATGGCACAATAATACGCTTTGCCTACTGACAGAATTTTTTTGTGCTCATCTCTTTCTTTGTTTATTACGCCACTTACTTATTAAAACACTTTGACAAAACATCAATATTTGAGCACTTAAAAATCAACTTAACCTATTAATTACTACCAAACATGTAAAACTCTCACTGACAAACTAATTTTACAGCTAAATTATAGAAACAAATACGAACCAGACTATCATTATTGCGTCCTGAGCTGCAATGTCATTGTGTCGTTAGACTGAAGCACATCAACTCTACGTAAAAAATTTTGTCCTAATAGCGCGACATTTCCTTGGATCCCTACACTTACACTAATGCCGTTAACTATGATTCCACCTGCCTCAACGGTCTGGCCTGAAACCACTTCTCCCATCACTACGCCACCTGCTGTCGAGAAGTTAGCTGATATTCCATTAGGCAAATTAGCTTTTTGGGCCAAACTTTCACCAATCGAAACAACACTAGCTCCAGTGTCTACCATAAAATCAACAGGATACCCATTAATAGAACCTCTTACATAGTAGTGCCCATCCAGCGATCTTGGAATGACAATCTTACCAAACATACCACCATCTTTACCTGTTGCGATCTTTGGTTTTTGCTGTGAATCAAAAAATATATAAACAACACTAAATATAGCAACCCAGATCACAAGTACAGCTATGGCTCTCCAAGAAGTGCGGCTATTCATTACAAAAAATTTCTCGGCTTCTACTCAAACGATTAGGGATTTTATAAATACTTTAAATAATGATTAAATAGGCGAAAAATATGATTTCACCTAGGCCATACTCTGCACGAATTATACGTTAACTATCTATTATCTGCCGTGTTACCACTACAGAAAATAGAGATTTTGTTACAGTTACGTAAAGCAATCTAATTTCAGACTAGCCCATAAGGTTATTTTCGTCATAATTTACTCCTAAATGAAACAACACCTCTATTTCTATTAAATTGGATATTTCTATGATTAATCTTCACTTATTCATTCCTTCACTATTTTGGCACGACACCTCATTACCTGAAATCTATCAGGAACTACCAACTTCCAACCTAGAAACTATATTAGCGAAGAGTTCTATGAAAACAGAAATCCCACAAAAATATGAGGAATGGCTTTGTAAAACTTTTAACATAACTAAACAGCAAAATTGGCCCATTGCGCCAATCACACTTAATGCAGAGGTTTTGAATGATACTTCTCAAGACAGGGGTTATTGGCTACGTGCAGATCCTGTTCACTTGCGCATAGAGCAAAACCACATACTTCTTGCTGACAATCAAGCTTTCAATATTTCCATAAAGGAATCCAAACAACTTGCCGATAGTTTGAATCAACACTTTGCCAGTAGAGGCTTAGAATTTTTATTAATGAATCATGACCGCTGGTATATACATCTTACAAAAACACCAGATATGGAAACATGTGAGCTTAGCCACATTACAGGTAAAAATATTAACGATTTTCTTCCATCAGGTGGGGATAGTCAGTTTTGGCATAATATTTTTAATGAAATACAAATGTTGCTTTACGAACACCCAATCAACCTAGACAGATTAGCGCACAAGGAACTACCCATAAATAGCGTTTGGTTTTGGGGCGGCGGCGTCATGCCAGAATCTGTTAAATCTACTTTTTACCAAATATGGAGCAATGATTTTCTACTGCGTGCGCTTGCACTTACAAGCGACACTAAGCATGCCAAACTTCCGCTTGATGCAAGAACATGGCAACAACATGCCGCACCCGGAAACCATCTGCTCGTACTTGATAATTTATGGAGAAAAGCACAATACAACGATGCATATAGCTGGCGAAACGAATTTAAACAGTTAGAGCAACACTGGCTTGCGCCACTCTTTATTGCATTACAAAAAGGGGAAATAAATAAATTAACACTCACGTCTTTAAATGAAAACTCCGTAAGAAACTTTACTCTTTCACGTAAAAACTTATGGAAATTTTGGCGCGTGACAAGACCCCTCTCAATCTACACTTAATTATAGTCTTGGCGAATATAGCAAGTACCGACTACAAAATAAATACTGTCCATATTTGCTTTATCAAGGAATAAGTTCATGCGGAAACCTGTTTTTTTTAGCGCGATAAAACCCTACATTACTGCTATCCTAGCAGTTCTGGCAATAGCATTACTAGTTATTGCCATACATTTTATTGCCGGCATTGATAAAGAATGGATTGCTAGCTTGTGGGGCACTCTAATCATATCGATTTTTATTATGATTAGCCAAATTGCGCAAGCAAACAGCCAGATCAATACCCTTGCGAAGCAATTAATAACCAGCAAGGAAAGGCTTTCGAACGAGATCAAACACCGTCTATGGGCTGAAAAAACAACTTCTGAAAGTAAAATGAGATTGCAAGTCTTTGACGAGAATTTTCCAACTTTACTTGCATATTTTAATGTTGAACAACGTTGCCTTTACCACAATCATACATACCGCAAGTGGTTTGGATTAAATGCAAATCAAATTGATGGGCAATTTCTACATACATTCTCGAGTGAATCGTTTTATACAAGTGTTAAAAATTGTATAAAAAATATTTTAGCTGGTGAAACTGTATTTAACGAACGTCTACAGAAACCCGCAAAAGGCCAATTTTTTGTTCTTACAGAACAGTTCATTCCACATTTTGACAGCAAAGGCAAAGTAATTGGATTTTATACACAGTACACACCTCGATCACCAGAAAAATGTAAAGTAGTGACGCTACAAAACAACACTTCTAATAAAACAGGTAATACGAGTACATCAACCATTACAAACAACAAGAACCAAGACAAACAAGCAACTAATTCTGGTGTATCTGCCAGTCGTATTGTCCGAGCCATTGAGGGCGGCGAATTTAGTCTTTATTGCCAGAAAATTATGCCTATAAAGGCTGATACCGAATCATATGAGATGCATGAGATCTTAATTCGTATGACCGAGGAAGAAAGCAATCTTATGCCACCTGGTGCATTTTTACCTTTTGTTGAAAAATACAAGATGATGTCACGACTTGATTGCTGGGTTGTTAGCCATATGGTGCAGTGGTTATCTGTACACAAAGCATCATCCAAATCATTATTTAGCATTAATGTGTCTAAAGATACAATTAAAAATACAAGCTTCCCCGCATTCGTTCAGGAACGATTACAAAAAGCCAAAATATCTACAAACGCAATCTGTTTTGAGATTGAAGAATCTGATGCACTATCGAACCCAGCTGAAACGCTACGATTCGTCGAGCAAACTCGACAACTTGGATGTCGTGTTTCTCTGTGTAGCTTTAATCACAACCGTGATTCCCTAGACTTATTAAGAAAAATAAAAGTTGATTTTATTAAAATTGATGGCAGCTTAGTTTGGAACATTCTGAAAGACGAAAAAGATTTAGCAAAGGTTATTGCGATTAACCGCATTGCACAAACAATCAAGGTTCAAACAATTGCTGAGCTGGTCGAAACCGATGACATCATCGTTAAGCTTCGTGAATTAGGTATAGATTTTGCGCAGGGTTTTGGTGTTGCCCACCCTCAACCTTTGAAGATGCTTGAGTAATCCCGCAAACACAAAAAAACCGTTATGATTTTTAATCATAACGGTTTTTTTGTAAGAAATAGTAAAGACTAAGAACTAATCTTAGTTTTAATTACAGTGCCTTAACCATATGCTCCACCACTTTCTTAGCATCCCCAAACACCATCATTGTCTTATCCATATAAAACAATTCATTGTCTAGACCAGCATATCCAGCGGCCATACTACGCTTAACCACCATGACAGAACGCGCTTTATGTGTATCTAGAATGGGCATACCAAAAATAGGGCTACCTTTTGTATACGCCGCAGGATTCACAACATCGTTAGCGCCAAGCACTAATACAACATCGGTATTTGAGAAGTCACTATTGATCTCATCCATCTCCAACACTTGCTCGTATGGAATTTCTGCTTCTGCCAATAACACATTCATGTGCCCCGGCATACGACCTGCCACTGGATGTATCGCAAAACGAACATTGACGCCTTGTTCAAGTAAGACTTCAGTCAGCTCTTTAACCGCATGTTGTGCGCGAGCAACTGCCAAACCATATCCTGGGACAATAACTACAGTATCTGCATTTCCCAACAGGAACGCCGCATCTTCTGCACTACCACTACGATACGTTTTTTGTGTGCCATCGTCTGCGACCGCATCACCACCATCATTGCCAAAACCGCCCAGAATAACCGATAGAAACGGTCTATTCATGGCCTTACACATAATGTAAGACAAAATAGCACCCGAACTACCAACCAGCGAACCGGCGATAATTAGCATTGGGTTTCCCAAAGAAAAACCAATACCCGCAGCAGCCCAACCAGAATAGGAATTCAGCATTGAAATCACAACCGGCATATCCGCCCCGCCGATAGGAATAATGATAAGAAAACCCAGTATAAATGCAATGGAAGTCATGACAATAAAGGCGGTCCAATTAGTGGTATCACTAAAGAAGAACCATAAACCAAAACCTACCATCACAATGGCTAAAACTAAATTAAGTAGATGCTGCCCATTAAAAGTAATCGGCGCCCCACTCATACGTCCTGATAATTTCATGAAGGCAATGACTGAACCAGACCACGTCATAGCACCAATAAATGTACCGAGAAATAACTCAAGCTTACTATCCATAGGCAGTACGGCTGGCAACCCAAAAGAAACCGGGTTATTAACTGCTGCTATAGCAATAAATACCGCAGCCAAACCAACTAATGAGTGCATGAATGCAACTAATTCTGGCATCGCTGTCATCTGTACACGCTTTGCCACAATTGCACCGATAGAACCACCTACCACAATACAACCGAGAATCAACATCCAATTCTCAGTGATGGTTAAGGTCGTAACAACTGCAATTGCCATGCCAAGCATGCCAAAGAGATTGCCGCGACGAGCCGATAACGGCGAACTTAAACCTTTTAGCGCCAATATAAAGAAAACTGAGGCAACTAAATATGCGAGAGCAACTAAATCTGCAGACATTTATGTGCTTCCTTTTTTATCTTTTCTTTTGAACATTTCCAGCATCCGCTGGGTAACAAGAAATCCGCCAAACACATTAATTGCAGCAAGTGTTACTGCAACCGCACCTAGCCAGACACCCCAGTCAGTCTCAGCTGGCCCAGCGGCCAACATTGCACCCACTAGAATAATGCCAGAAATTGCATTGGTTACAGACATCAACGGCGTATGTAAAGCTGGCGTAACATTCCATACCACGTGATAGCCAACAAATACCGCCAATACAAAAACTGTAAGATTAATAATCGTTGGATCGATATCACCGATCATAATTGCTCCTTCTAAATTCGTTTACTATGAGGCATAGCTTAATAACAACATTGTCCCAAATCCGTTCTCTAAATGCTTAACCAACCGCTTCCCCATTTGTGCAAACTATCGTCCCCGCTACAATTTCATCTTCACGGTCTATTTTTAATTCGCCGCTTTCTGCATCAAGCATCAAGTTAAGGAAATTCATAAGATTACGTGCATACAATGCACTAGAGTCTGCAGCAACTAAACCGGGTAAATTAGCAATGCCAATCAGATGCACGCCATGCTTTACAACACTTTGATTTAACTCAGATAATGGGCAATTGCCACCAGCCTCTACCGCCATATCCACAATTACTGAGCCAGGCTTCATGGACTTAACTGTTTCTTCCTTGATTAACACCGGCGCTGGGCGTCCAGGAATCAACGCTGTTGTGATGATAATATCTGCGGCTATCGCACGCTGATCAATCAAATCACTTTGTCGGCGCTTATAATCGTCAGACATTTCACTGGCATAACCACCGGCAGTTTCTGCTTTCGCTTTTTCTTCATCAGTCAGTGGAACTTCAACAAACTTTCCACCCAAGCTTTCGACCTGCTCTTTCACTGCTGGACGCACATCAAACGCTTCTACTACTGCACCCAACCGTTTAGCCGTCGCAATAGCCTGCAAACCTGCCACACCTGCACCCAAAATCAAAACACGCGCTGCTTTCACAGTACCCGCAGCAGTCATTAACATCGGAAAAAATTTCTGGTAGACATCGGCGGCCATTATCACGGCTTTATAACCCGCAATATTCGCTTGCGATGACAAAACATCCATACTTTGTGCGCGAGAAATGCGTGGCAATTTTTCCATTGAGAAGGCTGTTAAGCCATGACTAGTCAGCGCACTTATTCCTTCTGTCTGATGTGGCGATAACAAACCAAGCAAAATCGCATCCTTTTTCATCAAGGCTAATTCGTCAGCTTCCGGCCCACGCACTTTCAGAATAATTTGAGATTGTGCATATAATGAAGCTGCATCAGCAACAATAGTAGCACCCGCCTCTTGATAAGCCTCGTCCGGTATGCTCGCACCTGCGCCAGCGCCCGACTGCACTAGAACAACATGCTGCTCCTTAGCTGTGAATTTTTTGACAGTTTCCGGCGTAGCAGCTACGCGAGTTTCTCCCCCGCGAATCTCTGCGGGTATGCCTATATGCATTGATGATCTCCCTTATCTCTTACCAACAAGCTTGCGAAACGAACTGACGCAACACTCAATCAATTTTTAAGTTTAATTATAGATTATAAATCAATTTGGACGTAATGCATTACCTTGATGGGCAAAAACTTAAATTCACTCACACAAAATCTAGTCAAGCCTATGCCTCTATCCCACCCCGTCTTTTAGTATGAAACTTCTCCACCCAATCCAGCAATCGTTTGGGCGCATGTGCACGCCTCCACTCTCCTGCCGCATATTTGTTGGCTTCAGACCAAGTAGGATAAGTATGTATAGTGCCGAGAATTTTATTCAAACCCAGTCCGTGTTTCATTGCCAACACAAATTCAGCCAATAAATCACTGGCATGTTTACCAACAATGGTCACACCTAAAATTCGGTCTTTTCCTGGAACAGTCAGCACTTTTACAAAGCCATGCGCAGCTTCATCGGCAATCGCACGATCCAAGTCATCCAAACCATAGCGCGTCACTTCGTAGGCTATACCTCGTGCTTTTGCCTCACTTTCTGACAATCCAACACGCGCCACTTCTGGGTCAGTAAACGTTGCCCACGGGATCACAGAATAATCAACAGTAAAACGTTTAAAATCACCAAACAACGCATTCACCGATGCATACCAAGCTTGATGTGCAGCGGTATGTGTAAACTGGTATGGTCCAGCGACATCACCACAGGCATAGATGTTGGGATAAATGGTTTGTAATTGTGCATTGGTTTCAATCGTACGTCTTTTTGAAACAGGAATACCCAATTCTTCCAGACCAAAACCTTCAGTGCGTGGCGCTCGGCCTACGGCACATAACAAGGCATCAAATGCTAGCTGGGTTTCTTCGCCGTCTTTATCGCGCACAATCAGATACTGCGTTTCAGCATCTGTTTCACAGCGTACGGCTACCGTCTGTGTCAGTATCTGCACACCATCATCCTGTAATGCCGCCTTAACCAACGCTGCCGCGTCAGCATCTTCCCGCGCCATCAAATCACCCATCTCTACCTGTGTTACTTGGCAACCAAGACGCGCAAAAGTCTGCGCCAATTCACAACCAATGGGTCCGCCACCTAACACTAGCAACCGCTCAGGGCGCTCAGTCAATGACCAGATAGTATCGGATGTATAGTAACGAACCATCTCCAAGCCGGGTATATTTGGTACCACAGGGCGTGCGCCTGTCGCAATGACTATGGCGCGGGTGGTGAGTGTTAGCCCATTCACTTCAACTGTCCACGGTGATGTTATGCGTGCATTGCCTTGCAACACTTCTACACCCAATTGAGTGTATCGCTCAACCGAATCATGTGGCTCAACCGCACTGACAACTCGTTGGACACGCGCCATGACATCACTAAAGTTGTAATCAACGGTTGCAGTGGTAAAACCGAGTGTTTCAGCCGTTTGCGCTTGTTTAAGAAAAGCAGCAGAATGAATTAACGCTTTGGACGGCACGCAACCATAATTAAGGCAATCACCACCCATTTTATGGCCTTCAATCAGCGTTACCTTGGCACGCGTTACTGCGGCAATATAAGAAGTCACTAATCCAGCGGCACCGGCCCCAATAACCACCAAATTACGGTCAAATTGTGCGGGCTTTGTCCAGCGCGCATAGAGTCGACGCGTTTTAATCAACCTGACACCCCATCGCGCCAGCCATGGAAACACGGCTAACAATACAAAAGAACCAATTAATGCCGGAGATAAAATACCTGACAAACTGGTAATTGACGCTAATTGAGTACCCGCATTAACATACACAGCGCTACCAGCAAACATACCAATCAAACTCGCCCAGAAAAACGTACAACTACGAATCTTCGTCAACCCCATTAGAAGGTTGATCAAGAAGAATGGAAAGACCGGCACCAAGCGTAAGGAGAATAAATAGAATGCGCCGTCACGTTCAAGGCCATTATTAATCGTCTCCAAGCGATCACCAAAACGTTGTTGCACCGTATCGCGCAACACATAACGCGCCACCCAAAACGCCAATGTTGCACCAATGGTGGCTGAAATTAAAACAATTGGCACACCAACCCATAGCCCGAACATCGCACCGCCAGCCAACGACATGACCGCCGCACCCGGCAAGGACAAAGCCGCCATCACAATATAAGTTAAGGAATAAATGCCAATGATTAGAAATGGTTGCTCCTGATAAGCTTGCTCCAGCTCACCATGGCCTTCTTTTAACACATCTAAACTAAAAAACCGCCCAAGGTCAAAAATGAAAAACAAACACATCAACAATCCAAATAAAACGAGTATCCACCAGCGCTTTTTCATTTCTTTCCTTTGTTATTTCATTTCACTACAAGAAGCACCAAACTGAAAGCAACTATAACAACGATGGTGTTTCATACTCACCGGCACTTGCAAACTCTGCGCTAACGTTTCACCTAACCCATAATCTGGGTCATCATCAACCAAGGTACAAGCATATACTTTTGTCTGCCCACCAATTTTCACCACCATTCGGCTAAACGCGCACATAAAATCACGGCGCGATTTTTCCGTTTGAAAATCAGTCATGCAACTTTGAGTGATTTGCGGGGCGGATATGTCTGATTCAGGTGGATAAAACTCAGGGAACTCAATACGCTGCATATCTTTTGGTAAACCTGCAGCATAAAAAATATCAGCAAACTTTTTGGCTGTTTCTTCAGGTAATATTCCTGGTAGCGCCTGATTAGCAACTGACAATGCAAAACCCATTTCATGCAACGCTTTCATACCTTGCAACGCCATGGCAAACATTCCTTCACCACGACCCACATCATGTTTTGACGCATCGAAATGATCTAAACTGACCCGAAAATGTAGCTTATTCTCACGATCAAGCAAGGGTGTTAATTGTTTCAAGCGCTTGATTAACGGCTCCGTCGCATTCGTCAACACCAAACAAGGGCGGCGTTGTAGACAATAATCAAGAATACGCACCATGTCCTTGTTAATGAATGGTTCACCTCCCGTAAACGAAAACTGCTTAACACCCAGCGTGAGCGCTTCATCAATATAGGGCTTAGCGTCGTCAAAACGCATCAGCTGTAAACGATTATCACCTGGCTTGGAGCCTTCTAAACAGAAAGGACAAGCTAGATTACAAGCCGTACCGGTATGTAACCACAACTCATCCAACGCATAAGAATTGATGAAACCACGCGGCCGACCGTCTGATGTTTGATCCCACAGCTTTGAACGTTCTGGCGAAATGTGAGTATCCATTTCTAGCAGCACCCACCCTGTTGTTCGCCAGAAGCAGCATTAAATGGAATACTCATACCGCAACCCGGAAAAATACCGTAATGATTATCAAAATTACCGTAAAAATCGAAATGTTCTTTGAAACGCGTGTCATGCAACATACGCCATGTATTGCCACAAACCTGAAACTGTTTACCCGCCTCAATGGCATGATGTTTATCCAGCACAAATGCGTGGGGATGATGCGGAATTGTGCCCTTATAAATTACAGACTGACCGTGATCCTCACAAGCCTGTTCAAGATCATTTAATTTGAATAAACGATACGTCGCAGAATAAAAACGAATGTTGCCTGTCCGTGCAGCCAGTTCATCGTTATCAATCGTGATGGGGCGGTCTTCAACTAAGCGTGGATCCATAAAGCCAGATTTCTGTGCCAACTGCAAAAAATCATTCCAATACAATGCACCACTCAAGCATTCACCATACAAAACGGGATCTTGCGTTAATACAAATGGAATACGCCGGTCACTATAAACATCTGAGAAATATAATTCTCCGCCCGGTTTCAATACACGTAGCGCTTCACGCAACACAGCACTTTTATCAGAAACTAGGTTAATCACACAATTAGAGACAATAATATCCACACTATTATCTGCCAGCTCAAGCTCATCTAGTTGCTCAATGTAGCCATGCAGAAAACGTACATTACTGTGACTAAAGCCAAAAACTTCTTGGTGATGCGCTTCATGTTGACGTGCAACAGCCAATTGCTCAGCAGTCATATCCACACCAATGACTTGACCCTGCTCGCCGACCAATTGAGCAAGCACATAAACATCGCGTCCTGCACCACAGCCAAGATCCAAAATAGTTAAGCCATCCAATAATTCAGGTAAAACCAAACCGCAGCCGTAATAACGCGCCAACACCTCATCATGAACTTGAGCCAGCAATGGTTTTACAAATCCAGGCAAATCCGAATCTGTACAGCAGGCATTAGTTTGCAAATCCTGCGTATTACTGAGTGTTTCGCCATAATATTTTTGAACATTCTCTTTCATGACAATCCTTATAATTAAAGTTATATTCTGTATTTAGGAATGAGAATCCGAACCATAACGTGAAGCCAATTCATTCGGCGCAACACCACGCGCAAAGTTCAATGCTAATTGACGATTTTTCCAAGTCCGTCGCCACCACCCATCCTGTTGCCAACGGCAGGGGTCAACTAATATAGGCTCGCGAAGCGATTGAAAATGCCCGAGCCGCCTCACTTGGCGCACCAAAGGCACCTCTTCAAATAAAGGCCAAGGACCATGCCCCCCCGCTTTCTTATAAATTTCCCGCAACACAAAAATACCCTGGTCACCATAGGGAACACCATAGCGACAACGTAACGCAATTGCTGGCTCTAATATTAAGGCAGGCCAAGTACGCGCGACATCAAAGCGAAAACGAAAATAACCGCCTACAGCACCCTGTTCAAGCGCTGATGTCATTGCGCCTAATGAATCTTTTGAAAAACGTGCATCCGCATGCAAAAACCACAGCACTTCAGCTTTAGCCAATGCAGCACCTGCACGTAACTGTTCCCCACGACAAGGCCCACTTGTCAGCCAATGCACCGAATATTGATTGCAGATTTCACGACAACTCTCGCTATCAGCACCATCGACAACAATAATTTCTTCCGGGCCCCTGGGTAATTGATGCAACTGATATAGCAAATACGCCAATTTATCTTCATCACGATAGCAAGGAATTATGACACTAAAGCTAGGCATGACTTACCTCCATCGTAGAAATAATGTCGCTCACTAGCTGACGCAATATACGGCGTGCAGGTCGTAAGTCATCCGCCAATACTGCAATTAATTTAACCAGATCTTCCAACTCATCAATATCAAAACTTTCATCTAAAGTAGTAACCGATTGACCCTCATCACGACAACAGTCCGCCAATGCATTCCCCAATTGATCTGAACTCCATGGCAAGTCTATCAAAGGTGGCCAAGGACGATTGCTTGCCATCAATACAACGCCACCATCTATTGCTGGCATCAACGCCACATCATGATGCTGCATCGCGTCACATACAGCTGCATAATCTGCTTCAATCAGTCCCGGCGAGTCACTGCCGATATATATCAACCGCTTCATCCCTTTGCTACGCAATTCAAAATCTAGCCTATTCAACCGTTGACCTAAATTACCCGGCATCTGTGGTTGCACCCAAACATTCGGCTGTCGCACTAATGACATAGCCCACTCAACATCTTCCTGGGATGATGGCGCAATCACAACCGATCCCACCCAGCTTCGCAAGTCTTCTAACGCACAGTCTAATAATGACTCAGCAACACGTTGCGTCACCTCCACACCCAAACTGGCAGCCAAACGCTGCTTCCCTAAACCAGGCTTGGGTCGCTTACATACTAAAACCAGGGCGGTTGATTTTTTCATAATGGCGAGAAAGTAAGTTCAATTTTAAAAGTTTATCGTTAGTCGAAAACCTGCTGCATTCCTTACACTATCACTCATAATAACAGTTCAAATAGCCGCACTCATCACAACCGTCATCTCAATTTATAACCGTATTTGCCTGTCATTCACGTTGGCGATATATATCCACATAGACATTGCCGGTGAATTCCATGGCCTGAAACGGTATAATGCTTGGTAAATCAATATTGAACAAACAAAAAACCACTCTCATGCCACATTTACGCTGCAAAAGAACACTTTTACTCGACGGAAACGATGTCAATGCAAAACGCGAGGAAATACGGTCTTACTTCCATAACACGCTGGATTGCTACGAACAACTTTTTGAAACACTCAGTAACGATGAAGCGTACTACAAGAAACCCATCTCATTACGCCACCCGCTAATTTTTTACCTGGGACACACGGCTACTTTTTTTGCCAACAAACTGGTTCTTGCCGGTATTATTCCACAGCGAATTGACCCGAAAATGGAGTCCACCTTTGCCGTTGGTGTGGATGAAATGAGTTGGGATGACTTGGACACCACCCATTACGACTGGCCCGCCATCGAAGCCGTCCACACATACCGCAACACCATCCGTCAAATAGTAGATCAACTCATCACCGATTTGCCGCTGACCTTGCCTATCACTTGGGGCAGCCCCTGGTGGACCATATTGATGGGAATTGAGCATGAGCACATTCATTTAGAAACTTCGTCAGTTTTGATTCGCCAACACAAACTTGAATACGTCAAACCGCATAATGATTGGCAGCCATGCAAAAAGTCCGGCACTGCGCCACAAAATGAGCTGATTCACATAGCGGCTGGCAAAGTACGAATTGGTGAAAGTAAAACAGACCAAAAGTATTATGGCTGGGACAACGAATACGGCAATCACGTCGCCGACATCCCCGCTTTTCAAGCCAGTAAATATCTCGTCAGCAACCAGGAGTTTTTGGCTTTTGTTGAAGCCAACGGTTACGCTGCTGAAAACTATTGGGAAGAAGAAGGCCGCGCCTGGCAATATCATATTGGCGCAGAACACCCAACATTTTGGGTTAAAAAAGGCACCAACTGGCTAATGCGCACGATGACTGAAGAAATCGACATGCCGTGGGACTGGCCAGTTGACGTGAATTACCATGAAGCCAAAGCTTTCTGCAACTGGAAATCAACCACCAGCAAGCAACCGATTAGATTACCAACGGAAGATGAGTGGTACCGCTTGTATGATATCGCCAATCTGTCTGAAGTACCACATGACGCACCCGCAGCGGGCAATCTCCATTTGGATTACTATGCATCAAGCTGCCCAGTGACTGAGTTCCCGCAAGGTGAATTCTTCGATATCGTCGGCAATGTCTGGCAATGGGTTGAAACGCCGACTTACCCCTTTGAGGGCTTTGACGTTCATCCGCATTATGACGACTTCACCACCCCGACATTTGACATGCAACATAACCTTATCAAAGGCGGCTCGTGGATTGCTTGTGGCAATGAATCACTCAAAAGCGCTCGTTATGCCTTCCGCCGACATTTTTTTCAACATGCAGGATTCCGCTACGTAATGACTGACACCCCCCCTATTCTAGAAAGCTCCAACTACGAAACCGATAAACTATTGTCTGAGTACGCTGAATTTCACTATGGCGACACGTATTTTGACGTGCCTAATTTCCCCAAAGCATTAGCTGAAATTGCCATTGCTGCCATGGTTGGCCGTCCCGCACACAAGGCGTTTGACCTCGGCTGTGCGTCAGGGCGTTCAACCTTTGAGCTGGCTCGTCATTTTGATCATGTCACTGGCGTTGATTTCTCCGCACGATTCATCGGCCAAGGCGTACAACTCGCGCAACAAGGCATTCTGCGCTACACACTCGCCGACGAAGGCGAGCTAGTTTCCTATAAAGAACGCACATTGACTGGACTGGGTCTTGAGCATGTCAAAGACAAAGTAGAATTTTTCCAGGGCGATGCCTGCAACTTGAAGCCGATTCAAACCGGATATGACTTGATTCTCGCGGCCAATTTGATTGACCGTCTGTACGACCCCGCTAAATTCCTTAACATCATTCACGAAAGAATCAATACCGGCGGTTTACTGATGATCACCTCACCGTACACCTGGCTGGAAGAACACACCAAGAAAGAAGCATGGGTGGGCGGTTATAAGCGTGACGGTGAAAACTTCACCACACTGGATGGCCTAAAAGAAGCCTTGGGCAAACACTTCAAACTCATCCAAGGCCCACAAGCCGTACCGTTTGTGATTCGCGAAACCAAACGCAAATACCAACACACCCTAGCTGAAGCCACGATCTGGGAGAAGGTTACTTGAAGCACCTCTTTTCTGGAGGCACCCTTGAGCCACAATTTTGATCGCGACATCAATCGCGATGGAACCCACAGCGTCAAATATGATGCGCGACAAGACGTATTTGGCAAAGCCGATGTCATCCCTGCATGGGTGGCAGACATGGACTTTGCTACGCCCCCAGCGGTCACAAAAGCACTAATTGAACGCGCCAACCACCCGATTTATGGCTACACAATCTACCCAGACAGCCTATATGAATCCATTATCGACTGGCTAAAGCGACGCCATCACTGGGAAATTCAACGTGAATGGATCGTCATGTGCCCCGGCGTCGTGCCGTCGCTGAACGCCGCCGTCATGGCCTTCACCCAACCCGGTGAATCCATCATCATCCAACCACCAGTCTATTTCCCGTTCTTCTCTGCTGCCACACAGACCGGCAGAAAACTGGTCGAGAACCCACTACGTTCTGAAGACGGCAAATACAGCATTGATTTCGACCATCTCGAACAATGCGCGAAAGAAGCCCACTTGTTCCTACTCTGCTCACCACACAATCCCGTAGGTCGTGTATGGAAAAAACAGGAACTAGAGCGCCTGCTACAAATTTCAGAAAAATATGGTTTGATAATATTTTCAGACGAAATCCACGCAGACTTAATCTATCCTGGCAACCAGCATCACACACTGGCACCATTAACAGACAACCCAGCAAACATCTTAACCGCCATCACCCCCAGCAAAACCTTCAACATCCC
>RCMY010001314.1_pt1 | contig 23721 bp, 18 predicted proteins | sample 2041341 | NCBI WGS metagenome assembly RCMY01 (sample SAMN09708234, study PRJNA481090) | Marine sediment metagenome, whole genome shotgun sequencing project.
AAGATCCATCGCGCCGTCCAGTTTAACCTGCCCGTTGCCTATCGAATTTGCCGTAGCGTGGATTACCGATGGTAATTTCTGAACGTCGCGGGTCACATTTCGCAGATTGGTAGCGGTAAGGTCGATATCGTTTAGATAGAGGTCGATACTGGGGTCTGCGGTCAGCTGAACGAAAGCCGCCTTGCCCTCGATAATTTCAAGATTGTTGATATCGATAGGCACAAGGTCCGTCAAAGCCTTGGTCCAATCGTCAACATCGGCATCTGCTAGACTGTCCGTTTGTTGGTCCTCGAAAACATAGGTAAACTGTGGCCGGGTCATAACAATCTCACTCACAATTTTTCCCTTAAATAGCGATTTCCATTCCACCGAAATATCAGTGACACCCAAATTGAGAAACGGCACTTCTGAATTGCCATCTACCGTATTGAGATACAGGCTATCAATGACGTAGGCTCCTCGGATAAGGGAAATATCTATATCCTTAACCTGCCCATAATAACCGGGGATGTCGGCCAAGACCGCGTTGACGTAATTTTTGACGATGTAAGGCAAATAGAGCCGAAGCACGACGAGAACCACAATAATAATACTGGGTACGGTGTAGCGCTTTTTTTTATAGGATTTTCTCTCGGAAGTCTCCATGTTAAAAGCTTTACTTCTAGGGCTTTGGAGTTTCTTCAAGACCTGCACTATCGTCTTCGATATATTTTACAAAGTCGGAAGGTGATTTAATGGGGATGGTCTTTTTACCATCTACCACAATGGCACAGGTCAACACTGAAGGTGAATTTTCTAGAACCCGGAACCAGTCGTTCTCGTCGAGATCGACCTTATCCTCTCCATAGACTTCGATAAAATTAGGATGGTCTTGATCGATTAAATCCTTAATGGGAATATTAAGATTGTCCGCCAATTCGGCCCATTGGGTACCGGTTACTTTGGTCTTTGAGATATCAATGGCCAAAATATCCTTTTCCGCAGATTCTACATACGGATAGGTCTGTTTGCCCAAAGAGGTTTCGGAATTGTAGTACAATGTTATTTGATTCTCGTTTTTTGCAATTACGCCCATGGTGTTGGAATTATTTGTTAATGATTATATTTTACTAAGTGTCGTATATCAGTTAGAACCGCCACCGCGCACTCCGACCTACTCCTACTCCTTCTTCCCATCTCCCGTCAAGGTACTAATTGTTCCGTCGCGTACATTGAGCCAAAGATAGTTGAAAAAGGACTTGGTCGAATCACGTTCCGCTTTTATGCTCCCATAACGATAACCGGCTGCATCGGTATCCGATCCGCTATCGACAAATAAATTACCTATCGTAGTAAGAAACCTGTTGATTCCCGATCTGTCTTTTTTTAGCACTTGAAACCTGAAATCGTCATATTTCATTTTCATATCGCCGGCGGAGGAAACCGAATTTCCGCTTACCGTAAAATACAGTTGGTCTATCGTACCGGTCGCCTTGGCCCGTGAATTCGATATAAGAAACGGATTGATGCTGGTCGTATTAAAGTTGGAGACGGTGCCGGAGGCCAGAAATGCATCATTGGTACGGTTAACATCGAAAGACCAGTCTAAAGTCATATCCGCATATCCCATAAATTTTGTCTCCGCCTTTATTTTGGTCTTTCCCCCGGCAGGGTAGGTATTCGAAATGTTCGAGAGGGTGGCGTTTAGACTTTCGAACGTTAATTTTCCGGGGTCCGAATCATTGGCTATCCGCTCACTATAAACTACTGTTCCGTCTAAAATCTCAATCTTGGGCACATTGATATGGACGGGTAGCTGTCGGATGGATTCACTGTACATTTTCTTTGCCGATTTATCGTCGGCAATCAACTTGTCCCGGTACATTTCTAGATCGGGTTTTCGTATGACGCCAGCACCTGTGTTTACAAAAAAGGTGTCTTTCTCGAAACCGAACCGGATGGAATCAAGGTCCATTTCAGCAATTTTGAGATCTACATGGTCGCGTTCGGTGGTCAACACTCGGGAGAGTTCCGTCTTATCGTATTTGGAATGAAGCTGCAGGCCGGTAACATTTGCCATATCCTGGTTCCAAAGTAGGGTCGATGCATCCAATTTTTCGTACGGACCAAGATTAACATAAAGGGAATCGGCATTTATCTCATAGTTGCCATATTCGACCGGTATTTTTTTAGTGATCAGTTCCGGATCTGTTCGTGCATTGTCCACAAAGAAATTCACCTCCCTTACCGACAGGGCAATACTATCCTCATCTTGCTGAAATAGATCTAACCGACCGTCCTTTACCGATAGTTTCCGGACCTCGATGGCCTTTAACAATTTTACAACGCCCATGGGTTCGGCATCCTTTTTATCTGGCAACACCCGATACGGATAATACCGTACTCGAGGACGCTCTAAACGTAGCCGGCGAACATCGATTTTTTTATGGACTAGAAAATCCCAATATCCCAAACCTTCCAACGAAAGGGCGTCCATTCTAACCGAAGTATTGAGCAACATCGAATCACGGTCGTAAAAATTAAGTTCAATGCCCTTTATCCCGATTGTACCGTCCAACAAGTTGACATCCATATTTTTATATTCCAGTTGCACGTGTTCAGGCAGTTTTCGGACCAAAAAATCCGAAACCGCATCCTTGGCCATGAACTGGGCGATGATTATACCTGCCACGATGATGAGCAAAAGCGATATGGAAATAAGTACAAAAGGATTTTTGGTCAGCTTTTTGGCCATTGGTATACGGTTTTATGGAAAACGACGTTAGATTTATAGTGGTAGTATTAATATAAGCACGCCACACTTGAAAAGCGGGAAGATAAAACGTTTTTCAATTAATGTTTGACCTTATAGAAAAAAAACGTGTTAAATGGTACTATTTTAAGTATCTTGATTACCTCATTGATTTTCGAGTCTTTTCGACCGCTTATGATTCCGATAATACTTTTTTTTATTGTGAAATTCCCCAATTTTAATAGATGTTCCGCATAACCTTACTACTTTTTATGGCTCAAATTACTTTGACCGCTCAACATAGTGTTCCTGATTCCATTCAAGAGGAGGCGCGTATCGCTCTTTCACACTACCCTGAACTAGCGGAGACCCCAATTACCTTTAAATTTAAGAAGAAAATAAAGAAATCGACCATGCAGGCGCAACCCCTATTTGGGAGTCTTTTTAGAACCCGAAAAAAACGGGAATACGTCGTGTTGATCAGCGAAAAAATCAAGATTTCAGGAAAGGAATATCTCACCAAAGACGTCCCCAAAAATATTATGATCGGATGGTTGGGCCACGAATTGGGCCATATTATGGATTATCAGAATCGAAGCAGTCTTAACCTTATTTGGTTCGGTGCCAAATACACCTTCTCCGGGTCGTATTTAAAAGAAGCCGAACGAGCGGCCGACACCTACGCCGTTTCTCATGGCATGGGATCTTATATCGTCGAAACCAAAAACTTCATTCTCGACAATGCAGAAATTCAGGAAAAATACAAGGCCCGCATACGCAAGTTTTACTTATCGCCGGAGGAGATTATGGTGATGGTAGAAAAGCGTGAGACTTCTACGGAGTCTTTGGAGTAGTATCAACTTTCTACAAAGGCTTCCCATTCCTTAAATTTATCTTCCCCCATTACGCGCTCCATTTTAACCTGGCCGCCTTTCTTTTTGTTCCGGCCGTTCCACTCAGTGAAAACCTTTGGGTCGACCGTGGTGACTTTGACTCCTTTCAGCGCCTTTGTTCGTGCAACCTTATAATTGTTATTGGCACTTTTTAGATATTCGTCCAAGGTATCGGCAAGTTTCGTATCCTCCGCTTTATCTTCCGTACCCATATACCAACAATGATAGAACTCGCCGTCGATTCGTTTGGCGCATAGCGTATATTCGGGAATTTTAATGGCAAACTCATCCTCTAAATGCTGTACCGCATCGTTCAGTTTATTTACCGATAATTGTGAACCCACAGTGTTCAAGAAAAATTTTGTGCGGCCGGTAATCTTGATTTCCGCCCTTTTGATATCGGTAAATGCAATGGTGTCTCCGATCAGATAACGCCACGCCCCCGATACCGTACTGATGATCAGCACGTAATCTTGATTCCGTTTTACCTCGGCAAGTGTCAACGAAGGCGCATCGTCGGACAAAGAACCGTCTTGCCGGATATATTCTGGGTCGAAAGGCACGAACTCAAAATAGATACCACCATCTGTGACCAAACTCATGGCATCGGTATCGGGCCGGGACTGAAAAGCAATAAATCCTTCAGAGGCCAAATAAGTATCTATGACCATTATCGGCTTACCTAATAATGCGTTGAAACTCTTTTCATAAGGACCGAAGGCAACGCCTCCCGAAGTATATACTTGCAAGTTGGGCCAAATCTCGTGGATGTTCTCCACTCCATTATATTCGATAACTTTTTGCAGCATCAGCTCCATCCAAGAGGGGATGCCGCTCAGACCGCCGATATCCCAATCAGAGGCTTCTTCAGCGATTTTCTGTACCTTTTCGTCCCAATCTTCCATGGCCGAAATATCTTGGCCGGGTTTGTAATATCCTCTGAACCAGGTGGGTATATTACTGGCGCTGATACCGCTAATTTCACCCTCTTTATGACCGTCGACCTCCTCTAGATCGGTAGAACTGCCCAACATTAAAATGCCTTTTTCAAAAAAATCGGAGGGCAGATCAAAATTGCTCAACGCATATACCTGTTGAATGCCCGCATCACGAATGGACGCAATCATTTCATCGGTTACCGGAATGCGCTTACTGGTCGTTCCGGTAGTACCCGAACTCAGCGCAAAATAATCCGGAACGCCCGGCCAGGTAACATCTTCTTCACCATCGTGCAATTTTTGCCACCATGCTTCGGAAATCTTAGTATAGTCATGGTAGGGAATCGCATCCGCAAAGGTTTTACGGAGCTGCCTCGATTCCAAAATTTCAGTGAATTTGTAGTGTTTTCCGAAAGCAGTATCCTTGGCCGTCTTCAACAAGCGCTTTAGGACTTCCCGTTGCTCCTCCACATGGTTTTTTTCGTCGGCCAGTTTATCACGAACCTCGATAAAGCCTTTGATGATATTTCCTATAATGGGCATACTTTTATTTTTTTTGTAAAACTATAATTTTCAAAAATAGTAGTTGCGCTGTATTGAGATAGAGATTGCTACAAGGGGGTAAATCTATCACCCCCCACTACCCTTCAAAAGTTCAACAGGATACTCTACTTTTTCACCCGTCGCCTTGTCGGTTGGCATCTGCGCATCGACATCCTTGAGATAATCGGACAAGGTCTTTGCCAATTCCATTGCCTTTTCGGGATGCTCTTCAAAAAGATTAGCCGTTTCCCCGATATCTTCTTTTAGGTTATAAAGTTCCATTTTACGACTGGCGTGAAAATAGATAAACTTCCAATCGCCCTTGCGCACAGCACTGGCAGCACCGATTCCCGGGCCTTCAACCCCCCATTCGTTGGGATAATGCCAAAATAGCGGACGCACGCCGGCATATTCCTTTTCGCCCGTCAAGGCGGCGGTAAAACTTTGGCCATCAACTTTTTGAACGGACTGCAAGCTATCAATACCCGCCATTTCTAGGATGGTGGGATAAAAATCCTCAATAATTAATTGATAGTTCGAGGTGGACCCCGGTTCGGTCTTGTCCGGCCATTTAACGAGCATCGGCTCTCGAATACCGCCTTCATACATCGAGCCCTTCCCACTGGCCAAAGGTTTGTTGTGGGTGTTGAGCTCCCCGCCCCTTCCATGTGCGCTCAAGCCGCCGTTATCGGACATGAATAGGACAATGGTGTTGTCGGCGATATCTTTTTTCTCAAGGTAATCCATAATGTCCCCAAGGCTTTTATCCATCCCCTCGACCAGCGAGGCGTATTTGGCCTCGATGGAATCCATGCCCTTTTCATAATATTTCTGTACGAAACGCTCGTCGGCCATGATAGGCGTATGCACGGCATAGTGGGCCATGTACAGAAAAAAGGGCTGTGCGGTAGTGACTACGGAATCTAAAGCTGCCAAGGCCTCTTCGGTAATCGCCTCGGTCAAAAAAATATCTTTACCATAGTATTTTTCCAATCCCGGAACGGCCGCAAATTCGTTTTGTCCTTCCCCGTTTCCAAAATTTTCGGTGCCCAGATAGCTGGCGGGTGCACCGGCGGCATGCCCTGCAATGTTGACATCGAATCCGAGTTTCAAAGGGTCGGCTCCGGGGGTACCGATAGCCCCCAAGTGTGCCTTGCCGGAATGTACGGTATAGTAGCCCGCATCATGTAACGCCTGCGGCAAGGGCATGGCATGCACCGCAAGGGAATCCCCGGCAAAGGGACTCATTCCGTTCACGTTCCACATGGGAAACTGGAGCGAGTCATGATCCTTCTCCATAGGTTGCAGGGAATCTTTGCGCAAGGTCCAATTCGTAACCCGATGCCGAGCGGCGTTCATTCCGGTCATCAAGCTTACCCGCGAGGGCGAGCACACGTGTGTGGCATAGGCTTGGGTAAATTTCATGCCCGCTGCGGCCAAACGTTCCATATTCGGGGTGTAGTAACGGTCGTTGAACGGGGTACGCTCCGTACCAAAAGGCACCGAAGTATCTTGCCATCCCATATCATCGACCAAAAATAAGACGATATTCGGCGGCTGTTCCCGCAATTCTTCGGATTCGCAGGAGAAAAAGATCAAAGCGGCCGCTATCAGGTAAAATCCTACAGTCTTCATTCGCTTGGTTTTTATTTGGATAGGATAGCTTCGACCTGATGCCATTCTTCCCCTTTTAAATTCGTAGCTGCATTTTCTTGTACAGTACCCGGAGTGCTTCTTCCATCGTGGATATAAGATGCCAGTACTATTTTCAGTTCTTCCGCTTTTTCAGGACGCTCCAAATATAGATTTTCTTTTTCTCCTGGATCCTCTTCCAAATTGTATAACTGGAATTTTGGCAAATCATTAATGCCATCAGAATCGGGTTTAGGATCGCTCCACCCGCCAGAACCGGGGCAAAAGATCAGCTTAAAATTATCCTTTCTAATAGCAAAGCTGCCATTGATGGAATGGTGGACGGTCGCTTCCCTTTGATAATCGGTAGCGTTCGTGTCTGAGAACAGCGGCAACATCGAAAAGCTATCCTCGGCCTCATCGTCCGACAAATCGGCACCTACAATCTCGGCACACGTGGCCATCAGGTCCGTTTGACAAATTGTTCTTTCGGAAATACCGCCCGCTTGAATCTGTCCCGGCCATTTTACAATAAACGGAATTCGGTGTCCGCCTTCATAAATATCGGCTTTGTGACCGCGATAGATATAACTTGGATGGTGGCCTTTCTCTGCCAGCACCTCAAAATCGGCCTGTGGGGAGCAGCCGTTGTCGCTAGTAAAAACAATCATCGTATTTTCCGTTATGCCCTGGGCTTCGACCGCCTTGACCACTTGCCCTACATAATCGTCTATCATCATCATAAAGTCCGCATACGGATTGATTCCGCTTTTTCCCTGCCACGCTTTGATGGGCAAAATGGGCGTATGTGGCGAGGGTAAAGCGAGATACAGAAAAAACGGGGCATCCTTTGGGGCTGCATCAGCTATATAATCAATGGATTTTCGGAAAAAATTAGGCGTAACATCCTCATGTACAAAATCGGAGGCGGTCGGGCCTTTCCGCCACCACGTATATTTTCCGGTGTCTTCGGTGATGTTGTCCACTTCGGCGGTAATCCTACCGTTCTCGACGTAGACGTAGGGCGCCATATCCAATGAACCGGAATGGCCATAGGCATAATCGAATCCTAGATTATCGGGCGTATTCTTGACCGGAGCGTTGAAGTCAAGATTGTCAAAATCCTGCGCATTCCACCCCTCGCCACCAAAATCGGTACTGTCGTTTACCGCCCAGTCCCACCCCAAATGCCATTTGCCGATAAAAGCGGTGCGATATCCTTTTGATTGTAACAATGAAGCCACTGTGCTGCGACCTTCGGGTATGAGGGCCGGGGATTTTCCTGTCAAAACACCACTTTTCAGTTCGCTGCGCCATGAATATCTTCCGGTAAGAATACCGTATCGCGTGGGACTACAGACCGCGGAGGGACTATGGGCATCGGTAAATTTCATGCCTTCCATTGCCAGTCTGTCGATGTGGGGCGTCGCTATTTTTCCTTCTGGATTAAAGGCGCCGATATCCCCGTACCCCAAATCATCGGCTAGGATATAGATGATATTGGGCAGCTTTTCTTCCTTTTCGACCTTGGCGGTTTCCTCTTTACAGGAAATGGAAATGCTGAGGACAAAAAGAGACAGCAGTAGCGAAATTAGAGATTTTGGCATTAGGGAAGGGGTGTTTAAATCGTTTGCTAAAAATACATAATCCTTTTTTATTTTCTTTAAACCTACGTGGTGTTTAGGGCATGTTTAAACGTTCTAATTTCCTTCCACCAAAATTCCCGTAACTTTATCCCACTTCAAAAAAAAACATTTGTACTGCATCGTAGACATAGAAACCACTGGAAACGGTATCAAGGGAAATAAAATCACCGAGATTTCCATCTTTAAATATGATGGTCATGACATTGTAGACGAGTTCACTTCATTGGTGGATCCGGAATGTGAGATTCCGTATTATATCACTCGGCTTACTGGTATTGACAACGATACGGTTCGCAATGCACCGACCATCGATGCCATTGCGGACACCATTCTGCAACTAACCGAGGGGTCGATATTTGTCGCGCATAGCGTGAATTTCGATTACAATATCATCAAACACGAACTTCGGAACATCGGCCGTGATTTTATCCGAAAAAAACTCTGTACGGTACGCTTGTCACGGAAATTGATTCCCGGCTACCATTCCTATAGCCTGGGAAAACTCTGTTCCGCTTTGGGCATTCCGTTGACAGACAGGCACCGGGCCCGTGGTGATGCCCATGCCACTACCCTACTCTTCGGCAGGTTATTACGGACGGATGGTGCCGACAAAGTATTCAAAACTTTTTTGAACGCACGATCTCAGGAAGCGACCTTGCCGGCATCCCTTCCTCGGAAGGCGTTTGATAAAATACCGGCAACCCCTGGCGTGTATTATTTCAAGGATGCCAAGGGAAAAATCATCTATGTGGGCAAGGCCATCAATCTGAAAAAACGGGTGCTCGGTCATTTTTATGACAAATCGACGAAGGAAGTCCGCCTGTGTGCGGAAACGGCGGATATTGATTTTGAACTTTCCGGCAGTGATCTTATGGCGCTATTGATGGAATCCTCTGCCATCAAACACTACTATCCCGCCTACAATCGGGCACAAAAAAAGAAGATACAGCCCTATGGCATATTCGCTTACGAAGACCGTAGCGGTATACTGCACTTGGCTTTCAACAAACTTAATATGGCGCCCAATGCGATGGTTACCTTTTATAATCCGACCGATTGCCGACTCTTTCTCGAGCAGATATGTGGTACGTTCGGACTCTGCCCCAAATATTGCCATCTTCAGGAAAATGTAAAGACCTGTTCCCACTTTAGGATGCACAGTTGCGCCGGAATCTGTAGGGATTCGGAATCCATTTCGGACTACAATGTAAAAGTAGCATTAGCCATCGAATGGATGCGTTCGGAAAAAGAGGATTTTATTATCAAGGAAAAAGGAAGGCACATCAATGAAGAAGCCTTTGTTCTAGTGCGCAACAGCGTGTATTCGGGCTATGGATTTATCGAAAAGGAAACCGGTCTAAATTCCTACGCAGATTTAGAAGCATTTATCATCCCGCAAAAGAATACCGTGGAGACTGAGAGCATTATCAAATCATACCTTAATAGGAATCCGGATAAAAAAATCATGTCGCTGTACGAAAGCGAATTGGAAGAAAATCAGCTGTAGCATATCAACGGGAGTAGTTTCGATGTTATTTGGGGAATTCAAAGTAACCTGAGCAATACGTACCATCCTATTTTTCTAACTCCTTGAACATACGAATCACAAAGAAGAGCCAAACCATTAAAATGGCAGCGACCAAGCCCGTATATATCCATAAAAAATCCATAATCATCAGTAATCGAGGTCAAGCAATCTTTGGGGATAAAATCGTTGGACAATAGGTAACATTTTTAGTTGTACAAATGGAAGCATGTCCATTTCGACACCTTTATTCGCTAAAAGTAAAAACAGAAAATCCTACAAAAACCATCAGTAGAATCTCGTAATGCAATTCTTGTTAAAGATAGTTAAAATAATTTAAATACCGATTCGATAATTGTTATATTTTTAACATTTCCCATATGGGCAAAAAAAGTTGATTTTTATGGGATATTGGCAAAAAAAATGTGGTTCAAGGTTTTTTTGAGATATCCGATATGGGGTCGAAAAGCGAAATGGCAATCCGTCAGCTGGATGGTGCCATTCGTCATTTGCCGATGTAACGACTTTGGTGCGACACCCTTTCCCCAACCTTGGTAAAGGAATCAGGGTTGTCGAAAAAGTCTACGGCCTCTTTGGTGCGTCCGAAAAGGTGTTCGCTGGGCAAAACTTCTATAATCCGACTGTTGAAAATGGTATCCCTTGTGGGACCTATAGCACTGGCGATATAGAATTTGATGCCGCGTTGCTGAATGTCACGGATGGCCTTTGCCAACATTTCCGCAGCCGACGAATCGATATAGTTGATGGGCTCGGCGTTGAGAATGATTCCCTTAAGGCCACTGCCCTGCCCATTGATATAACGATAGAGCTGCTTCTTAAAATAATCTTTGTTCCCGAAATACAATTGGGAATCGAAACGCAGGATAAGCAGGTCGGACCTGAATTCGATATCACTCCTGAACCTATTGACATTTTTAAAATATTCCGAGCCCTTGATTTGTCCCAGCACTGCAAAATGGGGTTTCGAGCTTTTGTAGACCATTAACAACAAAGACAGTAAGATTCCCAACAGAATACCTTCGGGAAGTCCAATGGACAAAGTGAAGAAAAAAGTTACCAGCAACACTACGAACTCGTCCTTACGATATTTCCATAATGATTTGGGATAGGCGATATCGATAAGACTGACGACCGATACCATAATGATACTCGCCAAGGCGGCGTTGGGCAGATAGTAGAACAAACGGGTAAAGAACAACAGGGTCAATGCCACAAGTGCCATACTTACCAAGGAGGCAACGGGGGTCTTGGCCCCGGAAGCATTATTGATAGCCGACCTTGAAAAACTGGCCGAGGCAAGATACGACTGAAAAAACGAACCCAAAATATTGGCCGTTCCCAGGGCCAGTAATTCTTTATTGGCATCAATGGTCTCTTTATCGTTCTTTTCTTCTATGCCCTTGCCGATACCTATGGCCTCGGTATACCCGATCAGGGCTATGGCAACCGCTATCGAGAAAAGACCCTTTATCTTGGGCCAGCTAAATTCGGGAAGTGAAAATGAGGGTAGGCCGTCAGGCACATTGCCGACGATATGCACCCCGTGGCTCTCCAACCTAAAAAAATAGACGGCCATGATGCCGGCAACAACCACCGTCAAGATCGCGGGAATCTTATTGTTCCACCGTTTTAACAACACTATCATCACAATACCGACTACGCCTAGCGAAAGTGCATAAGCATTGGTTTCCGGCACTGCCATCACCACATTGATCACCGATTTATGAAACTGGTTGGTCTGAGGAATGTTCACCCCGAAAAAGTGTTTCAACTGGCTGAAGATAATGATCAATGCCGCCGCAGAAGTAAAACCACTTATTACGGGTCTAGATAAAAAATTCGCCAAAAAACCCATGCGAAATAAACCCAAGATAAACTGTATGACCCCTACCATAAAAGCCAGTAAAAGCGCCATGGCAATATAATTTTCTACACCGGTCAATGCCAAAGTGCCCAGACCGGCGGCAACCAATAACGAATCCATCGCTACCGGCCCTATCGCCAATTGTCGCGATGTTCCCAGAAAGGCGTAGATCAAAATTGGCACCAACGCCGCATAAAGTCCGTATACCGGAGGCATACCCGCAATCATGGCATAGGCCATGCCCTGAGGCACTAAGAGGATACCGACGGTTAGTCCGGCCACCATATCCTTGGCGAACCAGCGCTTGTTATAGTTCGGTAACCATTGTAGAAATGGAAGGAATCGTTGCATTATAACAAAGGTACGGGAAAGTTCAAACTCAAACTCAAGTTCTTCCCATTCCGAAATTTCGGGACAAAAAATGTTAAGGAGTTCAAAAGTTTAGGAGTTCAGTCGGGATTGGGTTAAACTTTTCGTCTGCCTTAAAGACAGCAGTTCAATGGTTAATTCGTAGCCGTTCTAAGTTTAAGCCCAAAGAACCCAATTGAATCATAGACCTGCCAAACGGCGATTTCGTGATTGGCGAATCACTAACCGTAAATCAAAAAATCCCGTAAAAACGGGATTGTTGATTAAGTTTGACGGGGTTAAGTTCAACGAAGCGCTACCCCAATTTGTTTACTTTTTCGACAAGTCCTTCGGCTTTCTTCTCCAAATCTTGTCGAACGCCTTTTAGGTGTTTGCTTCTGTTGTCGACATCCTTTTTGTTTACCTCCGCAATCAACCCGTCAAAAGTAGCGATGGCCTCATCGATGATAGCGGCCCCCTCTTTCGAATCCTGTTTATTATTCGCAGCATCCGTAATATAGACGGCTTCGATAATGTCGCCCATCACGTTATTAATGTCTTTTTTTAATTCTCTTACACTTGCCATGGATATATAATTTTTTGCAAAAATAAGGTTTTAAATGATACCGGCCTATAAGGTTTCTCCCGTCGTGGACCGATCTTCATTGGACCGTCGAAAATATTTGCGAAATCTAGAACTATATCAAATCGTCACCTCCAAGAGTTCCGTATTGTCCGTTATAATCGAGAGGGATTTGGACGAGGCCGGCACCAGAACGGTTTCTCCTTTTTTGATATCCACCGTACCATTTTCGTTGGTAATACGCGCAGCTCCGCTTACGCACATGAAGATGGTAAACGAATCCCTTTTGGAAACATCCTGTTTCCAGTTATCAGTCAGGTGCAGATAGTCCGTCTTGAAATAAGGACAATCCACCATCTTATTTTCTTTGTTCACATCGGAACCATAATTAACCTTAAAATCCTCTTTCCTTTTATAGTCGATGGCATCCAAAGCTAAATCGGTATGCAGTTCGCGTAGGTTTCCGTTTTTATCCTTGCGGTTGAAATCAAAAATACGGTAGGTAACATCCGAAGTCTGCTGAATTTCCGCCAAAAGTATTCCGGCACCGATGGCGTGTACTTTTCCGGTATTGATGAAAAAAGAATCGCCCTTAATCACCTGCTCGTAGTTCAACAAGCTCAATAGGGTGCCTTTTTTAATACTTTCGGCATAGGATTCACGAGAGACATCCCGATTAAAACCAACAATAAGATTGGCATTTTCGTCTGCGTCCAACACATACCACATCTCCGTTTTCCCCAAAGAGTTATGGCGTTCTTTGGCCAGCTTGTCATTCGGATGTAATTGAACCGACAAATCTTGCTTGGCATCTATAAACTTTATTAGGATGGGAAATTCTTTTCCAAATCGCTCTATCACACTTTTGCCCAAGAGATCTTCAGCGTGCTTATCGATCAATTGTTGCAATGAGGTACCCGAAAGCTCGCCGTTGGAGACTATGGAAATATCGCCTTCAACCCCTGAAAGCTCCCAGCTTTCACCAGTACTATCGCTCTCGATGGATTTGTTCAATACCTCTTTCAGTTTTGTACCGCCCCAAAGGCGTTCTTTTAAGATAGGATGGAATTTTAAGGGATACATTTATTTGAGTTATAAGTGAGGTGAAAAGTAAAAGTGAGACAAAAATAATCCACGAAATTCAAACGGTTTCTTTCAGCGCCTTAATCGCCCGCTTCTTATGACCGTTGGCCTTCATGCTATTGAATACCATGATGACCTTACCCGTTTTATCGACTACGTAGGTTTCCCTTCCCGGCACTACTAAAAGGCTATTTTTCACCTTAAACAATTCCCTTACCTTTTTATCGGTATCGGATAATAGCTTGAACGGAAACTGATATTTGTCCGCAAATTTAGTATGGCTTTTTTCGGAGTCGGAACTAATACCGACTACCTCGGCGCCCAATTCCGTAAAGTCTTCATAACTATCGCGAAAACTACAGGCCTGTTTTGTGCATTCCGAGGTATTATCCTTGGGATAAAAAAAAATGACCAAGGCCTTCTTATCCCTCAAATCTTCGCTTGAAAACATATTTCCGTTCTGATCTTTTAACGTAAAATCGGGAATTCTATCACCTACTTTCAGTCCCATAATTAGCCTTTAAAAGTCACAAAATTACGAGGTGTCTCGTAAAGCTGAACTTCGAGTTCATGTTTTTCTTCGATATACGGCCGTAATTTGTTCCAAATGACCACGGAAATATTTTCCGCAGTAGGGTTCAAATCTTTGAATTCCGGCACTTGGAGGTTCAGGTTTTTATGGTCAAGCGCATCTTCGACCTTTTCCTTGATCAGATCCTTTAGCACTTTCATATCTATAACAAAACCAGTAACCGAATCAATTTCGCCAAAAACGCTTACGATCAATTCGTAGTTGTGCCCATGAAAATTGGGATTATTGCATTTTCCGAATATGTCATCGTTTTTTTTATCGCTCCAATCTTTCCGGTATAAACGGTGGGCCGCATTGAAATGGGCTTTTCTACTGACTTTTACTTTCATTATTTTCACGGCTTTAACTGAGGGGTTTCTTTGAAATATGGTCGTAAAACCTTTCGAAAATAATTTTGAACCAGGCCGTGTACAGCTCTGGAAATGATTTAATATCAGCTTTTACCGCTTCGGGTTTCATCCATTTCCAAGCCGCCACTTCGTCTGGATTGATGTTCGGAACTCCGTCAAAATTGCCGATCATTACATGATCGAATTCATGTTCGGTTAACCCGTTGTCGAAAGGCGCTTTATAAATGAACGAAATCAGCTCGTCAAGTTCGGCAACAAAGCCCATCTCTTCCTGCAGCCTTCGTTTACCGGCCTCAATATTCGACTCCCCGACCCGCTGGTGGCTACAGCAGGTATTCGTCCATAATAAAGGGGAGTGGTATTTGTCGGCCGCACGTTGTTGCAGCATGGTCTCACCTTTATCGTTCATGATAAAGACCGAAAAGGCTCGGTGCAACACAGCTTTTTCGTGCGCCTCCATTTTTGGCATCGTACCTATCTGGTTGTCATTTTCGTCGACGAGAATTACATTTTCTTCCTTCATCATGCAAAAATAAGGTCTTTCTGCGGATGGAGGGTTAAGGAATTTGTAAAAGTGATGGGGGAACTGATTATTCAACATCAAAAATGGGTGTCCGTTGAAATTTTAAATTCAAACAGTTGAGCATTTAGAAAAACCGTGGCGAGCGTATCTGTCTGCCAGTGCCCTTTTTAAAGTCGTAGCGTAACAACACCTCAAAAGAACCGGAGTTGAAAGAGGTACCTCCTAGGTCGGTAGTTTCCCGATCATAGGCAAGTCCCAATAAAAAGCCATCATCGATATAGAAACCGAACATACCGCTGACTGCTGCGCTCCACCGATAAGCGGCACCTAATATGAACTTATCGTTGATCATAAAATTTGCGGATACATCCATTTGTAAAGGAGCGCCACGCACCACCTTGGTCAGTAAGGCCGGTTTGAATTTCAGGTCCCTGTTCAAGTCGAAAACATAGCCCGTGGTCAGGTACAGGTTCATCCGTTCTTTCGCAGTAGAGATGTTCGCGGACTTAAAATGGGTAGTTTCCAGAATTCTCGGCACCGAAGCGCCCGCATAAAATTTGCCGTTATGGTAATACACCCCAGCCCCGATGTTGGGGGAAAACTTGTTCTCAATATCTGTTTGTAAAAGGGGATCCGGACCGTTGGGATTGCTCATATCCTGATTCAGTTTAGAATATTTGATATCCAAAAGATGCGCACTTCCCTTCAAGCCGAAACTGAGGCGACCTTCCCTGGATGTGAAAATAGTATACGAAAAATCAATATCAAAATACGTTTCCGAAGTGGGGCCGATTTGTTCGTTGAGGATGCCTAGTCCGAGGCCTACTCCCCTATACCCTATGGGAGAATGTAGGCTCAAGGTTTGGGTTTTAGGCGCCCCTTCGAGGCCTACCCATTGGGAGCGGTACAATGCCGTTATACTCAAATTCTCCTTAGACCCCGCATAACTGGGATTAATGCTCGGCATGTTGTACATGTACTGGGTGTACTGTGCGTCTTGTTGGGCGTTCACAAGGTATGACGACAGCAATAAAACAATACTACAAATACTGATGTTAAAAGGTATCCTTACGAGCGGCATAGGAAATTTAGGTTGGTTTTTCCTATTAAAATTAGGATGGTAATAAGGTAACGTCAACTTTCCTGGATTAGTCTATACCTTTTAAATTTTATTTGCGAAGGATGCCTGTAAGGCTCTTTTACTATGTTCTTTCCCTTGCTTCATATTCCAGTGGAGAATATGTTCTATGAATGAGTGGCGGGTAAACAAAACACTACCGAAGTCAGTTTTAAAGGAGGTTTATATGACTTCCTAATTCAAATACAAGTGTCCCGAAAGCGTCTTGTAACCGATCTCAACATCCTCATAATTCAAAATATAGAAATAGGTTCCGGTCGGTAACTTTTCCTCTTTGCCGTACCTGGCGCGTGCCTGCGAGGTACCGTCGAATTGGTTGCCATTGCTATCGTAAGCCTCCGTTTCATAGACCAGTACGCCCCATCGATTGAATATTTTAATGCTGTTGTTCGGGCGTATGTCAAGTCCGGTTATCATCAAGAAATCATGCACCCCATCAGCGTTGGGCGTAACTACGTTGAATACCTCTACTTCGGGATAATTAGGCTCCAAATAATCAGGAGTGCCATCCCCGTCGACGTCGTCGTTGGCGTAATTATCGTCGTTGTTGGCATCTTCTTCTCGAGTAGGAATGTCGTCGTTATCATCGTCGATATCCCGATAATCCAAAAATCCATCACCATCGGTATCCGGCAGATCGTTGGCGGGGTCATCGATTTCGTCGTTAACATCGGCATCGATTTGCACCGCACCTTCGTAGCCATCATCAAGGCCGTCATCGTCCTTATCGGAACCTATAAAACTCACATCTGCGATACCATCATGATTGCCGTCATGGCCTTCGATGGCATCGGGTACGTTGTCGTTATCGCTATCGACATCCAAATAATCAGGGATATCATCGCCATCGGTATCTATGGGAACGAGTCCCATTCTTACGCCAGCCTCATAGGCATCATCGAGCCCGTTGGCGTTGGTGTCCTGCAAGCTCGGCGGAATATATCCGGCCGTGGTCTGCGCTTCCACATTATCCGGTATACCGTCGTTGTCACTATCAATATCCAAATAATCGGGATACAGGTCGCCATCCGAATTCGTCGGGTCTGTGAATGGGTCGTTATCGCCATCGGCATTTAAATCCTCAAAACTATTCAAGATGCCATCGTCATCGCTATCCAGATCAATTACCGTTTCAGGAATAACAATCAAGTCTGCACTGTCGGAAACAGTTTCGGGATTACAAAGGTTATCGAAATCGGTAGCGACAAGTCTAAAATCGTTCGAATTTTCAGAACGGGGAACATTCGTGAGAATCAGCGAGCTTGTATCGGTACCGGAATAAATGCCGCCATCAAATATGGGGTTCCAGTTGGCACCTTCATCTATGCTGACCTCCCATTGAAAGTCCAAGTCGTCTCCGCTAATTGCCGTACTAAAAGTGGCACTTTCACCTTCATCGATGACTACATCCGTCGGCGAGGTAGTTAGGGTCACTATTCGATAAGGTATAGTGACACTAGCGGTAGTTCCCGAATACCCCCCTTGCCCGGTAACCAATCCGTTGGCATCAACTGAAACACGCGAGCTTCCCAAGATGGCATCACCATCCGGATCTGTATGTCCGGCCTCAATGGCATCTACACAACCATCATTGTCACTATCGCCATCTAAGTGGTCGGGGCTTGAATCGTCATCACTGTTTTGTTCTTGACAGGCGGAAACCCTTACCGTGAAATCGTCGAATACCGAATACGGAACATTACCGTTATTTTGTTGATTATAGGGATATAAACGGATAGAGTAAGTAGTGTTCTCTTCCAAATTAAAACTAGACCCGTTAGGCATTAAATCAAAAAACTCAGATATACCGTTGGTAGGATAATGTATGTTGATATCAGAATATATCAGCATCGAGGTGTCAAAACCATCATTTGAAATGGCCATCGCCACGTCGTAGGAATTACCGATAGCCGTGCCTCCGGAGTTTTGGTGCCAATTCATTCCGATACGTTCTATGATTGGATTTATCAGACCGGTAGCCGTCGTGAAGCTCACTTCGACATATTCATCTTGAAGAACCGCCTCTTGATAGGTCAATGCATCGATACCGGACAATTGCAGCTCCGAACCTGGTGAATCACTACTTAGACCAATACTGGTTCTTACATCGTCCGCACTCGAAATAAACCAATTCGAAATGGCCACGTTTTGAACAAAATCGTTCGTTGCCGTTCCCACGGGCGTATTGAATTCCCAGGCAAAATAGTCGTCGTCAATACATTCCATTCCTTCGTTTGCATCCGTAATTCCGTCGTTGTCATCATCTAGATCGGTTCTGTCGTCAACGTCGTCATAATCGGAGTCAAAGGCCGTGGTAATATATACGGAGCCGATGTCTACACTACCGCCCGCATCGGTTATCTGATAATTAAAAAAGTCAGTACCGATAAAGTCCGTATATGGGGTATATGTGAAGTAATCATCATTGGAATCAACTGGTGTACCATTGTCTTTCAATGAAATGGTTCCGTTTGTAGGCAGGGTAAAATTAGTAATCGTTCCGTTCGGTTTCGGTCCCGAGCTACCAAAATGATCATTGTCCAGAACGTTTAGCGCCGTGTTGATCGAATTTTGGGCAACGTTCATAGTATCGAAAATAGCTTCGAGCTTAATAATAATTATTGCGGTACCGGTATCGCAGACCGCAGTGTTGGGTGCAGGTAAACAAACCTCATATTCGAAGGAATCATTACCCGTAAAACCGGGATCAGGTACGTAATTGAACGTACCGTCGGGATCAAAGGTCAATGTTCCGTTTGATGTTGTAGTGTTTAGGTTATAGGTGCTACCATCAGGTACCAGATCGTTGGCGGCAATATCGCCATTGCCCTCACGATCTAATTTTATTCTTAAGCTATCATCTTCGGCATAGGTTTGCATCAGAAAGAATTTGCCATCGCCATGGTCGCTTGTAGCGCCCGTGTATCTAATTGAAGTAATAACCGATCCAACGGGTGCCAACCCAGAAAGTTGGTAGAGCGCAATACCTATTATCTGGCTGTTCTCGTTGTTTCGACCACTGCTCCAATAGTCACTGCTTGCCGTAGGTGGAGCCTGAGGCCGTACACCGGTCAAATTACCTTCGTTTCTGATAAAAGTGCGCCCGAGCAATTGTTCGGTACCACCCCCGACAGGTATACCGTAAAGTTCGATATACATACAGTTATTACCCCCACGTTCGGTAATCGCTATAATTCCATCGGGGTTCGAAGGTATGCCCGGATTATAGCTTATCGTTTGTATTTGCGCATTGGTCGTAGCCATAGCGGCATAGTTTCCACAAATATTGTCACCTGTATTTTGGGATTGAAAATAATGGTTCAGGTTTAGTGATTGATAGGCGCCCATAGCCCCGGTTACCCAGTTGGGGCTATTACTTCCCGATACAATACGTGTACCGTTCATCCAAATATTGTTTTGACTATCACCGCCGGGGCCTAAACGGGTCATCTCATACGCCGATGGAACGACAAAAGTGGTATAGTCAACGCCACTTATGGTTATGGACTGAAGGTTGGCTGGGTCGTTTAGGGAAGTTTGGGCATCTGCCCAATTGAAAGTAACATCGGTTCTAATGGAATTGGCCTGGGCAGATATTTCCTGTGTACCGCAACAGATTGTCATAATCAAAACACAGAACGTGTAAGTGGTAAACGAGGTATAGCATTTCTTCATAGGCTGAATTTTTCAAATTCGAATTCTTTGGATGCGTAGGTATCACTGCGGAAAAACTAGAATTTGCACTGACGTTACGATTAGAAATTTCGATTTCGGATAAGACTTGGGATCTTATTTTCCTACAAATTTACAAGGGATGTGTGGGAATCTCAAAATTTGACGATATCAGTACGTTTTTGATCGGTTCGTGGTATTAAATGATGAAAAAATGTATCTATTTCGGATTTCTTAAAAAAAACGTCGAGATTTTTGTGCCGTTAAACGATTCTATATCGACTAAACGGAACATGCACGATCTCAAAGCGGTAGAATGAACTACGGGGCGGAGCGGCGGGATATCAGCATCAGGACCCCCGAAGCATCGGGGCTGAAAGAGCCAAGAATCTGGACTAAACTTTTTTTGCCTTGCTCCTAGGTTCTTAACTCTTGAATCTCTGATAAGTCGGATGCTACACCCGATTCAGAACCGGGGGATTCTATGATTGTAAAAGAGGATAGATAGGTAACTCTGGAGATTTACGTTGGGATGAAAATTATTTAAAAGAATCGCGGAGATTTTAAGTTTCCTTTTGTAGAAATAAAATCATAACGGAAGATGACTTCAAAGGATCCGTTGTTGAAAGTTGCGCTGCCCAGTTCGGTAGTTTCACGGTCATAGGCCAGGCCGATCAAAAACTTGTTCGAGATGTTAAAGCCGAGCATACCGCTCACGGCGGCATCCCATCGGTAGGCGGCTCCTAGAATGAAGTTTTCGCTCAACATGAAATTTGCCGAGAGGTCGACTTGTAGGGGCGCACCCTGGGTCACCTTGGTCAGCAGGGTTGGTTTGAACTTTAAATTGCTGTTTAGATCCCAAACATATCCTGTTATAAAATAAAAATTCATTTGTTCTTTGGCAGTAGATAACGATTCGCCTTCGAAATGTGAGGTTTCCAAAAAACGGGGAACGGATAGACCTGCATAGAACTTTTGGTTGTGGTAGTAAATTCCTGCCCCAAAGTTTGGCGATAACCGGTTGTCAACATCATTTTCTAGAATGGGGTCGGTGGTAAACTGGTTGAGTTCAGAAAATCGTATATCCAATAGATTCAAACCTGCCTTTAGGCCAAAACTCAAACGACCCTCGTTGGAGGTATATATAGTGTATGAAAAATCTATATCGAAATTATCCTCTGCCGTCGGGCCTATCCTATCCCTTACAATGGAGGCGCCAAGGCCTACGCCGCGATAGCCTATCGGCGAATGTACGTTCAGCGTTTGGGTTTTAGGGGCACCGTCGAGCCCTACCCACTGCGAACGGTAAAGTAGTGCTGCACTGAGATGCCCGCGCGAACCGGCATAAGCGGGATTTACACTTACCGTATTGTACATATACTGGGTGTACTGCGCGTCTTGCTGCGCAAAAAGCCCTTCCCCGAGGGAAACAAAAAGCACTGCCAGCAAGGCAAACAGGTATCGGCAATAGCATTCATTTTGATTTGAACTATTCATTGTATTATTTGTTGAGGTATACATAACCCGAGAGCGTCTTATTCTCACCCAGATTATTCTTGTAATCCAAAATATAGAAATAGGTACCTACGGGCAGTTTTCGATCGGAGTCTACGGTTACCCTTCCTTCGGAGGTACCATTGAACACATTCCCTTGGGTATTATAGGCCTCCGTGCCATAGACCAATACACCCCACCGATTGTAAATTTGGATCGAATTATCCGGATAATTTTCCAGTCCGTTGATGGTAAGCACATCGTGTACACCGTCACCGTTGGGCGTGATTACATTAAAGATCTCGATTTCTTCTTCTTGAGCGTTGGGCTCCAAATAATCGGGGATGCCATTACCATTACCGTCATCGTTCAGATACACACCGTCGTTGTTGGCATCCTCGTCTCTTGATGCAATACCATCGCCATCATCGTCCGTATCCCTAAAATCAGGTATCCTGTCGCCGTCGGTATCAGGTAGGACGCTGTACGGATCATCCATCTCGTCGTTGACGTCGCGGTCAATAGTTCTGTCTCCTTCATATCCGTCATCCAATCCGTCGTTATCCTTATCCGATCCGATCAAGGTCAAATCAGCAACTCCGTCGTGGTCGTAATCGTGACCTTCTATATTATCAGGTATATTGTCATTGTCACTATCTTCATCCACATAATCCGGCAGGTCATCACCATCGGTATCCTCGGGAATGATTCCCATTTGTCCAATATCTTCATACGCATCATCAAGACCATTGGCATTGGTATCTTCTCCACTTGGTGCGATGTAGTCAAACGTTCCTTGCGCCTCTACATTGTCCGGAATACCATCGTTATCGCTATCGATATCCAAATAATCGGGAAAGCCATCGCCATCGGTATCCGTCGGATTTGTGGCCGGATTGTTGTCTGCGTCGAGGTTCAAATCCTCAAAACTGTCTACGATACCGTCATCATCACTATCAAGATCGACACCTGCAGCATTCACGATAACCGTCACGGTAGCCGTACTGCAATGTCCGATGTTGTCGCAAAGCTCATAGGTGAACGAATCATTGCCCAGAAATCCGGTATTCGGCGTGTAGGTCAAGTTATCATCGGAAGGGTCGTTGGGTGTACCTCCATTATTTAGTAGGATATTTCCGTTGGATGGATTGGTTGCCGTCAATATTCCGAAGGATGGAATATCATTATCGTTTGCAAGGATATTGATATCCAAGGATGTATATTCGTCCGCTACCACAAGGTCGTCGATGGCGTCGACAATAGGAAGCACCTCGACCGTGACCGTCGCCGTACTACAATCACCGAACGTATTGCAGACCGTATAGTCGAACGTATCGGGACCGTTGTAATCGGGATTCGGGATATAGGTTACGATATCATCGGTCGGATCGTTGGGCGTACCGTTGTTGTCGCTGTTCACCGTACCGTTATCGGGCGTATCCGATATTTCTAGGGTACCCGATGTCGGCAGTTCTGAATCATTGGCAAAAATATCGACAATGACCGAATCGTCTTCATCTACTGTTACTAGGTCATCCACCAAAATCGCGGACTCGTACATACACACCACCGTAAAATTAGGGAGGTCTTTGGGGTTCCCCGCTTTGGTTATTGTAGCGGTATAGGTTACTACCGTCTGTGTCGCAATGACCGTCGGACTATTTTGATTGCCGGTAACGGCCGGACTCCAATTCAAAGTTGCTTCCGGTGGCACCGTGTTCGCGGAAATATCAAGTGTGACCTCGTTGTTTGGCGAGTCACAATCGGTTAAGATAAAGTATCCGGTGGCGTTTTGTCCGCATAAGGTACCATCATACGTTGCAAAATATACACCCCTATCCGTTGCCTCGTAAAAGGCATCCGTACTTAATATCGTGCCCGTATCGGAAGCTTCGTACCAACGGTAGTTCGATCTTGTTCCGTCACTATCGTTTGTAGGCGCCTGCAGGAGATACTGACCATTCGAAACGGCAAGTCCCAGTAAGGTAAAGACCATACTGAGGAAAAGCTTTTTATATGTAGGATTGGATTTCAAATCGATTCGGGTCGGTTTTGATTTACTTAACTACAAAGACTACGTTTATGAGGGAGTTGTAATCGGCTGGTGCAGCGGTTATATCATAAGTCATCACACCGCTTGCATTC
>RCMY010001315.1_pt1 | contig 23716 bp, 24 predicted proteins | sample 2041341 | NCBI WGS metagenome assembly RCMY01 (sample SAMN09708234, study PRJNA481090) | Marine sediment metagenome, whole genome shotgun sequencing project.
TGCAGGCGCAGGGTGGCCTCTTCCTTCTCAATCACCGGGAACGCATAGGTCAGGAGACGCCAGCCATTTTTCAAGAGTTCATTGCCCTGCATTTTGCCCGCGATATCATTGACGGAAACAGTCGGAGCCATGTCCTCCAGATCTGGAGCGGCGACCCCACCAACCCTGCGGTTCTGCTGGTCAAGAAGCAGTTCAAGAAGGCCAAGGTCGTCGAAGGCGACCCGATCGGCGTGGGCGTCGTGGTCGTGGTGGGCGAGAAGTTCAAGACACTGCGCAAGAAGCAGGTCGAGTCGGTGCTCGCCGAGTCGGACGCGAGCTTCTGCAAGGCCACCGGCGCGGAGTGACGTCGGCTGGTCCCTCACGTGCCGTGATCGCGCTCGTGTCCTGAGGTGCCGTCCAGCCACTGCGCGAGGCGCCCGTTCTCCGACACCTGACGGAGTCGGGCCTCGGTGGCCTCGCGCAGCTTGTGCGGGGTCACGACGAGGAGATCGTCGCCCGAGCGCAGGACCGTACGACGCTCCGGCACCAGCACTGCGCCGCCCCGGATCACCAGCGACACCGAGGCCTCTCGTGGCAGCCGCAGCTCCCCGACCTCGACGCCGTGCATCTTCGAGGTGGACGCGATGGTCACCTGGAGAAGGTCGGCGTCGACCCGGTCGAGCGGTGCGGCCTCGACCTCGAGCCCCCGCGGCTCGGAGCTGCTGGCGACCCCGCAGGCCGAGTGTGGTCCGGGGTCTCGCCCTGAGCTCGGCATCCAGGGTCGGGTGAGCCGCGAGGAGCACGACTCCGGACGCGCGGCCGAGGGCTACCAGTGCAACGTGGAGATGGTCGGCAGCTACCGCCCGACGGTGACCACCGACGACACGTTCGGGTCGATCGCCGGGTTCAAGACGCTCCGGTACGTCGACGACCAGGGCAACGAGTGCGCCTACTACGACACGACGCTGCTGTTCCCGACGAACGTCGTCGACGCCCAGGGCGGCGTCAACGTCCTCGACATGTCGGACCCGACCACCCCGAAGGTGACCGCAACCCTCCGCACGCCCGGCGTCTCGCAGCCTCACGAGTCGCTGGTGTTGTCCGAGCAGCGGGGCCTGCTGGCCGCAGTCACCGGAACGCTCAGCACGAGCATCGGCATCCTCGACCTGTACGACATCAGCCAGGACTGCCGGACGCCGACGCTGTTCTCCACCACGCCGTTCGGCGTGCTCGGACACGAGAGCGGCCTCTCGCCCGACGGGATGACCTTCTACTCAGCGTCGACCGCGACGGACTTCGTCTTCGCCGTCGACATCTCCGACCCGCTGATCCCACAGGTCATCTGGACCGGGACGTACGGGTCGCACGGCCTGTCCATCTCCGAGGACGGGACGCGCGGGTACCTCGCCAACTCCGGTGAGGGACTCATCATCATCGACACGACGGAGATCCAGGAGCGCGTCACGAACCCGAACGTTCCCGAGATCGGGCGCCTCGACTGGACCTCGCGATCCATCCCCCAGAACGCGATCCCGTTCACGCGCGACGGACACGCCTACGTGATGGAGATCGACGAGTTCGGCGCGCAGAGCGAGGTCGGGGCTGCGCGGATCATCGACATCGAGGACGAGACCAACCCGTTCGTCGTGTCGAACCTGCGCCTCGCGGTCAACCAGCCCGAGAACTTCGCCGCCCAGGCAGGCGACCCCGGCGCCATCATCCCCATCCAGGGCTACGCAGGGCACTACTGCGGCATCCCCACCCGGGTCGATCCGACGATCGTCGCCTGCTCGTTCATCCTCTCCGGGCTCCGCGTGTTCGACATCACCGACGTCGCGAACCCCGTCGAGATCGCCTACTTCAACGCGCCGATCCAGCCCCGTCCGGGCTTCGACGACTTCGGGGTGTTCGAGCCGTCCAACTGGGCGATGAGCCAGCCGACGTTCGTGCCCGAGCGCAATGAGATCTGGTACACCGACGCGTTCCAGGGCTTCTTCGCGGTGCGTCTCACGAACGACATGTGGCCGACCGACGAGCCTGCTCCGGCGCCCGAGCCGACGGCCACCGCGACCGCTGCCCCCGAGCCGACCGCCACGGCGACGGCAGCACCGCAGCTCCCGACGACGGGCGGCAGCTCGTGGTCCGCGACCGCGGCGCTCGCGCTGCTTGGCGGCGTGCTGCTACGACGGCGCTTCAGCCCGCAGGAGGGATGACGCCGGGCGGGAGGGAGTCGCGGCCGGCCAGGGGGCTGAGCGCGAACTCCTCCTTGCCGATCCGCAGGAACTCGACCGGGTGGTCGTCCTGCAGGTGCTGCTCGCAGATGGCGGGCACGTCCGCCATCGTCACGCCGCCGTACCAGACGTCGTCGGGTGCGATGTAGACGATCGGGCCGACCATGCACGGCTCCATGCAGCCCGACGCGATGACCTTCACGTCGATGAGGCCAAGCCGCCCGGTCTCCTCGCGGAACGCTTCGAAGAGCCCTGCGCTGCCGTTCGGGATGCATGAGGGGCGTGGATGCTCGGCGGGGCGTTCGTTGATGCAGATGAACACGAACTTGCGGGGCATCCCGGCGCGGGCCACGGTGATCTCGAGACGTCGGAGGGGCGTGGACGAACGGCCACCGTAGTCGGCGGCCACCGTCCGATCGCGGTCAGTTCCGGTTGGAGGAGGGCGTACTGCCCGGTTGAGTGGGGGCTGTCACCAACGACCCGTCAGCTACGCCAGGTTTGCCGCCATGCGCCGTCTCGCCCCGCACGACCCCGTTTCCATGCGCCAGCGCGCCACCCGTTCGCCCAACCTCGCGTTCGCGGCGGCCACCGTGGCCGGCGCGGTGCTGCTCGCAGCATGCGGAGCGGACGCGCCGGTCCTGACCGAGCCCCTGCCGACGGAGACCGTCACCACGACGCCGTCGGAGTCGCCGAGCGAGACCGAGCCGACCCCCGAACCCACCGCCACGGCAGAGCCGGACGGGTCGGCGCTCGTCCATGCCACCGGGCTCGGCGCGATCCGCATCGGCATGACGCCTGCGGAGGCCGGCGCGGCGCTGGGTCACGAGCTCGTCGCGCAGTCCGACTACGAGGACTTCCGAGCGGAGCTCGAGTGCGGGTACCTCAACGCTCCCGAGGCGAGCGGCCTGCCGGACAGCCTCGGCTTCATGGTCACCGGCGTCGGCGTCGGCGTGATCTCGCGCATCGACGTCTACGAGGCCGGGATCTCCGCGGCGGTCGGCGACGACCGGCTCGGGATCGGGAGCACCCTCGCCGAGGTCCGTGGCGTCGACGCGATGCGCATCGAGGAGCACCCGAACACCTACAGCGACACGATCGTCGACGTCGCGGTCTTCCTGTCCGAGGACGACGACGCCCCGTTCTACGTCTTCGAGGTGGACACCGAGCGTGGCGTCACCGCGTTCCGCGTGGGCCGCTCGCCGGAGGTCGGCTTCGTCGAGGGCTGTCTCTGAGCACGGCATGGATCCGGAACGCTTGGCGTTGAGGATGGTCCCTGCCCGAGAGGAACCCGACGTGCCCACGCCTTCTGACATCGACGCCGCGGTCGAGAGGATCCTGTCGTCCGCACGCCGGATCGCCGTCGTCGGCTTGAGCGCCAGCCCGTCGCGCACCAGCCACGGCGTCACCTCGGTCATGCGCTCCCGCGGCTACGAGATCGTCCCGGTGAACCCGACGATCGAGAGCTGGGAGGGCATCCCCGCCGTCGCGTCGCTTGCGGACATCGACGGACCGGTCGACCTCGTGAACGTCTTCCGTCGCGAGGAGCACCTGGCCGGGGTCGCTGCTGAGGCTGCGGCGATCGGGGCGCCAGCGGTCTGGAATCAGCTGCGCCTGCGCAGCGCCGAGGCTGCAGCACTCGCCGCCGACGCCGGGATGGACTACGTCGAGGACCGCTGCATCAAGGTCGAGGCCATGCGCCGCGACGCCCGGCCCCCGGCTGACGAGCCGCTCGCGTGACCGCGTTCGACTGGGTCCTGTTCGACCTCGACGACACGCTGCTGCACTACGGGGCGGCGCAGAACGCGGCGCTGTCCGCGACGCTCGAGGGGCTGGGGCTCGAGGTCACGCCGGAGGTCGTCGGGGCGTACGCGACGATCAACTCCCGTCACTGGCGCGCCTTCGAGGCCGGGACGACGACCGCCGCGCGGATCCGCTTCGAGCGGTGGGCCGAGCTGATCACGGAGCTCGGGCTCGACGCCGAGCCGGTGTCCACCGGCGACTCCTATGTCCGCCACCTCGGGGCGTCGGCGGTGCCGATGCCGCATGCGCTCGAGGTGGTTGCGTCTTTGTCGACCACCCATCCGCTGGGCGTGATCACGAACGGATTCGCCGACGTGCAGCGACCGCGCCTCGCGGCGAGCGGACTGGATGCCCACGCCCGCGTCGTCGTCATCAGCGACGAGGTCGGCGTGTCCAAGCCCGACCTCGCGATCTTCCGTGCCACGCTCGACGCGATGGGCCATCCCGAGCCGTCACGGGTCCTGATCGTCGGCGACAACCCCGTGGCGGACATCGCAGGTGGTGCGGCCGCCGGGATGGCCACCTGCTTCTACGACGGGGTCGGCGCCCACCCGGCGGGCTGGACCCCGCCGGGTGCCGATCATGCCATCAGCGACCTGCGCGACCTCTTGGAGATCGTGCAGGGCTGAAGCAAGCTCACGGACCAAGCTGGACGTGGGTGCAAGAGTCCCCGCTGGAACCAGGGCCCACCTGCTTGAGCTCGAGGCGGAACGAGGAAGTCAGTCCGTGGATGATGGTCTCCGTGACGTTGCCGTTGACCTGACGCACGACGGGTGCATGGGCGAGCGAGCGCTGGAACGTCAACTTCCAGCGGGCGGGCGGCGGGTCGACCTGTGCCCAGTTCACGACCGAGGCGTTGCCCACGGTGGTCACGGTGGCAGCACAGGAGATGCCGGGGAGGAAGTCGATCACCGGCGGAACGGGGCCCGGGTCGACGAAGAACTCGTCCAGTCCGACGGTGCGGAACACGGTCACGGGGCTGAAGTCCCCGCGGGTTCCGTCATGCATGACGGCGCGGACCTTGGCCTCATAGAGGGTGTCAGCCAGCAGCCCCGTGAGCAGGTGCTCGGTTGCGGCACCGGCTGCGGTGACGTAGGTGAAGCCGCTCACCCCGACGCGCCGGTACCCGATCGTCCAGCGACGCGGTGACGGTGGATGGGGCAGGAAGACCGTCGCGGTCGAGGTGTCGTTCGAGCGGACGTGGACGATGCCGTCGTTGATCGGCGGGTAGAGATCGATCGGGGGGAAGACCGGCGGCGGTGTGGGGCCCGCGATCGCGCCGAAGGGGGCCGCGAAGTGGCTCGAGGACCACGGCGTCCGAGTGCCGTCACGGAGCACACCCCGCATCCGGACCTCGTGCACCGTGTCGGCGCGCAGGCGGCCCATCACGGCCTGCATCTCCTCACCGCGGACGGTCCGGTAGGTCCAGGGGCCGCTCGGGGCTCGTCGGGTCCCGACCGTCCAGCGCTGGGCGTCGTGGGTGTCGAGCCAGCGGATGTTCAGCTCGCGGACTCCGGGTCGGATCTCGCAGATGATCGGTGGGAGCTCATGGGCCGTCAGCGTTCCGGCCCCGAGCAACAGCCCGGAGCAGGGGTCGCACGGGTTGCCGTGGCTCGTGGTGCCGACGAGGAAGCAGATCGGCCCGTCCGGGCAGATCGGCACGAACGACGACCCGGCGTCGAGGGACACGCACCCGGGGTCGCAGATCGTGACCGACTCGAGCAGACAGGGATCCAGACAGCCGTAGACGGCGGCCGATGCGTCGGTCGGGTATTCGCAGAGCGGATCTGCGCTCGCCGACGCCCCGACGAGGAGCGAGGTGATGCCGAGCAGCAGTGCTGCGAGGACGTGTCGGAACTGCGGTTGCTTGCGCGCCTGCATGATGGCCTCCCGTGTCAGCGAGGTGCGCCCCGGATGCCCCGATGACCTCGACCCGCCCTTCGGCGACGCTGACTTCTTCGACCCTAGGAGGGTGCCGGCCGCTGACGACATGGCCCGTTGTGAGGATATGTGTGGTCATTTCGAGCCATCCTGCACCCCGACGATCCGGACGAACACGGACGAAGTCGCGGGATGGCAGGTCACTCGAGTCCGCGCACCGCGTGGGTCGGCTCGCGCCACCCGAGCAGCGCCTCGGTCATGGTCACGACCTGACGTGTACGCGCCACCTCGTGGACCCGGAGCAGATGCGCCCCGCGCGTGATGCAGAACACGGCGGCCGCCAGCGAGCCGTCGACCCGGTCGGTGAGCTCGGCTCCGAGGGTCTCGCCGACGAAGTCCTTGTTGCTCAGCGCGACCAGCACCGGGTGCCCCAGCGCGACGAGCTCCGGCAGGCGTCGCGACAGCTCCAGGGAGTGCCACGTCGTCTTCTGGAAGTCATGGCCGGGATCCACGATCACGCGGTTCGCCGGGATGCCCGCGGCGACGGCCCGTGCAGCGAGGTCGGAGCAGTGCGCGACGACGGCCGTCGTCACGTCCGGGTGATAGACCCGGCGGAAGGGCCGCGTCCTCGGCTCGCCGCCGTGGTGCATCGCGACGTATCCGCCGTCGCCCTCCGCGGTGGCGGCCAGGATCTCGGGATCCCACGCGCCCGTGACGTCGTTGACGATGTCGGCGCCGGCTGCGAGCGCGGCGGAAGCCACGCCGGAGCGGAAGGTGTCCGTGGAGATGAGGACCTGATCATCGGCGGCTCGGATCGCGGAGATCACCGGGATGACACGGCGCAGCTCCTCGGCCTCGTCGACGTCGGCTCCGGGGCCGCCCTTCACCCCGCCGACGTCGATGACATCCGCGCCCGCAGCGATCAGCGCGAGGGCGCGCGCGACGGCGTCGCTGGTCCCGGCGGTCGCGCCCCGGTCGTAGAAGGAGTCCGGGGTCGCGTTGACGATCCCCATGATCGCGACCTGCCGAGCGAAGTCGATGCGACGTCGCGGCAGGTCGAGGACGGCCTCGCGGCCGGGGACCTCGATCTCACCCACCCCGATCAGGTCAGGAACTCGAGCATCGTGGCAGCGAGCGCGCCCGGCTTCTCGACGGGCACCCAGTGGCCGGCGTCGGCGATGACCTTGACGGTCGCGACCGGGATGTCGGACTGGAGCTCCTGCGCCATGGCGAGGGGCGTGGAACGGTCGTGGGTGCCGGTCACGATGAGCGTCGGCTGGCCGATCTCGTCACGACGGATCTTCGGGATCGCCGCGAGCGCCTGGCACGACTTCGCGTACATGATCGGGTCGTTGCGCAGGAACATCTCGCGGAGCAGGCCGATGCCACCAGCCATCGTGGCGTGCGACTGCGGCGCGACCGCGCCGGTGAGCCAGTCGTTGGCGATGCCGTCAAGGCCTTCCTTCTCCACCAGCGTCGCGCGGTCGCGGTAGGCGTCCGCGGTCGGGGGCTGGAAGAACGAGATCCCGCCGACGAGGACGAGCTGGTCGACGAGGTCCGGGCTGCGCCACGCGACATGCTGCGCGACGAGCGAGCCGAGGGAGTGCCCGACGAGGGTCACCGCCGGCAGCTCGAGGTGCTTGATGAACTTGGCGACGTCAGCCGCCCAGCCGTCGATCGAGAACTTGCCCTTGCCCGCCGAGCGGCCGTGGCCGCGCAGGTCGAGCGCGGAGACGTGGTGATGCGCCTGCATCGCCTGCATCGTCCCGTGCCACACGTTCGCCGTACCGCCGAGGCCGTGGATGAACACGACGGGCGGGCCGGAGCCGTAGGAGACGTAGTTGGTCGGGTTGCCGTTGATGTCGGCGAACATGGGTGAAGGCCTTCACGTGTGGGGCGCACGCTGGCCGCGTGGGCGCGGCGCCGATGTGGATGCTGGAGCGACCGGAGGGTCGCGGGGCGTCGGTCGTCGTCGGCGAGATCGGCAGGCCGATCTGGATGCTCCGGGACGAGGACGCGCTGAGGACTCTACCGTCGTGGCCTCGCGAACCGGAGGGCCCGCGCGCGGGAACTGCGCGATCTCGCGAGGATCAGGCGTCCAAGGCCGTGTCCGGGCCGAACCTGACCGTGACATCCGACGCCAACCGGAGACCAGCATGCGCCTCGACGTCAGCATCGACATCGCCGCCCCGCGCGCGAGCGTGTGGCAGACCCTCGTCAGCTGGGAGCGCCAGAGCGAGTGGATGCTCGACGCCCGATCCGTCGAGGTGATCACCCCGCACCGCGAGGGAGCGGGCGTGACGATCAACGTGCCCACCAACCTCATGGGCGCCACCGTGCTCGACGTGATGCGCGTGACCCGCTGGGAAGAGCAGGAGGTCCTCGAGGTCATCCACCTCGGGAAGGTGATCAAGGGGACCGGCGCCTTCGTTCTCCGCGACGCCGGACCCGACGGGAGGCACACCACCGTCACCTGGTGGGAAGAGATCGATCCGCCCCTCGGGGCGTTCGGGGCATGGGGCGCCGAGACCTTCGTCGCACCCTTCACCCGCTGGCTGTTCGCGAAGTCGCTGCGCAACCTCGCGATGGTCTGCGAGCGCGACGCGGCGGGCTCGACGACGCCGCTCGCCCTCGCCTGATTGGGTCGGTCGGGCTCGACGGGTCACCATCCCGGGTCCCGCGACCCGAGCCCTGCACATGACCACGTCCCACCGTCTCGCTGCGCTCGTCGCTGCGGTGCTTGTCATGGGTGGGTGCACGACCGGTTCCACGCAGCCGGTCTCGCGGATCGACGGGATCCAGTTCTCGGGCCAGATCGACGGGCGGCAGGTCGTCGGGTCCGACGGCAACCCGCTCGTGGTCCTCGGGGACTGCGACCCGAACCAAGGCCGTGATCAGGACCTCTGCGTGATCACGAACACCATCGACGGAACCCAGTTCGCGTTCGTGTTCGAGAACCCCGACCTGCTCGTGCCCGGCACGGCGCACGACGTGAGCGGCGACGACTGCGAGGAGCTCGCCTGCGACGGCGTGACGGACCACGCGGTCGTCGACCTCCGCGTCGATGGCGACACCCGCCGGGCGGACTCAGGGCGCGTGACCGTGCTGGCGTCGCAGGGCAGCCGCGTGGCGCTCGAGTTCCGTCTCTCGTTCCTCGGCGTCTCCCAGATCACGGGACAGCTCGACGTGTCGACGATCCCAGACCCGAGCTGACCTGAGCTGACGCGAGCCGGCCGCCGGCGTCCCCGGGCTTGACCCGGCCGACCCGGATCCGACAGGAAGGGTGGGGTGGACGCACCACGGAAGGCCCCTCCCGATGTCGCACGCTCGAACCGTCACGCCCGCACTCCGGCTCGTGGCCGTCCTTCTCGCCCTGGCGGGGCTCCTCGTCCCGGTGGCGCCGATCGCTCAGGCGGCCGTCCCCGACGAGGTGCCGTTCCTCGACGTGACCCCACGCCCCGTGGGCGTTGGTCACGGACTGCCGCTCGTGTTGGCGGGCCGAGCAGCGGACGCGTTCGCCCTCGGTGAGCAGGCCGACGTCGGGCTCGTCGCCCGGGACTCCGGCGCCGACCTGTCCGAGTACATCACGGTCCTGACAGGCGACGACGAGGACACCGTGCGCTTCGAGATCTCGACGGCGTTGGCCGTGGGCTTCTACGACGTGGTGACGTCATCGTCGCGTGGCGCCACCCGCGGCGAGCTGCAGGTCGTGGACCCCGAGATCATCGCGTGGCCCCGTCGTCTGCACACCGTCGACCTCCCGCGACGCATGCTGATCGAGCTCTACGGGCTGCAGGGCGTGGACGGCGCCGGACAGGTCCGCGTCCACGATGCCGACGGCAGCTTGCTCGACGTCGTCACGAACGTTGCCCGGACCGACCCCGAGTCCGTCAACTACGACCTGGCGCCGCTCGTCGCGGGCACCTACACCGTCGAGCTCGTCCTCGGCGGACGCACCTTCACGAGCGAGTTCATCGTCGCTCGTCCGAGCGCGACCCTCTTCCCGGACGCGCTCAGGGCCGGCTACGCCGGTCCCGCGGAGCTCGACGTCGACGTCTCGCACCCGTGGCTCGACGAGGAGTCGACCGTCCGCATCGTCGACCGCGACGGGGCGCTGCTCGTCGACGTCACCGAGGGGCTCACCCTGACCAACGCCCACTCCGGCACGTTGGACGTCCCAGCCGGCCTGCCGATCGGTCGCCACGTCGTCGAGCTGACCACCGGCTCAGGGGTCCTGCGCGGGCCGGTCACGATCATGGACGCCTACGCATGGAGCCGCCCCGCGCGCTTCGTCGAGGCCTCCACGCCCCGCGCGCTGAAGATCATCGGCCACGACACCACGTGGGACACCGGGTCGGCCGTGGCCATCGTCCGTCAGCCCGACGGAGCAACCATCGCCGACGGCGTCGTCGACGTCGCCGTGACGGACGCCGAGCACCTGACCGTGACCATCGCCGGAGACCTGCTCCCCGGGCGTTACGGGGTGCGGGTCGAGACCGATGGCCATGTGCGTGTGGCTGCGTTCCTCGTGCTCGCCGACGGCGGCGGTGCGCCTCGTCCGGCAGCCGCCACGGCGAGCTCGGCGGGTGGATCGATCCACGAGGACTCCGTCACCGGCAGCATCGTCGTCACCATGCCCCGTCGATCCCTCGCTGACCTGGTGCTGCGCAGCGGGGTCGTCTGCGACGGCGCGGTCCCCGTCCGGGTCGCCGTGCGCTACGCCGGGCGTGATCTCGAGATGACGCCGGTCGGCGGAGCACACGAGGTCCGCATCGAGGCCTCGGAGCTGGAGCAGGCCGGGTCCGGCTCGCTCGAGCTCGTCGCGGACTGCGGGTCGGGTGAGACCGCGGAGCCCCTCGGGGAGATCGTCTTGTACGACCCCTCGGGCACGATCATCGATGCCGACACCGACGAGCCCGTCGCCGGCGCCGTCGTCAGCGTGTACGAGGTGCCCGGCTGGGCGCCGCGCACGTCACCTGCGGAGGCCACCGCGGACACCTGCGAGTCCAACGCGTCCCGTGACGGGGCCGTCTGGTCGCAGCCCGCTCCGACCGAGATCGGCGTCGCCGCGGACGCCGTGTCCGGACGGATCGATCCCGAGCTCAACCCCCAGACCACCTCCGCGTTCGGCGACTACGGCTGGGACGTCGCCGAAGGCTGCTGGTACGTGACCGTCTCGGCTGCCGGCTACGAGGACCTCGTCTCGCCCGTCGTCGGCGTGGGCCCACCGCCGGTCGGCGCCGTCACCGACCTCGACCTCGCGCTGACCCCGCTGCGTGACGTCGTCGCTCCGGCGTGGGGCGACGCCGCGGCCCTCGTGGTCGGCACCGTCACCGACACCACCGCGCATCTCACCTGGCCCGCTGCCACCGACGACCGGGCCGTCCTCGAATACGTCGTCCGTCGCGACGGTGACGTGCTGGCCGTGCTGACGTCAGCCTCCCGCGAGCATGTCGTCCGTGGCCTCGTCCCCGGCACCACCTTCGAGCTCAGCGTCGAGGCGCAGGACGCAGCACGCAACGCCGGTCTTCGCCTCGTGGCAGAGGTGACCACGTCGTACGGCGCCGACCAGCGCGCCCAGGAGCCGGGTGTCGCCCGGATCTCCGGCGCCGGTCGCGCAGAGACCGCCGCGGCGGTGTCTGCGGCGACGTTCGCAGCCGGGGTGCCGGTCGCGTACGTCGCGACCATGGGCGACTTCCCCGACGCGCTCGCGGGAGGCCCCGTCGCTGCGCGTGACGGTGGACCCATCCTGCTCGTCCGTCAGACCTCGATCCCCGAGGCCACACGAGCCGAGCTCGAACGTCTTGCCCCGCGTCGCATCGTCGTGCTCGGAGGGACGGCCGTGGTGGGCGACGGCGTGCTCGCTGAGCTCGCGCCGCTGACCACCGGGGCAGTCGACCGTCTCGCTGGCGGCAACCGGTACGAGACCGCGGCGGCGATCAGCCGCGACGCCTTCGACCCTGCCGACGTGGACGTCGTGTACGTGGCGACGGGGTCGAGCTTCCCCGACGCCCTTGCCGGTGGCGTGCTCGCCGCCCGTGACGGGGCGCCGGTCCTGCTCGTCGGGGCCAGCCTTCCGACGGCGACGCGCGACGAGATCTTCCGGCTGGACCCCGAGCGCATCGTGATCCTCGGTGGCCCCGCGGCCGTGTCGTCGACCATCGAGGCCTTCTTGCGGGCCTACGCCCCGACGGTCGACCGGATCTCCGGCAGCGATCGCTACGCGACGGCCGCCGCGGTGGTCGCGCAGGTCGAAACGGCCGGAGCGGTCTACCTCGCAACGGGACGGAACTTCCCGGACGCGCTGGCAGGAGTGCCCGTCGCGGCGACCGTCGACGGCGTCATCCTGCTCGTCGGCAACAGCCTGACGGTCGCCACCGAGGTCCAGATCGAGCGGCTCGCACCACAGCGCCTCCGGGTGCTCGGCGGCGTCGGCGTGGTCAGCGACCTGGCACGCGATCAGGCCGCGAGACACCTGAGCGACTGACGTCGCCCCACGTCGGGCTCACTCCTCTGCGCCCGCCGGGGGCGTGACGATGCCTCGGATCCGATCGCGGAGCCGGCGCCCGGCACCAGCCCCGTCGGGCGGGCGGACGGCGAGACCGTCACCCGCGAACGGGTCGTCCACGGCTCGGTCTCCCGGGGGCGACATCGCGACCATGACGATGAGCGGGTCCACGCCGCGGTTGTCGATGCCGTGCACGACGCCGGCCGGGACCAGGAGCGCTCCGAGCGGGTCGAGACCGACCTCGCCATCGTCGGTCACGAACCACGAGCGTCCACCCACGACCGTGTAGGCCAGATCCGCGTCGGGGTCGTGCAGCACGCCCGTGGACTGCTGCGGCTGGATGCACCACAGGTCGATGCCGATCCGTGCGGTCCCGAAGACCCGGATCTGGGTCGCCGCCTCGTCGCGGAACTGGACCCAGTCACGCAGGTCCACGGGAACCACGGACGTCGGTGGGGGCGTGGCTTCGTCGGTCATCCGTCCGGTCTCCGCTCATCGGTCGGGGCCCGTCACGGTAGGCCGCGCGTCGCTCGCGCCCGCAACCTAGGCTCACGTGATCGCGCCGACCCGTTTCGGCGGACCCGTCTTCTGTTCCTTCCGCTTCACGGAGTTCAACCTTGTTCAGCTTCACCACCTCCAAGGGCTCGCTCACCAACGCCACCGCCGAGCTGATCGTCGTCGGTGCCACGGGCGGTGCTGACTCCACCTACCTGGACGCCGGCGGTGAGGAGCTCGAGAGCGCCGGTGCCGGCCTGCTCGCGGCGCTCGAGTCGGTCGGCTTCGAGGCCAAGGCCGGCAACACGGCACGCGTTCCGCTCGGTGACGCCGCCAAGGCCAGCTCTGTCCTCGTCATCGGGCTCGGCGACGCGCCGACGCTCGACGGGCTCCGCAAGGCTGCCGCGATCGCCGTCCGCTCGGCGGGCACGGCCAAGTCGATGGCGACCTCGCTCGCGATCTCCGGCGGGGAGGCCACGGATGTCGCAGCCGGCGCCCAGGCCGTCGTCGAAGGCGCGATCCTCGGCGCCTACGACTTCACGGACTTCAAGTCCAAGCCCGAGGCGAAGCCGCTGAAGAAGATCGCCCTGCACAACGCCGGGCTCGGCAAGCCGCAGGACCTCAAGACCGGCGTCACCATCGGTCAGGCAACCGGCTCGGCGCAGGCGCTCGCCCGCGACCTCGTCAACACGCCTCCCGGTGACAAGCGCCCGCCGGCCCTCGCGGACCGCGCCCGCGAGACGGTCAAGGGCACCGGCATCAAGGTCAAGATCCTCAACGACGACCAGCTGAAGAAGGGTGGCTACGGCGGCCTCGTCGGCGTCGGCCAGGGCTCGTCCGAAGGACCGCGCCTCGTCCAGCTGACCTATGCGCCCGCCGGCGCCAAGAAGCACGTCGCGCTCGTCGGCAAGGGCATCACCTTCGACACCGGCGGCATCTCCATCAAGCCGTCGAGCAGCATGCTCACGATGAAGATGGACATGGGCGGAGCCGCGTGCGTCCTCGCCGCGATCACGGCCGTCGCCGAGCTCAAGCTCAAGGTCAAGGTCACCGCGATCATGGCGCTGGCGGAGAACATGCCGTCAGGGACCGCGCAGCGTCCGTCCGACGTGATCACCATCCTCGGCGGCACCACCGTCGAGGTCCTCAACACCGACGCCGAGGGCCGCCTGGTCCTCGCCGACGCGCTCGTCCACGCCTCGAAGCTGAAGCCGGACGTGATCGTCGACCTGGCCACCCTGACCGGTGCCGTCATCGTCGCGCTCGGACCGAAGATCGGCGCCGTGATCAGCAACGACGAGGAGCTCGCTGGCCAGATCCTGGCGGCCGGCACGCGCGTCTCGGAGCCGTTCGCCGAGCTGCCGCTCTCGAAGGACCTGTACGCCGACGACATGAAGTCCGACACCGCGGACATCAAGAACGCCTACATGGGCGAGGGCGCCGGGACCATCAAGGCCGGCCTCTTCCTTGAGCACTTCGTGGGCGAAGGCATCCCGTGGGCGCACCTCGACATCGCAGGCATCGCGTGGACGACCACAGACGACGGCTACGCGTCGAAGGGCGCGACCGGCGCCCCGGTGCGCACGCTCATCGACTGGCTCAGCAGCCTCTGATCGACTCCACCGCGACCCGCCGCCCGGCGGGTCGCGGTCGTCGCTGCCCCGGAGCCTGACGTGCGCATCGCTCGCCTTTGCACCCCGCTGACGTGACGGGACGCGCAGCTCGCCTCCGGGTGCTCATCGGGGTGGCGCTGGCCACGTTCGCGATGGGGCTGGGCCCTGCGTCGGAAGTGCTCGCGCACCCCGTCGCAGGCGGACCGGCGACGGCCGCGTTCCTCGACGGGATCGTGCCGCCGATCGACGGGGTGACCGTCGAGATGCTGAACTCGGCCGGGCCGATGGTGATCCTGACGAACCTGAGCGACGACCCGGTCGAGCTGATCGACGGGGCCGGCGAGGTCTGGCTGCGGGTCGGCCCCGACGTCACGACCGCGAACGTCACGTCCGAGCGCTGGGCGGCCACGACGGCGCCGTTCGGGTTCCGGACCGTGGAGGTCGGCCGACCGCTCTGGCAGGAGATCACCCTGGGTCCGGCGTTCTCCTGGTACTCGACCGAGGCGCGCACTCAGCTCACCGAAGCCGAGGCCTCGACGCTTGACGGCGTGCCGTTCAGCATCCCGATCCGACATGCCGGGGTCGACGCTGCCATCACCGGGCGTCTGCTGCCCGTCGAGGCGGTCGGCAACTACAAGGTCGACCTCGACGACACGGACCAGTTCGGGGCGAAGGGCCAGATCTCCGATGACCTGCTGCTCTCGGTCGTCGCGGGGCGTGGCCTACATCTGCGCTCGACCGGCGATCACGACCTGCTCGTCCGCGGGGAGTTCGGTGAGCCGTTCGTACGGATCACGCCCGAGGGGGCGTCCGTGAACGTCCGAAGCCCCGCATGGCTCGCGCACGTCCGCCTCGACCCGAGCTCGCCCTGGCCCATCAAGGTCGTGGACCCGGACGCCGAGCCCGAGTGGCGCGAGATCTTCTCGAACACCTACTGGACCTGGTGGGACCCGCGGCTCCTGCCGCGTCCGCGGCAGGACTCCGAGGGCGGCCCTGAGGGATCGCGTGGCTGGGAGGTTCCGATCGAGGTCGACGGCGAGACGCACCTCGCCACGGGCACCACGACGTGGGTGCCGATCGCCCCGCGTGACCTCCCGCCGGACGGGCCGAACCGCACGCTGCTGATCGTCGGGTTCGGGCTCGGGGCGGTGGCGCTGGGCCGCATCGCCGTCGCCCGGACGGTGGCGTCACGACGCCGCAGTTAGCATCGGCGGAAGCCTCGACGGGAGCCTGCACGTGACCACGATGGAGCGCACGACCCCCGGTCCGATCCGTGCGATCAACCGCGTCGGGGCGTTCGCGGCACGGCTCGGTCTGGAGCAGTCGCTGGACCCCGACGTCCTGCTCTCCGCGGCGGAGAAGTCGACGGGCCTCGTCGACTGGGGGCCCGCGACGTTCCGCGAGGGCCTCGACCGGCTGCTCGCCGCGCTGGACGGCGAAGCCAACCTCACGACCATCGGCCGCGTGGCTGCGCGTACCCGCGTTCAGGGCCTGCTCGAGGTCCGGCTGCGGCTGCTCGACCACCGTCGTCGGAACGCGTTCGTCGCAGAGCAGCAGATCACCCGGCCGATCTTCGTCCTCGGTCTCCCGCGCACGGGAACCACGGTGCTCTACGGCCTCCTCGCCGCGAACCCCGCGATGCGCTCGCCGGACTCGTGGGAGGTCGCCCGCCCGTTTCCTCCCGCGTCGCGGTTCACCCGCACGACGGACCCGCGGGTTGCGCAGACCGAGAAGGAGTTCCAGCAGTTCTTCAAGATCGCGCCCGGCGTCGACGCGATCCACCCGCTCGGGGCGTTGCTGCCGCAGGAGTGCATGGCGTTGCAGGCGCCGGAGTTCGCCTCCTACGAGTTCCCGACGACGTTCCCGATCCCGTCGTACTTCGACTGGCTGAAGACGCAGTCACTCCACGAGGCCTACGCGTTCCAGAAGCTGTTCCTCCAGCACATGCAGTCCGGCTACGCGGGCGATCACTGGATCCTCAAGACCCCCGCGCACCTGATGTGGCTCGAGACGCTGCTCGACGTCTTCCCCGACGTGCTCCTCGTGCACACCCACCGCGACCCGACCACCGTCATGGCCAGCGTCTCATCGCTGATGTATGCGCTGCGATCGTCGGTGGCGGACGGCGTCGACCCGCACGAGGTCGGCCGCGACCAGCTCGACGCCTGGACGTGGGGCCTCGAGCGCACCATGCAGACCCGCGCCGCGCTCCCTTCGGACCGCGTCGTCGACGTGATGTTCACCGACACCCTGAACGACCCTGTCGGCACGGTGCGGAAGGTCTACGAGCACTTCGACATCGAGGTGACGCCGGTGGTGGAGCAGGGCGTCCGCGACTACCTCGCCGCCAACCCCCGCGACAAGCACGGCACCCACACCTACGACCTCGCCGACTTCGGCATCGATCCCGACGAGGCCAACGAACGCTTCGCCATCTACCGCGCCCACTTCAACCTCGCCTGATCCCCCCGGAAACCCCACGACCCCCGCCCCCACGACCCCGTCCCCCCAGCCCTCCGGGACCCCCGATCCCCCAACCCGTCGAGCGATGGATTTCTCTGCGTGGTGCAGGTTTCGGCATCGCTCGGCGCCCAGCCGTTCTGCCGAGCGATGGATGTCCCCGCGTGGTGCAGGTTTCGACATCGCTCGCGGGGTGTGGGGTGGAGGTCAGGGGCGGGATTCGTGGGAAGGGGCCTGCTTGAACATGAGGCGACCGGCCTTGCGGGGCAGGTTCGCGACAGCCATGAGGGGGGCCATGAAGGTCGGGAATCGCACCTCGGGCTCGTCGTTGGTGATCGCTCCGATCACGCCTGTCACGAAGCTCTCCATCGTCGTGGCATCGCGGCCCTGGGACTGCTCGGCCATCATCCTGAGCGGGCCGTACGAACGGGCCTCGGCGTCCATGTCGGTCTTCACGGACGCGAAGTGCACCGTGGTGAACCCGATCGGGTGGTCGCGGAGGTCGGCGCGCAGGCCGGCGGTGAAGTGTGAGAGGCCGGACTTCGACGCCCCGTACGCGACGAGGCCCGGCGGGGCGATGACCGCCGCCATGGACGAGATGTTGACGACGTGGCCCGCCCGGCGTTCGATCATCTGCGGAAGAAGCCGGTGGGTCAGGTGCATCGGGGCGAGCAGGTTGACCGTCATGATCCGGTCGATCTCGTCCGGGGTGCGGTCGACGAACCAGCCGACCCCGGCGACGCCCGCGTTGTTGATCAGCACGTCGACGGGGCCGTCGGAGAGCACCCGCGCGACGAGGTCGTCGATGGTGGTCAGGTCGGAGAGGTCACACGGGTAGGCGGTGCCGCCGACGTCGTCCGCGACGGCGGTCAGGTCATCTGAAGGCCGGGCGACCAACGCGACCTTGGATCCCGCGGCGGCGAGTCCGCGAGCGAGCCCGGCGCCGATGCCGCGCGACGCCCCGGTCAGCAGAACCCGTCGGCCATTGAGCTGCATCGTCGTCTCCCACGTCGGCCGCAACCTACCCGCGGCGCCCGGGCCACTCCGCGAGCGATGTCGAAACCTGCACCACGCAGGGAAATCCATCGCTCGGCGCACCGGGTGCTCCCGCGAGCGATGTCGAAACCTGCACCACGCAGGGAAATCCATCGCTCGGCGGGTGTTGGGGTGTGTGCGTTGGGGTGTGGGGCGTCGGGGCGTCGGGGCGTCAGACGGTGGGGGAGATGGGGCCGAAGCGGGCGGGGCGGCCGGTGATGGCCGACCACCGCGCCGTGCCGGTCTCGAAGTGCCACCACTCGAGGTGGTGGACGACGAAGTCCGCCGCGGACATCGCGGAGAAGAGCAACCGACGGAGATCGCGGGCGTCCGTGTCGGAGACGTCGATCGACGCAGACTCGAGCGCGTCAGGGTGGGCGCGGGGTCCGAAGTGGTCGAAGTCGGTGCCGAGCGAGAGCGGCACGCCGTCGAAGGTGAGGGTGAGGTCGGCGGTGGCGCCGGTGAGATGCGGAGGCGGCGTCGTCGGATCCGGCGACGGGGCGCTGATGTAGCCGAGCGGTGCCGCCTCGCCGAGCGTTTCGTAGAGGAGGCTCTGCAGGGCCAGGGGTCGCCAGGCGTCGTAGACCGCCAGCCCGAAGCCGGACGGCAGTGACGACGACACCGCGGCGAGGCGCTCGGCGATCTCTCGGCGGATCAACGAGACGCGCAGCGCCCCGTCCCAGCCGACCGCCCGATACGCAGCGAGGTCGACGATCCCGGCGTCGGTGACCGGCACCAGCACGCCAGCGACCTGCTCGAGGACCGGAGCGCAGACGGCATCGATGATCGGCGAGGGCAACGGAGCCGGCGCGACGTCGGCGCGTGCAGCGGCCCCCGCGGCCATCAGCTCAGAGCTCGACAGCGGGGAGAAGTTCGTCAGCGACGAGAGCGGCACCGGTCAGGCAGCGCCGGCCGCGGCGTTGACCTTGCCCATGAAGCGGGCCTCGTCCACGAGCACCCGACGGTGTCGGACCTTCGCGACGACGACGTCGCCGGAGCGCACGATGACGGAGAACTCCAGCCGGCGGCCGTGGTGGCCGACCAGCGTCGCGTCAGCGGTGACCTCGTCACCGATCGCGGACGGCTTGTCGTGGTTGACCTCGGCCCAGGTGCCGACCGACGTCTGCCCCTCGTCCAGGTCGTTGCAGATGGCCGCGACGCAGGCGCGCTCCGCGAGCTCCAGCACGGCAGGCGTGCCGAGCACGGGCACCGTGCCGCTGCCGATCGCGAGCGCGGTGTTCTCCTCGCGCACCTTCAACGAGGTGTGCTCGCGCAGGCCGGGGTCGCAGTTGCCCATCGTGGAGTCCGTTCGTGCAGCCGAACTGACCGGTCGGCTGGAAGTGGACCGAGACGAGGTTCGCGTGGATGAAGCGGCACCCACGCGTCGAGACGGCCGACCCAAGATGGTAACGATCCGGGATCTTCCGTCCATACCGCTGTGCACTCCGACGGACACCACCGTGCGCTTCGCGAAGACCGCGAGCGAACCCGGTTGGTGCCCGCGGCCCGCCCGGTGGCACCCTGTCGCCACCTACCGGCCCACCTCGCGGCCGACCTGCTTCCCAGAAGGCCCTCAGACGTGGATTCCTCCGCCGCCGTGCTGGCGCTCGTGCTCGCAGAGACCGCTGTGGGCGGCCTCCTGCTGCTCTGGCTGCTCCCGACCTGGGGCAAGATCCGTCACGGCTACGAGATCCTGCTCGGCTCCACCCTCGGCCTGATGGCCTGGGGCGGCTGGGCATCGCTGCGCAGCGCGCTGGACTCCGCGGGGACGGTCGACGAGAGCCTCGCGACCAACGCCACACGGCTGCTGCTGGCCACGGCGATCCTGTCCGGGCTGTCGTGCGTCGCCCTGCTCGCCAAGGTCAACGTCGTCGGCCGGGTGCTCGGGATCCTGTCGATGCTCGCCGGCCTCGCGTCCTTCGTGCCGATCGCGGCGATCCGCGCTGCGGTCCCCGGAGGCAGCGGCCAGATCCTCGGCGTCATCGAGCTGCTGCTCGGGGCGTTCCTGCTCGGGGCGATCTGGGACGGGATGATCCTCGGCCACTGGTACCTCGTGGAGCGCAAGCTCTCGAACAAGTACATGATCTGGATGGCGTGGGCGAACGTCGCGGCGGTCGTCGCAGGCGTCGTCGCGGTGGGCCTCAGCGCCATCAACCCGATCCCGTGCGCCGGTCTCGAGTCCGGTCCCGCGGCCGCCTGCGCCAGCACGTTCTCGCCGCTGCTCGGCATCGGCAACATGACGATCATGATCGGCGTCGGCGTGCTCTCGCTGATCGCGGTGATCGCCGGGTTCAACGTGAAGCTCGCCAAGGAGGGCGGCCGTTCGATCCAGGCGTCCACCGGGATGTTCTACCTGGCCGTCATCCTCGCGCCCGCTGCGGAGTTCGCGGCCAAGGTCCGGTTCTTCTGAGAACGGCTCCTGGCGCCGACTCCCGGGGCCCGGCTTCTGGGCGTCAGCCGGGGAGCTGACGGCTCGCGAGCACGATGCCGTCGTCGAGCGGCAGGCCTGCGCAGATGAAGCGCTCATCGTCCATGAGGAGGTCGAAGACCGGATCGCCGGGCCCGTCCATCGGCAGCATCACGAAGACGCCGTCCGGGGTCAGCAGGCGAGCGGCCTCCTCGACGGTCGTGGCGGCGTCCTGGTTGGTGGTCGTCACGACGACCAGCTCGTAGCCGCCGTCGGTCAGACGGTCGAGGACGTCGAGCGGGGCGCCCTGGATCAGGCGCACGGACTCGTTCAGCCCGAATGCGTCGAAGGTGTCGCGCGTCATCCCGTGCTGGTGGGCGTCGGGCTCGATGACGGTCAGGACGCTGCGTTCCGGCATGCCGTCGAGGACGGCGAGACCGGTCACGCCACCGCGTGAGCCGACCACGACCGCGTGCTTCGCGTTGACCTTGCGGGTGACCCAGCGGAGCAGTGAGCAGACGGCGGCCGACGGGGCGGCACCGACCTGCTCAGCGCGTTCGCGGGCCTCCGTGAGGGCCTCGTGCTCGATCACCTGCATGACGTCTCCAGGAACGTGGTGGGACCGCGCACAACCGTACCGGCCACGTCGTGCGGCCCATCGGTAGTGCGATCGGGAACGAACCACTCGGTGGAGACGTTGACCGGACCCCCGGCTGAACGGACCCACGTGGCATCCCGCCGCACCTCCTCCAGGACCTATCCTGATGGTGGCCACTGGACCCGGACCGTGGGCAACACGATGAATGATCCCGACAGCACCGAGCTCCGTGAGCCGGACCCGGTCCCCACGTGGGACGAGGTCGCCGAGCGCTACGGCGACAAGGTCTTCACGATGGCCTACCGCCTCACCGGCGATGCCGAAGAGGCCAAGGATCTGGCCCAGGACGTCTTTGTCCGCGTCTACCGCAATCTGGACAAGTACTCGCCGGGCACCTTCGAGGGCTGGCTCTACCGCATCACCAAGAACCTCTTCCTCGACAAGATCCGCCGTCGCAAGCGCTACCGGATGGAGTCGCTGCCGGACGAGGAGTGGAAGCAGCCCGCAGACGACCAGCCGGGTCCCGAGGACCGCATGGAGCAGGGGATGCTCCGCGGCGACATCGAGCAGGCGATCATCGCGCTCCCGCCGACCTTCCGGACGGCCGTCGTCATGTGTGACGTGCAGGGCCTGACCTACGACGAGATCGCCGACGCGACCGGCTGGCCGCTCGGCACCGTGCGCTCCCGCATCCACCGCGGCCGCAAGCTGCTGCGCGCTGCGCTGACCCCGATCAACCCGACCCAGCAGCCCGCCACGGATGACGACGTTGTCGTCGTGGTGCCTGAACCAGCAGCTGAGGCGGTCACGCATGGCTGACGTCTGTGCGACCGAGCAGTGGCGCCTCTCGGCGTACCTGGACGGTGAGCTGACGGACGCGCAGGCCACGGCGATCACCGCACACGCGAACACCTGCGACGGATGCTTCGGTGAGCTCCAGCGACTGGGAGAGGCCCGTTCCCGGCTCCGTCAGCTCGCGCAGAGCCCCGGCTCGATCGACCTGTTCGCTGGCATCGAGGAGCTCGAGCGACGCCGCCTTCGCCGGCTCCGTCGCTTCGCGGCGATCTCGATCGGTTCCGGTGCGACGATGATGGCGCTGTCCGTCGTCGCCGCGCTCACCGAGCCGGCACCTCCGACGATCCGCCCGCCCGTCGAGGTGTTCGTCGTGGACCACGTCGCCCGAACCGGCGGTGGTCCGATCCTCACGCCGGTCGACCTCGGTCGCTGACCCGTGCGCTCGAACCCCGCCCGCGGATCGTCGGTCACCCTCGCTGTCGTGCTGGCCGTCGCCCTGACGGCGCCGGTCACCGCGCAGGAGGGCGAGACCGGCGCCGGGACGTCCAGCTCCGGGGTGGAGGTCCTCGAGCGTGCGCTCACCTCCAGCGGAGGCCGGTCCTACCGGGCTCGCGCGGTGGTGATCGGCATGGAGGACAGCGGTCCGGACATCACCGAGATGCACCTCCGGGTCGGCCGTGACGGGCTGCTCCAGGTGGGCAGCACCGAGTCGTGGATGGTCACGCGCGCCCCGCAGGCCGGCGTCTACTGGTCGGAGGAGCCGAGCCTGCTGCTCGCCCTCGGTGCGGTCGATGCGACCCACCTGTCGATCGATCGGCTGCTCAAGCGCTACGACGTGATGAGCGACGGGCGCGCTGACCTGGTGACGGGGCCCGCGCTCGTGCTGGGGCTGCGTCCCACGGGAGCTGACCACGATCGGGAGCGTCTCTACGTCGACGAGGCGACCGACCTCGTGGTGCGGCGCGAGACCTTCGACGCCGACGGTCGGCCGACCCGGCTGATCGCCTTCACCTCGCTCGACGTCGTCGCGGAGATGCCGGCGGTCGACGGGCTTCCGGGCTCGCCGGCGACCGAGCACATCGTGCAGGCCGGCGGCCGCAGCACGATGAGCCCGGACTCGCTCGAAATCCTCGACGACACCGGCTGGGAGGTCCCCGCGGGGCTCCCGGGCGGCTTCGACCTCGACACCGGCTACGCCCTGTCCAGCGAGGAAGGCGGAGCGCTGCACCTCGTCTACAGCGACGGGCTCTACACGCTCTCGATCTACCAGCAACACGGCGATCTCGACCCCACGAGCGCCCTCGGGGCGGTCGCCTCGACGGCCGGCGACGGCCGGGTCTGGCGCTGGCCGGGTGCGGATCCGGAGCGCGCGATCTGGTCGCGCGACGGCCTGACCTACACCGCCGTGTCCGACGCGCCGGCCGACGCGCTGCTGCTGGCGCTTGCCGGCCTGCCGACGGAGACCCCACCATCGCTCGTGCAGCGGACCCGTTCCCGGGCCGCCCGCGTCGGACGCTGGCTCTGGCCCTTCGGCTGATCCTCAACCACGTTCCCTTCCCGCCTTCTGATCCTGGATCTTCCCGTGAGCTACGACACCGACGAATGGCAGCGCCCGTGGGAGGCAGACGAGCCCGTCGCTGCGGCCGTGCCCGCGCGCCGATCTCCGTTCGCCGCTCCTGCTGCAGCCTCCGACGAGCCGACCGCCGATCCCTCGCCGCTGGCTGCTCCCACCCCGCTGGCTGCTCCCACCCCGCTGGCTGCTCCCTCGTCGTCTGACTCCGACGCGACGCAGGCGCTCCCGTCGTTCCTCCAGCCGTCGCGGGAACCCGCCGAGGAACGGCAGGTCTGGACCGCGAAGCGGCCCGCCGCGTTGATGCCCACACGCGACGAGGCGCTGACCGCCGCGCTGCCGGC
>RCMY010001317.1_pt1 | contig 23704 bp, 23 predicted proteins | sample 2041341 | NCBI WGS metagenome assembly RCMY01 (sample SAMN09708234, study PRJNA481090) | Marine sediment metagenome, whole genome shotgun sequencing project.
TGGGTGCCAGACAAGTATTGGGAGACGACTCGGCCGGTGGTGAGCCAGATCGGGTACTCGTCGTCGACGACTTCGGCTGGGTCGCGGTAGCGGATCGGGAAGAATTTCGCCTTGCCGTCTGGGTGAAAGAATTGGCCGCCCTCGAACAGTCGTGGCGTACCGGGGTGGCCTGGTTCGGGGCATGGCCAGAAGATGCCTTGCTCATCGACAATCCGATCCCACGTCATACCGGCGTAGTCGGCGCTGCCGCCAGCCGACGCGCGGCACATCTCGTCGAAGATCTCCTCGGTGCCGGAGTAGTCGAAGTAGTGACCCTTGCCGAGTCGGTCAGCCACGTCCAGCAGAATCTCCCAGTCCTTGCGAGCATTGCCAGGCGGGTCGACCGCCGCGTTGATCTTGACGCATCGACCCTCGACGGTGGTGGTTGTGCCTTCGTCCTCCTCTTGGAGACTTCCAGGGAGAACGAGATCAGCGTGCTGTGCGGTCTCGGACATGAAGAAGTCGATGACGGAGTAGAACTCGAGCTTCTCGAGCGCTTCGCGAGTGAATTTTGTATCGGGGAGCGACACGAGCGGGTTGAAGCAAATCGACAACAGACCCTTGATCTCGCCATCGTGGATGGCCTCGACAATCTCTTGGGCCGTGATTCCCTTTCCAGGGATCTCGTCGACGTCGCAGCCCCAGACGCCAGCGACGTGGGCACGGTGTTCCGGGTTCGTGATGTCGCGGTTGCCAGGCAGTTGGTCACATTTGTGGCCGTGTTCGCGGCCGCCCTGACCATTGCCCTGGCCAGTGATCGTGCACACCCCGCAGCCCGGTCGTCCGTACTTGCCGGTGGCCAGGCCCAGGTTGATGCAGGCATTGACGTTCTCGACGCCCTTGGACTGGTGTTCGATGCCGCGTGCGTGCAGCAACATGCCGGTTGCGGAGGTGCCCCAGAGGCGGGCAGCTTCGATGATCCGATCAGCCGGCACACCGGTGACGCCTTCAGCCCATTGCGGGGTGTGGTCGGCAACGGCAGCGGCCGCCTCATCGAAGCCGTTGGTGTGAGCGTCGATGTAGGCGTGGTCGAGCCAGTCGTTCTCGATGAGCACATGCAAGATTGCCCCGTACAGCGCAGAGTCAGTGCCAGGGCGCAGACCAAGAAACACGTCGGCGGTGCGGGCCAGCGGCGTGACCCGTGGGTCAGCGACGATCAGCTTCGCGCCGCGGTCGCGGGCACGCCAGATGTAGCTGGTGGTGATCGGGGCGCACTCAGCGACGTTCGCACCGGCGACGATGATGACATCGGCCAGGGGGATGTCACTCCATGGGTTCGGGGCGCGATCGACCCCGAGCGCTCGCTTCGATGCTGCACCGGCGGACACCATGCAGAGCCGGCCGTTGTAGTCGAGGTTGGCCGTGCCCAGGGCAAGGCGGGCGAACTTGCCGATGAGGTAAGACTTCTCGTTTGTCAGCGACACACCGGACAACATGGCGAACGCATCAGGACCGAACTCGTCGCCGATACGGCGAATCTCGGCCACCGTGCGATCAAGCGCGTGATCCCACGAAACCGGTCGGAAGCCGCTGGCGTTCGAGGGGTCGCGTTCGAGGGGTTCGAGGAGCCGGTCGGGGTGGCTTCCCTGCAGGTAGCGCTTGACGCCTTTCGGGCAGAGCTTGCCCTCGTTGAAAGGGAAGTCGTAGCGCGGTTCGAATCCGACGACTTGGTTGTCGGCGACTTTGAGCTTGATGCCGCACTGCTGGCCGCAGAAACAGCAATGAGTGTCGACGACCTTGTCGATCTTGAGGCCAGCGTCCCACCCGCCGGGCGGCTCCTGGTTCAAGTGTGGGCCATACCGTTCGATCAGTTGCTTTTCGCTCAGTGGTAGTTGTGCCATCAGCCGAATCCGTCCACTCGTCTCGTTTGGGTCAAGGCCACGTTCCTTCGTCGACAGCGGGGGCAGGTGTCCTGCCAGTTCCCGCTGGGACCATCGGCCGTGGCATCGATGGAATAGTCGAACCCGACCTGGGGCAACACCAGCTTGAGGTCATTCATCTGCAGTTGGGAAGCGAACCCTTCACCACAGCTCCGACATGTCTGAGCTTCGCCGTCCTCGGCTTCTTGTCGGTAGAAGTGCACGCCCAGGTTTGCTGGACGTTGGAAGATGTGGAACAGCTTGCCGAACGGGATGTACATCAGCCCGAGGATGACCGTGAGGGCGTGCACGGTGTTCAAGAAGACGTAGCCCCGGCCTTCGAGCCACAGGCTCGAGGCGGTGAGGAACAACCCCGTGATCGAGACTGCGAACAGTCCGGCCAGCGCAGCGAAGTCGCCTGCCCGCTCGACCGCGATGGCTCCAGGGTCGTTGAGACGCCGGTACAGGAACACCACAACCCCAGAGATGACCAGAACAGCTGAAATGTTGAGCAGGTGGAAGATGACGAAACCAATGAAGCTACGAGACCCGAAGTCCATCGTGCCGATGCCGAACACGTAGGCCCGGTACTGCTCGGAGTCCTGCCCAACTGATTCGAAGTGAAGCCAACCGAACGTCAACGGGAACGTCACCAAGCCGGCCAGAATGCATCCCCAGAAGACCAACTGATGCGCCATCCACCGGCTCGTTGATCGGCGCCGGATGAAACCCTGCCCGGCCAGATTCGTCGCCACGAGCCCGCCAAGTGCCGCAGTGTTCGAGGCCCGCTTCCCGCGGCGGGTGATGGCCTGCCAGCCCCGCTGGTTCAGCAGCTTGGTCGGCGGGCGCTGCAACCAAACTCGATAGCGATACACCACAGCGAAGGTGGCCAGCAGTACGCCGAGCAGGTAGCCCGAGAGCGCAGCGTCGAACCAGCGCATCCCACCGGACCCGAAGTAAACCCCCACAAGCAGGAGCGAAACCGCGCCGAGACCCCAGAGCACTGAGGTCCCATCGACCTCGTCGTCGATGAACGAGAACCGGCGGGCGCTTCGCTGCTTCGTCGAAGTCATATCAGTCGAGGCGGTCATCGCGTTCCACCATCGCACGTCGATCGACGGGTGGCCAGCGACACGGCATCGACGAGGAGGCGGCACCAACAAGGCTGGTGACCGCCGGTGTCGCCATCGCTCACCGGGTCATGCCGTCAGGGCGCGTTCGGTCTCGAGCACCAGAGGGAACAACTCGTTGTTCTCTTTGTGGACATGGAGGTGGGTATCGGCCTCGAGTTCGGCAAGGCCCGCATACAAGGCGTGATAGCTACCGCATCCATCGTCGGGGACCCGGTAGTCGTCAGCGGCAGCCCGAAGCGCAGCGAGGAGTTCGCCGACGTTGTCATGCTCACCGGCCAAGACCCGAACCGCGTCGACGAGCGAACTGCGATGCGACGTCGGAGCCGCACTGACTGCAGCGAGTTCCCGAATCATCGGAAACACAACCTGCTCCTCTTCGAGAAGGTGTGGCTCCAGGTCCGCCCGGAGTTCATGCACGAGTTCTGCGACCGCTATCAGCTCTGGATGGTTCGAACCATGAACGTTTGCGACCTTGTCAGCCAGGGTCACCAGCCGAGGCAGGGCCTCGCGCAGGTAGGCGTGATGGGTCGCCTCCAGGTGGTCGACCAAGCCGTCGATACCATCCCATTGGGATCCGACATCGGCCCCGACCCGCGGTGGCGTGGCCCGCAATTCAGCGGTGATCGCATCGAGGTCGAGTCCTGCAGCACCGACTGCGTCGGTGAGGCTTCGTTGGCCACCGCAGCAGTAGTCGAGACCGAGCGCATCGAAGCGCGACGCAAGCTCTGGATGAGCGGTGACCAACTGGGCCAGCGTGGTCCCGGATTCGATAGTCAACATGGGTCGAGCTCCTTGTTCGTTCGCGCACTGGACGGTTGAGGGCGAAGCATAACTTCTAGTCACATACTATAAGACTGCTCTTGCCCCCGAAGGCTGCAGCGACGAAACAGTCGTGCCCTCTATGTCGTGCCCTCTATGTCGTGCTCGGCCAGTCGAGGCCGGCCTGGTGCAGTGCCCAGGTCTCGGCAATGCGTCCACCGTCGAGCCGGTACTGAGCCATCCACGTGATGTCCATCGGTGTCATCGCCGCAAGGCTCATTCCCCGAAGGGTCAGCCTGAGCCAGGCAATGTCGTCGACAACCGTCAGCTTGTCGATGTTGAACGATTCGCCGCGTATTGCCCGCAAGGACTCGGACAAGTTCGCTGCCAGCGTGGCCAGGTCGACGGTCCGGCTCCCGTTCACCGTGTGGCGGACGGTGGGATCGGTGTACAGATCGCCGAGCACCGAGAGGTCGCGTTCGATCCACACGCTCTGCCAGTACTGCTGGACCACCATCTGGGCTGTCCGTGGTTCAGATCCGTTTGTCATGGGTTCCTCACAAGTCAACGAGGTCGGGGACGGTCCGGCGATGATCAACAATCATCGAAGTCACAGAGATCAACAAGACGCCAACACCCATGCCGGTGAGGGCCCGTTGGAGCCCAACGGCATCAGCGAGGATGCCGAGCGGGAGCGCTGCGAGCCCGAAGCCGGAGAACCCAAGCATCAGAAGGCTCTGCACCCGTCCGTGATACTCGACTGGCGCAATACTCAAGATCAGCGAGTTGTTCAGCGCCTGGAACGCGGCCGATGTTCCGCCAACCAAAACCATCACGAACAACGCAACAGAAAAGACCGGTGAGAGGCTCAGAAGGACGAGTGCGACGCCGAACGCGATCGCGGCTTGTGCTTGGATCCGTCCAATCCGATTCGTCGCAATGCCCGTGAGGCTGAGGGTCACGACGAGCGCCCCGACGGCTGCCGCGGTCGTCAATGCTCCGAACCCAGCCGATCCAGCGTCGTAGACGTCTTCCGCAAGTGTCGGGAGAAACGCCATGTGAGGGAAGCCCACGAGCACGATCCCGAACGACAGCATCAAGAGGTGAGCGACCCGGGGCTCGTTCCTGACGTAGCGGACACCGTCCAACAGATCCTCGACCGGTGAACGGGCACTGACGATGGCCGGGCGACCCTCTGGCAAGCCGAGCGTGAAGACGAGCCCTCCAGCGGCGAGCCCAGCCGAGAGGAAGTAGACCCCGCCCACTCCAAAGAAAGAAACGCCAATCAACGCGCCAGCTGCTGCAGGCCCGAGCACTCTGGTGAACTGCATCGAGGACTGCGACAGCAGGATCGCATTCGTCATGCGATCTCTCGCCACCGTCTCGGCAATGAACGCAAGCCGCGCCGGGCCGAGGAGAGAGATGATGCCACCCTGAATGACGCTCGCGACGACAAGCATCCAGTACGCGATGTTGTCGGTGACCACCGCTACTGCAAGCACGAACGAAACCAAGGTCTGGACTGTTCCCGCAATGATCAGTACCCGCCTCTTCGGGAAACGGTCGGCGAGCACGCCACCGATCGGGATCGCGACGATGCTCGACAGGCCAAAGCCCAGCAGCACACCGCCAAGGGCGGCGTTCGTACCAGTGAGGTCGAAGGCCAACCAACCGCGTGCGATGACCGAGACCTGCATGGCCAAGAACGTGAAGGCGCCGCCAACGATGAGACGGCGAAACACCGGCTCAGCCAAGATCGCGAACCGGCCCTCAGCCCCTTCGGTCCGGCTCACCGGCTTCTGCGTCTCAGTCATGCTGCGCCGAAGGTTCGCAGGTTTGCGGGCTCGGGGACAACTGACGATCCGCCGTCGCAGACGTCAGCGGGCTTTGCGGCTCGCCCGAACCTTCGCGAGGTACTCGGCACTGCGAGCCTTCGACTCCGGGTCGCCGAGCGCAGTGACCAGACTGTCGGCGTCTGACCACGATCCGCTCGCCGGGCTCATCGCTTCCAACGCTGCATTGATGGCCGTCTTCGTCGAATACAGAACCAGGCCCGACTTGGCCGCCAAACTCTCGGCCAGCTCCTCAGCGCTCGCCATGACCTCGGCAGCGGGGACAACTTGGTTCAAGAAGCCAGCAGCCAACGCATCGGCGGCAGTGAACGGTCGGCACGTCAAGACCAGATCACGAGTGAGCGCTGCTCCGATCTCGCGGACCAACCGAGGGATTCCGCCCCAAGCCAAGGGGATCCCGAGGTCAACCTCCGGAATCGAGAAGTAGGTGTCCTCAGCAGCGATGCGGAAGTCACACGAGCCAGCCAACACGAGGCCACCGCCGACGCATGGGCCCCAAATCGCGGCAATGGTCACGGCCCGCATTTCTTCCATCGCTCGTGCCATGAGCCATCCGGTCTCTGCCGAATCCCTTGGGCTCAAACCGTCATTGCTGTCAACGTCTCCGAAACTCGAGATGTCAGCACCAGCCGAGAAGGCCCGCCCAGACCCGGAGACGATCACCACCTTGACCTCACGCTGGGTGTCAAACCACCTCGCTGCGTCCGCAATCTCGCGAAGCGTGCGGGTGGACAGCGGATTGAGCTTGTCCCCGCGGTTGAGGGTGAGCCGACCGATGGTGCCATCGGTGTCGACCAGGATCGTCTCGAACGTCGGTGCCTTTGTCATACAGCGGCGATCGTAGATCCGGTCGACCCCGCCGTCCCAAACTTCGCTGCTCGCTCGAGACTGCTCCGCGTTGGTACGGCCGTTCGATTACTGAACACCGCTCCATTGTCAGTGCTTGGTCGCGGCACCTAAGGTCCGGGCATGTCTGAGCCGCTGTGGAAACGAGCATTCGATGCGGTCGAACGCAGTTCGGGTCCGGCGCTGACCAAAGCGCTGTCGAATCCCGACGTGATCGAGGCGATCACGCTGGCCAACGCGGTTCGACGGCGGGCCGAGTCTGATCTCGCCGAGATGGCTCGACGGGGTCTGCACCTGTTCAACCTTCCGGCCGGGACAGACATCAGCAAGGTGTCACATCAGGTCGCCGGCCTCGAACGCGAAATCCGACAACTCAACCGACGGATCGAAACCTTGCAAGCCGGCACCAAAAACGGCACCTCCGATGGGGTAGCGACGTCGAAGGACGTGTCCAAGTGACCGCCACCGAGGCAAGCAACACAACAAGCGTCGACAAGGTCGTTGACTTCATCCGGACACAAACTGAACGCAACCTCAAGAGCGTTCGCAACGGGTTGCGACACTATGCCCGCCTGGATCGTCCACCGATCTCGTCGACTCCCAAGGACGCGGTGTGGCAACGGGACAAGGTCAGATTGTGGCGCTACCGAAGCGAGACGCGTGGCGGCGGCCCTCCCCTCTTGCTGGTCCACTCGCTCGTCAATCGGAGCTACATCTTTGACCTGGTCCCGGGAAACTCGATGGTCGAGGTGTTACTCGCCCGCGGTCAAGACGTGTACCTCGTCGATTGGGGAGTTCCGGATGCCGCTGACGCCGAGAATTCCTTCGAGACCTACTGCGACGACTACCTACCCGAGATCGTCAGCTTCGTCGTAGCGAACAGCGATGCAGAGGATCTCAACCTGCTTGGCTATTGCTTTGGCGGAATCCTCACGCTTCTTTACGCCGCCGGTCACACCGATGCGCCACTTCGGAGCCTCACGACCTTGGCAACACCGACCGACATGACCCTCATGCCGGCTCAGCTCCGCAGCGCTGCCGGCTCATCGTTTGACCCGACGCTTGTCATCGACGACACGGGAAACGTGCCAGGCCAAGTGATCGGCAACGCCATTCGATCGCTCGACCCGACTGCCGAGTTCGCAGCTCGCGCCAGCCTGTTGGCCAACCTGTGGAACGAGGATTACGTAGCCGCCCACAACGCCATCACCATGTGGGGCGACGACCAGATCCCCTTTGCTGGGTCAACATTTCGCCAGATGACTCAGATGTTGTCGGAAGACAACGGCTTCGTGACCGATCAGCTGTCCCTCGGTGGCCGCAGCATCTCGTTGTCCAACATCACGGTGCCGTTCCTCAACGTCTTCGGGTCAAAGGACCACATTGTTCCCGCCGAAGCCACTCGGCCCCTCAGCACGCTGGTGGGCTCCGAGGACGTCACTGACCTCGAGCTCCCGGCTGGCCATGTCGGGCTGTTCATTGGACGCCGAGCCCACCAGAATGGTGTTCCCGCCATGCTCGATTGGATCGAAGCGCAGTAGTTCTGAAGGCCGGATCGCTGGCTATTTCGGCGAGAGTTGCGAGGTCCGCATGAGTGCAGCGCCAGCGACAGCGAGCGCAAGACCAGAACCAACGATCCACCAGGTCGGTGCACCCGTCACGGGGAGCGTGTCGGTGGACGTCGGGCCGAGCGGATCTACTGCCGATGCAGCCGCGGTGGTGGTCGTTGACGGCGCTGCCGTCGTGGAGGTCGAGGTGTCCTGTGGCATCGTCGTCGAGGTTTCAGCCGTCGGGCCAGCCGGTTCAACCGTTGATTCGGTCGTCGCAGGCTCGGACGTCGTGGCGTCGGTGGTCGCTGTGTCCGGCTGCGTTGTGTCCGGCGTCGTGCTGTCCACTGGTGGCACTGCGGTGGTTTCGACTGGTTCGGTCGTTGACACCGGAGTCGTTGTGTCCGTCACATCCTCGCCGCAGTTGCGGAGCGTCACCCGAAACCCGCCGCTCGATGCGCCGTCGGGCCCGAACACGACAAACAACTGAATCGTCGCTGCGACCGTTTCGACCTCGCCAGCGTCGTGGAGGACGTCGCCCTCGTCTTCGAAGTTCGGAATCGTGAACGACTCGTCCCCATTGACGATCAACAAGTCGTTTCCTGGATGTACCGACTGTTGGTTCACCGTCGACCCGAAGATCTCGCACGACTGCCCAACCAACTCAGCAGGCACGTCAACTGATGCGACTCGGACCGACGTTCCCTCGGCTCCGTAGTGCACGCCCGTCACCGGGACCGTCAGCAGGATTTCGTCCATGGCCGATGCTGAAGGAGTAACGGTGAGCAACGCCGCCGCAGCAGCAGCGCCGACCGCGATCATGCGGTGTCGAGCGAAACGGATCATGGTACGAACTCAGTTCTCAGCGCTCGCCAAGATTGGCTCGCGACAACGATCAGCATCAACGTCCTGTCCTCCGACAGCCGCCCAGCTCACCAGCAGCACAACGTGTGCTGCTTGTCGCAATCGCTGGATACGCCGCCACCAACGAGAGCCGAACGATACAACCGTGGGCGTTCGATCTGTCGCTGACAACAGCGGCCATCTTGATGGCCGAACCCGGCCACGCCAGCGATGGATCCAACGGGCGCGATCGCAGTCACCTATTCGCCAGCGCGGTACGGATGCTCCTAGAAGCACACCACTCGCTCCCCTGGCGGGATCGAGCCAGGTCAGCCTCGCTGACTACCCCGCATCTGGGTTCCTGGCGATCCGGCACCTCTCCGGCCGACCGGTTTGCCAGATCGCGGCAATGCCGTCTCGGAGTCGGTCGTTGCCGACACTGCTGTGTCGTTCGAGGTGCTCATCTCAGACACTGCCACCGCCACCGGATGGCCGCAAGGATCGTCCACACTTGCAGGTCGCATGAGGATCGGCGTGGGCCTCACCCATCACCTGCTCACCGTTGTCCGCCACCTCGACCGCCCGACCAACCAAAGTGATGATCGATCTCAGTGACGATTCCTCGACACTGTGCTCCACACTGATGCAGGCGTTGGAGGAATGGCCCTCGACACGGTCAACACCATCGGTCGCAGACAACGCACGGAGGACATCGTTGAAGCACGATGGGCAGTTCAAATTGCTCTCGAAGTAGCTCAGCACGCGAACGCCCTCTTCCCATCTCGTTGACCGACCATCGTGAGCGGCGGAGTGTTCGCCATCGCAATCACGGCTGCTCCTCCCCAGGTCGCCATACGCCATGACCCAAGTAGCGCTGAGCCATCGCCCACGCCATCCCGGTCGCCCTCTTGTTCGCGTGGTCGGCATTCGGTCCGCTCCAACCGCCGTTCACGGTGTCGTGAAAGACCTGTAGCCAACGATCGAAGAGCTCAGGCGAGAACGGAGCCTGCTCATGCAAACGTCGATGATTCTCGAGCGTGTCGACCTCGTACTCCCCTTCGCCCAACACCAGATGACTCCAGTAGTCGGCCACTGTTGCGATGTGCGCCTGCCAGTCGATGAAACCGGGGCTGAAGTTGAAGTACGGCTCGAGCATCTCGTCTTGCGTGATGTCGGCGTACTGGCGGGTGACCATCTCGAATATCTCATCCCGAGTGTCCAAGTCACGTCCCCGGTGCTCCCACGCCCCAGCCAGACTCAGCGGGTCCTCGGGGAGCGCTCCGGGGACCATCGGGGCGCCGGGTTCGCGGAAGAACTGGATGTAGAACATCGCATCGGTCGATGGCTCAATCCGATGCTCCACCCCTGGCACGATGACCGCACAGTCACCGGACTCGAGCCGTTCGTCACGTCGCGACGCACCGTCGAGGTCGACATAGCGGACGCTACCGGCCTGCACACGCAGCTCGGCCCACACCGACGTGCGGTGCGACTTCACCAGCGGCGGCGGCAACGACTCGTAGTCGAACAACGGCGTCCGGCGCGCCGACACCAACCCGCTTGGAAGCGATCGACCGTTCATCGCAGGCACCCGCTTCCGAACTCGTCGTCGACTCTTTGCTCCCGGCTTTGCCTCGAGGCGATGGCCGTTCTGATCGAACCTGTTGGTGGTCGCAGCGCGGAGCGGACAACTCTGGATCGAGAACAACGTCCTGTTGCTCCCAGGCATCGCACTCGTCTGAATCTGACGGGTCTCTCGGTGTTCACAACGCTCTCCGACTGTCACCGAAGCGTCAAACCTGCGTCCGACGACACATCTCAGCAGCCGTCGTACCGGGCCGGCACCTCGAAAGGCTGCCAAACACACACGCTGCCCAGAACTCGAGCAACGCTCCCGGACCTCGCCTATGGCGACGCCGCACGGCTACGGAACTCGACTCGTCGCGCTCCATCACCGTACACCCGGATCGCAAGACCAACCCGCCGACTTTCCCGGCACCCCGGAGCCGGTCGGGATGCTCGTGGAAGCGAAAGGGAGCCATGCGTCAGAGAGCCCCAGCCCTTCCGTTCGCACGCTGACAGGAACAGACCGCCGTCAGGTCGATCGCTCCCGGCGGGAACCGAACAGGCGTAGCGCGCTGACGACCGTGTCCAATACCCAAACCAGCACCGCCACCAACGCGGCGGCCCGCGCATTGAATGAGAGGCTGACCGCAGCGGCATTGCCCATGGCCAGCGACAGCCAGGATCTGGTGACCGCAAAACCGGCAGTGAGGCATTGGGGCCCTCCGCCTCGCAGCACCGGACCGAAGTAGGCCAACGAGGCGACAAAGATCTGCGCGAACCCGCCGACGACGATGACACCAAGTACCGCCGAGCGGTCGACCGAAGCTCCGAATTCATCAAGGGCCAGCGCCACCGAGCCCGCCGCCCACCAAGCGACACCTGTCCCCAACTGCAACAACCTGGGGCCAGCCCAACGGATCTGCCGGCCCCGCACCGGCGGGAGGTGGGCGACCACGAAACAAAGCCCGATCGCGTAGGCCATGTACCCGGTACCGCTGAGCTCGGGTACGGCGCCGAGATGGCCGATCACCGTGGCAACGACAGCGACGACGAGCCAGATCGACACGGCTCGGAGGCGCAACGAAGTGGCTCGACGCGACATCTTCATGCGGGCCTGCGTGGCCACAAAGAAGGGAAGGGTCGCAGCGACGACAACACCGACGAACCCGAACACATTGACCGCAACGTGAGCGGCACGAAGACGAAACCACCAGGTGCCGGTCGGGTCAATAGCGAGAGTGACACCCGCGACGATCCCGAGGAACGCCCACACGAACGCGATCACGTATGCGTCGATCGCAGGATGGAAACGATCGGTGAGGGCCGCGCTCCGAATGCGGGTCAGGCTCACCACCGCCAACACGACCACCATCACGATGGCCAAACCGCCAGCGCCCATCAGCGCTCTGGAGTCGGTTTCCCGGCCCGCAGCAACAGCAACCACCCCAATGACGATCAGCCAGCGCTGGGTCCATGCCACCCGATCGGCCGGCGCGGGAGCGGCCGACCAGGTGACCGCAAGCATCTGGGTGCCACCGACGATCGCCGAGAACAGCCCTCCGACCAAGAAGAGGTGCAGCGGCAGCCAGGCTCCCGTGTCGTGGGGAAACAGTGCAGCAACTGGTGCCGCCGTCGCGAACCCGACCGCAATCGTGAGCATCAGAACCGTCTGCCGCTGCACGTCGGCCACGCGAGTCGCACGAGATCCCATCAGATCATATTCTTAGTGGCTCATTGACGAATGCAACACAGGCAATGACGGTCGACGAACAGCTGATCGTCACCAACAACGGCACTGCCGGGCTGACCCTGCTCACCTTCCTCGCACCCGTCTTTCCACCCACCCAGCCAGCGGAGAGACCGAACCACCACCGCAGTAACGAATGCAGTCGGTCACAGTCCGGGTGCTCGCAGGGTGGCGAAGAGTGGCTCCTGACACTGCGGCGAGTTCGGGAGGAACCGTGAAGCCACAGCGGCACGAATGCGCAATCTCCCCACCGACAGTCCCGCTATGCGGCCTTTGCGTACTTCGATGCCATTTCGGCGGCCGCTCTCAGAACGTCATCTGCCCGGTGTCCGAACTCTGCGGATCGCGAGTCGGTGGTCTGGCCAGCGTGGCGGCGGCCGTGGAGTTGCTTGAGAACAACAGCCAGCTTCCAGAGCCCGAACGCTTCGTACCAGTCGGCAGCCTCGACATCGAAGCCGCGCTGGCGATACCGCTCGATCAACTCATCCCGGTGAGGAAATCCGGCCATGTCCAAGCCGATCGTTGGTGAACGGCTCATGTTGGAGCCTGTGGCTGGCCAATAGCTCAGCAGCGTGCCGAGCTCGACAAGCGGGTCACCGAGCGTCGCCATGTCCCAATCCAGAATCGTGGAAACACGACCGGGTTGATCGACAGAGAACATGCAGTTGTCGAGCTTGAAGTCGTTGTGGACAATGCAGTGCGTCAACGACGTGGGCTGCGACGACGTGAGCAGTTGATGCGTGGCGTCGAACTCATCCGATTTGCCCACCGCGAGCTCCCAACGACGGGCCCACCCAGACAGCTGCCGATCCACGAAACCGTCGGGCCGGCCAAGCGTGGCCAGACCGGCGCTGGCCGGGTCGATGCTGTGCAGATCTGCCATTGCGTCGACCACAGCCATCGAGATCTGCCGCCGAACGTCGTCGACACCGGCCCACGCATCGGGCAGCTGATCCCGCACGACGATGCCGTGGCGACGCTCAACCACCACGAACGGTGCGCCGATCACATTGATGTCGTCGCAGAACGCAAGAGACCGCGGTGCCCGGTCGAACACCGGGGCAAGCCCGGCGAGAACACGATGCTCTCGATTCATGTCGTGGGCGCCAGGCACGATGTCGCCGTGAGGCGGCCGACGCACCACGACTTCGCGGTCACCAAAGGCAACGCAGTACGTCAGGTTGGCGTGACCGCCAGGGAACTGGGCGACGGTCATCGGGCTCTGGAGCTCAGCGACGTTGGACACGAGCCAAGACTCGAGCGCCTTCCAGTTCAGTTCGTCCCCTGGTCTGACCTGGATGACATCGGCCACTGGTTCGGCGGGCAGATCGCTCACCGGTCAGTCGACGACTGCGACAGGTGGGACCGAGTTCTCGGTCGGCGCCGAGATCAGCTCGTCAGGGGCGCCGAGCACCATCTCGTAGAGCTCTGCTGGCATGCCCCGTGGGAAGGGCAAGTCGGGATGGCGCTCGGGCTGAGCGACGGGCTCGCTCGGCCGCTCGAACGGCGCTGGCGAGCGATAACGGTCAAGCTCTTCGGCCGTGATCCCAGCCAGTTCGACGACCTCAGGATCGATCCAGGCCCGACCGTCGATTGCGGTCTCCGACGTCGACACCTCGAGCGAGAGATCTTCGTGGCCAGCGAAGTAGATCGAGTGACACATGCCGTGATCGATGGGGCCATAGATGTTGAGCCCCCGAGTACGAATGCGATCACGAATGGCGAGCAGGTCGTCGTAAGTCTCGACGTTGAACGAAACGTGCTGCATCGTGCCGCCCGCACTTGCACCACCGGGCCAGCCTGCATGGGTTGCCCCGATCTCAGCGGGCGCATCTGCGTTTTCCTTCATCTCGACGAACGCAATGTACGACTGGTCGTGGAGCTTCATGAAGCCGTGCCATGCCCCGTCGACGCCGTGCATCCAATACAGGGCGACCAGTTCGCAGCCGAGGACGTCGCTGAAGAACTCGATCTGCTTCTTGATGTCAGTGGTGGCGATCGCGAGATGGTGAATTCCGTTGGGCTTCATGGGTTTGCTTTCTGGTCGGTTCGAGTTGATGGAGGGTGTGATGTCTGTCAGCGGTCGTCAGCAACGACGGGGTCGTCGAGGTCGAGTCCAGCGAGTTCGCAGCCTCGTCGGAAGTCGACGATGTGTTTGGTCATCCAATCGCGTGCGGTCTCATGATCCGCTGCCCGAATCGCTTCGAAGATTCGAGTGTGTGCTTCGAACAATCGGCGGCCGGGGCCGATCTCGCGGATAACGGTTCGGTAGGCCGGGAGCAGGAGCTGACCGAGTGGCTCGCGGGCAAGGAGGAGCGCTCGATTCCCGGAGGCCTGTGCAACGAGTTCGTGGAATTCGATGTCGGCCTTGGCCAATTCGTCTGGGTCGGCAAGCACACGGCTTGTCCACTCGAGGTTCGCTTCGATGGCTTGAAGCAGGCCGCTGTCGGCACCGTCATTGGCGGCCTCTTCCTCGGTGGCAGCGGCATTGGCAACACGGCGCGCCGCAAGGTCTGCGGCAGCGGGCTCGAGCGCGATGTTGACTTCCCAGAGTTCGCGGTAGGAGACGCCGTGCAGGACCATCGAGTTGTGCATTGCGTCGCTCACGACATGGGCAGCCGGGGCCGTCACGACCATGCGTCGCCGAGGGCCGCGGCCAATCAAACCCGAGTTCTCGAGCGAGCGGAACGCTTCGCGCACGGTGGGCCTGGTGACACCGAGCTGCTCAGCGAGTTCGGTCTCGCCTGGCAGCATGCTGCCCACCGAGAGAGTGCCATCGAGCACCGATTTGCGGATGCTCTGCTCGACCACCTTGTAGGCAGGTGCACGCTTGATGGTTTCGAAGACAACTTCTGCCATGGTCAGCCTCGTTCTCTCAGAATGTTGCGCCGAATCTTGCCAGTGACCGTCTTGGGAAGCTCATCAACAAACTGAATCTGCCGCGGGTACTTGTACGGCGCCGTTGTCTCTTTGGTGTGACGTTGGAGCTCGGCCACCAGAGCATCACCACTCTCATATCCGTCGTTCAACACGACCCACGCCTTGACGAGCTCACCCCGCTCGTCATCAGGAACCCCGACGACCGCGCACTCTTGAACTGCGGCGTGGCGGACAAGCGCATTTTCGACTTCCTGAGGCCCAATCCGGTAACCGGCGGAGCCGATGATGTCATCGGCTCGACCGGTGTAGAAGACGTAACCATCGTCATCAATGTCGACGTTGTCGCCGGTCATGAACCAGGTCGAACCATCGAGCTCCAACTGGCTTGACGCAGTGCGGTCGGCGTCGTTCCAGTAGCCGAGCATGAGCTGGGGATTCGGCAAGCGAATGAGCAGCTCACCACTTCCCTTTACTGCTGTGCAGTTGTTGTCATCGGAACTGTCCGCAGCGTCATCGTCAGAGTGGACATGCACGGCAACCTCGACGCCCGGCAGGGGACGGCCCATTGATCCGAGCTTGACCTCGCGACCAGGGCGGTTCGTGACCGTCATCAAGGTCTCGGTTTGCCCGTACCCGTCGAGCACGGTGGTGCCGGTGATGTCGCGCCATCGATCGATGATCTCGGGGTTCACCGACTCGCCGGCCGAAACCGTCGAGCGAAGGCGTGACAGATCAAACGCTGAGGTGTCTTCCAACACCAGACGGCGAAGCTCGGTTGCGGCTGCACAGAACACTGTGATGTCGAATGTGTCGAGGAGTTCGAACCGCTTCTGCGCGTCGAACGGTCCGTCATAGAAGAGAACCGATGAACCCTGGCTCCACGGTCCGAAGAGAATGCTCGTTCCTGCTTTCGACCAGCCGGTGTCGGCGGTGCACCAGATGCGATCGGTTTCGGCGAGATCGAGCCAATGAATCGCTGAGCTCGACCACGCCCAAAGCGAACGAGCGGCGTGGGTGACGCCTTTGGGCGAACCCGTCGAGCCAGAGGTGTAGTAGAGAACCGCTGGGTCCTCAGCAGCGACGCGAGCCGGAGCGAACTCACTCGATTGTTCCTCGGCAGCGCTCATCGGCACCCACCCGGCGGGAAGCTCGGCATCCGTCGGTGCCCACAGCGCGACACGAACCTCGAGCGCCTCGGCGGAAGCGAACTTGGGAACATCAGCCGCCAAGCAGATCGCACCAACCGCACCAGCGTGATCAATGCGGTAGCTCAGATCATCGGCAGTGAGCATCGTGATGCACGGGATCGGCACCGCACCCATGCGGGCCAAGGCCACCATCGCAATCTGCCACGAGGCCACTCGCGGCAACATGACAATCACGCGGTCGCCTTGCTTGATTCCCTGCTCGGTCAGCAGATTGGCGAGCTGAGCGACACGGCGAGCGATGTCGGCATAGGTGAACCGCTCGGTGTGATCGTCAGCATCGACGGTGATCAGGGCCAACCGGTCAGGCTCAGAAGCCCATCGGTCGACGACGTCACTCGAGAAATTGAACGTCTCAGGGACATCCCACGAGAGTTCTTGTGGTGCGTTCATTGGCTCGTCGGGGAGTTCTGGGAACGTGGGCTGGCATCCATCTGTCTCATTGTATTACAATTCACGACGCAGGGGCAAACGTCGCCTCGCTCGAGCGGGACCACTGAGACGGAGAGCAATGATCGACTTTGCACCAACCGACCGACAGCTCGAACTGCGCAAGCGGGTCGAGACCTTCGTCAGAGACGAGATCATTCCCGCCGAGGCTGCGCTCGGAGCCGGACGCGTCGACGACGATCTCCGACGCCAGCTCAACAACAAGGCGCGGGCGCACGGTTTGCTCACTCCGCAGGTCTCAGTCGAATTGGGCGGCATGGGACTCAGCCACACCGAGATCGCCGACGTGTTCATTGCTGCCGGTTACTCCCTGATCGGCCCAACGGCCATGAACTGTGCCGCCCCTGACGAGGGCAACATGTATCTGCTCGACAGGGTTGCGACTGAGGAGCAGCGCGAGCGCTGGCTGGTGCCACTCGCTGCCGCTGATATCCGGTCGTGCTTCGCGATGACCGAACCGTCGCCCGGTGCCGGCTCTGACCCGAGCGCACTCGCCACCACATACCGACGCGACGGCAACGACTATCTCGTGTCAGGAAAGAAGTGGTTGATCACCGGTGCCGACGGCGCCGCTTTCACCATCGTTGTCGCTCGGCCCGAAGACGGCGTCGAGGGTGGGCCCACGATGTTCATGGCTGACATGGACTCACCGGGAATCCGGATCGATCGCGAGATCCCCACCACCGACCAGACCTTCACCGGCGGGCACTCCGATGTGAGCTTCCATGACCTGCGGGTGCCAGAAGAACACGTGCTCGGCGAAGTCGGCCTCGGCCTGCGCTACCTCCAGGTGCGCCTCGCTCCAGCCCGGCTCACCCACTGCATGCGCTGGCTTGGTGCCGCACAGAGGGCACATGACATCGCCCTCGACTACGCCAAGCAGCGCGAGGTATTCGGCAGTCGCCTCGCCGACCACCAAGGTGTTGGTTTCATGCTCGCCGACAACGAGATCGACCTGCAGCAGTGCCTCCTCACCGTGAGGCACACCGCCTGGTTGCTCGACCAGGGTGAGCACGCTCGACACGAATCGAGCATGGCCAAGGTGTTCTGCTCTGAGGCCACCAGCCGCGTGGTCGACCGGGCACAACAGATCCTCGGCGGTACGGGTGTCACCCACGACACAGCGGTGGCCCGCATCGCCACGGAGATCCGAGCGTTCCGCATCTACGACGGGCCATCTGAGGTCCACCGCTTTGCCATCGCCCGGCGAATCGCACGCCCGTGACACCCACCCCGCGCACGATTGAGAACCTCCGGCTCGAACGCATCCACCTCGGCCGGCCTCTTGCCGAGACCGTGCTTGCCGAGGCCGACCGCCGCGGCGCGCAACGGGTGTGCCTCGTCACTTCCGGGACACTCTCCCGAAGCACCCCAGTCGTCGATGGTGTTGCGGCAACGCTCGGCGATCGCTGTGTCGACCGGTTCGACGACCCGATCGAACACGTTCCACGATCAGGAGTCATTCGGCTCGCTGACCGCCTGCGGGCCTGCGAGGCCGACCTGGTCGTGACCATCGGTGGCGGCACCCCGATCGACACAGTGAAGATGGCACTCGTGTGCTTGGCTGAGCAGATCACGAGCTCGGACCAGCTCGAGGAGTTCGCCATCAGCGTTGACGACGATGGCAACCGCGTCACGCCGAGCATTGGTCTCCCCCTTGCCGCCAGATCGCTGCGCCTACCACGCTGTCTGGCGCAGAGTTCAGCGATCTGAGTGGATGTGTCGATCCCGACCGCCAGCTCAAGCAATTGTTCTCCGGCCCTGAGATCGGCCCGGCGGCGGTCATTCTCGACCCTGCGATCACCGTCCACACGCCCACCGCACTGTGGCTCTCGACCGGCGTGCGAGCGCTCGACCATGCCGTCGAAACCCTCTGCTCGGCCAGCCCGGAAGCCTTCGCCGACGCAGGAGCGATCGAAGCCATCGGACTGCTGCGGGCCTCACTCCCCGCACCGCCGCCGACCCCGCAGATCTTGAAGCCCGCCTCGACAGCCAGATCGGTGTGTGGCAGGCATGCATGGGACTCAACCGAGTGCCGTACGGCGCAAGCCACGGCATCGGTCACCAACTCGGAGCGGTCGCAGGCGTACCTCACGGTTACACGAGCTGCGTCATGCTCCCCCACGTCATGGCCTACAACGAGCCAGCCACCGCTGAGCGCCAACAACGCATCGCGAACGCACTCGGCAAGCCCAACCAGCCTGCAGCTGCGTCGATGGGCGAGTTGATCGCATCGCTCGGCATGCCCACTCGATTGCGAGACGTCGGCGTCGAACGACATCACTTCGACGCCATCGCCAACGGCAGCCTCGCCAACGCCTGGGTTCGAGCGAACGCACAACCAATCACTTCAGCCGACGAGGTGCTCAGCATCCTCGAACGCGCCTACTGACCACACACTCCCTTCGTTCATACTCCACATCCACCGAGCCAACTGAGAGCATCCATGCACCGCGAAGAACACATCATCGACGACATCTTTTGCTACCGCTACGCCGGAGACAACCCGACCCATGCGCTGCTGATCTTCCACGGCGTTGGCGGCCACGGCGCGATCTATGACCGATTCTGCGCTCACTACGCCAACCAGGGCGCCGAGGTCTGGACCTTCGACGCACCTGGTCACGGTCGCACCAGCCCGGACAAGCCTCGCGGCACCTTCACGCTCGCCGAGTGGGTCGAGGCCGGCCAGCGAGTCGGCGCCCACATTGCCGAAACTTCCGGCCTCCCCGTCTTCACCAAGGGCTCGAGCCTCGGTGTTGCGGCTGCGTACTCAGCGCTGTCGGCCGATCAGTTCGCGGGCGGCATCTTGATGGGCCACGCCGTGCCGAGCGGACCAACGCTTGCAGGCATCGTCCCAGTGGCAAGCGCTGAAGCGGTGCAGCAACTGCTGGCCATCTTCGGGCGAACACTCCGCCTCGACATCAACCTCCTCATCGATTTCGACGAGGACTACGGCTTTCGGGGTGCCGGTGACGAGAAGAAGCGGGACCCGCACAACACTTGGTCATACGACCTCGCCGCCTGGCTCTCGATCATGACGTATGAGCCCGAGGTTGCCCTGAGCGACAACACGAAACCGATCCTCTTCACGGTTGGCGAAAACGATCCACTCGCACCGCCAGCGCAAGTCACGGCTGTCGAAGAGGCAACGTCAGGGCCAACTGAGCTCTACATCCACCCAGACGGTGTCCACCAACTCATGCTGTATTCCACGGTCGAGTACTCCGAGGTCATCCGCAGCTGGATCGACCGGACCCTCGCAGCAGTATGACCCCAGACGACTGCATCCAAGCCGCGCACGACCTCGCACCTCTATTGCGCGAGAAGGCTCGCGAGGCCGAGATCGCTCGCCGCCCACTCGATGAAGTGATCGAAGCAGCCCGCGCCAGCGGACTGTTCTCGATGATGGTCCCCAAGCGCTACGGCGGTCACGAGATCGACATCGACACCTTCTTCGAGGTGGTGCTGATTTTGTCTGAGGCGGACACCGCAATGGGTTGGCTCATCGGCTTCTACATCGAGCACGCATTCTGGATCGCCGAGTACCCCGAATCAGTGCAAGACGAACTGTACGGTCATGCCGATCACGTGCTGGCCCCCGCCGGGCTCAACGTTGCTGCTGGCACCGCCCAGAAAGTCGACGGCGGGTACCGGGTCAACGGGCAATGGTCATGGGGAACCGGAATCGTTCACGCCACCTGGGCGATTGCTGGCTGCCTCGCTCACGACGACGAGGGTCATGTGGTTCCGATGATGTTCCTCTTGCCTCGATCCGATGTCGAGACGATCGACACCTGGCACATCTCCGGTATGTGCGGCACCGGATCTTTGGACTACCTGATCAATGACGTCTTCGTGCCGGCAGACCGAGCGGTCCCCTTCATCGGTCTGATCGATGGAAGCTGGGGCATTGCCGCCCGCAACGACGCACCGCTGTACTCGACGCCGTTGGTCCCGATCCTGGAAATCGCAGCAGCTGTTCCGATCCTGGGTGCTGCTCGCGGAGCGCTCGGCGCGTACCGCGAACAAGTGAAAGCGAAGATCGAAGCAACCGGCACCGTCAAAGGAGAAGGCAACTTCGGCCTGGTTACCGAAGCAGCACTCACCATCGATGCAGCGGAACTCCTGATGCGCGACGTACTCCGAGACCTGATGACACAACGACACGGGGCCACTGTCGAGACGCGCAGCGCATGGGCGACTCGTATGTCCCACGCCGTGTTCATGTGCCGCGACGCAACAAACACGATCGCGTCGCTCGTTGGCGCAAGTGGAGCCATGCTCGACAACCCGGTGCAGCGCTTCGCCCGAGACATCAACACCGCCTCGAACCACATCGTGTTCGAGCGCGAGTCCCGGTACGGCGATTACGCCCGCCAACTCCTCGGTCAACCCATCACCAACCAGCTGGTCTGAAGGATGAAGAGTCACATGCCAGCCGACCCACGCCGGAGTAGTGGCAGGATCACCTTCCCCGATGCATTCCTCTGGGGCACCGCAACGGCTGCGTACCAAATCGAAGGCGCGTATCAGGAGGACGGCAAGGGCGTGTCGGTCTGGGACACCTACTGCAACGACCTCGGTCTCGCCCGCGGCGCGAGCGGCAATGTCGCGATCGATCACTATCACCGCTACCCCGACGACGTGGCACTCCTCGCAGCGATGGGCGTCCAGAGCTACCGCTTCTCCATCGCGTGGACGCGCATCCTGCCAGACGGCACCGGAGCGATCAACCAGGCAGGCATCGACTTCTACAACCGGCTCATCAACGAACTCATCGGAGCCGGCATCGAACCCGTGATCACGCTCTACCACTGGGACCTGCCCCAGGCCCTCGCCGACCGGGGTGGCTGGCGCAATCGTGCATCAGTCGAGTGGTTCGCTGAGTATGCGGCCATCGCGTTCAACGCCTTTGGCGACCGCGTCACCAAATGGATCACGTTCAACGAGCCATACGTGAACCTCATGATGCTTGGGGCCTTTATCCGAGCGGCCACAGATCCGTCGGTGGCGATGCCGGTGAGCCCTACCGATATCGCCGGCGAGTTGATGGCCGACCAGGCGATCGAGGTCCACCATTGGCTGCTCGCTCACGCACGAGCGGTACAGACCCATCGATCGCTCGCCCTCGCGGGAGACATAGGCATCACACTGAGCATTCACCCGGCCTACCCGGCGAACGACACCGATGCCGACCGTGCAGCAGTTCACATCATCGACGGCCTGCACAACCGATGGTTCCTCGACCCAGTGCTCACCGGCGAGTATCCCGCCGACATCCTCGACCTCTACAGCGCCAAGGCCGATCTCGGCATCCTCGACGGCGACATGGCGCTCATCGCAGAGCATCGAGCCGACTTCCTCGGCGTCAACTACTACAGCCCAGCGTTCGTCACAGCTGACCCGGCCGCGCCAATGTTCGGCGTGTCGACGCTCCCGAACACCGACGAGCAGCCAGCGTTCAACGGCCCCGTGTACCCCGAAGGCCTCTATGACCTACTTACGCGGATCGACGCCGACTACGGCCATCCAACGATGTACATCACGGAGAACGGGGCTGGCTTCGGACCTGTTGACGACACCCTCAGCGACGGAGCCGTGAACGACACCCTGCGCCAGGACTACATCACCAGCCACCTCGAACAGGCACATCGGGCGATCGAGGACGGCGTCGATCTGCGGGGCTACTTCGTGTGGTCGTGCTTCGACAACTTCGAGTGGGTCTTCGGCTACGCCAACCGCTTCGGATTGATTCACGTCGACTTCGACACACAGCAACGCACATGGAAGGACAGCGCCTTCATGTACCAGCGCTACATCCGAGACAACGGGTTCTGACGAGAGTCGCGTGGGCTCGCGACTACGGTCCAGCGCATGAGCGAAAAGCCCACCACCAATGAATTCGCCGACGCCATCTTCGACGCCATCGAGCGCGGAGACATCGAGACAATCGCGTCGATGTGGGCCGACGATGTCGAGGTCTGGCACAGCAACGACAACGTCGTACAGAACAAGGAGCAGAACCTCGCAGTGCTCAGCTGGATGACCGAGAAAACCTCATCGGTCGAATATCGCGACATCGTCCGCGACATCACGACCGCTGGCTTTGTGCAACGCCATGTCCTTCGACTCAACTTCGAAGGTGGGCGCACTGCCGATCTCCACGTCGCAATCTTCGTCGCCATCCTCAACGGGCAGGTGACACGAATCGACGAATACGTCGACTCAGCTCACGCGTCGGCAGCATTCGGCATCTGATCTGCGGCCTCCATTGTCCTCCCGGTTGCTCGAGCTGAGCTTGAGAGGGGGATTCGAACCCCCGGTACCATCGCTGGTACAACGGATTTCAAAGCTGTTCAAATGGGAACACTGAGAACCGCTTCAACACCACGTTTTCCCTGGTCGCAGCACTCAATCACCGAAGGCTCGCCGGCATTCGAGTGCGCCAACAGCTCGCCGAAATCGGTATCGGCAGTGATGAGTACCGCTCCCTGCCCTCTTCGGCGACGACTTTGTCGTCCGGAGCTTCGCTCATGTCGAGATCCCGAACGTGAGAAGCCGTGTGGCCAGCGTGCTCAAGCAGCCCGACCAGACCGGGCGAAAGGTACTTACAGAACACCGATCCGTCACTCGATGTCTTCGATCCAGCACATGGACCGCCATTCTCCGATGAATTCATCGCCCGCGTTCGCGAAGGCCAAGCAGCCCGAATGCAGCGGATCACCGACTGGGTGCGCCAACGACTGAGCGAGCTGGAAGCCGAACACGGCCCAGGGGCCGACGAGGCCTTCGTTGTCCACCGGACCAACGCCGACCCCTTCATGTTCGCCGACACGTCTGACTTCAAAGGCGACACGAGAGCTATCCAAGAAATGAACCTGGCAGCCAACGGTCTCGGTCGGTTCACCAGCCTCAGGTCATGGTTGAGCCAATGGGCGACCGGTGTCAGCCATGCCGACGGTCCGAGCGACATG
>RCMY010001318.1_pt1 | contig 23696 bp, 20 predicted proteins | sample 2041341 | NCBI WGS metagenome assembly RCMY01 (sample SAMN09708234, study PRJNA481090) | Marine sediment metagenome, whole genome shotgun sequencing project.
CGTGGCCGATGGTGCGCCGCTGGTGCACGCGGTCGTCGTCGGGGGGCCGCTGGCCGCGCCCCCAGCGCTGCAGCGGGGCCCCGCCCTCCCGCTGGGCGGCCCCCTCGACAAAACCGGGCTGGCGGAGCCGATCGGCGAGGTACACGATGCCTGCGATGCCATCGTCGGCGAGGTACTCGACCTCGGCCAGCTGTTTGCGCACCGTTTGGACGTCAGAAAACCGTTCTCCCATAGCGCCGCAGGTTACCGCGCCCATCGGTGGTTGCCCGCCCCGGGATGCGATGGCGCCGCCGACACGACGTTCCCGCCGACGAATCGCCGTGGAGCGCTACCGCGTACCCGACAATCGGCGGACATCCGGCACTAACCTCCCTGCTGTGAGCAGCGCAGACGGTTCCAAGATCCTCGCCGGACGGATCGGCGTGTACGGCGCCGGGCTCGCGCTGGCCATAACGGTGATGGTCGCGCTCAGCCTGGCCGGAGCCCCGCTCCTCGCCGCAGTGCTCCTCGCCACCGGCCTCCTCCTGGCGATCGTCGGCGTCACCGGCCGCGTCACCACCCGGGCGCAAGCGCTCCCCCGCCGAATCGATCCGTTCGCCCTGAAGGAGCCCTGGCGGTTCTACGTACGCGAAGCAATCCAAACCCGCAATCGGCTCGATGAAACCATGCAGTCGGTGCCCGATGGCCCGCTGCGGGCCCAGATGCTCGACATTGTGAACCGGGTGGGCGTCGGCGTGGAGGAATGCTGGCGAATCTCCCAACGAGGCCAGGCTTTGTCGGATGCTCGCCGTGGCATCGACCTTTCCGGCATCGAGACAGATCTGGCCCGGGCAGCAGCCGATCCAGATCTCGACGAGCGTCGCGCCGCCCTCGAGGCGCAGCTCGACAGCGCCAAGCGACTCGACGATCGGGTCAAGGACACGACCAACCGGCTCGAGACCCTCGAAGCGCGCATGGAGGAGTCGGCGGTCCGCTGTTCGGAGTTGGCGAGCACCCTCGGGAGCCCCGAGTCACTCGGCGTACTCGCCCAGGACGTGTCACTCGTGGTCGACGATCTCGAGGCCCTCCGGCAGGCCCTCGAATCCGACACCCTCCAGTGAGCCGTACCGTCCAATGAGCCGGACCGTCCAATGAGCCGGCCGCGTCTGACTGCAGCCACCTCCACCGCCGGCCGATCGAACTCCACGCTGGTCGCCGCAGGCATCTTCTTGTCGCGCATCGCCGGGCTCGTTCGCGAGATCGCCATCGCTGCGTTCATGGGTGCCGGTGTTGCGACCGACGCATTCCGCGCTGCGCTTCGCATACCGAATCTCCTGCAAAACCTCTTGGGCGAAGGAGTGCTGTCCGCATCGTTCATCCCGGTGTACTCGCAGCTGCTCGAACGGGAGGACGACGAAGAGGCACGGCGCGTCGCCGCGACCGTGGCCGGATTGCTTTCGCTCGTCACCGCCGTGCTCGTCGTACTCGGCGTGTTGCTCGCCCGCCCCTTCACGTGGCTCATCACCGCCGGCGCGTTGTCCGACGAAGTGTTCGAACAGACGGTTCCGCTCGTGCGGATCGTCACCATTGGACTCGGCTTTCTCGTACTGTCCGCCTGGTGCCTCGGCGTCCTCAACGCCCACCGCCAGTTCTTCCTCTCCTATGTCGCCCCCGTCGTGTGGAACGCCGCAATCATCGCGGCGGTTGTCGTCACCGGCCTGCTCGGCTGGTCCAAGACCGATATCGCGACAGCGATGGCGTGGGGCGTGGTCATCGGCGGGCTCGCACAATTCCTGGTGCAATTACCGTCGGTCCTGCAATTCTTGCCCGGTCTGCGGTTGCGGGTCGACCTGTCCTCTCCGGCGGTTCGCGACGTTCTCACGCGGTTCGGCCCGACCCTGCTCGGACGAGGCGTCGTGCAGCTGTCGGTCTACATCGACCTGCTGTTGGCCGCGTTCTTGGCCGTCGGTGCCATATCGACGTTGGGCTTTGCGCAGGTGTTGTATCTGCTCCCGATCAGCCTCTTCGCCATGAGCGTCGCCGCAGCCGAGTTGCCGCACATGTCACAGATCGCCAACGATCGTCCTGCGCTCATCGCGAGAGCCACGATGGGGCTGCGCCGCATCGCCTTCTTCGTCCTCTTCGTCGCAGCGGCATACGCGGCGCTCGGCGACCTCATCGTCGGATCGTTGTACGAGAGCATCGCCGGGGCCGTATTCGGCCGGTCTGCCCTGTCCAAGGACTTCCAAACGGCGATCTGGTTCGTCTTGGCCGCACAAGCCCTGGGACTGGCCGCCGTATCGTGCTCGCGGCTCGCGCAGAACACGCTGTACGCGATCGGCGACACGAAAGGCCCGGCCAAGGTTGCGGCGGTGCGGGTGGTGATCGCTGCGGTCGTCGGGCTTCTGGCCGCGTTCCAGTTCGACCGGATCATCGTGGAGGGCGGCGCGATCCTCGACCCGTCCTCCCTGTTCGGCCTGCGCGGCCCTCTCCCCCGTTCGACCCGCGAAATCGACGGTGTCGTCCGCCTCGGGGCGGTCGGGTTGGCCATCGGGTCCGCCGTCGCATCCTGGGTCGAGCTGCTGCTTCTGCAGCGGCTGCTCCGTCGCCACCTGCCGGCGATGCCGTCGATGGGTGGCATCATCTGGACCTTCGTTCCGGCCGCAGCGTTCGCCTTCCTCGGCGCCGCGACGCTCAAACTCCTCGTCGGGTCGCTGCCCGTGCTCGTCAGCACGATCATCACGGTCGGGCTCAGTGGCTTTCTCTACACCGTCATCTGCTTTCGACAGGGTCATCTCGAAGCGCAACTCGTGCTTGGACCCATCCGGAGGCTGCTGTATCGCGACCGCTGAGCACCGACACCCCGCCGGCCGTCTTCCGACAGCGACCGGAACCGGGTAGGATCTCCGCCATGTTGAAGCTCATGAGGAAGTGGTGGAAGTACCTGACCGCCAAGGCGACAGGTTCATTCAACGAAAAGGCGGACCCCAAAGTCCAGCTCGAACAGGCGATTCTGGAGTCGCAGACCCAGCACCGCATGCTCAAAGAGCAGGCGGCCAGTGTGATCGCCAATCAGAAGCAGACCGAGATGCGGATGAACCGCAAGCTCGACGAGCTCGAAAAGATCAACGGGAACGCGCGTCAAGCCGTTCTCATGGCCGAGGACGCTGCCAATAGTGGCGATCAGGTCAAAGCCACGCAGTACACGCAGGCCGCGGAATCGTTCGCGAACCGGCTCATCGCCCTCGAGTCCGAGGTCGAGGATCTCAAGTCGTTGCACCTGCAGTCCACCGAGGCCTCCGACAAGGCCAAGGCCATGGTCAATCAGAACTCGGCCACGCTGCAGGCCAAGCTGGCCGAGAAGCAAAAGCTGCTCGGCCAACTCGATCAGGCGAAGATGCAAGAGCAGATGAACAAAGCAATGGATCAGCTCAGCGAAACCGTGGGCGACGATGTGCCGACGTTCAACGAGGTGCGCGACAAGATCGAGTCGCGGTATGCCCAGGCCAAGGGCGCAGCCGAATTGTCCGACGCGTCGGTTGATTCACGCATGTCCGAAATCGAAGAAGCCGCTCGGAACACCGAGGCGTCTGCGCGTCTGGCCGAGATCAAGGCCCAACTCGGCATCGCTTCGACGCCGGCCGCAGCGGTTGAAGCCGAGGTCGATTCCCAGGCCGACGGCACCACCGCCGAGGGCTAGTTTCCCTGCTTCGCTGCGCAATCGCTTTTGCCCGCTCCTCCGTCGCAGGCATTCGCTCTGCTGATACGCCTCAGATAGCGCGCCACGCCCCCACACGCCGCGGTAGAGGCGGCAAGACCAACCGGCGCCGCCGCGAGCGCCACTACCCACACCTCAGATAGCGCGCCACGCCCCCACACGCCGCGGTAGATACAGCTACAGCAGGACGAGGTCGTCGCGGTGCACCAGCACCGAGGGGGCGCCGTGCGGTAGCTGATCGCTGCGTTGGCCGGCCCACGCCGAAACGTCGTCTCGGCTCGCGCGAGCGAGTCCTTTGGCGAACACCACACCATCGGCATCGACGATCTCGACGGCATCGCCCGCCACGAAGCGGCCGGCAGCCGAGACGACACCCGCCGCCAGCAACGACCGTCCGGCCGATTCCAGGGCGTTGCGGGCGCCGGCATCGACCACGATCTGGCCCTCGGACTTCAGAGCGAACGCGATCCACAGTCGCCACGCGTTGAGACCGGTGCCCCGCTCGCGGACCACGGTGCCCATCCCGGGTGTGCCAACGAGCGCTTCGTGCAGGACATCGGGCCGTTCAGCGGCGGCGATGACCGTCGGAAACCCCGCCCACGAGGCGATTTTGGCGGCTGCCAGCTTCGATGCCATGCCCCCGCTGCCCCGCACCGATCCGGCCCCACCGGCGAGGGCCTCGACCGCGTGGTCGAATTCGACGATCTCCTCGATCAACGACGCGTTGGCGTCGAGGCGGGGGTCGGCGGTGAGCACACCGTCGGTGTCGGTGAGCAGGACGAGCAGGTCGGCGCCGACGAGCTGGCCAACCAGCGCAGCGATGCGGTCGTTGTCGCCGAATCGAATCTCGTCGTCGGCTATGGCGTCGTTCTCGTTGACGACCGGCACCACGCCGAGTTCGAGGAGGCGGTTCAGCGTGCCGCGGGCTTGGAGGTACTGCGCTCGCACCGAGAAATCGAGGGGCGCCAGCAACACCTGTCCGGGCAGAATCGCGTGGGCGGAAAAAGCGTCTCGGTACTCGCGCAGGAGCTCGATCTGCCCAACGGCCGAAACGGCTTGCAGGGTGACGGCGTCGGTCGGGCGATTGTCGCCGCCCAACCCGAGATCGGGCAGGCCGGCGGCGATAGCCCCGGACGTGACCACCACGACGTGCCACCCGGCCGCTTTGGCGGCGGCCACCTCGCCGGCGAGCTTCTGAATGGCCGCTCGTTTGATGAGGCCTTCTTCATCGGTGAGCGATGACGTGCCGATCTTCACCACGACCGTTCCGGCGCCACCGTTGCGATCGCTTCGGGTCATAGGTCGTCCTCGTACTCGAATTCGAGGTCGCCGATACGAACGACGTCGCCGAATCGCGCCCCCGCTTGCACCAGGGCCTTGTCGACGCCGATCTTGCGAAGACGCTCGCGGGCAAATTCGAGTGCATCGGGGTCGGTCATGTCGGACAGTCGGACGGCGCGAAGGGCCGGACGGCCATGGACGACCAAGGCACCGTCATCGTCACGCGAGACCCGAAGATCTTCGCCGAGGGGCCGGTGCACCACATACCCCTCGTCGTCGCTGACGACCTCGCGTGTCTTGCGCACTTCGGTAGCGATGAGGCCAAGCACCTGCGGCAGGCCTTTCCCCGTGACCGAGGAGACCACCGGGCCGTCGAACGCCGCGGCTTCTCCGGGTGGCACTAAGTCGGCGCGCGAGCCGACCACGATGCGAGGCCGCTCGAGCAGATCGGCTCGGTACGAACCGAGCTCGTTGAAAAGCATCGAAAGCTGATCCTCGGGGGAGGTTTGGTCGTACGCCGCGAGATCGAGCAGCACCAGCAGCACGCGAGCCCGTTCGACGTGGCGCAGGAATTGATGTCCCAAACCTTTTCCATCGCTGGCACCCTCGATGAGTCCGGGGATGTCGGCCAGGACCATCTCGAAGTTGTCGTCCATCTTCACGACGCCGAGATTCGGCTCGAGCGTCGTGAACGGGTAGTCGGCAATCTTTGGTTTCGCCGCCGAGACGCGACTGATGAACGTGCTCTTGCCCACGTTGGGATAGCCGATGATGGCGACGTCGGCGAAGAGTTTCAGCTCGAGCCGCATCCACTGTTCTTCGCCGATCTCTCCCTGTTCGGCGAACATCGGTGCTCGGCGTTTGTTCGACAGGAATCGTGCGTTTCCACGACCGCCCTGCCCGCCCTCGGCCACCAGACAGCGGTCGCCTTGGGAGACGAGATCGGCGATGACGGTTCCGTCGCGGTGAGACACCACCGTCCCGATCGGCACCGCCGCAAGGACCTCCTCGCCGGAGGCGCCGTGCTTCTTTTGGCCGCTGCCGTGTTTGCCATTTCCGCCCCGCCGAAAGGGATGGTCGCGAAAGCTCAGGAGCGACGCAACGTTGTGGTCGGCGACCAGCCACACGTCGCCACCCTTGCCGCCGTCTCCGCCATCGGGGCCGCCCATCGGGACATGCGACTCGCGTCGCATCGAGACCGCGCCGGCGCCGCCGTCGCCGCCCTTGGCGTGAAGATTGCACTCGTCAACGAAGTTGGACACGTGACTAGGCTACGGGTCGTTCCTGCGGCCTAGGCGGCCTCGTCACTTACGGCCTTTTCGCTGACGCGAAAACGCCCCTAGGGTTGCCGGTGGACTCCTGGCATGGTTGGGGTCGTTCTACCCGTGCCCTGCGGGCCAAAGGCCTTGGCCGACCAGGCCGGTGTTACGACAACCGACACGGCGCCAGCCACAGGTGAAAGCCCGGGAGCGACGGAGGAGCGACCAGCTCGCCGCTTGGCGTTCAGCAGCAGCCACCGAGGAGCGCCAGCGACGAATGGCAAGTGCTGGAGCGAGGAGCGCCAGCGACGAATGGCAAGTGCTGGAGCGAGGAGCGCCAGCGACGAATGGCAAGTGCTGGAGCGAGGACCGAGCGGGAAATACAGTACAACTCCTACTCGACCAGGCGAACAGGGTCTCCGAGAATACTGACGGCCCACGTCGTGCGGTCGGTGACGTTGCTCGTGCCGAAGTCGTAGAACACCTTCCACCAGCGGGCGGTGCCGTAGCTGGTGGTGAAGTCGCCGGGCAAGGGGATCTCGAGGACGACGGTCTTGTTGCTGAACCGCGACGTACTGACCTCGTACGGCGGGTTGGGCTTGGTACCGCTTACGCTCAGCGAGTTGTCGGGTGAGGTCGAGGTGTCGGCGGTTCCGGACAACGATCCGTCAGCGGTCTCCCATTCGAACTCCACCGAGTTGCCGTTCGGATCGAGGATCTGGATGTAGTTACCACCCTCGCCCGGGTCGAACAGGCTGATCTTCATGACCTTGCCTTCGTGTTCATCGTCGATTTCGGCGAGGAAGAATTCGGCAGCGGTGTCGTCGGCTGCGGCCATGATCGACATCCACTCCTTGGCGTAGACGCCGGGGCAAGCGGCGTCGTAGTCGCCCTCGCTGGCGCGGGTGTCGCACACGTTGGCGCCGCCCTGCACCTTGGCGAGGATGCTGAACGAGTTCTGACCGATCGAGTCCTGCGCACCTTGTACCTGGTTGACGGCCATGATGTAGCGGCCGGTGGGCGACCCCGACGGAATCGTGCAAAAGAGTGCGTAGGTTGCACCGTTGATGACCGCGGTCGGTGCCGCGGTCGAGTCGCTGTACGTGGGGCTGGCACCGTTGCCGTACTCGCGCCCTGGGCAGGCGGGGAAGGCCACATTGTCGGATTCGTCGAGAGGCGTCCCGTCGGGTCCCTTGATCGAGAACGTCGTGACGATGTCGTCGTTGTCCCAGTCGTTGTTGGGTTTCGAGTTTGCGCCGTTGGTCGTGCCGGGGCTGAAGATGTAGATCTCGATCGGTGACGTGGTGTCGGAGACCTCGACGTAGTACTCGTACGGATCGACCTGGACGTAGGTGTCGTTGTACTTCCAATGCGTGTAGGTGCCACTCGGTGTATTGGGTACGGAGTTGACGCCTGGCGAATCGCCGACCGGGGCCACGGTGGCGCCGCCGCTGGCATCGGGACACAGCGGTGCCTGGCTGCCATTGTTCCAGTTCTCGTCGAAACGAACCGATCGATGGTCGCCGTTCTCACGGGCCGAGCAGAAGCCGTTGACGGAGAGGAAGAAGCCTTCCTCGTAGGTTCCCGTGATCTGTTGCCCAGTGCCCAGGTGGTTTCTGGGGGATCCCATCGGGACGGGCAGCACATATTCGGAAACGGCCTGTCGGGCGATCGACATGTCGTCGATGAACACCGCCGAGAAGTAGATCGGAGCATCGTTGTCGGTGATACGTACCGCCAGCTGCTGCGAGAAGCCGGCAACCGGCAGCACCTCGACGGTATAGCGCGAGCCGGGCAATCCCGTATCGACGAAGCCGTTCTTGGCGACGACATCGAGGGCGACGGACTCGGCCGTCGCGAAGTTTGGCATCCATACCACTCCTGCCAGTGCGCCGGCGTCTGCGGCGCGCTGAATGCGGGTGGCCTCGGCGTACCAGGAACCGACATCGGTCGCGAGGGCAACGAAGGCCATCATCGGGATGATCAGCAAGCCGAGCATCGCCATCGCGTAGCCCTGTTCACGGGATCGCTCGGCTGGGGCGGTGCATTGTGGTCTCATGGTGCGGTCTCCAAGCGGGGTTCAACCCGCATGACGGTCGTGTCTTCAAGTGTGAGGTCGCCCGTGGGCAAGATCTTGGTGATCGACTCGTACTTCGCCCTCACGTAGACGCCGAAGAATCCCAGCGTGTGTTGGCTGCTGTACGTCCGGTCTTTCGGACACCACGCCTCGTCGAGCGAACCGGCCTTGCAGAGCTCGGGATCGAGCGGGTCGGCCTCGAAGTCGGTGGCGTCGAGGGTGGCGAGCGCGGTGTTGTCGTAGGCGTTGCACACGTTCGCAACCGACGTGCCCCCGCTCGCCAAACAGGCGGCCGGAATGGCGCCATCCGTTGCGCTGCCGTCGTAGATGATGATCATCTCGAGTTTGTCGTCGTCGATGGCCGACATTGCCGCAAGCACGCTTTGGATCGTCTCGTAGTCAGCGAGGCGCTGGTTACCGAGGTTGCTGCCAACGCGAGCGCCGGAGCGCGCTGCGGTTGCCACCGTCAGGGAGTCCCGCCACGCCAGGCCCATCTCGAGCAGGCCCATCAAGAGCAGCGCGATGAGTGGCGCCATGATGGCGAACTCCACGATGTTTGCGCCGCGTTCTCGGCGGCTGAGCGGCTGACCATCGTCGCCGAGAGGAACTTGGGTGGGTGAAACGATCGGCCGCATCAGAATTCCTTAGGTTCGATCCGCATGATCGTTTGGTCGGTGATGGTGATGTCCCGGCCGAAGAGGCCGGTCACATAGCGATGTTCGAACTCGATCCAGACGCCGATGTAGTCGGAGTTGCCCAGCGACACTTCGCGGTCAGCCGGGCAGTAGTAGCGGTCGAGGGTGTTGATGTCGGCACAGTCACCGAAGAGTTGCGGACGCTCGATGTCGGCCAACGTGTACACATTGCACGCACCGTTGGGTCCGCTCGCCGCCTGGCCGACGTTTGCGGTCTTGCAGGTGTTCGACGGTGCGCCGTTCTCGTTCAACGAGCCCGGGTCGAACACGACGACCTTCGTCACGACCCGATCGGGAACCGCCGACGAGGCGTTGCCCACGATCTGGAGGATGCGGAAGTCCGCGTCGTCGATATTGCCGTAGGCGCTGGCCGCACGGGCGCCGTCACGGGTGGACTGTGCGAGTGTCAGATTGTCCCGCATCAACATGCCCATCTCGAGCACGCCAAACACGAGGAGGAGGAGTACAGGCATTATCAAGGCCGCCTCGACGATGGCAGCGCCTCGCTGCTGGTCGTCGATGGGGCGCGTTCGGCGCGGGTTCATGCAATACCTCAGAGAAATGTAGGTATGTTCGTCATCGGCCAACTCGGGCAAAACGTTGAGAAAAACAAGGCGAACGGCCTAGAAAACGACCCTGAACACGGCGCCGGAAAACGGCGAATGCCGCCCCTGAGGGCGGCATCCGGTACTTGGTGTTCTTGGTGTTGCTGGCGTTACGTACTACTCGGGGAGCACGTCGATGAGCTTGCGGCCCTTGCGGCGTCCGAAGGCGACGAAGCCGTCGGCGGTGGCGAACAGGGTGTCGTCGCCGCCCTTGCCGACGTTCTCACCGGGGTGGAAGCGGGTGCCACGCTGGCGAACCAGAATGGATCCGGCGGTGACGTGGGTACCGCTGTAGGCCTTCACGCCGAGGCGCTGAGCGTTGGAGTCGCGGCCGTTACGGGTTGAACCGCCGCCTTTGGTCTTTGACATCGGAGCTCCGGTCTCTCGTCGTTATCCGGCCGAAATGCCGGTGATCTCGATGGTGGACAACGTCTGACGATGTCCCCAGCGCTTGCGGTTGTTCGACTTGTTCTTGTAGAGGAACCCGTTGATCTTCGGACCGCGGCCCTCGGACACGACGGTGGCCGACACGGTGGCCTTCTCAAGTTGGCCTGGGGTGGCAAGGACCGTTGCGCCGTCGACGACCATGACTGGTCGTAGATCGACGTCGGTACCGGGCTCGCCCAGTCGTTCGACTTCGAGGGTCTGGCCCTCGGTCACGCGGTATTGTTTACCGCCGGTGTGAATCACTGCGTACATAGCTTGCTCATACTAGCGGGCGACCGAGGCTTTCGCGCTTACATCTCGAGCAGTGTGGCATCGAGATAGTGCCCGAGGCCATCGCACTTCTCGCAGGTGTGCGAAAGCGACTCGAGAAGGCCCTCGCCGATGCGTTTGCGGGTCATTTCGACCAGACCGAGATCGGAGATGTCGTACACCTGGGTTCGGGTCTTGTCCCGGCTGAGGGCGTCCCGGAAGATCGAAATGACCTCGTCGCGGTTCTTGCGAACCTCCATGTCGACGAAATCGATGACGATGATGCCGCCGATATCGCGTAGCCGTAGCTGCCGTGCCACTTCAACGGCGGCCTCGAGATTGTTTTCGTACACCGTCTGTTCGAGGCTCTTCGACCCGACGTTCTTACCGGTGTTGACGTCGATGACGGTGAGCGCCTCGGTGTGCTGAATGATCAGCGAGCCGCCCGACGGCAGCCAGACCTTCTCGTCGACCGCCTTGATGAGCTGCTCGTGCACGTGTTGACGTTCGAACAAGCTGAGCGGTTCTTTCGAGCGATCGAAGTACTCGACCCGTTCGGCCAATCCCGGCATGATCGATGCGACATAGTCGCGCACCTCTTCGTACAGCTCACGGTCGTCGATGATGACACCGCGGTAGTCCTTGTTGAACTCTTCGCGAATAATGCGTAGCGACAGATCGGGCTCGCGGTAGAGCAGCTGCGGTTTCTTGGTGTTCTTGGCCAGCTTTTCGATCTGGTCCCACTGGTCGAGCAGCCGAAGCACGTCGCGTTCGATCTCTTCAGACGTGATGTCCTCGGCCGCGGTACGGACAATCACACCGTGCTGCTTGGGCTTCACCCGGTCGAGAATGTTGCGAAGGCGCTTCCGTTCGCTCTCCGGTAGCCGCTTCGAAATTCCGTAGGTGGAGCTGTTCGGGACGAGGACGACGAAACGACCTGGCAACGACACCTCCTGGGTCAGACGGGCGCCCTTGTGGGCGATCGGGTTCTTCGTGACCTGGCTCAAGATCATCTGCTTGTTCTTGAGCATCTGTTCGATACGGGGGCGATCGTTGGATGAGCCCTTCCACGCAACGTCGCCGCGGTACAACACCGCATTCTTCGGCGTGCTGATATCGACGAAGGCGGCCTCCATACCGGGCAACACGTTCTGCACGCGGCCCATGTACACGTTCCCGTGGATTTGTGCGACGTCGTCGGACGGGCGCGAGACGTAGTGTTCGATCAGCGACCGACCCTCGAGGATGGCGATCTGGGTGGCGTCGTCGCGCTTGCTCACACACATGAGATAGCGGCCGACCGGCTTACCCTTTCGGGCGCGGCCTCGACGGCTTGCCAACGTCTCCTCGTCGAGTTCGACGGGACCATCAGGCGTGCGGGCTTCGACCGGTTGGGTGCTCTTGTTGCGATTGCGCCCGCCGCCCTGGGTACTTCCACCGCGACCGCCCCTGCCGCTCTGGCCGCCTTGCCGTTCGCCGCCGTCTTGACCCTGTCGATTCTGACCTCCGCCGGAGCCGCCCCGACCTCGGCCGCGACCTCCGCGGCGACGCCGCCGGCTGGTTCCCGGCGGCCGTTCTCCGCCCTCACCGGACTCGCCGCCTTGGCTCTTTTCGCCGCCTCGTGACCGTTGCTCCGGCGGCTGACCGGCACTGGCCGGAGCGGGGCGACTATCGCCGATCTGCGGCTTCGAAACGGCGTCAGGCGACGCTTCCGGGCGCGGCTCCGGCGTGGCGCCGGACTGGGCTGGTTGGTCTTGGGAATCGCTCATTGCGGATACTCCTTGTCATGACGCGCCAACCGAGGTTGGCGCGGACGGCGATGCGGCCTCAAGGGGCTCGCGGTGGTCGCCGTTCGATGTCGTCCATTGATGGGTTCGCCGAATCTTGGCCGCTTCGAGCGGTGGCTCGAGCGCAGTCAGGAGTTCGGCGGGGCGTAGCGCTCGGGGCTGGGTACCGAGCACGGCGACCAAACGGCAGCCGGTCTCGGTGGGCCCGGTGATTTCGAGGGACACGACGTTGGGCCGCAGATCGTCGATGATCTGCTTACCCTTTCGTTCGCGCGTCACCACGATTTCTTCGGCTGCCATCGCCTGAGCGCAGACGTCGGCAGCGGTTGTCGGGTCGACATCGACGATGTCGACCTCCCAGCGGCAGCTGGTGACCGCCTGCTGGAGTGAATCTGCGGATCGTTCGATCTCCGCGACCGCCGTGACGTCCATGCCGACCGGCAGTAGCGCGCTCAGTCGGGCCGGGAGGTCGGTCGTATCGACGGTCTCGGCGAGACGGACGTCGAGGTACTCGGCTTCGGATTCGTACGCGGTGGACAGTGCCAAACCGAATGACAATTTGGGGCGAGGCGAAAAGCCTTCGGAATACGCAAGCGGCAGCTTCGCTCGTCGCAGTGCCCGCTCCCAGATGCGAGCAACGTCGCGATGGCTGGTGAAACGGACTTTGCCGAGTTTGGTGAAGCGGATGCGCAACTGCATCAAGGAGCCCCGACCGGCAACTGATCGTTCGACGATGGCGGCTTGGTGCCGAGGAACACCGGTACTTCTCCCCCGGTGGCCAACGATTGGCCTGTGCCCTGGCTGCCTCCCGCAGGAGGCTGCGCCGATGCAACGATGTGCTCGATGCCGTATCCGGTGCACGCTCCGCAGTCGTAACACGGCGTCCACCGGCAGTCGGGCAGACCGACCTCGGCGAGTGCGTCGCGCCAATCCTGCCAGAGGAAGTCTTTGTGCAAGCCGGCGGAGAGGTGATCCCACGGGAGCACTTCGTCTTCGGTGCGGTGCCGGTGTACGTACCAATCGACGGAGAGGCCGTGGGCCGCCATGGTGTCGATCCACAGGTCGTGGTTGAAGTGCTCGGACCACTCCTGAAACACGCCGCCCTCTCGCCACACGTGCTCGATCACCGGCGCCAACCGACGGTCGCCGCGGCTCATGATGCCCTCGATGAGGGTGGCCTTGGGGTCGTGCCATTTCATTTGCACGCCGTGTTGACGTTTGGTGGCGTCGCGCACCAGTCCGATCTTGCGGTTGAGTTCGGATGCGGTGTTCTGTCCGAACCACTGGAACGGCGTGAAGGGCTTGGGCACGAAGCCGCCCACCGAAACGGTGACCGAGGCGCTCTTGGTGTGGCGCTTCCCGATTTCGACACAGTTCTTGGCCAACTCGGCGATGCCGAGCGTGTCCTCATCGGTTTCTGTCGGCAAACCGGTGAGGAAGTACAGCTTCATGCGCCGCCAGCCCTGCGAGTACGCGGACTCGACTGCGCCGTAGAGGTCTTCTTCGCGGATCAATTTGTTGATGACCTGCCGCATACGCCAGGTTCCGGCTTCGGGAGCGAAGGTGAGGCCGGTGCGACGGGCGTTGCGGATCTTGGCCGCCACGCCCACGGTGAACGCGTCGACCCGAAGGCTGGGCAATGCGACCGACACCTGGCCACAGTTGGCGGGGTCGTCGATCGTCTCGCCGACGACGCGGTCGATGTCGGAGTAGTCGGCGGTGGACAGGCTGGTGAGGGATACCTCGTCATAGCCGGTGCGCTCGAGACCCGACTGGATCATCGATCGGACCTGGTCGACCGGCCGTTCACGAACCGGGCGGGTGATCATGCCGGCCTGGCAGAACCGGCAGCCTCGCGTGCATCCACGGAAGACCTCGACATTGAGGCGGTCGTGCACGACCTCGGTGAGTGGCACCAACTGGTTCTTCGGATACGGCCATTCGGCGAGGTCGGCGACGGTGCGCTTCTCGATGACGGCGGGCACTTCCGGGAAGCGCGGTGTCACTTCGGCGATGAACTCGCCGTCGTAGCTGACGTCGTAGAGCGAGGGCACGTACACGCCCTGCACCTGTGACAGCGCACGAAGCATGTTCTCGCGCGATCCGCGAGCCTTGCCCTCGAGTTTCCACTCGCGCACGACATCGGTGATCTCGGAGATGACCTCTTCGCCATCGCCGAGCACCACGATGTCGACAAACTCGGCAACGGGCTCGGGGTTGTACGTGCAATGGCCGCCGATCGCGACGATCGGGTCGGCATCGTCGCGGTCACGAGTACGCACCGGAACGCCGGCGAGGTCGATGCAGTTCAGCAGGTTGGTGTAGGTGAGCTCGGCCGACAGGTTGAATGCGATGAGGTCGAACGCCTTGGCCGGCATGTGCGTGTCGACCGAGAACAAGGGAATCTTCTCGCGCCGCAGCACGGCCTCCATGTCGGTCCAGGGTGCATACGACCGCTCGGCGACTGCATCGTCACGTTCGTTGATGATCTCGTAGAGGATCTGCAGGCCTGCGTTGGGCAGCCCGATCTCGTAGGTGTCGGGGTACGTGAACAGCCAGGCCACCTTGTGCGGGGCGTGTTCTGGAGCTTGCATGCCATCTTCGCAACCGATGTAACGAGCAGGCTTCTGTACGGAGGCGAGGAGGGGCTCAAGCTGTGTCCACAGCGAGTCCATAGTGCGCTCAGGCTAGTGGTCCCGTTGCGTCATTGTGCGCGTATCTTTGACGCACTCGGCGATCCGTCGCTTGCGACGGATCGGTGGTGCAGGGTCCTGACCAGATGGTCCACTGTTCGTGTGGAGGAGCCACGGAAGCCGCGGTTGTTCTTTGACGCACTCGACACGTCGTCGCTGGCGCTCCTTTGGAGCCGATGCTGCACACCAAGGTGCCGAGCCGGGCCCTCCTCCGTCGGACCCTGGACTCTCACCTGGTTCTGGCGCCATGCCGACGGACGTCTCACGACCCGGGGCAGCCAATGCCTTCGGCCAGCAGGGCACCACAAGATGCCTGGCTGGTTTGTGGTGCGTCAGCCATGTGAAGGCCACGGCTGCCCAATCCGGGCTACCTGCCTACGGCAAGGCGCCAGCCACAGGTGAAAGACGAGGAAGCGAAGGATGAGCGACCGGACGCCGCCGTGCGTGCAGCATCGAGGCCCAAGGAGCCGGCGGCAGCCCAACACCGCTCGAGCGGCCAACAAGTTGGCCGCCGGCGACGACGCCGAGAGTGCGTTGAAAACACAGAGGAGCGGCGCCCGCACCGGCTGCGCCGGCACGACTGGCGCCGTCAGTTAGCGGGCTTCGCCCACTAACTGAATCTCCGCATGTTGACGCTCAGCACCAGGCCGATTGCGGCAAACATGGTGATGAGGGAGCTGCCGCCGTAGCTGACGAACGGGAGGGGGATGCCGGTGACCGGCATCAACCCGAGGTTCATGCCGACGGATTCGAAGATGTGGAACAGCAACATGGCGAACACCCCGACGCAGATGAACATGCCCAGGCGGTCGGCGGACAGGTTGGCGATGCGCCAGATTCGAGCGAGCAGCAGGGCGAACAGCGTCAGCAGTGTCGCGGCGCCGACGAAGCCGAGTTCTTCGGCCACAACCGAGAAGATGAAGTCGGTTTCCTGACCGAACACCAGGTTGCTACGCGTCTGGGAGCCCTGAAACAGGCCTTGCCCGAACATGCCGCCATTGCCGATGGCGATCTGCGCCTGTTCGACGTTCTCCTTGGCCCGCAGCGCCTGCCAGTCGTCGGGGTCGACGTCCTCGCTGAGGAACGAGGTGAGCCGAGCCACCTGGTACTCCTGGAGTTGGTCGGACGCGAGCCCCACGCCGATGAGGCCAACCAGGAGGAAGAACACGATCGCAAGGTTCCGGGGGGCAACGCCGGTTACGAGCACCATTCCGCCCGTTATGGCCAAGTACACCAGCACGGTTCCGAGGTCGTTCTGCAGGTACACCAGCGCGACGGGAAGGCCCACCACCATGAGCCCGGCCAGGAGCCGCCGAAGATCGACCTGGTCGACGGCCGCGAAGAACGCCGCCAGGGACAGGATCACCACGACCTTGCCGAACTCGGAAGGTTGGATGCGAACGCCACCGAACTCGATCCACGCCCGAGCGCCTTGAATATCGCGGGCGACGAACGGCGTTACCACGAGCAACAGCACCGTGGCCAGGTACCCCACTGGCACCAACGCCCGCAACCGCCGATAGTCGATGGATGCGACGATGGTCATCACGATCAATCCGGCAACGACGAACACGCCTTGGCGATACAGAAACGACGTGTCGGCCGGATTGTCTGCCGTCGCCGGCCCTCGCGTTGCGCTGAACACCATCAGCACGCCCACGATGGAGATGGCCAACACGATGCCGATGAGGCCGACGTCGAGATGGTGCCACAACACCGGGCGATCGCGACGGTAGGCCCGAGGTGAGGCCGGAGCGGTGATGGCCATCAGCCACTCCCCTCTTTGTCGCTCGGCGCGCAATCAGCCGGGACACCGTCGGTTGATGCGCCGTCGGCTGCGTCCTCGGTCAGGGTCTCGCAGGGCTCGAGCAGAGATCGCAGGAACTCTTCGCGCAGCACCTCTTGGGTCTTGGGTGCCTCGAGTGTGCCGCGGGCGATGGGGTCCATGATTCGCGCGACCAAGGGAGCGGCGACACGCGACCCGAATCCGGCTTCTTCGAGGATGGCGGCAATGGCGTACCGGGGTTCGGGTTCGGGCCCACCGGGGGGCGAGTACGTTGGACTGTAGACCGGACCGAACGCAGCAAAGATCGACGAGTCGGCTTTGTCGTTCACTTCAGCCGTGCCCGTCTTGCCCGCCAGCGCCAAGAACTCGTGCCCGTAGTCGATTCCCCCCGACTCGGGGCGGTTGAACGCGTCGTACGCCGTGCCCAACGGGTGGCCGATCACACCCCAGAGGCCCTCGGCGAGCGGCTCGCGATGCTCGGGCGCCATGTCGATCTGTCCGACGACGCGGGGCCCGAACTCCTGGATGACCGCGCCCTGGTGGTCGGTGATCTTCGAGACCAACGTGTTCTGGTGCAATCGGCCGCCGTTGGCGAACGTGGCGTAGGCGTTGGCGAGTTGGATCGGCGTCACCCCGACATCGCCCTGGCCGATCGCCACATTCAGATTGTCGCCGATGAACCAATCACCGAAGGGAAACGCCTCGGGGTTGTCGAGGTGTCGCTGCTGCTTGAGTTCCGCGGTTGGGAGCAGGCCAGCCCGCTCGTTGGGCAGTTCAACACCGGTGGTGCGTCCGAAGCCAAAGAGTGCTGCAGTGTCCTGAATAGCGGTGTCGCTGAACACTGAGCTGCGTACGAACGCCTCGCCGAGTCGGTAGTAGTAGGTGTCGGATGATTGGGTGATGCTGAACGTGAGATCGACGCCGCCGTCGATCGGCTTGCGGCCGGCGTTGTAGAAGATGCACTTGTCGCCCTCACATGGCTTCAACTCGAAGAAACCCGGGTCGGGTATGAATGCGGCGGCGGAGGGCAAGCTGGGCGACGAACCGAACACTCCTTCGGTCAGCGCCGCGTACGCCGTGATCGGCTTGAACGTCGAGCCCGGCGCATAGGTCGACTGAATCGACCGGTTGAGAATCGGCGAGTTGTTCACGGGGTCGGTCAGGTCGGCCCACTCTTCGCCGGACACGCCGTCGACCAGATCCGCGGGGTTGTACGTGGGATACGACGCCATGGCCAGCACTTGACCGTTGCTCGGGTCGGTCATCACGACCGAGCCCGCCGGCGCGTCGAATGCAGGCTCGCCAGGCTCCGGCGTTTGTGTGCGAGCCTCGATCAACGCTTGCTCGAGCTCGGACTCGACGTGCGACTGCACGGCGACGTCGATCGTGAGGTACACATCGTTGCCGGGGATGGGGTCGCGGTGGCGGTCGAGGAGTTCCCGTACCACGTTCTCGCTCTTGTCGACCTCGTACACCCGCTCGCCGGGCACGCCGCGCAGGTGGTCCTCGAACAACAGCTCGATCCCCGTCTTGCCGATCGAGTCGCGCCCTTCGTATGGCTTCGGGTTCGATTGTTCCGCGGCCCGCCAGAAGTCATTGATTTTTTCGAGTTCACCGGAGGTCACCGAACCGGTGTAGCCGAGTAGGTGGGCGGCGAGCGGCCCGTACGGGTACGTACGAACCAAACGTTGTTGCACGGAGATGCCGGGAAACTCGTCTGAGCGTTCACCCACGAACACGAGCAACCCGTCGTCGACATCCCATGCGACCGGCACCTGTTCAAGATTGCCGTAGCTCACATTTTCGAACGAGTTGAGCAGCAGGCTTGCCTTGATCAGCCCGCCGGCTCGGTTGATCTCACGGGCGAGGCGGGTGAACATGGCCTGGCGCTCTTCGGGTTCGAGATCGGCGTTGCGAAGTTCCTGCCGGTCGACAACGAGCACGCTCGACACCCGATTGTCGACGATGACCGTGCCGTTCACGTCGAAGATGCGACCGCGGGGCGCCTCGATCGTGACAACGCGCAGCACGTTGGCGGTTGCCGCTTCTTGGTGCACCTCGGCTTCGACCACCTGCACGAACCAGAGGCGACCGAACATCGAGCCGAACAGCGCGAGCGCGACAATGCCCAACAACCGCAGGCGCAGACGGGAGGCTTCTTGCAGCATCAGCTCACCCGCTCGAGCGGGCCGTAGCACCAACGCATCAGCAACCGGGCTGCCGGACTCATGACCAAGCTGGTGAGTCCGACGACCGCCATGATGAGCCAGAGGTCCGACGAGACGTTCCCGCTCTCACCAAAGACCTCGCCGACCACGGCGAAGAGTCCGACCGCAGCAGCGGTCGAGAACGCGGCGCCGAGGAATGTGAAACCCCAACCTTCGCTGATCAGTGCTTCCTTGCCCACGCCGACAACCCATGCGGTGACGCCCGCCGCCAACGCTGCGAGCCCGAGCGGGCTCGGCAGCACGATGTCGTAGAGCAGCCCAATCCAAAAGCCGAACACCGCTCCTCGGTGGGCTCCGGCGTAGAGGCCGGCGAGCACGGCCAGCAGGAACGGAAGATCGGGCGCGACGGATGCAATTCGCAGCTCGTTCAACAGGCTCGACTGCACCACCACTCCCGCGACGATGACGGCCGCCAACCGGAGCGCGGTCATCCGGCGGCCTCGGTGCTCGGGGTCGACTCGATCGAAGTGCCCGCGCCAGTCGCCGCCGGACCGGGGATTGTTGTTTCCACGGCTACCGGAATAGTCGGCAGCGTCGGCAACGGGGCCTCTTCGCCGATCTCGCCGGTCGTGGAAGTCGAGTCGTAGAGCACGACCGACACGAAGTCGAGATTGCCGACGTCGGCGGTGAGCGACACCAGGACCGTCTGCTGCTCGGCGCCGAGCTCGAGCGTGACGGCCGTGACCAAACCAACGGGGATGCCAGGCGGAAACAAGCTGGCGCGTCCGCCGGTGACGACCGCCTCGCCCACGGCAACCTCGACGTCTGCCGCTATTCCCTGGTCGACGATCAGCGTTCGGTCATCGCTTCCGTTGCCGTGTCCGAGGCCGATCTTGGACGAGCTCACCAATCGGACGCCGATGGCAAACTCGGGGTCGGAGATGAGTTGCACGAGTGAGCGGTCGCGGTCCACGCGAACCAGTTTGCCCACCACGCCGGCGTCGGTAACGACGGGCATGCCAACCGCGAGCCCGGTGCTGGAGCCACGGTCGATCTCGACCGAAAACTTCGAGAAGTTTCCGAGCTCGGAACCCGCGACACGAGCCACGACGGTTTCGGTCTCGGCCAAGTAGTCGATACCGAGCTGCGCGTTCAGGGCATCGAGTTCGGCGCGGGCGTTTGCGTCGGTGATCGCAGCTCCTTCGAGGGCGTCGAGTTGCGACCGGAGCGCCGCGTTCTCGGCCTCGAGGTCGTCGTAGTTGAATGCCCCGCGCCACGCATCGGTGAAGGGGTTGAAGATTGCCGACACGCCAGTGCGGAGCGGGCTGAGGACGTTGCGCACTCCGCTCTGCGCCGATGCCAAGGGGCCGAAACCCCGAGCGTCCAACGTCAGCAGGGTGACAGCCGCCAGCACCAGGACCAACAGCGTGTAGCGCCTACGTCCGCTTCGTCGCGGCAAGGCCATCCAAGAACTATCCCTCAGAAGAGAAGAGAATGCCCTTCAGGGCTTCAAACTCTTCGAGCGATTGGCCCGATCCAAGGGCGACGGCGTAGAGCGGATCTGGCGCGATGCGTATCGGCATACCCGTCTCGTTGTGCAGCCGAGCGGCGAGTCCGGTGAGCAGCGCACCGCCGCCGGCGAGCACGATGCCCGATTCCATGATGTCGGCAGCCAACTCGGGGGGCGTCTTGTCGAGCGTCATCTTGACGGCGTCACAGACCGCGGCGACCGGCTCTTCGATGGCTTCGCGAATTTCGACCGTACCGATGACCATGGTCTTGGGCAGACCCGTTACCAGGTCGCGGCCTCGGATTTCGGCGCGCAGTTCTTGCTCGAGCGGATACGCCGAGCCCAGGGCGATCTTGATTTCTTCAGCGGTGCGCTCGCCGAGCGCCACGCTGTATTCCTTCTTGACGTAGTTGATGATCGCATCGTCCAGCTCGTCGCCACCGACGCGGGCCGACTGGCTGGTGACGACGCCGCCGAGGGAGATGACTGCGACCTCGGTGGTACCGCCGCCGATGTCGACGATCATGTTGCCGGTCGGCTCTTGCACCGGCAGGCCGGCGCCAATCGCTGCGGCCATTGGCTCTTCGATGATGTACGCGGGTTTGCGGGCGCCGGCGAATTCGGCCGCTTCTTGCACGGCGCGACGTTCGACGCCGGTGATTCCCGACGGTACACAGATGACCATGCGGGGCTTTGCCCACTTGCGGTGGTGCACCTTCTGGATGAAGTACCGCAGCATCTTTTCGCAGATGTCGAAGTCGGCGATGACACCGTCCTTGAGCGGACGGATCGCCTGGATGTGGCTGGGGGTGCGCCCGATCATGCGCTTGGCCTCGGCGCCGACGGCGAGTGGTCGCCCATCGAGCACGTTGACCGCGACCACCGATGGCTCGTCGAGCACGATGCCTTCGCCTCGGACGTAGACCAACGTGTTGGCGGTCCCGAGATCAACTGCCATGTCTCGACCGAGCACGGCACCCAGTGATCCGAACATCTCAACCATGTAACGGTTCTGCCTTCTTTGGGGAAGCCCTCATTTGTAAAGGCGACCAGCACCCCTACTCCGGGGGGCATCCTAGATCGTCGTTGTAATCAAACTGCAACGCGCGGCGTTGATTTTGCGACGTTTTCCACCACCCTCACCACTCGTGGTCGAGCCACTACCCATCGCGCGAGGTACTGGGATGATTTGGACCCCTTTGGGTCCAAACGGGGTTCTACAACTCCGGGAAGAAGAGCGCGATTTCTCGCGCCGCAGACTCCGCAGAATCGGACCCGTGCACCAAGTTCTCGGTGAAGAGGGTGCCGAGGTCGCCGCGGATCGTGCCCGGGGCAGCCTCGGCGGGATTGGTGGCACCCATCATCGTGCGCACGATCGCAAACGTGTCGTCGGGTCCTTCGAGCACGACACACAAGGCGTTGCTCCGGCTCATGAAGTCGACGAGGTCGTCGTAGAAACCCTTGCCGACGTGCTCCTCATAGTGCTTGGCCAACAGGTCGGCATCGAGATGGCGTAGCTGCGCGGCGACGATCTTGAGGCCCTTGGCCTCGAAGCGACCGAGGATTTCACCAACCAGACCTCGTTCGACCGAGTCGGGTTTGCAGATGACGAAGGTGCGATTCATCCGCACAGGGTACCGGCGCAGGTCCCCGTCGATTCGGTTTGGCCCCACTCCCGGAGAGACGGCTCACCGAGAGACTGCCCTCGGAGAGACTGCCCTCGGAGAGACTGCCCACCTAGAGCGGAGTCATCGCCCGGGTTGTGGTGCCGGACAGCGTGTAGTCGTCGCCCCCGTAGGTCACCGACACGACGCTGAAGTTGAACGGGTATTCCCACGTGTAGTAGCCGATGCCGCGGTAGTAGGTCTTTTGCCCACTGCTGTTGAGATAGATCGTCTTGTTCTGGTACCCGTCTGCTGCGTAGCTCTTCGGTACCGACAGCACCACCTCTGCGCCGCTCATCGGATTGCCGTCCTGGTCGACGAGCGTGACCGTGACGCCGGGATGGGTGCCCCAGCTGAGTTTGGTCGAGACGTCGACCATGCTGATCGTTGCCGTCAGCACGACCGGGACCGTGGTGACAGGTGCAGCGGTGGTTGAGGGTGCCGTCGTCGTCACCGTCGACGCGACCGTGGTCGGAGGCGTGGTTACGCCGGTGGTGAGCACGCCGTGCTCCACCTGGGCGTCGTAGAGACTCTGCACCTCGGGAAGGGCGCCGATCGCCGACGCGTTGTTGTCGACGGCCTCGCCGCCACGATCTTCGAGCATCTGGAAGGCGCCAACCGAACCAGCTGCGATGAGGGAGAACACGAGGGCGTACTCGGGCAAAGCCGCGGCCCGTGACGTGCGGTCGCTGCGTCGCAGCCGGAGGAATGACGGAAGTTTCACATCGAGATCATCGGCGTGTTCGGGCCAAAATCTTGAGCGGTTTTCACCAGACGATGGGCCAAATGAGTCGCCGTACCTACGAGTGAAGCGCGAGTTGCGAGACGTGTGGGGGCGATTCGGCCTACGAGTTGTCCTGCAGCGCTTCTTCGACGAAGAAAGTTCTGGCTTCTCCGACGGTGTAGAACGACCCGCTGATCAACACCAGATCGGTCACATCGGCCAGGGAGAGCGCCCGTTCGGTGGCTGCCGCCACGCTGCTCACCACTTCGACCGTGCACCCGAGAGCGGTCGCGGCCGCACCGAGATCGGCTGCCGACACCGCTCGGGGACTGTCGGGGGCGCACGCAATGACCATGGTTGCGAGCGGCGCTTCGAAGGAGCGGAGCAGTTCCGTCAGATCGCGCCCCTGCAGAACCCCGAGTACGAGGTATCGCTGATCGCCGCTGGCGAAGTCGTCACGCACCATGCGCGCGATGGCTGCCGCGCTCTCTGGACTGTGCGCAGCGTCCAGCAGTACGAGGGGCTCAGCCAGGGCCACCTCGGCCCGTCCGGGCAGGTCGACCTCGGCGAAAGCCTCGGCGACCACTTCGTCGGTGAGCGCCCGATCGAAGAACGCCTCGACCGCAGCGATCGCCACCGCGGCGTTGTCGCCCTGGTGCGCTCCGTGCAGCGCGAGAAAAACATCGTCATACAGGCCCCGGGTGGTGGCGATATCGAGGAGTCGACCCCCGACGGCCAACTGATTGTTGGTGACGTTGAGGTCGGCACCGAGTCGCACGATCGACCCGGGAGATTCGGCGGCGAACGTGGGAAGCAGTTCCTCCGCGATGCGGCCCAGCACGAGTGGGGCCCCAACCTCGATGATGCCGGCCTTCTCGGTTGCCACGTGGCGCCGGCGCTCCTCGTCGCTGCCGTCGAAACCCTCGGCATGATCCGAACCAATGGTGGTGACAACCGCGACATCGGCCGAGACGACGTTGGTGGCATCGAATCGGCCCAGCACCCCAACTTCGACCACCGCGACGTCGATCGCGATGTCGGCAAACCACTCGAG
>RCMY010001319.1_pt1 | contig 23692 bp, 5 predicted proteins | sample 2041341 | NCBI WGS metagenome assembly RCMY01 (sample SAMN09708234, study PRJNA481090) | Marine sediment metagenome, whole genome shotgun sequencing project.
GTCAATCCCAGGAATTTGCGCCAACGCTTCAATGCAACCAACATCGTATCACTGACGGCGATCTGCCGTTCCTTATTGCCTTTTCCCACCGTGGTAAACCACCAAAGACCGTCATGATCTTTGCTAAAATCGTTCATCGTGGGTACCCAGCGGTCACTGGCAGCCAATTCCGAGATGCGAAGATACATACTGTAAAGCGCGGAAATCATGAACAGTGTGCGTTCATGTGCGCCGGGATTGCCTGCCGCCATCCACTCAGCTGTCTCTATCACAGTCTGCCACTGCTGCTGACTTAAGCGGCGTACCTTGGTGAGGCCCTGACGCTTCTGCACAAATTTGCTTTTCTGACGCATGAGGGCGACGGGATTTGAAAACGTGTATTCTTCCAGCAATAAATACTGATAGAAGCTACCGAGGATCGCCAGTACGTCCTTGGTGGCACCGTTGGACAAGGCATAATTTTTCTTGTCAGGAACCTGGCCTTTCTTAAAGGCTGATTTGGAGACTGTGGCCACAAACGGCCGCCAGGCTGGATTGGGCTTTCGGTATCCGTCAGACTCAATGAATCGCGGTGGCTTTTTCAGGCCGATCCAGGCACTGGGCGGACGCTGGCAAAATCGGATGAAGTGCTCGATATCGTCGCGTTTGAGCGTGTCGAGTGTCTTGAAGGCGATATGCCAGCTCCAGTGCAATAGCCGTTCGACCTCGCGCCGATACGCATTGAACGTTCCCACACTGCCGACGTAGTTTTTCAGGAACGTGAGCGCGATCGTAAAATCATTCACTTGTGCAGGCGTTAAGTACGTCGGCGCGATGCACGCATCGAGTTGCTTGACGGTGTCAAAGCACGCCAGCGGTGCCCGGCGCATAGTTGCCGCGTTTTCGTGTTGTGTCACCTATCCACCTATACCGTGATAATGGTAGTTATCACAGTATAGAGAATATAAGCACTGATGCAATCACGCCAGCAAGACTACGACCCACCCTCAATAATGTGACAATACATCGCCCTTGTCGTGCCGACGAAGGCGTCCTAACGATACGGCCCAGTCTCATTAATTCTTGCTAAGGATCGTCGGTCGGTCAGCGATTGACACTCGCCAATATTTGATTAACAAAGGGAGTTTCCAAAAAAACCACATAAAGTGCTAATAACATTTTAGCACTTCATGAGCGTTCATACTGTACGGAATTGTGCTTGAATTTGATCAGGGAGATCGACGTCGCGTTAGCGCTCAGCAGGACATCCCAGCGTGATTGGGATCGCAACAACTTCCTCCTCGAACCAGCGTAACGAGAGCGGCGGCGGTATCAAGCAGCTTCGCTCGCAGGCTCGTGACTCCTCCTTGATACCGCCGCTGCCCTTTAGTTTTTGGTTGCTATGAGGATGCGCGGTAGCTCTGGTCTACTCGCTGCTATGCATATTAAGAATAATTTAGCCTAATTCCTTTGCGAAACCCCGATAGACCCTTGTTTATCTATTACCTGAAAAGGGGTTTTGTTTAAAGTAACCCACTAGATGACAACATCGGCCTCTTTCGAGTTTGAGCTAATCGGCCCAATGCTGTAAGAGCAGACCATAAGAATATCAGTCACTGCGTCACCGACTGCAGTAACAAGTTCACTCGGTAAGTCTATTGCAATCGCAGTAGATTCAGACGCCACAGGCAAGGCCAGATCAAAGCTGGCAGCGGCCAAACCAAGCGACGGATCCTGAATAAAATTGGCAGAAAAAGGCAGATCGGCAGCATCGAGAATTTCCGGCAACGAAATGTTTCCCCAATTGGCAATGTTTATTACTTCACCACTGGCCGCGACCGTCAGATTAGTGATTGTGATTCCCCGGCTACGGAGATAGTAGGGAAAGTTATTGAGCCCCAAATCTACTGCTAATAAATAATTGACCTCTTCGGTACTGTTGGCTAAACGCGCCCATTCATCGGTCATGGTTTGCTTAACGCTAATCATCTGCTGCAATGGCTTGACGCTACCAAAATAACTATCTATCTTAGCCTGCAATTGACTCTCGATTGTTTTGCGATAAACCTCTCCTCCGTCGCGGGCGGTGTAGCTAAGGTGCAGAATGACATCGCTGATGGTGTTGTAGTCGTATTGTGCGAGCTGTGGATTGTTGAGCTGTAGTTTCCATTCACTGATCACGCCGGAACCTTCAAACGGCAGGTAGCGCTCGTCGCGGAAGTCAAGTTGAAATACGCCGGAATCCGCCTGCGCACCGCTGGTAGCCATGGATTTTAGCGCGGCAAGATTGAATTGCAGGTTTGCATCGTCCGCTTCACCCTCGTCCTTTTTCGCGACTGTTCGGACCTTGTCGCTTTGCAGGGTAAGCGTAGAAGAAAGACTGGTGTAAGGTCCGGTAATCGACGGTATGGTCAGGCTGACGCTTTTGATGCGTCTGAAATAATGGCCCGGATAATCGAGATCGAACAGCGTCTCCGGCAGGCTGATAAAGCAGTCACCGGTTTCACGCAGGGTAATCAGCGCCGATGGGTCCAGTTGCGCCAGGGAGATATGCCGGGTCAGCTCGTATTCGCGGCGGTTATTATTCAGATAATCGAATTCCATCCGCTGCAAATCATGGTGCAGGCGTTCGCCCGACAGCAGACCTTTCTTCATGCTGTCGAAATAACCGTAGGCGATGTAAGTGCTGCTGTATTCTCCGGTCTCGCGCTGATGGGCTTTTTCGCAGCGCTTGGCCAAATCGTAGGCCAGTTTGTAGCTCTGGAAATAGATGGCCGAGGTTTGCGATACCATCCAGCCGTATAATTCCTGGTTGGTAAATTTGCCGCTGAGAAAATCGCGGACGTCGCGCGACTGGGAGAGTTGAAGGGAGTGGTTATCGCGATCCTTTTCGGCGAGTGCGAGGCGAATTTCTGCCGAGATGATTTGTTTTTCGACTTGTTTGAGTTCTTTTTTTGCCAGGCGTTCCTGTAGTTTCCAGTCGGTCCAGCGGCGTTCGTAGCTTGCGTCGGTTGTTGACTTGTTTGCACTGTATGCTGCTACAGCAGATAGGTTTCTATGCAACGCCGCAATGGAACTGAAATGAGCGCCCACATTACTACCGCCAAAAGAAGTACTAAATGTAGGCCCAGTTGACGATGCGCCGATAGAAAAAGTCGGTATCGTATTAGCGATAGATGCAGCTAATTCGAAACTTGACGATTTTGCCCTTTGACTTTCTGCATTATCTAAACTTTGAGTCGAAGCCTCTTCTTTTTCCGATGTCCGTTCAATACTCGAATAATATTTAATCCGCTCCTCCACCAGCACTTTCGATTTTTCCATCGCAGCGAGGTTTTCCCTCGCCTCATCCACCTGTAAATTACGCAGCTCGGTAGAGGCCTTCAACAAACTGTCCTCGTGTTCCGCACGCAGCAGTCCTAATCCTTCGGCGTCCTGCTTTTCATACGCCGCCAGCAACTGGTTGCCCAGACTTTTCACCACCTGGCAATATTCAACCGCCTTTTGCACTAAATACACAAAGCGGTAATGCGGTGCCGGCGTCGCCAGGCTGGCCAGCGCAGAGCTGATGGATACCCCGCTAGCCCTTGCCAACACCAAAAGAGCCGGGTCGATCGGCGGTTCAAACAGTGGCAATTGCTGCACCACCCCTTCAATCGTCATGCAGTGCCGAATCTTGAACAGTCGGTCTGCGACGGTATCCCAGAATTGCAGCAGGTTCGGATTATTCGGAATGCAAAAGTACAACGGTGGCACTGTTGTGCTGGCGCTTGTCAAAGACGTTGACAGAATGATAACGTTTTCCAGCTCGGCCACCGCATTGGAAAAGGCGTCCACCACACCGAGTTCATTATAGGAACGCGCTACTACATCAAGCACCGGCAGCGCCACTGGCCGGTCCCCCAGAATCTGATACGCCAGAATATAGTATTGCGTCGCCTCGACGATCGACTCATGCGTAAACTGTTCATAAAGATAATCGCCCCAGGCAATCAGGTTATTCAGGTATTCCGTGACCACCGTTTTCATATAGGCGACCGGGCGCAGCGCGGCGATAGCGTGCGGGTCAAACGGATTTTCGCGCCAGACGGCGATCTGTTGTTCTGTTTGTGCTTTTAACGCCAGAGTTTCTGCATCCGCTGTTTCCGTAGCCGCCAGCGCGCTAAGCATAGCGTAGATGGAATCGAAAGGATGACCGGCCGTATTAGCGTACATATCGAAGAACGGTTTGAATTGCCAGAACCGTTGCGCTCCTTTTTCGCCTGACCGGGAGGTCGGGTCAAAAATGCTATGGAACCACTTTTGGGCATCGGCGAACTGTTGGTTCTTGCTAAGCCGTGTGGCAATCAGCAGGGGCAGATGGAAAAAGAATTCGTAGTTATAAAAACCATTGGCATCCAGCTCGCTAAAATTAAACAGCCGCAGCGGGTAGTTATCCATCACCTCTTCAGTGGGTTGATAGGCCGAGATAAAATACTTCTCGTTTATGCTTTGCGTGTTTCTCGACAAGGCAGTCGCGGTACCAGCCCCATTGACATTAATGATGAGATCTCCAACCAACGGATGGTAAAACGACTCGAACCGGTATTTCGTGGACCATAGGGAATAGTACTGGGAAACAGCCGTAGGCTGCGTCAAGTCAATACCAGCATTTGGATCAAACATAGCGAGTTTTACCTGAGTGGCAGCAGCTTCGTCATGTCGACGCGAAGCAGCGGCACCGGTATGGTTAATCACTGCAGTGGCGAGCCCGCCATTCGTTGCGCTCTTAGCAGAATTCACTGCGCCGTATATCAATCCCTCATAAACGCCAACACCCGGAATGTCACTGTTGATGTACACGTCGACATCCAGAAAATTTCCCGTGCTGATAACCGGATGATCGAATCCTGTAAAGCTCTTCTGCCCTGACACAATAAAACCGCGCTTGTCGTCGCCGTAGAAAAACTCGTCGTTCGCTGAAAACTGTTCGTACTGATGTTGTATTGGCACGCTGTATGTTCCTGGTGTTCGCTCCAGTAATGTCTGGTGGGTCGTCAACCACCATTCCCACTCAACCAGGGGAATCTCGAATATCCGCTCTTCACTTTCAATGAAACTATTGCCCGCAACATCGGCGCCGGTGGGTTTCCATATCCACATACCCCTGATATCGTCCTTGTGATCGAATGCAAGAATTTCCTTACTCAATACGTTGTATTCAAAGTCTCCTTCTATATAGGGTAAAGTTGCAGGGGTATCAGTATAGTGCAGCGATTGTAGACACTCGATAGTGACGACATCGTCGTCCACCGTCGTATAAAAATGAAAGTCAGCAGGATTAACTGGTATTTGATTTTCATCCAACAAGGCAAGGGCGGAATTTTTTTGATCGGATTCTATATATTGTTCGGCTGTGCGTGACGGCAGCCAGTTGCCTTTTTTGTATTCGCTGACCGCCAGCTTGATTTCGAAATAGTTGAATGTCTCCTCGAATTTTCCATCCAGGCTTTTTCGCATTTCTGTTTGATATTTATCCCATGATTGTGCGTCGGTCACGTCAACCAAGAGTGTAATTGCTTCTTCGAGTGTCTTGTCAAGAATGTTTTCGGCACAATCCTCCAAGGAAGGGTACGACGAGTCAGACAACGTCCCGTCTACGTTATTCAGGAATGCCAGAAATCTGGCTAATTTATCGACTTCGTAATTATTGCTTTCAGCATAGTTTTTCACTTCATCGCTGAAAGCAGTGTATTCGGGTATTTCACCATGCCCATTAGGTGTTGTTGAGGCGATTTTGGTAACGTAAATCTCGATTTCAAGCTGGAAGTGGCTGTCATACAAATACTCCAGGTAACTACTATAATTCTCTGACGAAGCTACTTTATCGTCTTTAGCCTCTTTCATACCTGGTTTTTTAAGTACATCAACACCCGCAATCTGCTTCTCAAAAAACACCGGCCAAAAGAGATACAAACGACCATTGACCACCACAGGCAGCACCTGGTCTGCGCCAACATCTGCGTCGATCGCCTCCCAGGGCCGCCAGAACTTTGCATCGCGCACCCGATAGAAATATTTGTGCGGAATGCCGCGGGTACGAGCGACGACATGCAGTTTCTCGATTGCTTCCTGATTTTTGGTTTTATCCTCCGGAATCAGTTCATGGTAGGAGCCGACGACCGCCAGATGGGAGACCTCGTCGAGCGCCTCCAGATAGCGCAGCAGCGACTGCTCGGCTACCTCGTTAACGACTTCGTTTTGTAACAAAATGCTGTGCGCCGCATCGAATGTTTCCGAGCGTGTGCTGCGCAGTTCCGGTTTGATATAGTTTTCAGGGTACAAAAAGACCTTGCGGTTGGCCTCCCACACCCGGTAGTTCTTGCGCCATTCCCATTCTTCCGGTTGGTCTACGGCAACGAACTCATCCTCCAGATTCAACAGGCAGCGCTGCAGAAACAGCTGTACTGAACTCAATGCCAGTTTCAAGCGGGAGGTCAACATGCAGGCCGACATATCGGCATCGATCAGGTAGTGGTTGTACAGTTCAACCGCCGAGCCAAAGCCTCCCTGGTGCAGCATATAGGCGGTTAACGCGTCGCGCTGTTGCTCGCGCAAAGCGTCGCGCAACGGCGGCGCAATGTCGTACCATTGTTCGAGTGAGTAGCGTGCGCGTGCCGTTTGCTTGGCGTTGGCGGCGTTGGTTTGAGTAACATCGAGTTCGGCCCATGCTTTGAGCTGCGCGGCCGTGGTGCCGAGGCGGGCAGTGAGTTCTATCACTTCCGTCAAATAAACCAGCGTTGCTACATTCAGCATATCTGGCAGGGATGCGTTCAACATCGCTGCACCAGCGACGTATACGCCTTCAGCGAATGACCAACCGGCGGCGCTGGTGAACTCATATAACCACAGCAGCAATGGCCGATCTGCCTGGCTCCACTGACCGCTGGCAATCAGCGCGTCAATTTCTTCGTTTATTTCCGTACTATCGATCAAGCGCGGATTGGCGGCTCGCTCGAGTTGGGCAAACAGGTTCGTGTCCGAATTAGCAAACAAGTGGCGCAGGTTGAGCAGGTCCGACAATGTGTTCCAGGCTTTGAATCCCGCCAGATTGTGCTGGCGCTGTTCGAATGGAAAACCGGTCAGTGGTAAAACCTGCAGTGGGTTGGCATAGTCTTTCAGCTTTGGTAACTCGGTCTCGTTAATATCGAATTTCGCAACCAGCAGCGCGGTTTTCTGTATACGACGCACGGCGGTAAACTGTTCCGCGAAGATCTCATCGGTTATTTCGAATTGTGCGGCGTCCAATGGCGATGATACATATTGATAGCGTTGCACTACATCAACCAGCGCTTCGCTGCCGATCAGTTTTATTTTTGCCTCTCCGGTATCGAGAAAAGTAAAATGCTGGTCGATAAATGCGGCCATCTCCAACTCGGTCATAGCGGCAGTGCCTTCGATGATAGCGAACGCAGCCTGTCGATATTCTGCATCCATGGCCGCTGCCAGCTTTTCCTTACCGCTGTCAATGAAAAGCGGTTCAAGCAAGGCATTAATGACGAAGTCTGCGGGTTGGTTGTCTCGGGTAATCACATCGGTCAGTAGCAACTGCGTCACCGACAAATCAAGCGCGAACGCTTCTGCAATTAATTGCGACGCCACATTGATGCTGCTCTCGCGCCGGCCGTAATGGTTCAGCAGACTCAGCAACTGCGTGTAGCGTGCATCCTGAGTCACACTTTGATCGATTGCCTGTTGCAGAGCCGTGACGGAAAGAAAGCTCATGGCCACTTCCAGGTAGCTATTGTCTTCGGCTGAGCGCAGTTCTTCCTGGCCAACCAGCGTAACAATCGAGTCGATGTCTTGCTGGTCAACGTAATCGCCGAGGCGGGTGCTTAGCTGGTCAATCAGGGTTGCATTGCTGGTCACATAGCGCGCCCAAACGGCGCGCACGGCAAGCTGAAGGGCGGTTAGCAGATCGGCAATCGATGCAGCCGGCATTTCCACCTGGGTTACGCTGGCAGCGTCGTGCAGTAGCAGGTAGGCCAGTTCTGTTATCGAGAATGCCGAGCTGTCGATTGCCTGAATCGCCTCCAGAAAATTGACCAGCGCTTGCGGTTGACTGGCATTCCATACATCGGCCCCGACCAGTCTTTCCAACAGCAAGTAGTCCTCGATATCGATATCCTTCGCGTGGCATAAAGACGCCATGCGATGCAGTTGACTCAGATTACTCAGGGTAAGCGCATCATCTTTACTGCCCCCACTGTCAAGCAACGTTGCGGCCAGCAGGCTCGCTTCCGCCTCCGTGATCTGCAACGCAGCGGCAATGGCTGATAGCTGCGCGGAAATCAGGGCACCGGTTGATTCTCCCACCGGTTGGGTTCGATCTGCATTCAATAAGAAATCCGGATTCGGCGGATTTAACACGGCCGGATTGACGAATACCGATTCGTAAAATGAGCGGTAGTCAGGGTCAGTATTGTCGAGCCCAGTATCCAGATCAGCCCACCAGCTCACTACTTCAATCACGTCGAGCGCCAGCGCATCTGCGACGCGTTTGATAACGGCCACTTGTGTCAGCGCTTTAATCGTGAGTTGCCTGCTACCAAGCCCCGTCAATACGCGGCCCAGCTCCCATATCGTCCAGCCGGTTTTCAGCGGTAACCTGAGAAAACGTTGTATCTGATCGAATGTGTTTGTTGCAAGCAGGCCGGTGTCGATGACGTCATCAACACGATAACGCAGCACCGCGCCATCGATATCACAGGCCGATTCGGCATCACTGAAATCAATCACAACCTGCCCGTCGGCAGTGATCAAGGCGACTTGCAGCAGCTGCCGCAGCTCGTTGTAGGATAACCCGCTACGTTGCAGAAATTGCGAAACGCGCGCCAGCCTGGATCGCCAGCCAGAGGAGTCATAACCCCACATCCGCCCCACCGCCGCGAGGGAACCCGAATAAGCCGAAGCGCCGCGCAAAATCTCGACATCGACTGTCGCCAATCCCAGGTAAGCAAAATGGATTTGTTCAAAATGAGAACTACCGGCAGCGGGGATATTTTTGACCGTGTTCATTAGCTGCCAACGCGGCATATCCAGGTGTTGAAGATAATGCCCGGCTTCAACATTCCAGAGACTAAAAGGTAGCGTCAAAGGGAAAGTGGTTTGCGCCAACGTGTCGTACGCTGTGCCCAGTATATGCTCGGGGTTGGTTTTCAGCTCTGCCTCGGTCCAACTGGTCTGGTACTGAGTACTATCCGTTACGGCAGCCACTGTCCGTTCGAAGATCTCGTTCACCAGATCGATATACGGCATTACTGTATTGGTATTTTTGCAATCCAGCCGAATATCGCCGAGGTCGGCGCGCCGTTCGAACAAAACATCGAGGCCGGTTTTGGTGAAGGGTTGACCGTTCTTGATAATCTTAACGTAAACTTTACCATCAAGCCGTTTGGTGACCGGGCTCTGGCGAAGATATTGCAGTAAGTCGACCAAATAAGCCGCGGGGCTATAGACCGAACTGCAATGTTCACACTCGCAAAAACTCTGCGAGCCAAACAAATCCTGATAGCTCGGTATGGCCAAATCTCCCTGGGTATCTGCCTGCGATACCGGCACTCCGCCGCCGATGGCGTAAACAGTTGAGGCCTTGAACAGTTCGTTGTAGCCGGCCAGCACATTGGTTGCTACCGCAGTGACAGTTGCCGCGTTGCTATAAACTTGTGCGGCAACCGGTGTACCGCCGAGAGAATCGCCGAAGTTATGCAGGAACAGGGCATTGCCCTGAAGCACAATCTCTCTGGAGGAGGTGATCCCACGCGCAAACAGCGTGTCGACCACTTCAAATTTTTGCTCCAGCGGCGCAACCCGGTAAAGCCGCTGCATGCCTTTCAGGGTTTTTTCCAGTTCCTCGCGTTGGTCGTCAGGAATTTGCGCGTCGTCCAATAGCGCCGGAATGGAGCTGTTGGCATAATCAAACTCCGGTGTGTTGGTCAGAAATTCATGCAGAACCGGACTGGAAAAAGTCTCGCTGCGCAACACATTGGCCGTGGTATATTTGCGCGCAAATGCCCGCTTGACGGTGCGCTGCATTCCATCGACGTATACGTGCAGCCGCTGTTCCGGCGTATCGCCCACAATATTATCGGGTACCGATGGCAGGCTTTGGGCAAAGTCTTGCCAGTCATTCGCCTGCCACTGTGCCAGATCTTGCATTCCTGCCTCGGCGCCCAATTTTTCGTTGAAGCGTTCTATCGTCGGCAGGTGGTACATGGCCAAAGCGCCGGTTTGCAGCCCCAGTTTGACCTTGCTCGCGTAGGGTGCGAATTGTTCGTCTGCTTGCAATGCCTCCCAGAACGCTGAGTTATCGCCATCGTGGTCGAAATAGCTCGTTACCAGTTGCTGGTGTGCCTCCGTCGGCACGTTCACTGCAGTTAGCAGTTCACTCATACCGGCATGATCGAGTTGCTGAGCGCTGTTAAGCGATCCCTGCACAGCCAACTGCCGCAATGCCTCAATTAACCGGCCAAGCGCGTCTGCGTATTTGCGGTCGATAATATTGTGTTTTATTGAAGAATTTAACGCTCCTTGCAGAACCCTGGGGGTTTGTAAAACGAGTCCTTGCAGCGACATTGGCAGCTTGGCGCGAAACAGTGCATAGAAGACAGCCGCCGGCACTTCGCACAACGATGCCAGTTTTCGGGCGAGCAGATACATGAAAAGTGTATCCTGCGCCAGTCGCGTCTTGCTCAGCAAATAGTCGAATTGTGCGGCGCCTATATCGGCGATATTGAAATCATCGTTACATTGAAGCACGCGCTCCTCGACGCGCTCAAACTCGGTGGGACCAAGATAGATTTCATTATCCTCAATCAAATCGATGCGAATTGATTTTCCAACGGCAAAATAGATAGCCGATTGCGCAATAGGCGTGTCGTTCACATTAGCGGTCACTCGAACGTCTGGAAGACATTCGTTGTCCCATTCATAAACAATCTCGTAGCGTCCGCTAGCGCTGGTTTGCACTTGGCCGAGTGGTGTTTCGCCGCTGAGACTGATTGCGACCGCTGATACATTTGCTGGAACTGCCTCGCCGTAGACCGTAGAGACCGTGCCACGTATATACCATTTGTTGGGGTCTTGTTCCGGCGGCCAGGGGATGGCGTTTTGAACTAGTGTGACATTGATTGCAACGCCACCTTCAACAGGGTCGGGCTGCGATCTTTCGACGACGCGTAAAGGTTTGTCGTTTTTTGAAAAGGTAAAGTGGAGGCTATGCCAGTCTATGGTATCTGGCGAATCTGCGGGTAGATCAACGAGGAGTTTGCCGTTGGCGTTAGCCGTTATGGGTTGGCTTGTCCAGGTGTCACCGGCGGGTAATTCGTAGTCGACTACGAGTTGCACGCCAGCCGCAGGTTTATCGTTCGCCAGATTCGCGGTTATGAAAAGGCGTACAGATTTTTCTGGTGTTGATGGTGGGGCTAGTTGGATGATCAAACGCGGCTGTTGTTGTGTCCAGTCAACGAGTGGCCTTTCGGCGGTGGCATGTAATAGCGAGTTACCGGACAATATCTTGATGGTGGCAAGAGATTGTAGGCCTGGATCGTTATCGGGCATATTGAATGTGATGACGAAGTGACCTTCGGCATCTGTGCTCGTAGTGCCCAACTGTTTTTCGACAGCGGCATCGCGTACCCAGGCTTCCGCCCGTAAATCTGCTATGCCCTTGCCGGAAGTGGTATCGACGACCGATCCACTTATTTCGAATGTTGCCATGGCTGTATCCCCTTTAGGTTCAAAATCCTTCATTCGTGGCTTTTGTGGGAGGTGTTGGGCATCGCTGCGCTCACCCCAACCTACGGTTTTCATTTACAGCGCTTGTAGGTTGGGGTGAGCGCCAGCGATGCCCAACAATAAACCCTGCAACAAACACCATCATCGCTCCTCTCCAAAACCTTCTGCGTTACCAAACGCAAAGTCTGCACCCCATTCGTGCGGTAACAGCCCCGCCGCGATAAACCGATGAATGCTAGAATGCGGCCAATCCGCGGCACGTTTGACATAACCATGCTTCACCGGATTGTAATGAATATAATCCACATGCTTTTCATAATCCCTATCATCCCGAATCACATGTTCCCAAAACCGGCGTTGCCATATACCACGTTCGCCTTTTCTCACCCGACTCTGGCTTCGTCTTTCAGTCTTTGCGATGCCGCGTGAAAATCCCGCCTTGATCAGCATCCACCGAGTTGAATAATCCCGGTCGTCTTGCGGCATCGTCCACACCGCATGCAGGTGCTCCGGCAGAATCACCATGGCGTCGATGTGAAACAGATACCGTGCCTTGACTCGTCGCAAAACGTCGCGCAGCAAATCCACATGTTCCACCAGCAAGCGGCGCTTCCGTTCCGCCAGATTAACCGTAAAAAAATAAGTTCCACCCGCCACATCCGCTCGCCGAAATCGCATTCAATCACCCTTCAACCAATGTTGTTGGGCTTCATTGCATTCACCCCAACCTACTGTTTTAGTGCCTTACCCCAACCTACTGTTTTAGTAGCCAAATGTCCCTGAGCTTGGACGGTCGACAAATTCTGGGGTATAAATAACTCGACTTGGTTCTTTGGCGCCTGGCATATACCAGAGATAATCTATCTCTAAGTTTAGTTCACGGGAAGCTTGCTCCATCATTCCGCCGCAACCACCGGGTCCTTTGTCGCATGGGGTAATTGTCCCCTGTAGTTCTAGCCTGTATCTTTCATACGTCATATTAGGATTGAGCCGCGCTAACACTTTTTGTTCAGTGTCCCCAAACGGCTGGTTTAGTCCCTCGCCCAATTCTCTTTCAGAGACTTCCCACCACGAAGCTATTAATTCATCATCTCGAATTAGCCTTACTTCTAGGATATGAGCCCCTTCAAGTGCAGCATTTCTAGCATCTGCTTTTGTCGCGTAAGCTGGGCCTATTCCAGGACCGGAGCCAAGCTGAATTGGTAATCCAGTGTTTGCATCCAAGGTTAATGGTATCGACTCCAGTCCGAGCGCTACTCCAAATGCTGATTTCCAACCGTGTTCATTTGCATACGATAAAAACAAGCTCCATCCATCATATGACGACGAGAAATAACCAGCTCCAATTGGAAGCATGTCTGACTTATCTGCTGCCACTAATCCTGCATACACGATAAGCCCTAAAATTACTCCAAGTGCTACAGGGTTAAGGGTAGATGTAACGGCACCTCCTCCTTCTAATTCTATAAGGGCAAGTAATTCAGCTTCTGTAGTTGCAACTAGAACTTCAGCTTCGATTACCACCGCAGTGGTTTCGGCTACTATCGTAGTGGTTTCGGCTGCTGCTACAGTGGCTTCAACTGCTGCGGCTGCTCGTTGTGCCCTAAGAGCAGCCAACGCAGCTTCCGTTGTAGTAGTACCATTTGGGTCCTTTTTAGAGAGTGGATTTCCTTGCGCATACCTAAAGAGGTTGACACCATCACCAATACCTTTTGGATCGCTTGAGCACCAGCGTCCAAGCCATGAACATAGAAACCTTGCAAAGTGATAAGAAAACCCCGTCTCCTCATCCCTTTCCTTCCCAGTATATCGATACCTCTTAGCACTCTCCTCAACCACACTCGTTCCGGCATGGTATGCGGTCGTTCCATAAGGATGAAATTCTTCGTAAGAAACGATACCGCCATCATCACTCAATTCGAGACTGGCGGACCCAAGATGATTACCCAGTTGATAACGAACTACCGGAGTAGGTGACGTTACCTCCACACCATCACTAACTGTTTTAGTCTCAACTAACGCAATCCGCTGTTGATCATCCATCACATGCAGCGTTTCACGCTCAAGCCGTAACTGGCCCGCAACGCTTTCGCGGTAGATTTCCCAGCCTCCAAAGTAAATGCGCTCCTTAACAGTCGAGCCGCTGGTTTCGATAATTTTGCGCGTCCGCTGGCCGCCGGCGTCGTACACATACCAGGCATCTCCCCCGCCGCCTAAATCCGCATGATGGAATTGCTCGGCGAAGTCCCAATCCATCAGCGGCAGATGTGGCATGCGAGTCATGCTGCCATGCGCGTTGTAGTCGTAGAGTTCATCAAACGGAAGATCGGGATCACCCAACGTGGTCGCCAACAGACGGTTACTGTCGTCGGCATATTGATAATTACGCGTCCAGCCGTTGCCACCGGCGCGATGGGCCATCTGCATGATGTTGCCTACCCGGTCATATAAATAGCTTTGAACGTAGTTTCGCATCGCACCGTCGACGTTAGGCTGTGGCTCCGTGTTCCATCCTGCATACGGGTCGGGAAAAGCCTGGGTCGCGTGTTCACGGCCGGTGGCTTCGATCAGACGGTAAATCGAGTCGTAGCGATAGTCGCTGTGCGGTTCGACAACGGTGTTACGGAAGAACAGTGTTTGTTGGGCGTTGTCGCGAATTTCGCTGATATTGCCGGCGGGGTCGTAGCTGTAATTCAGGTCTTGCAATATTTCGTTTGCGTTGCGATTGGTGACTAGTCGCTTCAGACGGTAGGTATCGGGCTCATATTCATAGTCGGTGACGACGCCATTGCCACATTCAATTTGTTGCCGTTGTCCCTTGGCGTCATAATCCATATTAACGACATACCGTTCTCGGTCTCCACCTCGAATCGCCACATCGACAAGGTCAAGCGCCCCGGATTCGTTATATTCAGGCCAGATTTCACTGGCTGGAATGGCCTGGTTATGGGGGGAGCGCGAAAGAGTAACGCGATTGAGGGCGTCGTATTCGGCGCTGGTTTCGAAATATTCCTCTTGCAATAAGGTGTGTGGATCGATCCGGTTCCAGTCGATGGTCTCTTTGTACTCAGTCGCAAATGTGCGGCGGCTGCGAAGCGCGTTGCCTTTGAAATCCAGCGCGAGGGTTTCGATCAGATCCGCCTGGTCGTAGGACTCGTAGGCTGTGCCGATAAGATTGTTCAGCCGCGCGGCATCCGCATTGGGGCTGTCGCTATCGTAATAAGACGTTGAGGCAATGGTTTTCGCTACGCCATTTTCCCGCACAATGCTTTGCGTCGGCCGATTGAGGTCGTCGTATACAATCTCAAACACATGGGCGCGGTTGTCCCAACTGCGAATCGGATTGCCCAGCACGTTAAGCAAGGTCCACTTCTCACCGCCATCCATGCTGTTTTGATACAGCGTCGGCTTGGGTTTGTCTTTTCCCGGCGGGGGCAGCATATTGTAGCGATAGTCCATCACCGTATTGTCACGGTCATCAATCACCGCCAGAGTATTGCCTTCAATATCCAGCAACGTGCGGGTTTTGTATTGGCCGAATTCGCCATTGTTCGCTAAGCCGTAAATCGTTCTACCCAGCGCGTCGGTATACACTTGCGCCGGTGTGTTGACATGAGTTTCGCTCTTCTGCGCGGCATGCTGTTGTTCGGGTCCAAGCGCACCGTCGTAGCGTGCGGCATACCAACTCGGCAGATATTCTTCATCAGCCAGCCCGGTAAAGTAGTGCCCCACATGCGGGTCGTTAGCCGGGTTAAGCTCTTTGCTTCCATCGTCGTTTTGAACATACAAGGTATCGTTCACATCCCAACTGGTTTGCTGCCAGGGGTCGAAGACCACTTTTTCATAGCTGTGGTTCGGATTGAGCTTGCAGTTGTTTCTACCCGCCGCGTCATAAAACAGGATGGGGGTAATCCCGATTTCAACCAGCGCAGGATCATCCTCGTATTTAGGTGTGACACTGAAATACGGTTCGTATTGTTTGACCGGATTACCCTTGTTATTGATGATAGTGCGGCCATTGCCTATCCAGCGTACGACATTACCGGTATCCACGTCTTCGATAATGCCATCGTCATTGCGGTGTTTGGCCAGGCCCGGTTCGGCTTGCGCCTTGACCATAACGATGTTGCCCGAACCAGCCGAATATTCGTATTGCTGTAAATAGTCAGCGCGGATCTCGCTGGCGTCGATGGCGTGATGTTTGACATATGTTTTGCTGTAGGCGCGCGCAGGTTGGTTGGTGGTCGGGTCATAGAAGTCGTAACTCAATTCCGCAGAAGGATAATCCAGATTATCTCCTTCGGTTGCTGCATCCAGCGCCGGCTTTTCGCCCTCATTCAAACCATTCACCTTACCCATCACGGCCGACTTGACCACCATGCCTAGCTCGTCCACTTCTACCGCAGCCCAATTGTGGTTTGCATCACGCATGAACTGCGGTTGCAGCGTGCGGTAGTCGTTAAACGCGATGGTTTCATTCTGTTTGGCGTCGCGACTGCGAGCAGGAAGTAACAGATATGCGTCCTGGTCCACCCAGGACGGATGGCCCAGCGGGTCGCGCGCTCCTTCGGGTAGGTAAAATCTTTGCGCCGCAGCCGAGCCAAAAATAGGCGTGCCCGAGGGGACCCACCAGTTGCCGTCACCGTTAAGATCAATGTAGCCGCCATCGAACGCTGTGATGTCTATCTTGTCACCGTAAATGGCTTGTAGCAGTGAGGGTGTAAAAGCCAACTGATACGTTTGCCAGGCGATTCCCAACGGACTCAGTTCGCCGGCAATGCGCGGGCCGTCCAGGGTGTCGTTAATTAATCGGGTTTCACTTCGCGTCAGCGGCCGTTTCACCAGACCCGTTACGGCGAGTTCCTCATAACCGACCACATCGGCATCGTCGAAGTCTTTCAATAACCCGGCACGACTGAATAGATAGTCTGCCGCAGGGGTCGCGCCGCTCAGTTCATACGCCTGTGCTTTCCATGCAACTGGCAGCAGATAAGGCGCGTTGTACATCGCATCAATATCGAAGCCACCAAAAATCCCGTAAGCATCATCAGTATAATCGGCCTGCGTTATAACGACGTTCGTTTTCGATTGCTCGATACGCACTTCCTCTGGAACCTGCGGATCGAAGTACATTCGTGGATAGCCAACGCTTGCCGACAATAGGGGGTTGCCATAGTCATCCGTTTGCAGAACGAGGCTATGACTGATGCGCGGGTCATCGGCGTTGCGATCTAGCTGCATCGCCAGAGACTCGCTGCTGATCACCTGGAAGCTGGCATATTGATTATTGCCTTTAGGCTGAATGCGTTTTACTTCGCAAGTCGTTTGCGCGATGGAGTAAGGCGTCGATTCATCGCTGCTGCCATCCAGACCGTAGACTTCACTGCGCAACGCCATGCCCTTGCACGCCCGCAGCGCTTCGCGCCACTCGGTCGCGGTAAGATCCTGCGGCAGTTCAGGTTCCTGCAGTCGGATATTTTCCAGCGTAGGTGCAGTAAAATACTCGTGCTGAAACTGGGTAAGGATATGCGCCTGATCAAGAAAAAAGCCGGTATGAAACCAGGATTTGACCAGTACCGGCGTTTGCTGCAGTACGCGTTCGACCACGTTGGATGAGCCGCTTTTGACGGAGTGTTCGTAGTCCTCTGTATCGATTTGATCAACGCGACCAAAGCCGCGAAATTCACGCTCCGCATGATCGTAGTAGCCATGGTGATAGCTGTACTCACTGGCAAAGCGCGCCCTGGTGATGTGGTCAAATGATTCAACCGCCGACAGGCAGTGCACCGGGAAGTGCAAGCGGGTGATCCAGGGTTCGCCCTTTTGTTTATCCTCAAGGTAAAACTGCGTTGACGGTGTATAGCTTAGCGTGACTTCCTTGCCCATGCCGTTCTGATAATTTGTCAGCAAGTGTGGCTTGGTACTTTGCATTAGGTCGACGTAGCGGATAGAACGCTCACTATTCGCAGGCAAGGGAGATGACCACACGACGCAGGCGGTACCGGTACCCAGCAGGTCGACGACGGATACGGTTGCCAAGTTGTCGATGTTTGGAAAGGGGTTGATAGTATCGTGCGGCGTTGTCCAGCTATTGCCACTTTGATTCAGCCAATACCGAAACTCTTGCTTACCCAGATAAATGATGTCAGTGGGGCCGGAGCCATCCAGGTCGGCGAGACGGATATGACCGGGATCGAACCGGTCCGGCTGATTGAATTGCGGTGCGCGCGCCATGCTGACTTTTGCGCCAAAGTGGCCAAAACCCAGATTGGGCCAATACACCACGCTGCCATTACGAATACGAACAATATCGGTTAGGCCGTCGCCGGTCATATCGGCAAGAAATATTGATTCCGATTCGTTGGCAAATACGATTGCCGGACCGTTGTCTTCATCGTTTGCTTTAGGCACGTTACGGCCTGCTGTATAGCCTTTTTCACCTATCGAGGGATACCATCGAAATGCCTGGTCTTCCGACACCAGCAAGTCTGGCCTGCCGTCGCCATCGAGATCGATAATCCGCAGATTGCGATCCTGAAAATCGATGGTGGGCATTTCGCTGAAGGATTGGAACTTCTGCCAGTCGAGTTGATCGCTAAGTTTATAAAACCCTTTAACCGGGCCGGCTGTCGATATTAAACTCTTGCTGCCGTCACCTTCTAAATCCTGCATTTGTACGGCGCCAGTCGCCAGCCCGCGCATGGAAGGCGCAGGTGATACCAGCCTGGCCTCGGCGAATGTCGCACCGCCCAGGTTTTGCTTGTAGTACAGGCCGCCCGCTTGCTCGGTGAGCACGCCACTTAGCCCTTCGCTGTAGAGGTCCACCCATTGATACTGCCGCCCCTCCACACCGCTTGGCAGATTGTGCAGACTCTCGGCATCGATGGTTTTGACTTCAGAGTTCCAGGCATGCGTTTGATAGCCATAAGTCATGGCAGGCAATGACTTGGAGCTAAGCGTGCCATTCGCGTCGCGTTTGTAACCTTTACTTGTCATTGCGGTGAGAAAACTGAACGCACCATTTTGGTCGTCATAGGTAAACGTCAACTCACTGACAGGCTCGCCATCCGTTAGCAAATCATTCTCAAACTGATGAAAAAGTAGAACGCGCCGACAGCGTCGATAAGTGCGGATCTCAAAGCCAGCACGATAATCTGAAAACGGATCGTGTCTGACGTTCCATGCAAAGACTTCGTCTGCGCCAGGTTCGTCGTCTGCATGTTCTCCGTAATCGAACACGGTCTGGAAATGAAAGTCATGCTCGGTGAATGGCTTATCAAGAAGGTCGGAGACGTCTTCGTATAACAATCCGTAAGGTTTTTTGATGCCGTACCAGACGCGCTTGAGATATGCCTGCGCTACGGGCCTGGATTTTCGATGCAGTTCATAAGCCAGTCCGTGATCAACCCCGACCCTATCTTCGTGTTTGTATACGTATTGCGCGTAGTTGCCTTTGTCGTCGTATGAACAATCAAGCAACCACTTAAAGGTTTTTTCCGGATTTTCCGGGTCGGCGATACATGCCGATGAGTGATAGCCATAAACGGACGTGACATTCTGGCCGGACGTTGCCCGCCACCAAATGCTTCCGCTGTCCCGATTGCGCCAACGTTCGATCTTGCTAAATGCACCTTCAACACGTGGTCGATAGTGTTTGACTTCCCAGCGTATGCCGGCTAGTTCCTGTTCGGTAATCACTTCTTGCCAGCTACTACCGCTGTCTTTCAATAGCGGCACCAGGTCTTCGGCCCCAACGATGACAAAGGTATCCGAATCATCCTGGTCCAGATACTGCGGTAAACCCTTTTCGGTCTTGCGGCTGATACTGGGCATGCCCAAAGTCCAACCCAGCCCAAACGGGCCATTGCCGGCACCCGAGTCGTAGTTCAAGCTGAGCTGTGGTTCAAACCCACGAGCTGGGGAGACGGGTAAGGGTATGCCGAACGACGATGTGCCGGTGACCGGGTTAGCGGAGAATTTTTCACTGATGCCCTTGATGGCGCCACCGCCTTTGGGCAAAGATATACTACCCGGCTGATTTACACCATTTTGTGAAACAGCGCGGTCTTTTGAATCTGACCCCGCGCTTTTGACGTCTAGCCTCGTTGCATCTACCACTCCGATTCTCCTTAATCGTTAGCGTTGATACAGTTACCTTCTACTCAATACCTAAATTTACAGTCATTAAACTCATAGCTGTATGTAGGCCAAAATTGGAGCCTTAAAATCCCTTTTTTGGTCCTCGGCAGCTTTGGTGGTTCCTGACTGAACCTCCGAAGTGGGTATGGATTATAGTCTATCTCCTATCCTGTGTTTGCTCGCTTGCCGATACTATGTACTCCATTCCATTTTCATTGTCTAATAATAAATAGCTATTAAGGATGGGTCTCAATAGTCCTGAGTTATCTTCCTGACGACATCCGGAAAACATACAGTCGATCTAAGTCCTGTCTTTCGACAATGAATTTTGCGAAGTCATGACTTTGATAGCCCGGTGATTGTTGATGAAGATACTGGTTGCCATTGCGTCAGCCCTACAGCGTCATGTCCTTCATCCAAAAATGGTAAGAAAACGAACCAATAACGTGCCCCGCCGGCTTAAAGGCGTGCTCGATTCTGAAACGCAGGCCATAGAGGCGAATGATCTCTATGGGGGATGGGGGATGGGTGACAGTGACGTAACCGTGGACATCAGGATGCACCGCCCACATTTAGGGTGAATGACGACCACAAAGCGAACGAGTCGCCCCACCGGTCACCATAGCAAATCACAAAGCCGATAGCAGATTGTCACGTTACCTTCCCCATAGACCGGACTCTTGATTGCCTGCATTAACGATGGGTTAGTGAAGCACGAACTCAGTGACACCTTTTTGCCATATTCCTTCAGTCGCCCTGCCTTTTTTTATCCGGGTGGCCGACAAGGCTTATACGCCACCGCGTTAGAGTTCGCGCGGGTAATTAAATGATAACCCGCCGACAAACCCTTAACGACTTTGCCGCTAGCATAGTACGCATCCGCGACGAAATCGTAGGGCTCATCAATCGCCACGATCAGTAACTAGTCGATCATTTTATAAAGCAACGTGCGGCGACAGCGGTTTGGGAAGACCAAACCTTCATGAATTCTGATCGCCAGTAGGACCGCAAAAACACTTTAGAATATGCTGTCGCTTCGTTATTGGTCAATAATCCGTAGAAATAGTATTAGTACGGATTATAGTGACGACTATCGGTAGCCCACCTACACTGCCGGTACACTCACTCAACACAGTCTGCAATAGCAAAACACGGCCAGGCCAAGGTACTCAGCAACGACGAGTTCGACGCACTGCTGTGCGAAATCGAAAAACACCGTCAACCTGCAAGAAATTCGCTGATCATGCAGTTGTCATTCAAGCTAGGCCTTCACATTCAGGAAATCGCGTTTCTGCGTATTCGCGGAGTGGCCCAGCTCGGCAGCCAGTACCCCCCTGTGGCAGGGTAGATAATCGGACTCCACAACCTCTTAACGATACCCTTTTTGAGTCGCTTAGTAGAGAACGAACTGAGACTATAATGGAAAATACTATCATTGGCGTAGATCTGGCAAAAGATGTGATACAGCTTTGCGCTGATCGATATAATCAACCTTTACTTTAGTCGGCGGTCGAGCGCCGCCTGGAAAAAAAGCAGGCGACGTCTTGAGAATGTCGTTAGCTTTACGCAACTCCTTATTCTTTTTATCTAACGCCTTAATGCGCTCTTGCTCGCTGGTCCCACACCAAGTCGCCGACCCGCATCGGCTTCTACTCGCTTCACCCAGTTGCGTAGTGCCTCTGATGTACAGCCAATTATACTCGAAATTGAACTCAGTGCGGACCAGCGTGACGCATAATCCTTCTCATGTTCTAATACCATTCGAACCGTTCTGTCCATGACTTTGTAGGAATATCGATTCACTTTGCTCATACTCCAATACTCTCAAGATTTGGAGTCTCCGGCAAACCCGGGGCAGTTCAAAAGGTTATACCGTCACTGATCTGACGCTCTACTGAAGGAATAAACCCGAACTTTTGTTAAACAGGTGTCGCTAGGCTCGATGAGCTGAGCCGGAAATTTCCCCAATTCTCCCTTGACATATACTCTTTCGTTAAATGATCTTGTTTGGACCACATATATAAGCAGGAAGATCACAGATGAGTCACTATCCGGCTTGTCCAGTTCATGCGTTATTTTATGGTTGAATTTTTTCCTTCCAATGCTTTTGACAACAGCCAAGATCAAAAGCTTGGCCTTCTCGATAATGTATGTCATGATCCGTAACGATAGCAGTTAGCCTCCCTCCATCGTTGACATTCACGCGGGCGTGATTAATATCATTGCCCCAAGCATTCAATTGAATTACTTTCCAACTCTCACCAACGGCAACTATCTCCACATTGTTATCTATATCATCTAAATGCGCGTCTCCAGAAAGAACTGTTCGCGACGCCGTTCTAGGGTGCATAATCTTCCCGGAGAGATCAACAGCTTCGAAACCAAATACGAAGAGGTCTACGTGATCTAAGATCGATTTTGGGTTTGGACCTAAAGAGACAAGAGCGACGCAGTCTTTGCTGCCGGTATCGCCCAGTTCGAGTTTCAAATTATCTACCATAACGCGGTTGTCCTTTCGGAATTCGCCCTGAATATCAAGAATATAGACGCACTGCAATTGTTTCCCTACCATCCCAAGGCATTTGCAGACCGCATCGCTGTAATCAGTAGTCGCTACGGTAATACTCCGTTCGGCAAATTTATTATTAATGTACTCCTTGAACTTCTCGGAAAGCCCCCTCTGGGAATCGCGGTAGGCGGTGACTGCTTTAACCGGTAACGGATCACCTTTGTTTTGCATACGGTACCACGGGTCCAGTCCAGCTAGCTTCGTTAGGGGTATGCCACGCGGACCATCGACTAAGCTGCGTAAAACATTCGCTTGCTCCTGTATCAGATGAGAACTTCGATTTCTGTTTTCATTCAAATCTATAGCGCTTCGTATAAGACGATTTGTCGCATTCCAAGTGCCTGCGGAAGTTATGATTCGCAAGCCGTCAACAACCAATTGAGGAAATTCGTAATGCTGGACGAGTAATCTTGCTTGATTCTTAATTGCTGTCTTTTGCTCGTTCGCTGCGGCGAGTGCCACGGGATCGTTGCTCATACGAACCGCTTCGGCCGCTGCATCAACATACTGGCTGACACGTTGTCGTAGTGCAGACGATCGAACACCCAAAAAATCACGCATTTGCCAGACATTCGCGAAGCCGAACTGATCATAGAGATGATCCGTCAGGGGCTCCATGAATTGTCCCACGACAGTATTGGATTCACGACGCGATTGAATCCACAGTAATCTGCACTTGACCAACGCGCTAACCCACCTCCAGTGATTTCCCCTTAGATATCGACGAAGAATAGATACCCGCTTTGCAACAGCGAGCCCTTTTTCGATAAACGCATAATTGTGGTACATCACATAGTACAGAACCTCTTTCGAGTGGTTACGCGCAATTTCTCGAATCGACTCGATCTTTTTCTCGTCTGATTCGGTGATGATACGGAATATTGGTACAACGACCAGTGCTGCGGCAACCGTGCCCACAATCCAAACCCAAGTAGCGGAACTCTCTGATCTAAGAGCTAGGACCGCAAGTACCACTGACCCCAGCGTAAGGGAAAAACCAGCCAGCCTTCCGAAAGCTGCGAATAGGCGATATACATGAATCAACCACCGAGTATTAGATAGTTTCGACGGAAGTTTGGGTAGTTTTAGTGTCGATGGGGTGTTGTTATGAGAACTCTCATTGTTCATTAAGTCGCGCTCCCCCCCTGTGTCAGGATAGTTGTCGCCTCTAAATTTCACTTAGAGGTAAGACAAAATGAAGGCAAGATATACGGAATCGTTTAGAATGCA
>RCMY010002118.1_pt1 | contig 23672 bp, 24 predicted proteins | sample 2041341 | NCBI WGS metagenome assembly RCMY01 (sample SAMN09708234, study PRJNA481090) | Marine sediment metagenome, whole genome shotgun sequencing project.
TGAACTCGACCACCTCGGTGCTCTCAAGGCCGTTCAGGCATTTGTAGAACTTGCCAGACGCCGTGGTCGTGAACAGCGCGCGTGTGTCCTTTTCAAGATGCCCAAAGAAATACGAGCCATCCCCTTCGACATAGCCACCGCCCGAATTTACCATCAGCATGTAGGGCTGATCGTCCTGATTTTGGTAATGATAGCCCTGCCACTGAAACGGGATGCGCCATGATGACGGTTGGATGATCGTCTTGCCGCCCACGATATGCGCGCGCACGTTCATCAGCGCCGTCTTGCCGACAATCCATTCGGGATCGGGATATATATTGGTGTGGATCATGGTGTTGCCCTTCAAACCGTTTCGACCAGCAGAACGTCGCTTTCGATCCAAGCCATCACATCCTCAACGCCATCACCCTTTTTCATGTTGGCAAAAAAATACGGCTTGCCCTTGCGCTGTGCGCTGGTGTCGCGGTCCATCTGGTCCAGATCGACTTCGACATAGGGGGCGAGGTCGGTCTTGTTGATAATGAGCAACGGCGACTTTTCGATGCCGGGGCCGCCCTTGCGCGGAATGTCCCCACCTTGGGCCACCGAAATCACGTAGATATGGCTGTCGACCAGTTCCGGGCTGAACGTGGCGGCGAGGTTGTCACCGCCGCTTTCCACGAAAATGATGTCCAGATCGTCGTAGCGCGACTGAAGCTGGCGGATCGCGTGGGTGTTCATCGACACATCCTCGCGGATCGCGGTGTGCGGACAGCCGCCGGTCTCGACGCCAATGACGCGGCCTTCTTCGAGCGCGCCGGATTTTACAACGAATTGTGCATCCTCTTTGGTAAAGATGTCGTTGGTCACGACCCCGATCGAGTATTTGCGCCCCAAAGCACGGCACAGCGCGACAAGCGTCGAAGTCTTGCCTGATCCCACCGGGCCACCGATGCCGATTCTGACTGGCTTGCGCATGATTACCCTCTTGTTTTTTCTACGAAATACATAGTCGCGTCCTCAGATTCTCATGCTGCATACTGGCCATATCCAACGAAAACGTGGCGGCATTCATGTCATCAACATCGGCCTCCACAGCCCTCAGGCTTGCCTCCTGGATGAGCGGCCAGGCATGGGTAATGATGCGCTGCGTTTCGACCTGCCCCAGCGGGATCAGCCGCGAGGCGACCCCGGCCAGCCCCGACACCGCAGTTTGCAAGAACGTCAGCACGGCGTCGGTGCCGCTGATGCCGTAAGAGCCGCAGATCGCGCCGAATATCACCGAATGATGCCCCTCGGCGTCGCCCACCTGCACGGCGGCGGCGTAGTCCTCCAACCCCGGCGTGTCGAAGATATCCAGATAGGCATTAAGCAACGCCTGCCCGGTCATCGAGGATGCCTCGCGCGATTCCCGGCTTAGCTTCAGCGCGGCGACCCTGTTGTCGAGGTCGAGCAGCCCGACATGATCCCCCAGCCGGGCCATTTCGCAGGCCCGCGCCACGGCGATCCCTTCGGAGCGGGCCATGCAATAAACCAGCCAATCGCGGCATGCGATCTCGAAACTGGGACCGTCCGATACCGTGCCGTCGCTAAACCACGTCTCGAACCCGTAGGAGTGATTGAACGCCCCCGTGGGAAACGAGGAATTAGCGACCTGCAACAAAAACAGCGTCTTTTGCTGCGCGTCGGTATCCAGATTGCTGAGCGGGTTAGTGGCTGTGATCATGTTCATGACTGTGATCGTGCCCCTGTCCATGCGCGTGTGCGTGATCGTGGCTGTGGTCATGGTCGTGCCCCGCGTAAGAGCCGTATCGCACCCCGATAAACGGTGCCTCGGTCGTCTCGAACGTGATGCCCGATCCGCGCAGCACGTCGGCCACTTTAGCATCGGCCGGTGTCAGCATCGCGTCATCGCGAAACCGGACAGGTCGGTGCAAATTGCCCAGATGAAAGGCCGCAATTCCCCACTCAAGCGCGCTGCCGGGGGCAACAACAAACAGCCGTTCCTTGGCGGCCCGCGCCACAATCATCGTGTCGCCTTCGACAGCCAGTACATCACCGTCGTTCAACTCGGTCCCACGCGGCAGCGAGATTTTGACGGCGCGCCCGCCTTCGGTCACGGCGGCCATGTGGGCGCTCGCGCGCTCCTCGGAGGTGAGGAACAGCGCGTCCTCACCCCCGGCGGTTGCCGCCATTTCAGAAACCGTGCCTAACACGGCTGTAATAACCGGCATTTGCGTGCCCTCCAATTACGTCAGCGGAAGTAGAACATCTGCGACAGCGGCAATGTCTTGGCCGGTTTCACGGTGATCCTCTCGCCGTCGACGTAGACATTGTAGCTTTCTGGATCGATCTCGATGTTGGGCATGTAGGCGTTATGCACCATGTCCCGCTTTGAGATGGTCCGCGTGCGCATCACCGGCATAAGCGTCTGGTGCGAGCGTAGCTTGCCCTCCAGCCCGTCCGCGATCGCGGCCTTGGTCACAAAGGAATAGGACAGGCGTGACGGGTTCGCCCCGTGCGAGCCGTATTGCGGGCGATACTTGAGCGGCTGGCAGGTCATCAGCGATCCAGCCGGATCACCCATCACCGCATGCGAGATAAAGCCGCCTTTCAGCGTCACCTCGGGCTTGGCGATGAATTGCTCCGGCTTCCAGAATATCAGGTCGGCCAGCTTGCCCGCCGTGATCGAGCCGACATAGCTGTCGACGCCAAAGGTGACGGCAGGGTTGATCGTGACCTTGGCCAGATAGCGTTTCACCCGGAAGTTGTCGTTGCCCGGCGCATCCTCGGGCAGCGGCCCGTAACGCACCTTGTTGACGGCAGCCAGCTGGAACGCCCGCTGTGCGGATTCCGCAGCGCGACCCACGCCCTGACTGTCCGAACCGATCATCGAAATCGCGCCCATGTCGTGCAGCACGTCCTCGGCCCGCATCGTTTCGGCCCGCGCACGGCCCTGAATAAATGCGATGTCCGTGGGCACCGACTTGTTCAGGTTGTGGCAGGTGATCAGCATGTCGATTTCTTCATCATACGTGTTGATCGAGAACGGGTTTGTCGGGTTCGTCGACGAGGGCATCAGATTGGGCTCACCCACGATTTTCATCATGTCCGGGGCGTTGCCACCGCCGGCGCCTTCGCAGTGATAGATGTGCATGACGCGACCGTTGATCGCGGCAATCGTGTCCTCGTAATAGCCGGTCTCGTTCAGCGTATCGGCGTGGATCTGGACCTGGAAATCATACTCGTCCGCCAGATCCATCGTGGTTTCGATGGCAGCGGGCGACGAGGACCAGTCCTCGTGGATTTTGAGGCCCGTGGCACCGGCGAGGATCTGCTCGATCAATGCGCCCTTGGTGGCTGCGTTACCCTTGCCGAAATTGCCATAGTTCAGCGGGAAATCGGCCATCGCCTCAAGCATCCGGTGCAGGTTGAACACGCCGGGGCATTCAATGCCCACGGTTTTCGGCCCCGAGCCGCCGCCGATCACGGTGGTAAAGCCAGCGTTCTGATATTCCGAGAGCTGCTGGACCGAGTCGAAATGCGGGTGAATGTCGATCAGGCCCGGCGTCACGATCATCCCCTCGACCGATAGAATGTCGGTGTTGGGCGACACGATCAGGCCCGGCGTGATGTTCATCGTATCCGGGTTGCCGGCCTTGCCGATGCCTACGATCATGCCTTCGCGCACGCCGATATCGGCCTTGATGACGCCGAGGATGGGGTCGATGATCACCGCGTTGGTGATGACCATGTCGAGCGCGCCGTCAGACTGCTTCCATTTGGAAGCCTGACCCATGCCGTCGCGGATCGTCTTGCCGCCGCCAAAGACCATTTCGTCGCCGTAGGTGGTCAGATCCTTCTCGATCTCGACCACCAGCCCGGTATCGGCAAGGTGGATCTTGTCGCCCGTGGTTGGTCCGTATTGAGCGGCGTAATCCGCCCGGTTGATCTTGATGCTCATCGTGTTCCCTCCTGATGCGTTTCACGCGATGTTGGCCGCTGCGAGACGCGGACCCCATGTGATCGCAGGCAGAGTGCCTGCAACCCGGGGAATTGAGTTGCTGCACATGACACCGGCCCCTCAGGGCTGGCCCGTCATGTCACTTCTTGTCGGATTTCTTGTCCGACTTTTTCGCGTATTTGCTGTCCGGCGATGGTTTGACTGGATACGCGTCGCCCTCGAAACAAAAGCCCGCATCGCGCAGACGCTTCACCGTCTGAGCCTTGATGATGTCCGAGCGCAGCGACCCGTTGGTCATGTTGTTCATGCCGTAGGCCACTTCGCGGCCGACATAGGTCGTGATCTGAACCTTGCGGCTCTGGCCCGGCTCAAACCGGATGGCCGACCCGCTGGCGATATCCAGTCGGAAACCAAAGGCGGCCTCGCGATCGAATGCCATCGCCTTGTTGCACTCTGCCAGATGATAGTGCGCACCGATCTGAACCGGGCGGTCGCCGGTATTGATCAGCACGAGTTTCTTGGTGGGGCGCCCCACGTTGATTTCGATGTCGCCCTCGGCGAACTCGATGTGACCACAGCGCGCACGGTCGCCCACATCGAACGCCTCGTCCGGGATGATCGATTTCGGCAACGGCGGCCGGTTCCAATACTTGTTCTCAGCCATGATGTTCTCCTGAAAATGTCTTGATCAATCGCGGACGGGGTTCATGACGGTGACCAGTTTGGTCCCATCGGGAAACTGCGCCTCGACCTGAAGGATTTTCATCATGTCGGCGACGCCGTCCATGACGTGCTCTTTCTTGAGGATGGTCGCGCCGTATTCCATCATGTCGGTCAGCATCGGGATGCTGCCCTCACGCGCCCGTTCGAGGATTTCGTCGGAAATCACGGCGATCGCCTCGGGGTAATTCAGCTTCATTCCGCGCTCCAGCCGGCGGCGCGACATCTCGGCGGCTGTCCATAATTGCAGCCGTTCTTCTTCTCTCAGCGTCATGTGCATTGTGCGAGTGCTCCTCTGTTTCAGGGTTCGCCGGACGCCGCGCGACACAGGAATTGACCATTGCGCGCGCGCACTGCCTCCCACGAAACGTCCACGAAAAAGAAAACGGTTTGGGCTGGTTAGCGTGTAATGCGGCATCTGGCGCAGATCACATTCCAGCTTTGGACCGGTATCTTGACCCGCACAGTTCAGCAAAACTGACGCGCAGCGTATACTGCCCGAAAGTGGCTACCCGTTTGGGTAGGCGCGTGCGAATATCCGCACTGCTCCCTACTTTTTTGGGGTGGAATGCAGTTTCTCTGCTACTGTTTCACCTTGTCTGGGTGCGAATCTATGGGGTGAACGACGATCGAAACGTCCGAAATCAGCAAGACCTTGCGAGGCAAGCTTCGCGATTGTCATGACTTTCAGCAGTGCCTCGACGCATTGCACGAAAGTGCTTCGGACCTCGGATTCACACAGGTTCTCTATGCGCGTCAGGTGCTGAAACCCCAGATCGACAACGAACATTGGGTCCCCTTGCGCCTGAATGTGCGCAATTTCCCGCAGGGCTGGGAAAACATCTGGCGCGAATACGAGTGCCACGATCCGTATTATCATGCCTGCTTTGACGGCACGCTTCCGTTTGACTGGGCCGAGGTCCAATCGAACGAACGCCTAAACGACAAAGAGCGCGCAGCGTGGAAATACCTTGCGGATTTCGGTCTGGCGCGCGGCATGACAATCCCCATTCACCTGCCTAAGGGGAAATTTGCCGTCGTCAGCGCAATCGTCGACAAGAGCAACGCCAACTGGTCCAGCATCTATGACGACAATCGCGATAACATGTTCCACATGGCGCATATCTTTCACAATACGATCACCAAACAGGGGTATGCGGATCAGGTCGAGGTGGCCATACAAACCGTCCTCAGTCCGCGTGAACACGAATGCCTTGGCTGGGCCGCCATGGGCAAAACGTCGCCCGAAATCGCCATGATCCTCGATCGGTCTGTGGAAACAGTACGCCTGCACATCAAGAACGCCATGCTCAAGCTGGATGCCAGCACGCGTACCCATGCGGTCGCCAAGGCGGTGCATCTGGGCGTCCTGGAGGGCGACAGCCTGTTTGCCTGACGCTCAACGGCTTACAGTCAGATCGCCAGATACTTCTTTGCAACCTTGGGATCGGCCAACGCCTCGGGCGATATTTCGTCTACGATCACACCCTTGTCGATCACGATGCAACGGTCGGCGCTGGCCTGAATCAGATCTAGGTTCTGCTCGACGATGATGACAGTCAGCCCTTCTTCGTCGCGAATACGGCGGATGATCTGGCCAATGGCCTGCACGATATTGGGCTGGATACCTTCCGAGGGTTCGTCCAGCAGGATTATTTTCGGGTTCCCGATCAGTATCCGCCCGATGGCCAATTGCTGTTGCTGCCCACCGCTCATCGTGCCTGCAATCTGGCTCAGACGTTCCTTGAGAACCGGGAAAAATTCGTAAACCCGTTCGTAATTGGTTTTTTTAGGGTTGCCGCCCACAAGGTTGCCCAGCCGCAGATTTTCGCCCACGGTCAACGAATTGAACAGGCCCCGCCCCTGCGGCACATAGCCGATGCCCTTTTGCGCGCGTGTTGCCTCCGGCAGTTTTTGTATGTGCTCGCCATTCAGGGTGATCTTGCCGCCGAAGGTGGAAACCTCGCCGATGATCGTCTTCATGAGCGTCGATTTACCCACGCCGTTGCGCCCGATCACTGCGACGATCTCGCCTTGCTTGACGTCGAAACTGACGCCATTCACGATATCGACACGGCCATAACCCGACCGCAGATCCGTTATGTTGAGCAGTGTTTTGTCTGTCATTTTATCACGCCTTGCCGAGGTAAATTCTGAGAACGTCCTCGTTCTGCTCAATCTCTTCAAAGCTTCCCTGCGCGAATAGCGTGCCCAGATGCAGCACCGACGTGCGCGAATGAAGGCTTCGGATGAATTCCATGTCGTGCTCGATCACGATGACAGTCATCCCGTCTGCGTTGAGCGTATTCAGTATTTCGGCGGTCGATGCTGTCTCCTCTGGCCCCATGCCTGCGGCTGGCTCATCCAGCAGCAAAACCTTGGGCTCCAGCGCAATCGCCTGACCGATGGCCAGCCATTGCTGCTGGCCGTGACTGAGGTTCTTGACCACCTCATCCTCGAGTCCGGTCAGATGTATCCGGCGCAGCAGGCGATCCACCAGTTCGGGCATCTCACGTGGCTTGTGGTTGCGGCGCAGCGGCACAAAGAAATTCTGGAACACCGTCAGTTCCTGATAGACCTGCATGTTCTGAAACTTGATACCCAGCCCTTTGCGTGCCCGTTGGTGCGGCTCTAGCCGGGTGATGTCCTGACCATTGAAGTGAATCGTGCCCGAGGTCGGGCGGATCGTGCCCATCAGCAATTTGAAAAAGGTACTCTTGCCCGCGCCGTTGGGGCCGATCATGCAGTGCAATTCGCCCGGCTGGATCGCGAGGCTCAGGTTATCGGTCGCCCGCACGCCGCCAAAATCCTTGATGACATTACGCGTCTCGATGATCGGCACACCGGTTGCGGGGGCAGGTGCCGCCCGGCGGCTCTGGGGTGTCTCGGTGGTGGTCATGGTCAGTCCCCCTCCTGCCGGCTCACGAGGGCGGCCGAGCGCGCGTAGAGCCTGCCCAGCCTGTTGCCCAGAAAGATAAAGATGCCCTCGGGGGCGATCAGCATCACCAGTATCAGGATGCCACCCATAACGATCTGCGCGTATTCGGGGTTGCCCGAGGTCGTCAGCCACAGGAACATCCATTCCAGCGTGATCGCGCCCAGAATGGCCGCAGTCAGATCCTTGCGCCCGCCGACCGCGACCCAGATCACCACCATGATGTTGGCAGACACGCCAAAAACCAGTTCGGGGTCCACCCGGTTGATCCGCGCGGTGTCCAGCGATCCCGCCAGCCCGGCAAGGGCGGCGGCAATGCAGAACACAGCCAGCTGGATCAGGCGCACGTCATAACCGAAGGTCGCAGTGCGATCCGGGTCCTCGCGGATGGCGACCAAAAGGTAGCCGAACGAAGAGTTGAGCAGGCAGCGCAGCCCCAGATAGACGGCAATCAGCAGGGTCAGCACGAAATAATAAAAGCCGACGCGTCGCCCGTTGAACTCGGCCACCGTATCGCCCCAGCCGAACGCAGCGCTGGGAATGTCCGAGGCAGGCCGCAGCCCGTTAGAGCCGCCCAGCATCGCCTTGCCGATGGAATAGACATCCGGGTCTGCGGTTTGCAGCATGAACGTCTCGAACAGCAGCGATAGCACCAGCATCAGAATGGCGATATAGACCCCTTTGAGCCGCGCGAAAAACATGATCGCGCCTATCAACGCGGCAAAGATCGTAGGAACGAGGATGCCGCCCAGAAACGCCAAATGGGTATTGCCGGTCACGTCCCACAGGTTGATCCCCATGACGCCGAACGTGTAGCCGCCGATCCCGAAAAACGCCGCCTGCCCAAGGCTGAGGATGCCACCATAGCCCCAAAGAATCGACAGGCTGGCCGCGAGGAAACCCGAGACCAGAAATTCGTTGACCTTGTAGGGCTTGATCCCCAGATGCGTGGGCGCAATGTAGGCCAGAATGACCACGACCACGAAGCTGCCCCAGAATAGCCAGCCACGGCCCATCGTCTGCGGTCCGTTCAGCAGGCCGACGAACCCCAGAAGTCCGGCTTTTTGTTGTCTCATTGACTTTGATCCCATTGAACTGCGCCGCATCATTTCGAGCGCGCCTTCATACGCTCGATAAAGCCCGATATCCCGGTCGGCATCAGCAGCAGGATCAGGAACGCCGCAGCGATCATGCCGACAAAGCCGATGTAGACGCTGAACATGTTGGTAAAGAGGGTCTGCACCCCGCCCAGCGTCAGGACACTGCCGATCAAACCGCTGATAAAGTTGGCGCTACCGCCCACGACCACCGTGATGAATGCCTTGGCGGTATAGGCCGCCCCAAAGAATGGCGTGATCGAGGCGGTCAGCGCGAACATGCCCCCTGCGATGCCTGCCAGTGCCGATCCCAGCCCGAAGGTGTAGGCATAGATGCGCGAGGTGTTGATGCCCAATGCGTTCGCCATTTGCGGGTTGTCCATCGTGGCGCGTGCGCGTCCGCCGAACTCGGTGTAGCGCATCAGCGCCCAGATCGCTGCGATGAGCAGGACCGCAATCACGAACATGATGATCCGGTAGATGCCAAAGCTCTCGACCCCCGGTGGCAACCGCCCGCTGGCACCGGCCAGCGCCGAAAACCTTTCCGGCCCGAGAATGGCAAAACCGATATCGCCGCCGATCAGGATTCTGACGGTGGAAAACGGGGTTCTCAGACTCTCCATCGTGGGGCCGAACAGCACCAGAAACAGCTGCGAAATGACCATGCTGATGCCCCATGTGACCACCAGCGAGGATAGCAATTGCTTGTAAAAATGCCGGATGATGAGGCGTTCCATTATGACCCCGGCAATCCCCGCGCCGATCCCGGCAAAAAGGATCGCGATAGGGACCGGCACGCCGTTGTGGATCGAATAGGCGGTGACGTAGGCCCCGATCATCATCAGCTCGCCATGCGCCATGTTGATGACGCCCATCATGCCAAAAATGATCGACAACCCGATCGCGGACAGGATCAGAAAGGCGACGCTGTCGATATATTGAAAGGCGAACCCGAAAAGTTCCGTGCCTAGGTTCATCTTCGTTTTCCCTGCTGCTCTCTAACGTGTGCACCCCGGACGCTCGCCTGCATGTGACCCTGCTCGGGGCAGGCAGGTGAGCGTCCGGGGGAATTCAGGCACGAGAGACTCCTCCCGTGCCTGACTGTTTTCTTGCGGTCCTTCGCAGGTTCGCCACCGCGTGACAAACCCGCAAAAGCGCGGCGCTTACTCGAAGAATTGCGCCCATGCAGGGTTGTCCGGCGGCAGATAGGAATGACCGTCGCCCGCTTCGACTTCGCGCACATCAACGCCGATATCCTTGAGGAAGCTGGGTTCGGTCACGCCAAGCTCCTCGATCAGGGTGAGGGAATGATCGTCGTTCACGTTGAACAGATAGGTGGGCATGGCGGCATGATGCTGCTCGCCGTTCAGCTTCCACGATCCGCCCGGCGCCTCGTCGACCGTGATATCGCCAGTTTCCAGCGCGTCGATAACGGCCTCGGTTTCGGTCGTCCCGGCGATCTCCCACGCCTTGGCCATCGCCTTGACCGCGACATAGCCAAAGGCGGCATGTTCGTTCACATAGGCCGCATCGGGATGACGCTCGCGGATCTTGGCGACAAACGCTTCGCTGTTTTCGCCCGGCACGTCCTCAATATAGCCCGGCGAAACATGCATGTTCGACAGTTGTGGCGCCGGAAATATCTTGTGCTCATAGCCGTCCGATATGGTGACGTTCGAGTACACAGGTGTCTTCAGCCCCGACGCCTGCGCCTGCGGGTAGAATTGCACCTGATCGCCGCCCACGAGGCAATGGACCTGGAAATCTGGGCCGACGGCCTGAATGTCACCGATGGTTTTCTGCCACTGGTTCACGTCGAAGGGGAAATACTCCTCCATCTGCAAATCGCCGCCATAAAGACCGGCCGCCGTCCGTGTCCATGCACCGATGGCCCGGCAGAAATTGTAGTCGGCGCCGATGAAGGTCATCTTTGGGCCGATGTTCTCGATCATCCATTTCAGGGCCGGTAAAACCTGCTGCTCAGGCGTTGGACCCGAAAAGAAGGAGTAGTGGTCAGCAATGCCGCCCTCACCCTGATTGTTGTGCCAGAATATGGTGTCATTGCGCACCGCCTCGGAGCGGGCTGCCTCACGCTCGGCGCCGGTATATCCGGCCATCAGCACATCGGCCTCATCCTCAAAGATGCACTGCTGCGTCAACTGGCTGTAGCGTCCGACATCGGACTGCCCGTCATATTGCACATGCTTGATGGTTTTCTTCTTGCCGTCGACTTCGATGCCACCCTCGGCATTGATCTCTTCGACGGCCAGTTGATATCCCCATGTTTTCGGCGTCGCCATCGTCGCAAACGGGCCCGACGTGTCGTCGATCGTGCACAGCACGATCTCGCTATCGGTGGCAGCGCTGGCGGTCGTGGCAGTAAATCCGCCAGCAGCAGCGGCCGTCATGGCAACGACAATTGTACCTGCCGTCCTTGAACTGGTCATATCCATTCTACTCCTCTGTTGATTTAGCGGGACTTATTTGCTTTTTATATTTGTCCCGCATCCGGGCGACATCCCGTGACGCCCCGCTTGTTCGCCCGCACACGAGCTGCAAAACATGCTTGGCAAATCGCCGATCGCACATGCGCAGCCCACTGCAAGTTCAGCTATCAGCGTATTGGCAGCCCGGCGAAAGTCATCCCCCCTTTCATGCTCCCCCTTTTGGGTAGGGTGCAGAGGGTAAGTGATCTTTGCGTTGGAAAGATGACGGCGAACTTGGGGTGTCAGAGACGGCTATAAGTTTGACCGCTTCTGAAACGGCCCCACGCCATCATCTTAATAAAGTTACCAAACTTGCTGGGCCTCAGAGGGTGCAGGCATCGTAACAGTCGGGACGGTGTCCCCACGCTGATCGCAGTGAGGCCTATCCGGTTAGCGCCCAGGCCCGCTGAGTCGGTACAAACAGACGCAGGTCATCGCCAATCGCCATCCGGCCCTCGCGCTCGACCCACGCGGTGACGCCGCGCCGCTGCTTGGCGGCCGATTTGAACTTGGGGCCATGGCCCGGATGGTCCTTGTCGATCTCGCGCGCGGGGTAGATGCAGGGAAGGTTCTGCATATCGATCACCAGCGCGGCGCTGTCCGGTCCCTGCAGACGCGACGAGGGCGGCACATGGCTGAAATCGGGAATGCCCTCGATCACCATCGACGCGCCCAGCCAGGCCGGGTCGATCGCATCTAGGCCCATAAGCGCCGCAATCGCAGCCAGTTCTTCGGTAGAAACGATGCTTAGCTGGCGGGTATTGGCGATCTCGGTGCCTTCGCGGTACTGCTCTTTGACGCGCACGCAAGAAGGGCGGGTCAGGCCCGAATGCATCTCGCCCGCCATGCCTGCATAGCCTAGCTCAACCACCTCGCGCGGGATCGAACGGATATTCTCGCGCGCCTCGGGCACGGTGCCGAGCCACGTGATGCGCGCGGTATGGGCAGTCAGCTTCAGGGCAGGCATGGGCAGGCTCCGACAGGGGGCTATATGCGGTCAGTTTTCGCAGGCCTTGCGCCCCTGTCAAACGCCGAATGGTGATGGGCCCCATTCGAGGCCGTGCATCACACTGTCAGGGTAAAGAAGAGTCGCCGGAACGGGAACAGGACCGAGCCATCGGCGCGCACAGGATAGGCGCTGTGCATGACCTCTTCATAGCGGGAAATCAGTGCGGCGCGCTCGTCCGCGTCCAGCGTGTTCAGCACCGGGCGGGCATAGGTGCTTTCGGTGTAGCGGCGGACCGGGTGACTCTCGGCATCGGCGCCAAGACGTTGGTAATACTCCGTCTCCCACATCCGAAAGCGGCCTTTGGGCGACAGCAGCGTGTCGTATTCGACGGGTGTCAGAATGCCAGGCCCTGCGCCAGTATCGATCCGGCCAGGAAATAGATCGTCGGCTACTGTCAGCCAGACCCGGTGCGACGGCGCGTTGTTCTGGTGTGGCAGTTGCACGGCCAGCGTGCCGCCCTTGCCCAGCATCGCGGCAACGCGTGGCATAAGTGTCTTGTGATCACCCAGCCAGTGTAGCACCGCGTTGGAATAGATCAGCCCCGGTGCGCGGCGCGGATGCCATTCGCGGATATCGGCCTGTTGCAGGCTGTCGTAACCGCGCGACTGGCGCGCCTTTTCCAGCATGGCAGGCGACGCATCGACACCGACGACATCGCGTCCCATCGCCCTCTCGGCCAGCGACGCACCCATCTGGCCTGCGCCGCAGCCGAGGTCGATCACATCGCCCGCGCCCATCTGGCCGACCGCATTCAGCAGGTCCATCGCGGGGCGCAGGCGCAAGTCCTGAAACCGCGCGTAGGCGCGCGGATTCCAGTCCGCTTTTGGGGAGGCGGCGCTGACTGTCACGCTGTAGGCTCGGGCTCCATCCCGCCATCGCCGCCGCGGGGCGTCTTTGGTTTGGTCTTGGGGATGGCCGTGACCGAAGGCGCATCGCCCTCGTCCACGCCGCTGTCGTTGTCATCCGACTGCGGCGGCTCGCCGCGCGCGACGCGCTGGATTTCCTCGCCGGTCAGCGTTTCGTATTCCAGCAAGCCCTCGGCCAGCCGCTGCCACTCAACCTTTTTCTCGGTCAGGATACGGTGCGCGGTGGCGTATGCCTCGTCGATCATGCGCTTGACCTCTTCCTCGATCAGCTCCTTGGTGCTGGCCGAGATCGAGAAGCTGCCGGCGCCGTTGCCCATGTAGCCCTCATGCGCCTGCTGGTAGTCGATATTGCCAACCTTGTCGGACATACCCCAGCGCAGCACCATCGCGCGGGCCAGACCGCTGGCCTGTTGAATGTCGCCGGCAGGGCCGTTCGACACATCGCCTTCGCCATACTTGATGATCTCGGCGGCCTTGCCGGCCATGGTCATCGCCAGCTTTTGCTCGCATTCAGACTTGTGCCAGTTCAGCCGGTCGATTTCGGGCAATGACACAACCATACCCAGCGCGCCACCGCGCGGGATGATCGTGGCCTTGTAAACCGGGTCGCATTTCGGCAGCGCAATTCCGACGATGGCGTGACCGGCCTCGTGATAGGCGGTCTTTTCCTTCTGATCCTGAGTCAGCACCATGCTGCGCCGCTCAGCGCCCATCATGACCTTGTCTTTGGCCGTCTCAAAATCGTCCATCGCGACAAAGCGGCGACCGATACGCGCGGCCATCAAAGCCGCCTCGTTCACGAGGTTGGCGAGGTCCGCACCGGTAAAACCGGGCGTGCCGCGTGCGATGATGCGCAGGTCCACGTCAGGCCCCAGCGGGGTCTTGCGCGCGTGAACGCCAAGAATCTTTTCGCGGCCCTTGATATCGGGGATCGGAACGGTGACCTGACGGTCAAAGCGGCCCGGACGCAGCAGTGCAGGGTCCAGCACGTCCTTGCGGTTCGTCGCGGCGACGATAATCACGCCCTCATTAGCCTCAAAGCCGTCCATTTCGACCAGGAGCTGGTTCAGCGTCTGCTCGCGCTCATCATTGCCGCCGCCATAGCCGGCGCCACGATGGCGGCCGACTGCGTCGATCTCGTCAATGAAAACGATGCAGGGGGCATTCTTCTTGGCCTGCTCGAACATGTCGCGCACACGCGACGCACCGACCCCGACGAACATCTCGACAAAGTCAGAACCTGAGATGGTAAAGAACGGCACGCCCGCCTCGCCCGCAATCGCGCGCGCCAGCAGCGTCTTACCGGTGCCCGGAGGGCCGACAAGCAGAGCACCCTTGGGAATCTGACCGCCGAGGCGGCTAAACTTCTGGGGGTTGCGCAGGAATTCGACGATCTCTTCCAGCTCCTCCTTGGCCTCGTCGATGCCCGCCACATCGTCAAACGTCACGCGACCGCTCTTCTCGGTCAGCATCTTGGCCTTGGATTTGCCAAAGCCCATGGCGCCACCTTTGCCGCCGCCCTGCATCCGGTTCATGAAGTAGATCCAGACGCCGATCAGTAGCAGAAATGGCAGCAGCGACAGCAGGAAGGTCTGGAAACCCGATTCTTCCTGCGATTTGGCAGTAACGGGAACGCCCTTGTCGATCAGGGTTTGCGTGATGTCGGCGTCGGCGGGTTTGACCGCAACGTAATCCTTGCCGTCGCTCTTGCGGAACTGGATGCTTTCACCGTCGAGGGTAACGTTGGTGACGGCGTTGTCGTTCACAGCCGCGACGAACTCGGAATATTTCACCGTTTGGCTCTGAAGCGCGCCGCCAGAACCACTGAATAGATTGAACAGCGCCAGTACCAGCAGGAACAGAACCAGCCAGAATGCGATATTGCGTGCGTTGCCCAAGTGAATTCTCCTAATCCTCGCTCGCTCCGGCGCTTAGCACGAGAGCCTTGCAAGATAAATAGAGATCATGGCTCTATCTTCAATGCGATAATAGCATTGCGCGAAAATCATCCGGGCTGCGGCACGGTTGCGCAGACCAGCCATTGGGGTATCCGGCCAGCGGCGCGGACAACAGGATCGCCCCCTGCCAGAGCGCGGGGGACGCCTCAATCGAATGGGCCGGAAGGCCTGCATCGCGCCAATCAGGGCAGGCCGCGCGCCCCTTTGGGCCCAGCGGCGCTACGTGCGCGCCGGCCACTTCTGGGCCGGTCAGTTGCCAGCGATTGTCCCAAGGTGCGCCCAACTCAGCGGTGCAATCCTGAACCGCGGCAAATTCGCGCGCCAGCCGGATGCGCCCTGCCTCATGCGTGATGCGGCAGCCCGCCAACGTGCTGCCCTGCCCCGCGTTCAGGCGCAACAGAAGGCGTGTCAGGTCAGGCCCGCGCGCGCCATACCCTGCGCCGGTGATCCAATTGAGGCCCGCCGACAGGATGCGCCGGGCGATATCAGCGCGCAACGCGGCGAAGGGCGCGGTGTCCAATAAAAGATCGCCATGCTGGAAATGCGTCAGCGCGCGGGCCTCCTGCGCGGCGTAATACCTCAGTGTATCGCGCGCCTCGGCAAGATGTTCTGCGACATCGGCCAGCGCGCCTGCCGTGACGCCCACCGGCGCGAGCGCCTCAAGCGCGCGGCGGGCCTGCGTGCGCCGATAGCGCCCATCGGTGTTGCTGGGATCGTCGATCCAAGGGATGTCCCGCGCCACCAGATATCGCCGCAGATCAGCGCGGCTGGCCTGCAACAGCGGGCGGTGCAACGTCACCGCGCCCTCTGCCCGGCGGCTCTGCATCGCCGCCAGACCATCCACCCCGGCGCGGCGGGCGAGGCGCATCAGAAGCGTTTCGGCCGCGTCGTCCGCCGTGTGGCCTAGCGCAATCCCGGCCAGCCCATGCGCCTGCGCCCACTCGGCCATAAGCGCATAGCGCGCGCGGCGGGCGACGGCGGGCAGGTTGCCCTGCCCGTCCCAGCTATCCCAGACCAGCGTGTCATGTGGCAGGCCCAGCCCGGCGCATATGTCAGCGACATGCGCCGCCTCGTCCATCGATTCCGCGCGCAGACGGTGATCGACAGTGACGCAGCGCAGAGGTGCACCGGACCAGTCGCCCATCAGGTGAAGCAAGGCCAGCGAATCGCTGCCGCCCGACACGGCGATGCCGAGCGGGCGGGTGTCACTGCCGAAATGTGTGGAAATCAGCGCGCGCAGATCATCCGCCTGCGCGCCGCCCGCCCCCTGCGTCACTGGCAGGCGAGTGTCTGCATCTCGCCGCGTGCCTCATTCGCCGGGACGCTGCCGGCAAAGCGCGTTTCGACCTCGCTCAGGGTCTGGCAGGCTGCATCGCGCTGCCCCAGCTGGCCCAGCGCGCGGCCAAGACGAAAGAGCGCGTCGGGCGCGTCGGGCCCGGCCTTGTTGGCGGAAAACCCGTCGAGATATGATTTCGCCGCCTGCTTCATGTCGCCACCTGCCTCCAAAGCCTTGCCGCGGGCGAGGTAGGCGCGCGCGGCAAGCGGGCTGCCGGGATAGGTTTCGACAAAGCTCGCGTATTTCTGCGCGGCGTCCGCATTGTCGCCTGCGGTCATCGCCGCCTCAGCCGCGTCGAAATCGGCCTTTTCGCCGACGGCCAGCGGCTCGGACGGGACCGCGCTGGTATCGGCGGGCTCGATCATGGACGCGCCACCGCTTTGCGGCATGTCGCCGCCACCCAGCGTCGATGTCTCGCCCAGTTTCGACGTGTCGCCGCCCTCAAGCTCGACCAGGCGGAATTCCAGATCGCCGACGCGGTTGGTTCCATCAGTGACGACGCGGTCGATGCGCAGCTGCATTTCCTCGCTGCGGGCGGTCAGGCGTTGCAGCTCGCTCTCGATTGAGCCAACCCGGTCGAGGACCGAACCGGAGGTGTTCAGCTGGCCCGCGCTGCCCGTCGTGCTGAGCTCGCGCTTGAGCTTTTGAAGTTCGACATAGAGCACCGACAGTTCCTGGCGGACGTCGGCCAGCGTCGCGGCCTTGTCCTGCGCGTGGGCAGGCGCAGTGAGCGCGAGGGTTGCAGTCAGGATCAGGGCGGCGATGCGGCGCATGGCGGGCTCCGGTATGGCTGGCGTTTCAGGGGCTTAAAGCGTTTCGGGTTTTACCTGCGGCAGGGATGACCCGAAACGCCGTGCTTCGAATGAAAGTAGTACGCATTTCGCAAAATTCTGTTTCACAGGTATTTCGCGAAACGCTTTAGCTGTTCGGCGAGGCAGAGATGACCGTCACCGCGCGGCGGTTCTGGGCATAGCAGGCCTCGGCGCTGCAAATCTCGATCGGGCGCTCCTTGCCGTAGCTGACGGTTCTCAGGCGGGCGGCCGAGACGCCTTGGCTGAGCAGGTATTCCTGCACCGAATTGGCACGGCGCGCGCCCAGCGCGACGTTGTATTCGCGTGTGCCCTGCTCGTCTGCGTGGCCCTCAATGACGGCGTTGTAGTCGCGGTTCGTCATCAGCCACTGCGCCTGACCGTCAAGGGTGCGCTGAGCATCGGGCGTGAGGTTGTAGGTGTCGATGACAAAGAGAATCCTATCGCCAACTGTCTGCTGGAAATACGCGGGCGATGCAGGGTCGCTGGCCGAACCGGCCATGCCGGCCGCGTTGCTGCCCATGCCGTTCATTCCGGCGGAATCCGCATCGCCAAAGCGGTCCGGGTTGGTACAGGCGGCCAGCAACAGGCCGGCGCATAGAAGGGTCATCGTCTTGAGAAGGGTCATGCTGGTGCCTCGCGGTATGATGTGGTGCGCGCGCTTTGCGCCTCGTTTGCGTTTTTGTATCACAGCGCGCGGCCCAAGGGAAACGCCGCGCGCTGGTTTTGCACTGCCTGCGCGCCGCTTATTGCAGCGGCGACCAAGACGGATCGCTGGCGCCCCCGGGTGTCGTCACGCTGCGCAGGTTACGCCCGGTGATGTCGACCGAATAGAGGCCGGCCTGCCCCTGCGCGCCTTGCGTCTCGCGCGTGAACATGATGACGCGGCCATTTGGCGCCCACGCCCACGTCGGTCCCTCATCGAGGAATGACGCAGTCAGCAGGCGTTCCTCGCTGCCGTCAGTGCGCATGACGCCGATGTGAAAGCGGCTTTTGCTTTGCTTGGTAAAGGCGATCAGATCGCCGCGCGGTGACCAGACCGGCGTGCCGTAATTTCCGTCACCGCCCGAGACGCGCCGCGCCTCGCCGCCGCCCGCGCTCATGATATAGAGGTGGTTGCTGCCTGATCGGTCACTCTCGAAAACGATCTGGCTGCCATCGTGGCTAAAGCTGGGCGCGGTCTCGATCGACGGCGCGCTGGTCAGGCGCTGGCTGGCACCCGAGCCGATGTCCATAGTGTAGATGTCGGTATTGCCGCCAGCCTCCAGCGAATAGACCACCGTCTGCCCATTGGGCGCAAAGCGAGGGGCAAAGCTCATCGAGGCGTCCTGCGTGGGCAATTGGCGGCGGTTCACGTTCGCAACGTCCAGCACATAGATTTTGGGAAACCCGCTCTCGTAACTGGTGTAGAGGATACGATCCCCGGTGGGCGAAAAGCGCGGCGCCAGAACCAGCGACGCGCTATCGGTGAGGTAGGTCACGTTCGCGCCGTCGTAATCCATGATCGCCAACCGCTTGGATCGCTGATCCTTGGGGCCGGCTTCGGCAACAAAGGCGACGCGGCTGTCGAAATACCCGCCCTCGCCGGTGATGCGGCTATAGACCTGATCGGCGATCTTGTGTGCGATGCGCCGCCAGCCGTCCTGAGTGCCAACGAATTGCTGACCGCTGCCCAGCTCCTGGCCCGCGAACACGTCCCATACGCGGAACTGCACTGTAAGGCGGCCCGAGGCATCGACATCGACCGCGCCGGTCACGAGGGCCTGCGCGTTGACGGCCTTCCAATCGGCGAATTGCACGGGGCTGGAAAAACTGGTGATGCTGCTGATATGCGCGCTTGCTGGGATTTCGCGGAAGAGGCCCGTGCCGCTAAGATCATCGGCCACGAGGGCCGAGATATCCTGCGCCGCCTGCCCGCCTGCGCCCGAGCCGACAAAGGCCGGCACGGCGAAGGGCAGCGGTTCGATCACGCCTTCGGTGATTTCCAGTCGCAGCGGCCCGGACTGCGCAAGCGCAGGCAAGGCGGTGAGCGTTGTCAGAAGAAGGGCCAGCAGGGCCGTGAATCGCGCCATCATTTGATCCTCATGTTCTCGGGGTTGAATACCAGTTCCACGTTGCGCCAGGACGCATATTTATCCGCAGGCAGGCCAAAACCGCGTGCGCCGCAACGGATAATCGCCCGGCGCGCGGCCTCATAGGCCTGTTTTGCCGAGCCAGCAGTGCCTCCTGTCGAGTCCAGCATCCGGATGCTGCTGTCGATGGGCTTGGAATCCTCGGACATCTCGAAGGCGACTGTGACGACCGTGTTCAGCGCGTCCGAGCTGAGCGAGCCGGTGTTCCAGCAATTCTGCACAGCGACGCGCAACCCATCCTTTTCGCCCGGCGACAGCGGCGGGCCTGCCGAGATCGAGGGCTCAGGCGTTGCAGCCGCTCCGGCAAGCGCGAGGGCCAAAGCGTCCTCGACACCAGCACTGTCAGTTGCAGTGGCAGGAGCCGGTTCCGGATCGGGCTGAGCCTCGGGTTGCTCGGCCTCGGCAGTCTGCGTCTCGGGCTGAGCCTCGGGCTGCGGGGTCGGTCGCAACTGTTCCGGGCGGGGCTTCGGTCGGATCGCATTTAGCGGGGCGGCCTCATCGACCTCATCGGCCTCGGTCACGATCTCGGTCGCGGCGGCCTCGGGGGCGGTCGCCTCAGCCTCTTCGCGCGGGGTCACGGCGGCCTCGTCCGGCACGGCCTCTTCGCGCACGACGTCATCGACGGCGGTGTCGGGCGCGGGCGGCTCGACCTGCTGAGGTGCGACACGCTCGGCCGGGCGCTGCTGAGGGCGCGACGACGCTTCGGGCAAAAGGGCGGCCATGTCCTGCGCGGGTGGCTCGATGGCGGGCGGCTCATCACTTACCTCGGCTTGGGGGGCCTCGGCGGGTGGCTGGGGCGCTGGATCGGGGGCCGCCTCAGGCGCAGGATCAGGCTGGGGTGCCTCGGGCGCGGCGTCGGCCTGACTGTTGAGGTCGGGCGACTCCTGCGGCACATCCGGCGCCTCGGGGGCGGCAATCTGGTCGGTTTCCTGAGCCAATGCGCTGCGGGTGACGATGGCTGCGTATTCCTCGGAACTGACGGCGGTCACCTGCGTCACATCGAACGGCAGGGGATCGGACCGGATGGCCCCACCGAACAAGATCCAGCCGATCAGGCCGATATGGCCTGCGCCCGATATGATTTGACCTGTGTTCACTGGCCCGCGCGCCTCAGCCGTCCGGCGCGTCCAGCGCCGGGCCGCCCATGTCCGTCACTAGGCCGATATTGTCAAAACCGCCACGATTGAGCGCACCCATGACCTGCACCACGTCCGCATAAGGCACAGCGCCGTCAGCGCGCAGGTACACGCGGTTGCTGTCGCGCTCGGCGGCGATGGCGCGCAGGCGACCGATCAGGTCTGCGCGGTCGACCTCGGTCGTCTGGATCGACACGATGCCCTCGGCGGTGATGGTGATGGTCAGCGGCTCTTCCTGTTCGCCCGGCAGGGAATTGGCCGCCGTTTTCGGCAAATCGACCGGCACGCCGACGGTCATCAGCGGGGCCGCAACCATAAAGATAATCAGCAGCACCAGCATCACGTCGACGAAGGGCGTGACGTTGATCTCGGCCATGGGGCGCGAGCGTCCGCGCCCACGCCGCCGCCTGCCGCCGCCACCGGTTTTCTGAACCACACCGCCGGCCATTTAAGCCGTGCCTCGCGTGGCATTGAAAAGGGGTTTGATCATGCCGGTCATCACTTAGCTGTCCAACTGGCGGCTGAGGATGGTGGCGAACTCATCAGCGAAGGCCTCGTAGCCAGCGACGATGCGGTCGCTGTCCGCGCTCAGCTTGTTGTAAAAGATGACCGCCGGGATAGCGGCCAGCAGGCCCAGCGCAGTCGCCAGCAGTGCTTCGGCGATGCCGGGCGCAACGACGGCGAGGCTGGTATTCTGCGATGCCGCAATGCCGATGAAAGCGTGCATAATGCCCCATACCGTGCCGAACAGGCCGACAAATGGCGCGGTGCTGCCTACGGTCGCCAGCACGGGCAGACCCGATTGCAACGCCTCGGATTCCTTGGCGATGGCGACGTCCATGCTGCGGTCGATCCGCGCGGTCGCGCCTGCGATCATGCCGCCGTCGGTGCGATGGCTGCGCCGCCACTCCATCATGCCGGAGGCAAAGATGCGCTGCGACTGGCCGTCCGGTTCGGTGCCGATCTGCTCAAACAGCTCATCCAGCGGCTCGCCAGACCAGAACTGGCGGTCAAACGCCTCGGCCTCGGTCCGCGCTTTGCGATACATGATCAGTCTTTGCACGATGATCGCCCACGCCCAGAAGGACGCGATCAGAAGCATCAGCATCACCAGCTTCACGACGAATGTGGCCTGCGCGAACATTCCCCACATGGAGAAATCAATATCCTGCGCCAGTGCGAGGGTTTCTGCTTCCATCTGCCTGCTCTTTTTTATGCGGCCACTGCCGGGCCTGCCTTGTTTGCGGGGAATCTACCCGATCATTTGCGTAAATGCCAACGACATCGCGGCAATGCGTGCATTTTTTGGTCCTCAGTGCAAAATCCGGCGGATATTCGCCGGGAGGCGCGCGGGATGGCCGGTATCGGTCACGCAGACAATGGTCACGATGGCGGCAAAGACCGCCTCGCCGTCGCGCACCACCTGCTGGCGCAGCACCAGCCGCGCGCCGGTCACCGATTGCACGTCCGTCAGAACCTCCAGCCGGTCATCGAAACGTGTGGCCAGCAGATAGTCGCACTCGAGCCGGCGCACGGCAAAGACGAGGCCGCCCTCCTCCTTCATCGCGCGCTGGTCAACGCCCATGCCAGCCACCCAATCGCTGCGCGCGCGCTCAATGAACTTGAGATAGTTGGCATGATAAACGATGCCGCCCATATCGGTATCCTCGTAATAGACGCGGATATCAAAGCGGTGATGGGGCGCCGTGCGGGCGCTGGCGTCGGGGCGTGGCGTGCTTTGGGCCATGGCGGCGGACCTTTCATCAATTGCGCCCTTGGTTAAAGCATGTTTGCGCGCGACGTCCAGTGTCGGGCAGTCTTTACCCTCGGGCGCGTCTGTGCTGTTATCCAACTTACCGACAGACCTGCCTGCAAATGCGCGACCATCCGGCCAATGCCGATCCGCGACCTATTGAGAGGAAAACTGATCATGACCTCATTGCTGCTGCGAAACGCCCGCATCGTCGATGGCACGGCGCCCCAGCCCGGCGACCCAGTCGATATCGCCATTGAGGATGGCCGTTTCGTCGAGGTCGGCGCGGGCCTTTCGTTCAGTGCCGAGGAAACGCTGGACCTCAAGGGCCAGATCGTGATGCCTGGGCTGATCGACTGTCACGTGCATGTCATCGCAACCACCGCCGACCTCAGCACAAACGCCGAGTTGCCCAATTCCTGGATTGCGCTGCGATCGGCGCAGATGATGAAGGCGATGCTGATGCGCGGCTTTACCACAGTGCGCGATCTGGGCGGCGCCGACAGGGGCCTGCAAAAGGCGCAGGAGGACGGGCTGATGGACGCTCCGCGCCTCGTGATCTGCGGCAAGGCACTGTCGCAGACCGGCGGGCATACCGACTACCGCGGCCCCTATCACAGCCGCGATGTGCGCTATTACGAGGGCAAGTTAGGCGCCATGGGCCGCGTGCTAGATGGCGTTCCAGCCATGCAGATCGCAGTGCGAGAGGAGCTGAAGGGCGGCGCGCAATTCATCAAGATCATGGCGGATGGCGGGATTTCATCACCCTCCGATCCAGTCGGATACCTGGTGTTTTCGGTCGATGAGTTGAAGGCGGCGGTCGAGATCGCCAAGGGCTTTGGCACCTATGTCTCAGGGCATCTTTATGACGACCGGGCCATCGTGCGCGCGCTGGATTGCGGGATCGAATGCGTTGAGCATGGCAATTTGATGAGCGACGACACGATTGCGCGCATCGCGCGCGAGGGGCAGGTCGTGGTGCCGACAAACATCACCTATGACCGGCTGGCGAAAACCGGCGCGGAATACGGTCTGCCGCCCGAGTCGGTCGCCAAGGTCGCAGATGTGCGCGAGGCCGGGCTGGAGCGGCTGGCCAAAATGCACAAGGCGGGCGTGACGGTCGGCTACGGCTCGGACCTATTGGGGGGGATGCAGCCGCACCAGTCGGGCGAGTTTCCCCTGCGCGGTAAGTACATCCCGGCCGACGCCGTCATCCGTTCGGCCACAGTGGACGCGGCCAAGGTGCTGCGGATGGAGGGCGACTTGGGCGTGATCGCGCCGGGCGCGCATGCCGATTTGATCGTGGTGGACGGCAATCCGCTGGATGACCTGAACCTGCTGACGGAACAGGGCGCGCATATGCCGCTAATCATGCAAGGCGGTATCATCAAAAAGAAGGTGGCGAGTTTGTGATCTAGCGGGCTGGTTTAGGCCCGCCCCTTGCAGGATGTGTTGTGGCCTCGTGCGAGGGATTTCCCCCCGACTGGATCGA
>RCMY010001320.1_pt1 | contig 23669 bp, 29 predicted proteins | sample 2041341 | NCBI WGS metagenome assembly RCMY01 (sample SAMN09708234, study PRJNA481090) | Marine sediment metagenome, whole genome shotgun sequencing project.
GAAGCCGTTTAAACCGCGTGCGTGGCTGCGCCACACACCCTACACATGATGCTAAATTTCTTATTTTTGTATAAGTTTTTCATTCATTTAACTATATCATGCAATGGCGGTTTAGGGATTGAGATCTTCCTGCCGGTATTTTTTCAACTGATAAGCGAGCGTGGGGCGGCTGATGCCGAGCTTGCGGGCGGCATCGGAAATATTGCCGCCGCTTTGTTGGATGGCGGCGAGCATGATTTGCTCGTTCCATTTATCGAGGTTGAAATCGGTTTCGAGCAGGTTTTGGATATAGGCTTCGTTGCTGCTGCCGGCCGGGGCGCTGGCCAAGGTGCCTGCTTGGGCGGAAATGGCCAGGAGGGCGGGCGCGGCGGCGAGGCCGGCAAACAGGGCTTCGGCTTGGATGGGGCGGTTGTGGTCGGTGAGAATCACGCCGCGCTCGATCACGTTTTCCAGCTCGCGGATGTTGCCCGGCCACGGGTGGTTGAGCAGCAGCTCGCGGCCGTAGTCGCTGATGCCGGGGATGTTTTTCTGATAAAGCGCGGTGTATTTTTTCAGAAAATATTGAATCAGCAGCGGAATATCCTGGCGGCGCTCGCGCAAGGGCGGGATAAACACGGGAAAGGTGTTGAGGCGGTAATATAAATCGGCACGAAAGCGCCCTTGCTGCACGGCTTCGAGCAGGTTTTCATTGGTGGCCGCCACCACGCGCACGTCGATTTTGCGGGTTTGGCTGCCGCCCACGCGCTCGAGCTCGCCCTCTTGCAGCACGCGCAAAAGCGCGGCTTGTGCGCGTGGTGAGAGCTCGATGATTTCATCCAAAAAAATAGTGCCCGAATGGGCGCGCTCGAATTTGCCGGGCTTGCTCTGCACGGCGCCGGTAAACGCGCCTTTTTCCACGCCGAATAATTCCGATTCCACCAATTCGGGCGGAATGCAGGCGCAATTCACGGCCACAAAAGGCTGGTCGGCGCGGCGGCTGCCGGCATGCAGGCCTTTGGCAAAGGCTTCTTTGCCCACGCCGGTTTCGCCTTCGAGCAACACGCTCACTTTGCTTTGCGAGGCTTTTTCCAATAAATCGGCACACTTGGCGGAAAGCCGCCGATTCGCCCACGGCATCGAATAATTGGGTGCTGTCGAGCAAATCGTGGTGGTTTTGCTGCTTTAATTCGTTGATTTCGTTGCGCAGGCTGAAAAGCTCTTCTTCGATGGAATCGGGCAGAAACGAGCGCTCGAGATCGGTTTCGCCCTCCCATTCGTCTACCGTTTTGCCGATGATGTGGCAATGGTCGTGCCCCATGGCTTCGCACAAGGTTTCTTTAAAGGCGATTTCTTTGCCCAGAAAATAGCTGGTGTAACCGCTGGCATAGCCCAAGAGCGTCCAGCAGATCGGCTCTTTGGAAATGCCGTGCTTCTTTTTGTGGTAGCTCACTTCGAAAGAGTCGTGCCAGTCGAACGTGCCTTTGAAGAGGCCTTTTTCCACATCAAACGAAAGCAGGCGCGGGGTGACTTTGACCATGCCGCGTATGGTGTGCAGCTGGGGGCCGGCGGCAAAGGCTTCTTCTATGCTTTGGTGCGGGCGGATTTTTTTGGCGATTTGGGCATCCTGCATGCCGGCGTAATAGCCGTAGCGCAGCAAAAAGCGCTTGGCGCGCGCCATGCCGAGCGATTCGATTAAGTCTTCCCGAAATTGCCACAAGGCATAAGCGTGGCTGAGCAGCATGCGCTCGCCATGAAACCAGATTTTGCCGTTTTCCACATCGAAGCGGATTTCATCCAGCAAATCTTGCGCCCAGTGGGCGGCTTTTTTTTGTGCGTTCATATTCCTTCCTTTGCATGGCTTTTTTTATGTTCCGGCGGCGCCAAAAGCGGCGTTGACCGGATGTTTTTTGTGATAGTGGCACCGTTGAATCGGGGGTGTCAATGCTTTCGGCGGGTATTATTTTTATGTAAATGAGATAAATTGAGCAAATGCTTAAATGGCTTTTTTGAATTTGATCAAATGGTGAAAAAAGTCGGATAAAAAATAGGGGATTTTAGCGGGTTAAATAATAAATTGATTATATATCAATATTGTATATTGTTTTTTAAAAGTTGGCACATGGTTTGCTTTGCTAAATGTAAAGCCGCTTGGATTTTTCGGGAGAAATGTATGAAAAAAAATAAATCAGGCAATCAGGCTGCCGGCGGGCTGGTGAAATACATCCGCATACGCAGTGAGCCGGGGGCGCGTTTTGTGGAGTTTGATTTTGCCATCAACGACCCGACGCTTTATGTGGAATTGATTATGCCGCCGCAAAGCTTTGCCGATTTCTGCCGCCACAACGAGGTGGTGGAAATGAGTGCGGCGCAAATGGCGCAAAACGATGCCGAGGCCGAAAAATGGCGCTACGGCGAAAACACCCTTGTGGGGCGGCTGCATCAAGAGCAGCAGGCCGTCTGAAACCCATCTTGCAGGAGCTTTGTATGACTCTGGAAATCAAAACCGCCACCATCGCGCCGGTGCGCCACACCTATGCCAATATTGCGCGCCGTTTCGGTAAAAGCCGGCCACCCGCTATCAGGAAGCCACTTATGATGCGCAGGCCACCGCCAATTTTCACTATCGGCCGCTGTGGCAGCCGCAAAAAGAGCTGAACGACAAGCACTACACCGCGCTGGAAATGGCCGATTGGTATGCCTTGCGCGACCCGCGCCAGTTTTATTACGGCGCTTATGTGCAAAACCGCGCCCGCATGCAGGATGCGGCCGAACACAACTATGCTTTTTTTGAAAAGCGCGATTTGGCCGGCTTTATCGGCGAAGAAGCGCGCAAAGCGGTGGTGTTCGGCCTGCTGCCGCTGCGGCATGTGGAGCAAACCGCCAATCTGAACCATATGTCGGGCGCGGCCTACGGCTACGGCACCGCCATCACGCAGGCCTGCCTTTATGCCGGCATGGACCGGATGGGCATGGCGCAATACTTGTCGCGCATCGGCCTGCTGCTCGACGGCAACAGCGGCCAATCGCTGGCCGAGGCCAAAGAAATATGGATGAGCCACCCGGCTTGGCAGGGCGTGCGCGCTTTGTGCGAAGAGATGCTGGTGGAGCAAGATTGGTTTGCGCTTTTTTGGGTGCAGGCTTTGCTGGCAGACAGCCACATCCGCCAGATTTTCTACACCGGCCTCGAGCAGGCGTTGGCCGGACAAGGTGCGCGCGATATGGCCATGCTCACCGAATTTATGCACGACTGCCTGAAAGACATTTCCGCCTGGAGCGACAGCGTGTTTAAAGCCGCCGCCGCCGAGAGCGAAGCCAACCGCGCCTTGCTGGCCGGCTGGCTGGAAAAATGGCAGCCGCAAGTGGCCGCGGCTTATGGCGAAGTGGCCGAAGCTTTGCTGGGCGATGCGGCAGAAGGTGCAATGAGCGCTGCGGCAGAAGAAATCGGCAAACGCGCCGCCAAAGCCGGCGTGGCCGTCTGAAAAAAGATAAGGAGAAAGTGATGTCGAAAGTATATCTGGCGCTGCAAGACAACGATTTGTCGCGCTACATCGTGGAAGCGGTGGAAGCCGACAACCCCAACGTGACCGTGATTTACCAGCCTGCGATGATACGCATGGAGCGCGAAGATTCGCTGGTGGTGCGCCGCAGCACGGTGGAAGAGAAGCTCGGCCAAAGCTGGGATGTGCAGGAATTGCATCTTAATTTGATCACCATCGGCGGCAACGTGGATGAAGACGACGAACAATTCAGCCTGAGCTGGCAGCGCTAAGCGGCCGGGCAGAGGAGAAAACACAAATGGCAGCCAAGCTCAATATTAAAGACAAATACCGCCTGCTCACCCGCGATTTGGATTGGGAATTTTCCTATCAAGAGCGCAAACAGGCATTCCCTTATGAAGATTTCGAGGGCATCAAAATCACCGATTGGTCGAAATGGGAAGACCCATTCCGCCTCACCATGGATGCTTATTGGAAATACCAGGCCGAAAAAGAGAAAAAGCTTTATGCCATTTTCGATGCCTTTGCGCAAAACAACGGCCAAATGAATATTTCCGACCCGCGCTATCTCAACGCCATCAAGATTTTCCTCACCGGCGTAACCCCGCTCGAATATCAGGCTTTTCAGGGCTATGCCCATGTGGGGCGGCAATTCGGCGGTATCGGCGCGCGCATTGCCTGCCAGATGCAGTCGATCGACGAATTGCGCCATGTGCAAACGCAAATCCACGCCATGAGCCATTACAACAAATTCTTCGACGGCTTTCAGGATTGGAGCCATATGCACGACCGCGTGTGGTATCTCTCGGTGCCCAAATCGTTTTTTGAAGACGCGCGTTCGGCCGGCCCGTTTGAATTTCTGCTCGCCATCAGCTTTTCGTTTGAATACGTGCTGACCAATCTTTTGTTTGTGCCCTTTATGTCGGGCGCGGCGCACAACGGCGACATGGCCACGGTGACGTTTGGCTTCAGCGCCCAATCCGACGAAGCCCGCCACATGACGCTCGGCCTCGAAATCATCAAATTCCTGCTCGAGCAGCACGAAGACAACCTGCCCATCGTGCAAATGTGGATAGACAAATGGTTTTGGCGCGGCACGCGGCTGCTTTCCATCGTGGCGATGATGATGGACTACATGCTGCCCAACAAAGTGATGTCGTGGAAAGAAGCTTGGGAAGTGTATTTCGAAGAAGCCGGCGGCGCACTTTTCAAAGATTTGGCCCGCTACGGCATTCGCGCACCCAAATACAGCGAAGTGATTGAAAAAGAAAAAGAACACATCTCGCACCAAGCGTGGTGGATTTTCTACAACTTCGGCCATGCGGCAGGCTTTCACACTTGGATTCCCACCGATGAAGAGCTCGATTGGCTGAGCGAAAAATACCCTGAAACTTTCGACCGATACTACCGCCCGCGTTGGGAATTGGCCAAAAAAATGGAAGCCGAAGGCAAGCGCTTTTATTCCAGCGGCCTGCCGCAGCTGTGCCAAGTGTGCCAAGTGCCGATGGGCTTCACCGAAATGCAGAGCGACCCCGGCCAAATCAGCTACCGCAACGCTATGTTTGAAGGCGAGCGCTACCACATGTGCTCCGACGGCTGCCACGATATTTTTGTGAACGAGCCTGAAAAATTCGCCCAAGCCTGGCTGCCGGTGCACCAGATTTTGCAGGGCAACTGTGGCGGCGCGGATTTGGAAAAAGTGTTGAGCGAGTATTACCGCATCAATGTGGGCGCCGACAACCTCGACATGAAAGGCTCGCCCGACGAGCGGCGCTGGAACGAATGGAAAAAAGGCGCGGCTTAAACCCAAACGTTCAGACGGCCTCAAGCCGACACAGGCCGTCTGAAAACAAAACAACAAAACTGAGGAGAAACACCATGCCGGTTAAAGCCATCACCCCCGATTACCGCGGCGACATCCGCGACCGCCGCGAAAACTTCGGCGGCAACATCATCGTTTATGTGGGCTGGGACGAGCATTTGCTGTTTTGCGCCGCCAAAACCTTTCCGCTGCCGCCCGATATGCCTTTTCAGGCCTTGCGCGAGCAAGTGCTGGCAGAAGGCTTCGGCCAGCATCCCGATTTCGAGCACATCAAATGGAGCGAGGTGCAATGGCAGCTCAACGATGCGCCCTTGCAGCCCGATGACGGCAAAACCCTGGCTGAGCTCGGCTTCGACCATAAATCGCTGCTGCGTTTCAAAACCCCCGGCCTCAACGGCTGGCAGGGCAGCGGCGTGTGAGCGGCCGGGTTGGGGTTTTGGCTGCACGGGCCGCCCGAATAGCAGGTGATAAGCGTTTAAGGCCGTCTGAAACATTTCGGGCTTCAGCTGTAGGTCGGATTCTCGAATCCGACATTCGCCGCAACCCTGAAAAGCTTGTTCTACGAACAAGTGTCGGATTCGAGAACCCGACCGACGCACTTGATACGGGGGTGAGCGTGCAAACCGGCAGATTTGAAAACCGCCGCTTTTTGAAAACCAAGCGATTTGTGATGGGAAATAAGGAAACAAGCCATGAGCTATCAAGTAACTGTTGAGCCCACCGGCGATGTGATCGAAGTGGAAGAGGGCCAAACCATTCTGGCTGCGGCGCTGCGCCAAGGCGTGTGGCTGCCGTTTGCCTGCGGCCACGGCACTTGCGGCACCTGCAAAGTGCAGGTGCTCGAGGGCTTTGGTGATGCGGGCAATGCTTCTTCGTTTGCGCTGATGGATGTGGAGCGCGACGAGGGCAAGGTGTTGGCCTGCTGCTGCCTGCCCGAATCGGATATGACCATCGAAGCCGATATTGATGTCGACCCCGATTTCGCCGGCCATCCGGTGCAGGATTATCAAGCCGAAGTAACGGCGCTGGCCATGCTCTCGCCCACCATACTGGGCATCACGCTCAAGCTTGACCGCGATATGCCGTTTCAGGCGGGGCAATACATCAATCTGCAAGTGCCGGGCGTGGAGGGCACGCGCGCTTTTTCGATTGCCAACCCGCCCTCGCAGGGCGGCACGGTTGAATTGCATGTGCGCAAGGTGGAAGGCGGCGCGGCCACCACTTGGCTGCACGAGCAGTTGAAAGTGGGCGACACGCTCGATTTATCAGGGCCTTACGGGCAGTTTTTCGTGCGCAAATCCGATGCGCAAGATGTGATTTTTATCGCCGGCGGTTCCGGCTTGTCGAGCCCCGAAGCGATGATTCTCGATTTAATCGAAGAGGGCGATGCGCGCCAAATCTATCTTTTCCAAGGCGCGCGCAATGTGGCCGAGCTTTACCACCGCGAGCGCTTTGAAGCGCTGGCCGCGGCGCATGAGCAGTTTCACTATATTCCCGCGCTCAACGCCGCATTGCCGGAGGATAACTGGCAGGGCTTTCACGGCTTTGTGCACGAAGCCGTGGCCGATTATTTCAGCCGCCGATGCAGCGGCCACAAGGCTTATTTGTGCGGGCCGCCGCCGATGATTGATGCGGCCGTGTCCACGCTGATGCAGAGCCGCCTGTTTGAGCGCGATATTCATATGGAGCGCTTTCTCACCGCAGCCGACGGCAGCAGCGCCACCCGTTCGGCTTTGTTTAAAAAGATTTGATTTGGCAAACCACAAGGTTTTCAGACGGCCTGTTGTGTAGGTCGGATTCTCGAATCCGACGCTTGCGCGAAGCGCAAGAGCGCGCAAGCCGTTTGGGCTTCGGCCTTGGCGGCCGAATGTCGGGTTCAAGAATCCGACCTACCACTTTGTTTCAATTGAGAGGAAACAGTCGTGAACCAAAAATTAAAAGCGGCCATTATCGGGCCGGGCAATATCGGCACCGATTTGCTGATGAAAATGCAGCGCTCGGCATGGATAGAGCCGGTGTGGATGGTGGGCATCGACCCTGAATCCGCCGGCCTCAAGCGTGCCGCCGAAATGGGCATAAAGGCGTGCGCCACGGGTGTGGACGGCTTGCTTGAGCATGTGTTGGCCGACGATATCCGCATCGCTTTCGATGCCACTTCGGCTTATGCCCACGCAGAAAACAGCCGCAAGCTCAATGAGTTGGGCGTGATGATGATAGACCTCACGCCCGCGGCCATCGGCCCTTTCTGCGTGCCGCCGGTGAATCTGCGCGCGCATGCCGATAAGTTGGAAATGAATGTGAATATGGTCACTTGCGGCGGCCAGGCCACGGTGCCGATTGTGGCGGCGGTGTCGCGCGTGCAGCCGGTGGCGTATGGCGAAATTGTGGCCACGGTGTCGTCCAAATCGGTGGGGCCGGGCACGCGCGCCAACATTGATGAATTCACCCGCACCACCGCCGCGGCCGTGGCTTCGGTGGGCGGCGCGAAAGAGGGCAAAGCCATCATCATCATCAACCCGGCCGAGCCGCCGCTGATGATGCGCGACACCATTCACTGCCTCACCGAAACCGAGCCCGATCAGGCGGCCATCACCGAATCGGTTAAGCAGATGGTGGCCGAAGTGCAGCGCTATGTGCCGGGCTACACGCTGGTAAATGGCCCTGTGTTTGACGGCAATAAAGTGTCGGTGTTTATGGAAGTGCGCGGCTTGGGCGACTTTCTGCCCGAATATGCCGGCAACCTCGACATCATGACCGCCGCCGCATTGCGCACGGCCGAGATGTTTGCCGAAGAAGCGGCTCAAGGCCGTCTGAAACTGCCGGCGCGTTGAATTAAGGAGAAAACCATGAATTTGCAAGGTAAAAAAGCCATTTTGCACGATATGAGCCTGCGCGACGGCATGCACGCCAAGCGCCATCAGATTTCGCTGGATGAAATGGTGGCCGTGGCCACGGCGCTTGATGAAGCCGGCATGCCGATGATTGAAGTCACCCACGGCGACGGCTTGGGCGGCGCTTCGCTTAATTACGGTTTTCCCGCCCACAGCGACGAAGCCTATCTGGGCGCGGTGGTGCCGAAAATGAAGCAGGCCAAGGTTTCCGCGCTGCTTTTGCCCGGCATCGGCACGGTGGATCACCTTTTGATGGCCAAAGATTTGGGCGTGTCGTGCATACGCGTGGCCACCCATTGCACCGAGGCCGATGTGTCGCAGCAACACATCAGCAAAGCCGCCGATTTGGGGCTGGACACGGTGGGCTTTTTGATGATGGCGCATATGGTGCCGTCTGAAACAATCGTGGCGCAGGCCAAGCTGATGGAAGGCTATGGCGCCAACTGCATTTATTGCACCGATTCGGCGGGCTACATGCTGCCTGATGAAGTGTCGCAAAAAATCGGCGCACTGCGCCAAGCGCTCAAGTCTGAAACCGAAATCGGCTTTCACGGCCACCACAATTTGGGCATGGGCATTGCCAACTCGCTCGCCGCGCTGGAAGCCGGTGCGCTGCGCATCGACGGCTCCGTGGCCGGCCTGGGCGCAGGCGCGGGCAACACGCCGCTGGAAGTGTTGGTGGCGGTGCTCGAGCGCATGGGTGCCGAGCACGGCATCGATCTCTACAAAATCATGGATGCGGCCGAAGACATTGTGGTGCCGATGATGGAGCACCCGATCCGCATCGACCGCAACGCGCTCACGCTGGGCTATGCCGGCGTGTATTCCTCTTTTTTGCTGTTTGCCAAGCGCGCCGAGCAGAAATACGGCGTGAGCGCGCGCGATATTTTGGTGGAATTGGGCCGCCGCGGCACCGTGGGCGGGCAGGAAGACATGATTGAAGACTTGGCCTTGACCATGGCCAAACAGAAAGGACACCGCGCATGAGCACCTTAAACACCCTGCAAATTGCAGAATTGGCCGAGCACTTGGAAAACGCCGAATTGCAGGCTTTCGAAGTGACCAAAATCACCGATGATTTTCCCGATATGGATTATCAAGATGCGTTTGACATTCAGTGGGCGATCCGCCGCCGCAAAGAAGCACGCGGCACCAAAATCGTGGGCATGAAAATGGGGCTCACCTCGTGGGCGAAAATGAGCCAGATGGGCGTTGCCCAGCCTTGCTACGGCTTTTTGGCCGACTATTTCAGCGTGCCCGACGGCGGCGCGATTGTGTATGACGAACTCATCCACCCGAAAATCGAAGCCGAGCTGGCTTTTGTGACCAAAGCCGATTTGAAAGGCCCCGGCTGCCATATCGGCGATGTGCTCGCTGCCACCGATTTTGTGGTGCCGGCGCTGGAAGTGATCGACTCGCGCTACAAAGATTTCAAATTCGACCTGAAATCGGTGATTGCCGACAACTCTTCCTCCAGTCGCTTTATCACGGGCGGCCGCGCCCGGCCGGTGCATGAGCTGGATTTGAAAACGCTGGGCGTGGTGATGGAAATCAACGGCCAAGTGGTGCAAACCGGTGCCGGTGCCGCCGTGCTCGGCCACCCCGCCGCTTCGGTGGCGATGCTGGCCAATATGCTGGCCGAGCGCGGCGAATATCTGCCGGCCGGCAGCTTTGTGATGGTGGGTGCCATCACCGCAGCGGTGCAGGTAAACAAAGGCGATTCTTTCAGCGTGCGCTATCAGGGCTTGGGCAGCATCAGCGGGCGCGTTGAGTAAAACGGTTCACAAATCATACCCATTCAAAAAAGTAAGCTTGCAAGGCGAAACAACGCAGCAAGGTTGCTTTTGGGGATGGGAATAAGGAGAAAAACATGCCGATTGTGCAGATACACATGATGGAAGGCCGCAGCGATGCGCAAAAAGAAGCCGTGATTCGTGAAGTAACCGAAGCGCTGGTGCGCGCGCTGGATGCGCCGAAAGAATCGGTGCGGGTGCTGATTAATGAAATGCCCAAACAGCATTTCGGCATCGCCGGTGAATCGGCCAAAGCGCGCGGGCGTTAGGGTTTAAGCATCACCCGAAAAACGCGTGCGTGCCGATGGCACACACGCTGCACATGAAACAAGCAAGCGTTGCCCCGCAGTAGGGTATGTGGCGCAGCCACGCACACGTTTGACGGCTCGGTGAAAAAGTTTCAGACGGCCTTAAATTGAATAAGCACTTGTTTAAAAGCAATATTTCAATATCAGGAGGTGTGAAGTGTGCCCTGTTGTCTGCATCAAAAAAGAAGCCGCGCCGCCGCTGTGTGTGGAGGTGCCCGAGGGTAAATCGCTGTTGGCCGCGTTGGAGCGCCGCTGCAATCGGGATGTGGCCGCGGGCTGCCGTGGCGGTGGCTGCGGCGTGTGCCGGGTGCGTGTGTGGTCGGGGCAGTTTCGCAGCAAAGCCATGAGCAAGGCGCACATTAATGAAGAAGATCTCCGGCAGGGCGTGGTGCTGGCCTGCCGGGTGTTTCCCCAGAGCGATATGGAAATATCGCCCGAAGAGCCGGTGCGGCGCGATTCGTTTGTGCCGGCCGGCACCCCCACAGAAATAAAACCAAAGGAGTAGCGAGATGAGAAAAGGTGTAATGCGTCCGGGTCACGTGCAAATCCGTGTGCTGGATATGGAAGAGGCCATCGCCCACTACCGCGACTTGCTCGGCCTGATTGAGGCCGGCCAAGATGAACAAGGCCGCGTGTATTTCAAAGGCTAGACCGAAGTGGACAAATTTTCGGTGGTGTTGCGCGAAGCCGACAGCGCGGGCATGGATTTTATGGCATTCAAGGTGGTGGACGACGCCACGCTCAGTAAGCTGAAGCAAGAGCTAGAAGCCTTCGGCGGCTTGGATGTGGTTGAAATCGAAGCGGGCGAGTTGGCCGGCTGCGGCCGGCGCGTGCGCTTCACCGCGCCCACGGGGCATGTGTTTGAGCTTTATGCCGACAAAGAGCAAAACGACCGCTACGGCATCGGCAGCCACAACCCCGAAGCTTGGCCGCGCGATTTGAAAGGTATGAAGGCCACCCGTTTCGATCACTGCCTGCTTTATGGCGATGATCTCGACGGCACGTTTAAATTGTTTAACGAAGTGTTGGGCTTTGATTTGGCCGAGCAGGTGCTCACGCCCGATGGCGAGCGCATTGCCCAATTTTTGAGCGTGTCGATGAAAGCGCACGATGTGGCTTTTATCAAGCATGCCGAAAAAGGCAAGTTTCACCATGCTTCGTTTTACCTCGACACTTGGCAGGATGTGTTGATGGCGGCCGACCTGATTTCCATGACCGACACTTCGCTCGACATCGGCCCCACCCGCCACGGCCTCACGCAGGGGCAGACGATTTATTTCTTCGACCCCTCGGGCAACCGCAACGAAGTGTTTGCCGGCGGCGGCTACCGCTATCAAGACCACCCCGTGATCACCTGGGATGCGCAAGAGCTGGGCAAAGCCATTTTCTATCACGACCGCCAGCTTAATGAGCGCTTTTTGTCGGTGTTGACTTAAATGTTTTCAGACGGCCTGAATCTTTATCAGGCCGTCTGAAAGATTACTTTTATTCAGGAAACCAGCCATGCAAGAATTCAAACATTTTATCAACGGCGTGTATATCGGCTCGCAAAGCGGCAAAACTTTTGAAAACCGCAGCCCCGTGGACAACAGCCTGATAGGGCTTGTGCACGAAGCGGGCAGGGAAGAAGTGGATGCCGCCGTGGCCGCAGCCCGCGCCGCCCTGAGCGAGCCTTGGGGCAAGCTCACCCAAGCCGCGCGCATCGAGTTGCTCAACAAAGTGGCCGAGCGCATCAACGAGCGTTTCGATGAATTTCTCGAAGCCGAATGCCGCGACACCGGCAAGCCGCACAAAATGGCCGCGCACATTGATATTCCGCGTGGCGCGGCCAATTTCAAAGCTTTCTCGGAAACGCTGGCCAACCACCCCACCGAAGCCTTCCGTCTCGACACGCCCGACGGCGCCGGCGCGCTCAACATCGGGCAGCGCACGCCCAAAGGCGTGATTGCCGTGATTTCACCGTGGAACCTGCCCCTGCTGCTGATGACCTGGAAAGTGGGCCCCGCGCTCGCCTGCGGCAACACCGTGGTGGTGAAGCCATCTGAAGAAACCCCCGCCACCACCACGCTGCTTGGCGAAGTGATGAACGAATGCGGCGTGCCGCCGGGCGTGTTTAACGTGGTGCACGGCTTCGGCCCCGATTCGGCCGGCGCTTTCCTCACCGCCCATCCGGGCATCGACGCCATCACCTTCACCGGCGAAACCCGCACCGGCGAAATCATCATGCAGGCCGCATCGGTGGGCTTGCGCAATATTTCGCTCGAATGCGGCGGCAAAAACCCGGCCATTGTGTTTGCCGACTGCAATTTGGAAAAAGCGGTGGAAGGCAGCATGCGCTCGGCGTTTGTCAACTGCGGCCAAGTGTGCCTCGGCACCGAGCGCATCTATGTGGAGCGGCCGCTTTTTGACGCCTTTTTGCGCCGCATGAAAGAAGAAACCGCCAAGCTCAAGCCCGGCCGCCCCGATGATCCGGAAGCCAATTTCGGTCCCTTGGTAAGCCTTGAGCACCGCGAAAAAGTGCTGTCGTATTACCGGCTTGCGGAAGAAGAGGGCGCTACCGTGGAAATCGGCGGCGGCGTGCCCGATATGGGTGCCGCACTCAATGAAGGCGCATGGATTTCGCCCACCATCTGGACCGGCCTCTCCGACGATGCCCGCGTGGTGCGCGAAGAAATCTTCGGCCCCTGCTGCCACATCCGCCCCTTCGATAGCGAAGAAGAAGCCGTTGCGCTGGCCAACGACACCCGCTACGGCCTGGCCGCCGCCATCTGGACCGAAAACAGCAGCCGCGCCATCCGCGTGGCTGAGCAGATAGAGGCCGGTATTGTGTGGGTAAACAGCTGGTTTCTGCGCGACTTGCGCACCGCATTCGGCGGCGCCAAACAATCGGGAATCGGCCGCGAAGGCGGCGTGCACGGGCTGGAGTTTTACACCGAGCTGAAGAATATCTGCATCAAAATGTGATGAGGCCGTCTGAAACCCGCAGGTCGGATTCTCGAACCTGATACAGCCACAGCCCTGATGCTTGTTCTGCGAACAAGTGTCGGATTCGAGAATCCGACCTACGCCTGATGCCGTCTGAACAGCAGTTTGCAGCGTAGGCAGGCCCGCGCTACACGGCTGAAAACATCTGCATCAAGATGCCAACAGGCCGTCTGAAACCTGTAGGTCGGATTCTCGAATCCGACATTCGGCCGCAGGCCGAAAGCCGCGCACCTGTTTTTCAGCCTGCACAAGCGCATCAACATACCCACACAAAACAGGCCGTCTGAACCTTTTTTCAGACGGCCTCAAAGGAGCCAACCATGAATCCGGAAGATATCCGCCGCTACGGCCACATGCTCTATCAAGCCATGCAAAGCCGCCAAAGCGTGCGCCCGCTCACCGAGCAAGCGCCCGACATCAGCATTGATGATGCTTATCAGATTTCGCTGCAATTTCTGCAACACCGCCTCGATGCGGGCGAGCGCATCGTCGGCAAAAAAATCGGCCTCACCTCGCATGCCGTGCAGCACATGCTGGGTGTGGACCAGCCCGACTTCGGCTACCTCACCGACAAAATGGTGTATAGCCAGGGGCAGGAAATCGATGTCGGCCAAAGCATGATACAGCCGCGCGCCGAAGGTGAAATCGCCTTTATCCTGAAAAAAGACCTGATGGGCCCCGGCATCAGCGCCGCCGATGTGCTCGCCGCCACCGAATGCGTGATGCCGTGTTTTGAAATTGTAGATTCGCGCATTGAAAGCTGGCAAATCAAAATTCAAGACACCATTGCCGACAACGCTTCCTGCGGCGTGCTGCTTTTGGGCGACACCGCCGTGAGCCCGCGCAAGCTCGATTTGGCCACTTGCGGCATGGTGGTGGAGAAAAACGGCAAAATCATCAGCACCGGCGCCGGCGCGGCCGCGCTGGGCAGCCCGGTGAACTGCGTGGCTTGGCTCGCCAACACGCTCGGGCGCTTCGGCATCGGCCTCAAAGCCGGCGAAGTGATTTTGTCCGGCGCGCTGGTGCCGCTCGAATGGGTGCAGCCGGGCGATTATTTTTCGGTGTCTGTCGGCGGCATCGGCCAAGCTTCCGTGCGCTTCAACTGAGTTTCAGACGGCCTCGGTAAGCACAAGCGTGTGTCGTGTTTGGCAAGCTGCCGGTTTCATTGGTTTTTATCAGGCCGTCTGAAACCCGTAGGTCGGATTCTCAAATCCGACATTCGGCTTGTTGAGTTTCAGACGGCCTGCAACCCATTTATGCAACCCACCTAAAAAAACACAACAACCCCTAGGAGAAACCCCATGAGCCCCACCCGCATTTTCCCCGCCATCGCCTTGCTGGCGCTGGCCGCACAAGCGCATGCCACCGAAGGCGGCGCATCCATTTACCCGCACGGCGTGGAAGGCTTTATGGCCGGTGCGCTGCCGCCGCCGGGCGTGTATGGCATGGTGTATGGCCAGCACTATCACGCCGGCCGCCTCAACGACCACAACGGCGACAACCTCAACGTGCCCAATTTCAGCATCAATGCCAACGTGATTGCCCCGCGCCTGATTTGGGTCACGCCGCAAAAAGTGCTCGGCGGCGATTTGGCGCTGCACACCATCGTGCCGCTGGTTGATTTGGAAGTGGAAGCCGGCAGCCGCCGCCAGCGCAAAACCGGCCTGGGCGACATTGTGGTCGGCGCAGCGCTGGGCTACCACCACAGCGACAAGCTGCACAGCATTGTGGCGCTCGACACCTATCTGCCCACCGGCCGTTACGATAAAAACGATCTGGCCAATATCGGCACCAACCATTGGGCCGTCGAGCCTGTGTATGCCGTTTCTTATGTGCAGCCCAAAGGCGTGGTGGCCGATGCCAAAATCGGCTATATTTTCAACCAGCGCAACAGCGACACCGACTATAAAAGCGGCGACGACCTGCACGCCGATTATTCCGCCGGCTGGGCATTCGGCAACGGCTGGACGGCCGGCGTGGGCGGCTATGCGCTGCAACAAACCACGTCCGACAAACAACACGGCGAAACGCTCGCCCACAGCAAAACCCGCGCCTTCGCCATCGGCCCCTCGGTGAAGTACGACAGCGGCAAAGGCTGGTTTGCGAGCCTCAAATGGCAGAAAGAAGTGGTGGCGCAAAACCGCCCCGAAGGCAACGCCGTGTGGCTCAAAGCGGTGTTTCCGCTCTCGAAGTAAAACCGTGGCTCCGGCTTTCTTTAAATGATAAACCTTAATGATAAAGCGCCCCGGCAAGGGCGCTTTTTTTGTGCGCTTTACACAAATCGTTTAAACTAGCGTCAGCTAGGGCCGTGCAATGTTTCATACCCATCCCAAAAAATAACCTAACTGCGTTGTCCCGCCTTGCCGTGCTGGCTGTACGGCCGCAGGCTTCCGCCTTGTTGGCTTACTTTTTTGAATGGGTTTCAGACGGCCTCAACCGCATCCTCCGGAGAATTTGATGAAAACGGTTTATTTGATAATCAAAATTATTGTGCTGCTGGTGTTTTTACTGCTGGCAGTGAGCAACACGCAGGCGGTACAGTTTTTTTATCTGCCCGGCCAAGAAGTGAGCCTGCCGCTGATTTTGGTGTTGTTTGGTGCTTTTTTGGTGGGTGCGGTGTTTGGCCTGCTGGCGCTTTTCGGCCGCCTGCTCTCGCTGCGCAATGAAAACGCCCGTCTGCGCGCCGAAGTGAAAAAATCCGCCCGCCTGAGCAGCCATGATGTGGCCGTGCCTGCGGCCGCCAAGGAATAAGCGCGCATGGAAAACGAAATCTGGATGTGGCTGCTGCCGATTATCCTGTTGCCGGTGTTTTTCGCCATGGGCTGGTTTGCCGCGCGGGTAGACATGAAAACCGTGCTCAAGCAGGCCAAAAGCGTGCCGGTGGGCTTTTATAAAAGCCTCGATGCGCTGGTGGATCGCAATAGCGGCAAAGCCGCACGCGAATTGGCCGAAGTGATCGACCAGCAACCGCAATCGTATGACCTCAACCTCACCCTGGGCAAGCTCTACCGCCAGCGCGGAGAAAACGACAAAGCCATCGCCATGCACCAAGCGTTGCTCGATTCGCCCGACACCGTGGGCGAAAAGCGCGAGCGCGTGTTGTTTGAATTGGGGCAGAATTACCAAAGCGCCGGCCTTGTGGACAGAGCCGAGCAAATTTTTCTCGGTCTGGAAAGCGGCAATATGGGCAAAGAAGCGCGCCAAGTGCTGCTCAATATCTATCAGCAAGACCGCGACTGGGAAAAAGCCATCGCCACCGCGCAATGGCTCAGCCACGACGAGCAAACCTATCAATTCGAAATCGCCCAATTTTATTGCGAGCTGGCGCAGGCGGCTTTGTTTAAATCTGATTTTGCCGCCGCCCGCGCCGCCGTGCAAAAAGCGCTCGATGCCAATAAAAAATGCACCCGCGCCAATATGATTTTGGGCGACATCGAACAAAAAGAAGGGCATTATGCGGCCGCCGTTGAAGCTTATTCGGCGATTGAAAAGCAAAACCATGCCTATTTGAGCATGGTGGGCGAGCGCCTTTATGACGCTTATGATGCACAAGGCCTGCCGCAAGAAGGGCTCAATGTGCTCACCGGCTATATGAAAACCTTTCCGCAGCTCGACCTGATTAATGTGATTTACGATAAATCGCTGCTCTTGCACGGCGAGCAGCAGGCGGCGCAAACCGCGGTGGAATTGGTGCGGCAAAAACCCGATTTGGGCGGCGTTTACCGCCTGCTCGGCCTGCAAATCAGCGAGCTGGAGCCCAGCTGGAAAGCCGATGCCGACATGATGCGCGGCGTGATCGGCCGCCAGCTGCAAAAATCGCTGATGTATCGCTGCCGCAACTGCCACTTTAAATCGCAGGTGTTTTTCTGGCACTGCCCCGCCTGCAATAAATGGGAAACCTTCACCCCCAACCGCATTGAAGTATAAAGTTTCAGACGGCCTGCCGATTGAGGCCGTCTGAATAAAATATAAGCAGGAGAACCCATATGGCAAGCTTCACCGCACCGGATTACAACCCGCAAAATCCGGCCGCTTTTCTCTACACGCTCAGCGATGCCTATCTGGCTTTTATCGAAGCCGAGGGCGAGGCCGCTATGGAGGCGCTCAACGACGAGCAACACACGTTAATGGCTTATTGCTATCTCGACAGCCAAGTGCAAGAAGGCGGCTTTGTGCAGCTGATTGCCGCAGGCTACGGCGAATATGTGTTTATGAACCCGCTGGCCGACAGCCTGCGCCGCTGGCGCATCAAACCCACACCGAAAATAATCGACCAAGCCCGCGCGCTTTATGAGAAAAACGGTGCCGCCATCGAAGCGCTGGCCGACGAAGGCGCGCCGCTGGAGGCCATACGCGCGCGCTTTGCCGATTTTTTTGAAGAGCTGGACGGCGATTATTACGATGCCGCCGATGAAGATTTGGCCGCCGCCGCCGAATATGTGCAGGCGAATCTGGCCAAGTTTCTTGCTTGAAACACCGATTTCAGACGGCCTGAATATGGATTGCCAAGGCCGTCTGAACGCTCGATAACGGAATGTATGATGAACCCTTTAATCACCGATTTCCCCTCCGCCGCCGCGCGCACGCCCGTGATTGTGGCGTTGGATTTTGCCGATGAAAAAAGCACGCTTGCCTTTGTGCGCCGACTCGAGCCCGACACCTGCCAGCTCAAAATCGGCAAAGAGCTTTTCACCGCCAGCGGACGCCATTTGGCCGAAAGCCTGATCAACCAAGGCTTCAAGCTTTTTCTCGATTTGAAATACCACGATATTCCCCACACCGTGGCGCAAGCTTGCAAAGTGGCCGCCGATATGGGCGTGTGGATGGTCGATATGCACGCCTCGGGCGGCCGGCGCATGATGGAAGCCGCCGTCGAAGCCGTGGCCGGTTGCGGCCACAAGCCGCTGCTTATCGGCGTGACCGTGCTCACCAGCATGGATGCGCAGGATTTCGCCGAAACCGGCGTGGGGCGCAGCATTGAGGCGCAAGTGTCGGCGCTGGCCAATCTGGCGCAGCAAAGCGGGCTCGACGGTGTGGTGTGTTCCGCCCACGAAGCCGCCTTGCTGCGCGCCGAGCGCGGTGAGGATTTTGTGTTGGTTACGCCCGGCATCCGCTTGAACACAGAAGGCAATCAAGACGACCAGCGCCGCATCATGACCCCCGCCCAAGCTTTAGCCGCCGGCTCGAGCTATTTGGTGATGGGGCGGCCGATTACGCAAGCCGCCGACCCGCTGGCGGTGTTGCGCGAAGTGAATGCGCTGGTTTAGCAGGCAGGTCGTCTGAAAAAAGGCCGTCTGAAAAATTAAATCATGGAGATGAAAGCAAACGATGATGTTTCATGTTGACGACAAACAATTGAAAAACCGCTTTGCCCAAGCCCGCGTGTTGGTGGTGGGCGATGTGATGCTGGATCGTTATTGGTTTGGCGATGTGTCCCGCATTTCGCCCGAAGCGCCGGTGCCGGTGGCGAAAATCGGCCATGTCGACCAACGCGCCGGCGGTGCGGCCAACGTGGCGCGCAATATCGCCGCTTTGGGTGGCCATGCGGCTTTATTATCGGTGGTGGGCAACGATGAAGCCGCCGCCGCGCTCGATAGCCTGATGCAGCAAGACGGCGTAGCCGCCCATCTGCTGCGCGATGCCGATATCGCCACCACCGTGAAATTGCGCGTGGTGGCGCGCAACCAGCAATTAATCCGCCTCGATTTCGAAGAGCCGCCGCACCGCGAAATTCTCGATGCCGTGAAAACGCAATACCGCCGTTTGCTGCCCGAATACGATGTGGTGTTGCTGTCCGACTACGGCAAAGGCGGCCTCACCCATGTGGCCGAGTTGATTGATTGGGCGCGCGAAGCCGGCAAGCCCGTGTTGATCGACCCCAAGGGCGACGATTACGACAAATACGCCGGCGCCACTTTGCTCACACCCAATCGCGCCGAATTGAAAGAAGTGGTGGGCAGCTGGAAAAACGAGCAAGAGCTGGCCGAAAAAGCGCAAGCCTTGCGCCGCCGCCTGGATTTAGCCGCCTTGCTGCTCACCCGCAGCGAAGAGGGCATGAGCCTTTACCGTGCAGACCAAATCGACCACCAGCCCACGCGGGCGCAAGAAGTGTATGATGTGTCGGGCGCGGGCGACACCGTGATTGCCAGCATGGGCTTGGGGCTGGCGGCCGGCTTCGATATGATAGAAGCCATGCATCTGGCCAACACCGCCGCCGGCGTGGTGGTGGCCAAGCTCGGCACGGCGGTGTGCACGTTTGACGAATTGGCCGCGGCTTTGCTTGAGCAATAAAGGCTTGTTTATCAGGCCGTCTGAAACCTTTCAGACGGCCTCAGCAGAAAAGGAAAAGTGATGACCATTATCGTAACCGGCGCGGCCGGCTTTATCGGCTGCAATATTGTGAAAGCGCTCAATGCACGCGGCATCACCGATATTGTGGCGGTAGACAACCTCACCCACGGCGATAAATTCAAAAATCTGGCCGAATGCGAAATAGAGCATTATCTCGACAAACATGAATTTATCCGCCAAGTGCGCGAGCATGTGCTGCCTTATCACGACATCAAAGCCGTGTTTCACGATGGCGCCTGCTCCGACACCATGGAGCAAAACGGCCTTTATATGATGGACAACAACTATCAATACAGCCTCGATTTGCTCGATTGGTGCCAAGATGAGCGCATTCCTTATCTTTATGCATCAAGCGCCGCCGTGTATGGCAAGGGCGAGATTTTCCGTGAAGAGCGCGAATTGGAAAAGCCGCTCAATGTGTATGGCTATTCCAAATTTCTGTTTGACCAAGTGGTGCGCCGCCGCATTGCCGACGGGCTCACCGCGCAAGTGGCGGGTTTCCGCTATTTCAACGTTTACGGCCCGCACGAGCAGCACAAGGGCCGCATGGCTTCGGTGGCTTTCCACCATTTCAACCAATATCGCGAACACGGCTATGTGAATTTGTTCGGCGCCAACGACGGCTATGCCGCCGGCGGCCAAACCCGTGATTTTGTGAGCGTGGAAGATGTGGTGAAGGTGAATCTTTTCTTTTTCGACCACCCCGGCCAATCGGGCATTTTCAACTTGGGCACAGGCCAGAGCCAACCGTTTAACGATTTGGCCGCCGCCACCGTGAATGCCTGCCGCGTGGCCGAGGGTAAGAGCGCGCTGAGCCTGCCGGAATTGGTGAAAGAAGAGCTGATACGCTATATTCCTTTTCCCGATGCACTCAAAGGCAAATACCAAAGCTTCACCGAAGCCGATATTTCGCGCCTGCGCGCCGCGGGCTACGAAGGCAGCTTTTTTGATGTAAACGAGGGCGTGAGCCGCTATGTGCATTGGATGTTGAATAATCTTTAAAAAGGCCGTCTGAACACTTTTGTTGATGCACCCCCACCATAAAGGAAATAGAAAATGACTGAATTAAGCAAAAAACCCGTGCCGGACCGTGCGGAATACAACGCATTTTTCCCGTCTGAGTTTTCCCTGAATGCTTATGTGGCGCCGAAAACCGATTTTAACGGCGTGCAATTTTCGCAAGCCTACACCGGCGGCAAATACAAAGTGTTGATGATTGCCGCCGACGAGCGCTATCTGCCCATGCAAAACGGCACCCGTTTTTCCACCGGCAACCATCCGGTAGAAACCTTGCTGCCGATGCTGCATCTGCATGAAGCCGGCTTTGAAATCGATGTGGCCACTTTATCGGGCAATCCGGCCAAGTTTGAAATGTGGGCCATGCCCAAAGACGATGAAGCCGTGGCCGGTATTTTCCAAACCTATCTGCCCAAATTGCAGCAGCCCTTGAAGCTGGCCGATGTGTTGGCACAAGTGGCGGCACCCGATTCGCCCTATATCGGCGTGTTTATTCCCGGCGGCCACGGCGCATTCAATGCCTTGCCGCACAGCGCCGAGGTGAAGCGCGTGCTCGAATGGGCGCTGCAAAACAACCGCCACATCATCACCTTGTGCCACGGCCCTGCCGCCTTGGTGGCGCTGGCCGAAGCGGGCAAAGATTTTGCGCTGGCGGGCTATCAAGTGTGCGTGTTTCCCGATGCACTCGATGAAGGTGCCAACATCGAAATCGGCTATATGCCGGGGCGTTTGCGCTGGCTGGTGGCGCAAAAACTCAAAGAGTTGGGCATGGAAGTGGTAAACGAGGGCATGAGCGGCCAAGTGTGCCAAGACCGCCAATTGCTCACCGGCGACAGCCCTTTGGCCGCCAACGCCTTGGGCATTTTGGCCGCCGATGTGCTGCTGGCGCGCGCGGCCGAGCTGGGTTGAGCGGCCGTCTGAACATTTGTTTGCGTATATAAAAAAAAGCGGCAGCGCCGCCTATTTTCAGGAGAAAACCATGAGTGAGCAACACGATTTCAGCACCGCCGATTTAATCGACATCGCCCCCGACACGCCTTCGTGCGAAACCCAATTTCACCGCTTCGGCCGCCACCGCCATTTCTGCGGCAAAATCCGCACGGTGAAATGCGCGCGCGACAACGGCTTGGTGAAAACCCTGATGAACAGCCATTCCGAGGGCGAAGTGTTGGTGGTGGACGGCGGCGGCTCGCTCTACAGCGCCTTGATGGGCGATTTGATTGCCGGTGCGGGTGCGGCCAACGGCTGGGCGGGTGCAGTAATCAATGGTGCCATCCGCGACAGCGAAGCCATCAACACCATGCCCTTCGGCGTGAAAGCGCTGGGCACCAATCCGCGCAAGAGCGCCAAGGCCGGCGCGGGAGAAGTAGACATCACCGTGTCGTTCGGCGGGGTGGATTTTATTCCCGGCCACTATCTTTATAGCGATGCAGACGGCATTTTGGTGTCTGCCGAGCCGCTGCACCAATCGTAATCACACAAGGAAACCCAATGAAAGTAACATCAAAATGGCTGGATAATATGTGTTTTGTTGGCAGCACCGAAGCCGGCCACAGCGTGGTGATGGAAGGCGCGGCGGCCGAGGGCGGTGTAAAGCGCGGCCCCAGCCCGATGGAAATGCTGCTTTTGGGCGTGGCCGGCTGCTCCAGCATCGATGTGGTGCTGATTGCCGAAAAGCAGCGGCAAAACGTGGTGGATTGCCAAGCCACGGTAACGGCCAAACGCGCCGACGACACCCCGCGCGTGTTTACCGAAATCCATATTCATTTCAAGGTGATCGGCCATGATTTGAAAGAAGCGGCGATTGAAAAAGCGGTGCAGATGTCGGCCGAAAAATATTGCTCGGCATCTATCATGTTGGGCAAAGCCGCCAAAATCAGCCACAGCTTTGAGATTGCAGCGGCATAAGGCCTGAAAAAGCGCCGAGGCCGTCTGAAAGCACAAGCGGAATTTTGAAAGATTCCGCTTTTTTATTTGCTGCACTATATATCAGTCACATTGCAAACAATCGGCTATAATAACGAAAATTTGCCGGCCATTCGGCAGGCTGCCGCCCAGCGGCATTGATGACGATTATTATGGAGAAGCCGTGTTCAACGGCAAGAATGGTTTATGGAAAATAATAAAGATGACATGCTGGTAGATGCGCCGACTGCCTCGTCGATGATCAGCGAAGAGCGCCATGATTCGGAGCTTTTCCGCGTGTATGCCGCCATTTTGGATGCCATCACCGACCGGGTGCTGCTGCCGGGCAAAAAGCTGACCGAATCGGATTTGTGCCGCCAAATGAGTTGCTCGCGCAACACCGTGCGCGGCGCTTTGTCGCTGCTGGCGCATGATCATATCGTGGATTTGCAGCCCAACCGCGGCGCGTTTGTGCATGTGCCCGATGCCAAAGAAACCAAAGATGTGTATGAATTGCGCATTGCTTTGGAAGAAATGGTGATGGATATGTTGCTGGATCTGCCCGACCTGCCCGCGCGCCTGCAACCGCTTTATGAAATGCTCGAAAAAGAAAAAACGGCATTCGAGCAGGGTGACCGCGTGAGCTGGGTGCGCCTGGTGAATGCATTTCATGTGGAATTAGTGCGCCTGCTCGACAACACCGTGTTGCTCGAATTGATGAATTCGCTGTGCGCGCGCTCATCGCTGATGATTGCCGTGTTCGACAAACCGGTGCGCAACAACGGCTCATACGAAGAACATAAAGAAATACTCGATTTGCTCAGCGAGGGCAAGCGTGCGCGCGTGTGCAAAATGATGCGCCGCCATTTGGGCGGCTGCCAAGAGCGGCTGAACCAGCAATTTGCCGGCTGAGGCTTTTTGTTGATAAGTGTGAAAAAGGCCGTCTGAAAGCGTTCAGACGGCCTTTTTATACCCATTCTAAAAAATAACCTTACAAAATAAAAGCAGTTCGGCAGCATCATCCGCGTAGGCCGGATTCTTGAATCCGACGTTTGGCCATCGGCCAAAGCGATGTGCGTGCCTTGTTCTGCGAACAAGTGTCGGATTCGAGAATCCGACCT
>RCMY010001321.1_pt1 | contig 23663 bp, 29 predicted proteins | sample 2041341 | NCBI WGS metagenome assembly RCMY01 (sample SAMN09708234, study PRJNA481090) | Marine sediment metagenome, whole genome shotgun sequencing project.
GTGGTCGCAGCAGAGGTAATGGTAATACCACGCTCTTGCTCTTGCTCCATCCAGTCCATCGTCGCCGCGCCATCATGCACTTCGCCGATCTTGTAGGATTTACCCGTATAATACAGGATACGCTCCGTGGTGGTCGTCTTGCCGGCGTCAATATGGGCCATGATGCCGATATTGCGGTATCGTTCGAGCGGATGGCTGCGTGCCATAGTCTATACTCCAGTATTTGGGGAACCAGTTCAGGCCGCCCTATAGTTAATCGGACCAGGAATTGCGAGTCCTGTGATGGTCTAGATCTCGTCAAAAAGTCCGTTCGCACCGAGCTTGTCGAAGTGCCTCGATCGAGAGCATGTCTCCTGAACGAAAAGCGCCCTTCGACAGGCTCGGGACGAACGGTCTAAACTTGTTACCAGCGATAGTGGGCGAAGGCGCGGTTGGCTTCCGCCATCTTGTGCGCTTCTTCCCGCTTTTTCACCGCATTGCCACGATTGTTCGACGCATCGAGAATTTCTCCCGACAGGCGCGCGGCCATTGTGGTTTCGCTGCGACCGCGAGCGGCAGAAATCATCCAGCGGATTGCCAGAGCCTGCGCGCGTTCGGGACGCACCTCGACGGGAACCTGATAGGTCGCACCACCAACGCGGCGGCTGCGCACTTCAATGCCCGGCTTGATATTGTTGAGTGCATCATGAAACAGCTGCACAGGATCTTTTTTCGCTTTGGCTTCAACACTGTCAAAGGCACCATAAACAATCCGTTCTGCGGTGGATTTCTTACCATCCATCATCAGGTTGTTCATGAATTTCGAAAGGATCAGATCCTTGAATTTCGGATCAGGCAAAATTACCCGTTTTTCGGGACGACGACGACGTGACATATCTTATAACTCCGAAACTGAAACTTATTTAGGACGCTTGGCGCCATATTTCGAGCGGCTCTGCTTGCGGTCTTTTACGCCCTGCGTATCGAGAACGCCGCGCAGGATGTGGTAACGCACACCGGGAAGATCGCGCACACGGCCGCCGCGGATCAGCACAACGCTGTGCTCCTGGAGGTTGTGGCCTTCACCGCCGATATAGCTGATGACCTCGCGCTGGTTGGTCAGGCGAACCTTGGCAACCTTACGCAATGCGGAGTTTGGTTTCTTTGGAGTCGTTGTGTAGACACGGGTACAAACGCCGCGTTTCTGCGGGTTGGCATCCAGAGCCGGCACGTTGGACTTCGTCTTCTGGGGCACCCGCCCTTTACGGACGAGCTGGTTAATCGTTGGCATAAAGTCTTCACCTTATAGTAGATTGTCCTGCAAAATGCAGGGGTTACTCTCACCGCTCAATACGCGGCAAGTGTTTTGCCTATGTAAGTTTTCCGATGGTTGCAGGCGAACCCGACGCAACAGAAGGGCGGCCCTTAGCGGGGATTCGGGCGAGGGTCAAGTAGCAGGGCGTGTAGGCCTTGGCGTTTTAGCTATTATAGAACCGCTAGGGAATGACCGCCTGTCGTTTTTGTACACTATGACATACCCGGGAAGGGCAGTAGCGTGCCAGCCGTCTGGTAAATTTTTAACGATGTGAGACAAAATCGTTCGAGTTGTTGATGGCGCTGGAAGTGATGGCAGAATAGCTCGACCAAAATCAGAATGCGGTCGCCGACTTTTTCCGTCACTTTCAAACCTAAGGGTGTAAGGGAGCGTAGCCTTTAAACTCACAATAACATCCGCTGCCGATTGACCTTCAGAAATCTCAAGTTCAACTTCTCTATCAACATCAATCGGGAATAGTGCGTCGTAGTTTGTTGCCTTGACCTTGGTCGTATCTCGCTCTCTTCCCGGATCGTTTGAACCAAATCCACTGCCATTCCACGCCAAGTTTTTCACTCCACCGTAATGCCGAATGAGTTCAGATTCTAAGTCCATCGCTGTAAATACGTAGATCCTGACAGCTTTTAAGGTTACGCGCGCTGGCTCAAGGTTAAGCCTGTGCTTTATCTTGCAAGCATGTCGATACAGACGGTTTCTCAATCCCGCTTCAGCGTCGGTCTTCCCGACATAAACCAACTCGTCATCGAGATAGAGTTGGTATACGCCTTGCTCTTCAGGAATAGCACCCACGTTGATTTCGTTGAGTGGGACAGATGAAATCTTGTCGAAAACCTCTACCAATTTTTCCAGAAGTGCTTGTGGGAGATCAAACTCAAGTTCTACGAATCCCGCTAACGAGTCCGCATTTATTTGAGACTGCAAAGATTGTTGCGACACTTATGCTGCCAAAGCCAGATTGTTATCAACCTTTGATAATAGTCTTTTGACCCATCCACCCACGGCAAAAGAGAGCTCTGAAGGAACCGCATTTCCGAGCTGCCGCATTGATTCCGTCCAACTGCTTGGAAACTCAAAATCATCAGGAAGTCCCTGCAATCTAGCAGATTCCCGCAAAGTAAAATAACGCACGGTGCCATCATCTCTCACCATCATATTCTCTCCGCCGGGTACTCCGTGATCACCAGCCTTTAGCGCTTTTGCGGGTGAGTCGAGAGGACTTCCCGTATGCCCAAGGTACACCCTTGCTCCAGCTTGTAATGTGTGGTTGTTCTTTCCGTTTGGTTCGCCAAGGCCTTCAAGCCTGTCTCGAACTGTCACCCATCTTTTGGTTTGTGGTGGTTTAGAAACTTTCTTCAATTTTTGAACCAGTGCAGCATCTGATTTTGGGACATCATCCAAACACTTATCAATTCGATGTTCAGCCCAATAATCACCAGTAATCCATTGATCCCAAATCAATCTTTCACGAGAATGAGTGGGTTCTAAATCCTCCGGATCAACTTGGTGACTTCCCAAAACACCTATAATTACAACCCGATGCCGCTTTTGAGCAGCCCCATAGTCGGCAGCATTTACTAATTTGGTGGCAACAGAGTAGCCAAGGCTTTCAGAAGCTGTCGACAGTCTGTGTTGGATTGATTCCAAATAAGGGGCAAACCTAGGTCGTAATAAGCCCCTAACATTCTCAAACAAAAAAACTGACGGTCGTATTTCTTTCACAGCGCGAATTGCTTCTGGCCACATATCCCGATCATCATTCGATCCATTGGCTTTTCCTCCAATGCTAAAAGGCTGGCAAGGCGGTCCTCCGGCTACGAGATTCGCTCCAGCATATTGACTCCAATCTACGTCGCGAACATCGCCTAGTTCAATTGGCCAATCTGAAACGTGCTCAATATTGCGTGCTTTATTGTGAAGAATAGTAGCAACTGCGGATTCATTAAATTCGACCATCGCGCGGTGTTCGAATCCAAGTTTCGATAATCCGAAAGCAAGTCCCCCACAGCCTGAAAAAAGCTCGACACTATCTAAGACCACCGCAACAAACTCCTTTGAGACTTCACCTTATAGTTACTGTACTACATTGCAAATTATGATTTGTGAAGAACCAATGTTCCCTTTTTGTTCCATACTGCAATTTTAACCAACCTCCCACTAACCGACAACCGCACACCCATGGCACACAGCACATTCAGCAAAGTCTCCAGCGTCATATTACCGTTCGACCCCAGCGCCTTATAGAGCGCCTGCCGCGTGGCCTTGCTCGCCTCGACCACATCTTTATGAGTTTGGCCCCTCACTTCCCCGCCAGCTTCCTGACCATCTGACGTACCTCTGCCGGCGTATCACCCGGCACGACTTCGATATATCCCACGCCAGCCCTTCGCAGCGCTTCTTTCTTGATTGCGTCGCGGACGGCGGCAGTGCCTTGATGATGCCCCGCACCTTCGATGGCATGCAACGGATCGCCCCTGGCATTGACCAGCAACAGGTCCACCCGTTTGGAATTGATCGCCCAGACTGACCTGTGCCATGACCCGCCAGTCCGAGGTCTCCTCGACCACAGCCCGCTCGACCGCCGAAAACAAACGTGCCTCCGATGCGTTAAGCAGGCGCCGCGCTTTGAACTTTGCTCCGGTCACCAGGCGCAGCTGGGCCGCGGGATCGAAAGCTTCCTTATCGGGACTTCGCCAATTGGTGTTTGGCGACCATTTCCGCGAATAACCGCGTTTCGCCTTCCATGCTTCCCGCTGCATTTTTGCATACCAGTGTTCGACGGTCATGCCGGCAACGCCGCCAATGCCTACGGCAAAGACGATAATCGCGTTTTCTCCCAGATTGGCAAGAAACTCAGCAAGCATGTGACGTTCCAAATATTGCTAGTTCAGGACCTCATATATATCCAAAAGCTTATTGAATCGTTGCAGGAACGCCCTGGATTGCGGATCAGGTCCGCAATGACGGGTTGGCCGGGATTATCACCCCTCCCTTCGCACAAGAGAAATCGCCCCTCCCTTTCAAGGGAGGGTATCAAGGGGTGGAATATGAGAAAAGCGGCTCAATGCCGCTTTCCGAATTTGCTTGTGGGGAACTGCGGCACCACCCCAATCCTGCTTTTTAAGCGGATGAGCTAGCGCTTCGCGCCTTCGCGCCTTCGCGTGATTCGATGGAGATTCTGCACCAAACTCAGGATGACCGGGCGTTTCCGTCCCCGCCACAGCCGACAAACGGTCTCTACTGCGAAATCGACCGCTCAATATCCGCAACCGGCGAATTGATCAGCGTCTTGGCCTGTTCCAGCACAATCTTGTCACTCACTTCCTGATGCAGCAGCGGTCTGATCTCTCCCAGCGTCTCGGGATCGGCGACCAAGATGAGCCGCTCGAACGCGCCCTTGTGCGCATCTTCATACAATCGTTCCGCGATTTGTTTCGAAAAGGTCGCCTCCATACTTTCCCGATCGGATTGCTCGGGCGGAGATTTTCCGGAAGGCCCCTCGCCAGCCATATTGCTCGGCGTCCAGTCGCCGTCATGCTCCAGTGACCCGTTTCTGACGTGAAAGGTCTTCGCTTCGCTGCCCGTGGCGACGACGACAAATGTTTCTTCCGGAAAATTCAGCGTACCCATATTCATGTCCTTTTTTTGGTTCAGGCATTCAACGCGTTGCGGGGCGAATGGTTGCTTCCCGCGACCGACAGCCGACCGGGATGATCGCTGGGCTCGGGTGACAGCTAAATTCATATTGTTGCAGCGGTGTTAGCGTGGGCGCACTCGCTCCCGCCGCACAAGAGCCGATCCATCAGCCGCCGACGATCCTACATGTGCAGGTTTGCAAGTGCTTGTTAACCCTAATTTTATATCCGCTGCCTAGTCTGAACACCGAATATTCGATCCGCTATTGTGGGATGACCCAAAGACATGGTTTCAGCGCCGCTTTCCGAAAAAAACTGGCGAACATCCTGGCAAAATCCATGGTGGTCTCCGCAGATCCCCGAAGATATCCGGTCATCGATTGAGCAGATGCAATTGCGACGGGCGGTGACCCATGTGCCGATGATTTATCTGGTTGCCATTTTCAATCTGGTGTCGGTGATGATCCTGTCAGCCCACGAAGGGGTTGAGCCGGTCTATTACGCCTGGATGGGGGTGTTGGCGATTGGCTGCGTAGCGCGGATGATCGTGTGGATGCGCTTTCCAAAGGACCCGGATTCCGGCGTTGCCCCGCAAAAAATACTCAGAAATCTTTCCGTCCTTTCAGTCGGCATCATCACGTTTCTCAGCATCTGGTCGGTCTGGATAATTTCGACCGATATGTTCGCCAATCAGATGTTCATTCCGATGTCGCTGGTGTTCGGATCGACCTGTATCGCGCATTGTCTGGCCTGCATAAAAAAGGCCGCCGTCACCGTATTGCTGGTCGGAGTCATGCCCTCTGCCGTGGCGATGATATTGGTTGGCGATTTTGACGATATGATCATGGGATGGAGCATGATCACGATTGCGCTGCTCATGATCCGGTTCATCATCGATAACTATAATCAGATCATTTCTGCCTTGATCATGCGGCACACCATATGGAAACAGGCCCATAGCGATCCGTTAACCGGGCTCGCCAATCGCCGCGCGATGATGAACCATCTTCAACTCGCCGAACAGTCTTTCGCAAGTGACGGCAGCGGTTTTGCCGTCGCCTTGCTCGACCTCAACCAGTTTAAACGCGTGAATGACAATCTGGGTCATGATGTGGGTGATCATCTGTTGATCGAAGTGTCCGACAGGCTGAACCAAAGCAGCGTGGCAGAAGAGATTGTCGGTCGTTTGGGCGGGGATGAATTTTTGATCTTGATGCCGGGCGTGACCGGGCATGAACAGGCTTCAGCCAGGGCGACCGCCTATCTTTCCGGCTTTGCCAGACCGGCAAATATTGACGGCCATGTTATAACAATATCAGCCAGCATCGGCATCGCTGTTCAGAGGCTCGACGGAAATGGAGCGGAACAATTGCTCAAGGCCGCCGACAGCGCCCTTTATAAAATGAAGCGCACGGGCAAAAGCGTCAGTGAATTCGCGAGCCGGCCCTTGCGCAATATTGGCTGATGTAGCTGTAGGTTAGAGACTAGCCCACTCGTCAGCCTGAACTCGTTTCAGCATCCATCATGCGTCAATCACAGCCTCTGTGTTGAGAGAAGCGGACCCTGAGCTGAAGGCCGCCGAAGGCAAACATGTTCACAATGACAAGACAGAGTGCGAAGTTCATATCCTAACCACCCACTATCAATTGAAAAACCTTCACATCTCCGTGTCTTCACCCGAAAAATAAACCCAAACCACCCGCTGAAGCGATGAAGCGGTTTCCGCTATCGCTTTCCTACACGGCGGCGCTTTGATATTATCATTGTCGGCTCTTTGACATTTCGGGAAGCCGGAGTTGGGTCCCGGCAAAAATCCAACAACATGCCCCCGCGCACCGTAGTTTTTCGCTTCTTTATACACTGTAAACTTTGTAAAGTTCATCCCGGTCGGGGCGCGATATTTTTTACCGCCGCGTGATCCCGCCGCAAAAGTTCAGACATTGTCTGAAGTAGCTGCCAGAACCGTTCCTTGGCCCCAACTTTGACAAACTTTGGATCAGCCGCGCTCGCCGAGCACCTTGTTCTCCACGCCGATCCGGTGGCGCAGCAGGACCGCGTTGAGGATCGAAAAGACCAATGCCACCCACGGCAGGCCGAACATCAGCGGGACAATCGCGATCTCGAGCACCACGACCAGATAATTGGGGTGGCTGATATATTTATACGGCCCGCGCCTGACCCGGTCGAAATGCGGCGCCGAGATGATCCTTGTGGTCCACCAGCGGCCAATGCTGGCCAGCGTCCAGACCCGCAGGACCTGCGTACCGACGAACAGCGCCAGCATCGCGGGATGGATATTGTGCTGCGGGTCGACCAGCAAGGCGATGATCGCGATCCAGGCGCTGTGGAGGAAGATGAAATAATGATAATGGTCCGCGCCATGTTCCTGCCCGCCTTCGCCGAGCAAGCGCTTGGTATTGCGATTGGCGTGGATCAGTTCGCCGAGCCGCTGGACCATAATATAGACCAGCAGCCAGGTCACCAGAGTCGGGCTGGTCGTGAAAATGGCGCCCATTTGCTCGGTCATGCTGCACCCTGCGGATCGAGAATACCAAGCGCCGCAGTAAAGCCGGGACCGAGCGCGGTGAGCAGGATCGGCTTGTCGGGCTTCTGCCCGAGCAGCTGTTCGAGCACGAACAATACCGTGGGCGAGGACATATTGCCATGCTGCCTGAGTATCTCGCGGGTTGCCGGGATGCCGGCAAGCTCCGGCGCGAAATAGGCTTCCAGCGCTTCCACCACCCTGCCCCCGCCGGGATGGCAGGCGGGCTCGGAAAGGTCGGATGTCTCAAGCCCCTGGGCCTTGAGAAACGCATCGCAAAAGGGCGCGAAATCCCTGGTGACAAACGTCGGTATATCGCGGGCCAGCACAAGATCAAAGCCGGTGGTACCGATATCCCAGCCCATCATGTCGCGGGTGCCGGGCCAGGTCTTCTGGTCAAAGGCGCGGAAGCTGGGCGCGCCAACCGGTTCCGGCTTGCCGCTGATCACCGCTGCGGCACAGCCATCGGCAAACAGCGCGGTGGCGATCATGTTCTTCTTGTCAAACTGGCTATAGTCGTAGGACAGGCTGCACAGTTCCAGCGAGATCAGCAGGACATTCTGACCACCATTGGCCGCCGCGAGATCATTGGCCAGCCGGAGCCCGAGGACGCTGCCGGCGCAGCCATAGCCGAACACCGGGATGGTCTGGGTCGAGTTATCGAACCCCATTGCCTCGATCATCCGGCTGGGCAGCGAGGGGGTCATCGTGCCGGTGGTCGAGATCAGGACGATGGCATCAATATCGGACGGCGCGAACGCTGCCTTATCCAGCGCATCCCCGGCCGCCTTGTGCGCCAGCCGTGTGCCGACCTGATCATAAATCGCCGCCCGCCCCGTCCAGCTGCGCGGCTGCAAATAATAGTCGGCCTCGCAAGCGAGATAGCGCTGCTCGATCCCGCTATTGCCGAGGATCTGTTCCAGCCGGGCGGGCAGCGCCGATCCCCTCGCCTTCGCCAGCACGGCCAGCACGTCCGCTTGCGTGATCCGGTGATCGGGAACGGCGGTGGCGATGGACATCAAAGCGGGCATGGGGGACTTTCGGTGATCATATTAGCCATGATACAGCAGAAGCTGCGCCGGAACACTGAAATCTGTTGCATTGCACCAAATGCGGTATGACGGACGCAGTGGCAATGCTGATCGCCCGACAGACCGGCAGGGATAAAGGTCAAAATCAACCAGAACAGGTGACATATTCGCTGCTTTTTGCTGCACGGCCCCCGATTCTTCCTGCAGCATAAACATAGAATTTTTTACCATGTTGCGGATAATAGCGAAGGAAATCCGGACTAACCCGCTGTATCAACTTGTTTTATATCGTGCATTTAGATTTATTGTGCAGTGCACCATTTTTCTTGACATCAGCACTCGCTTGTCCTATTTGTGCACTGCAACAAAGAAGTGAGATAACCGATGACTGATATGAAAAACGAAACATCCGCTGCCCCGGCAGCAAAAGAAAACGGCTCGCTCTCTGCTGATGCTGCTTATTCTGCAGCAGCTTCCGCGACCGTTGTTTCCGACAAACCGGCTTCAAAAGCTGCGGTTGTCGAGAAGACCGAAACCCCAAAGCCGGTGGCTTCCGCTGCTAAACCGGCAACAGCGGCAAAGCCTGCTGTCAAAAAAACCGCAGCAACCAAGCCGGCAACAAAGAAGGCTGCAGCGAAGCGCAAAGTAGCTGCCAAGCCCGTTGCCAAAATCACAACGAACAAAAAGACCAAAGGAACCAGAAAAATGGCTACCACCAAAACGACCAAAACCGCCGCAACCAAGCGCGTTGCGAAGAACACCAAAGCTGCCAACACCAAGGCCGCCAACACCGCAAAGAAAACCGCTGAGAAGCTCGGTTCGCGGTTTGAAAAGCTGACGGCCGACGCGCAGACGCGGGCTAAACAGGCCGCTGACCGTGCCGTTGCACTGTCCAAAAATGCGGTTGAATTCAACCGCGAAAACATCGAAACAATGATCGAAAGCGGCAAGATTGCTGCAAAGGGCGCTCAGGAAATTGGCAAGACAAACGTGAAATATACCCGCGAGAATTTTGTTGAAGCCAGCCGTGCACTGCAGGGTCTGTTCAGCGTCGCGACGCCCAAGGACATGTTTGAAAAGCAGGCTGACTATGTACGCAGCGGCCTGGACCGGGTAATGGACCAGACTTCGAACAATGCCGATGCTGTCGTCAAGCTCGCTGGCAAAGCCTATCAGCCGATTGCTGATCGCGTCAGCGAAATCCGCAAGGAACTGAAAAAAGCCGCTTAAGCTGCTTTTTCGAGAGACTAAAAAGGGACCGTTCCGTTGGAGCGGTCCTTTTTATTTGCGCTTTATTAACGCTGACAACCGCAAAAGCGTTCGAAACTATCAATCTGCTACTTGCCCTCGGGGCTAAAAATACCATATCCTGAGGCTAATGATGAACCAGCAGATTCTTTTCCCTTTCCTGAAAGCCGATCGACAAAGTCGCGCCGGTGACCAGCCGACTCTCGGCGACGACGCGGATAAGGGATCGGGTGACGATGACGATAATAATCTTGGTATTGCAACCAAAACCCGGGCCAAGACCAAGAAACCCAGCCCTTACAAGGTTCTGATCCTCAACGACGATTATACACCGATGGAATTTGTTGTTCTCGTTTTGAAACGATTTTTCAACATGGATATCGATGAAGCAACGCGCGTCATGCTGCATGTGCACCAGAAAGGCGTCGGAGTCTGCGGTACTTTCAGTTACGAGGTCGCAGAAACCAAAGTCACTCAGGTGATGGATTTTGCCCGCAAGAACGAGCACCCCCTGCAATGCACGCTTGAGAAGGCCTGATACAAACCAAGGAACCAGCCATGTCCGCTATGCCAGTTATCACCGTCGATATCGTCTCCGATGTTGTTTGCCCCTGGTGTATCATCGGATATAAAAAGCTGGAGAAAGCGATGCTGCAGTTCGAAGGCAAAGCAAATTTTGAACTGACCTGGCATGCCTTTGAACTCAACCCTTCGATGCCGCCAGAAGGGCAGGACATCACCGAACATTTAGCACAGAAATATGGTGCCACGCCGGAGCAAAGCAAAGCCAACAGGGAGCGTATGCGTCAGGCTGGCGATGATCTGGATTTCGAATTCAGCTTTCACGAGAACATGCGGATGGTGAACACGTTCGATGCACACCGGCTGCTCCATTGGGCCGGAGAGACAGGCAAGCAAACCGCTCTCAAACTGGCACTGTTCAAAGCGCATTTCACCGACGGCAAGGATGTCAGCGATCACGACATCCTGGTGGCTGTCGCATCCTCTGTTGGTTTCGATGAAAAACGTGCCCGTGATCTACTCGGCACAAATCTATACGCTGACGAGGTAAGAGCGACGGAATCAGAATGGCAGGACCGGTTCATCACCGGCGTTCCCGCCTTCATCTTCAACAAGAAGTTCATGGTCCCGGGAGCGCAGGAAACCGATGTTTTCGCCAATATCATCGAGAATAAGCTTCTCGAAGAAGCGGCCTGAGCCTCACTTCTTCTTCGGCGGCATCGGAAAGAACCCGGAAGTCCGTTCGATATAGTCGACATAGTCCGGACGGTTCTTTTTCAGGCTCTTTTCAAGCAGCGGCGCCCCACTCCACTTCATCAAGGTAAAGCTAAGGAATATTGGCCCAACGGCCGCAATCCAGACCGGCCAGCCTGTCTGCGAAGCCACCAGCCATATTCCCCACCAGGCACAAAAATCCCCGAAATAATTGGGATGCCGGGTATATTTCCACAAGCCGCTATCCAACACTTTGCCTTGATTGGCAGAGTTGGACCGGAACGCCTTGAGTTGCATATCGCCTATGGTTTCAAAGGCGATGCCAATCACCGCGATAGCCACGCCGATGACGGCGACAGGGCCAGCGGCATCAGCACCGGCCAGCAATATGCCAAGCTGTGCTGGCAGGCAAACGATGAAAAGAAGCGGGATTTGCATGGCCCAAGCCTTCAATAGCGCCGCTTTGGCGAAACCCATCCCCTGCTTTTCCATCGCGCGGCCCATTATCTTTTTATAGCGAGGATCGACCCCTTCTTTGCGCCAGCGCAGGAACAGATGCGTTCCCAGCCTGATGCCCCAAAGTGCCGTCAGCATCCAGATTATGTAAGCCAGAGATCCCGGATTTTCGACCTGCATGAAGGAAGCGCTCGCCATGATGGCCATTCCATAGGCCCAGAAGGCGTCGATAAAAGACACGTCGCGGATACGGACGGATATCAGCCATAAAATCACCATGATGGCGACCAGCAAACCGAAGTTCAGACCCAAAGCTGCCAGTAAGTTCAACTCTGCTCTCCTTCTTCTGTCTTGATGCTGGCCATTGCCGGATCCGTCGAGACAATATCGCGCATCGCTTTTTCCGGAAACTTTGGTGTCACGCTATGGTAAAACTCGCTGAGCTTCTGCATATCAGCTGTATAATCTCCCGACGGCATGAACGATGGACCCAATCCCCCCGTTTTTTTAGGATAGTCCATCATGCCCAGAATCAATGGAACTTTCGCCTTGAGCGCGATGTAATAGAAGCCTGTCCGCCATTGCTTGCCGCCGTCGCGAGTCCCCTCGGGCGGGATCGTCAGGAGGAAATCGTCACGCCGTTCGAACTCTCTGACCATCGCATCGACCATATTCTGCGACTTTGACCGATCCACCGGAATTCCGCCCATGCGCCGCATCATATCTCCCCACGGCCATTTGAATAGAGTGTCTTTGCCGATCCAATAGGATTTGATCTTGAGCTTGTTGGTCAGCCCGAAAAAATAGAGAAAATCCCAGTTGCTGGTGTGTGGGGCAGCGATGATGACGGCTTTTCTTGGCGGAGGATTTTCCTGAACCGCAGTCCACCCGTTAATCGTGTACATGAATACGGAAAAACGACGGACAATTTCCGACAACCAGTTCGGTTTAATCTCGTCGTGCACGCATCCTCCCACTCGCGGGATCAGGTGCCGCGACTATGTCGAGACCATAAGTCTATTTTTGGACCGCGCAACGAAAGATGTCCGTTGGTGCAGTTATCCAACGCCCTTCACTTTGATTTTCCGCACAACTGGACCCCGGACTTGCGAAAGAACCTTTCCGGATCCTCTGCTTGTTGCATTTTGCATCGCGATCTTCGGCGACAATGATGGATTCACAAAAGCTGTCAGCCGACAGTGCTATTCCTTGGCAATCGGTGCCCGGTTCGTCTCCGATCCGGATGCCAAGACGATTAAAATCTCTGGAACAGATGTCCATCCTTGCGGCACACTGGCGCCAAATCAATTGGCAGAAATGCCTATGGGCAGTTTTGTCCGGGCAAGCTTCGAATAAGGTCCGTACCGCTTCGCAGGCGGACCGGAAGTCGCCAGACGGCCTACTGGTCTGTCATCTGCAAGGAAGGATATTTGGCGATGATATGGTTATAGACGGCCGGATGGAGCGATTGCAGAAATTCACAACCGAAATAGTCGCCTTCATGCCAACAAATTTTGCACTCCAGCGCGGCGAATGATGGCAGTCTCAGGAAAATAGGTTTGTCCCCGGTCAAACGTGTTAAACAGCGCATCCGGAAACCGGTGATTGACAGGTCCAAAATCATGGCTTCAACGCTTCCCAGACCTGGTTCGCGGACGGCAGCAGTTATTTCCACATCAGCCCGCAAAGAGACGCGGGGATCTCCACGTTTAATCACCTGATTCATTGTTCGATGGTCCGGCTTGCTATTCATAGTCCCCAGGCTTCCTGTTGCTAACGCGTCCCCATCTGGTGGGTTCACCTTCATGTGCAGGTCACCGGCTGCACATATATGAAGATTAACAAGAGATGCTTTTACAATCGTTAACAGGAACAGGGGTTTCTTGGGTCGACAATGGGAATTTGCTAGGAATTTAAGCGCCTTCTCACCCTCGCTCACCGCAATCAATCTGGCACAAATCTGCTTCTTCGTCCTCGAGCTCGATCTGAATGGTAATATGGTGAATGGAAAATTGCGCTTTCATTTCCTTTTGTACCTCGGCCAGGAAGCCTTTCCCCGGATGTCCGTGCGGTAAAACCAGATGGGCTGTCATCGCGGTTTCACTCGTGCTCATCGGCCAGATGTGAAGGTCATGAACGGTTTCGACACCGGGCAATGACCCAAGATATTCAAGCACGTCTTCGACATCGATATCACGCGGCACACCCGCTAGCGACATCCGCACTGCTTCGGACAACAATCCCCATGTGCTCCAGAATATCAGACCAACGATGAGCAGGCTGAGCAACGGATCAATCCAGTTTAATCCGGTAAAATAGATCACTATTCCGCCAACCACCACTCCCGCCGACACGCCGGCATCAGCCATCATATGCAGAAAGGCTCCGCGTATGTTGATGTCGTCCTTCTGACCACGAATGAAAAGCATCGCCGTTCCGAAGTTGATCACTATTCCAATGGAAGCAACCGTGATGACAGTGGTCGATGCGACCGCGCTTGGTGCGCTGAAACGCCCAATCGCTTCCCAGGCGATCGCGCCACAGGCCACGAGCAGAAAAAGTCCGTTCAGCAGAGCGGCAAGTATGGACGATCCGCCTAAACCATAGGTAAATTGTTTGCTTGGCGGACGTTTGGAAAGTTCAGCGCCAGCCCAGGCGACGGCGAGCCCCAGAACATCGGATAGATTATGGCCAGCATCAGCCAGCAGCGCCATCGATCCAGCCAGCAAGCCAAATATTACTTCAAGAATGATGTAAATCGTATTGAGTGCAATGCCCAAAGCGAAAGCGCGACTGAAATTTGCCGGCATATGGCCGTGCGGTCCATGGCGATCATGATGGCTGTGAGGGGAATGCCCGTGGCTTTGATGATGACCTGAGGACATCTACGCTCCGACAACTATATTGCGATTTTTCAATCGTCGACTACACGGATTTGTCGGAGCGGTCTAGGCTATTTATTCAATATTTCCCGTATGTTATATCATTCAATGAGGAATGGACGTCGCGTTCAATCGACGATCAATCCAATTGCTACGTATATGATGATTGCAGAACCGAAGCCAAAGATTGTGGCGAGAACAAATAATATCCGCAACAGATTTGCATCCATCCCGCTCCAGTTGGCGAGACCAGAACAGACGCCCATAAGCTTGCCATTCGCTTTGTCGAGTTTCAGTTTGGTTTTCATCGGACGGTTGCTTCCTTTGTTTGAAGAAATTGGTTCCGGCCAGTTTCTCGGCTGGGATCCTGTGCTTCTATTTTTGTCAGCCATTAGAGCACCAATCCGGATGCATGTGTGAAAGCTGGCATCACGCTGGCACCAATGAATAGAGTGGCCGTTGCGACCGCGCCGAAGGCGGCTAGAAATGAATTTTGAAAACTATGTGACATACTCTGTCCTTTCCTTGATTAAACTGGAATTATGCGATGATCGAAGCGGCATTGCCTACCGCCGGGCCAACGCTGGCGCCAACAAACAGGGCGGCGGAGAACAAGGCGGCTACGGCTGCTACCAGACTGTGAGAGACATTCGAGATCATTTTGATTTCCTTTCGATTTGAAACTGTATTTGGTCGATCGTGAAGTTGTTTCATACTTTGCACAGCCCATGCCAGTTTCATTAATTTCATATTTATCAGAGGGTTAGGCTCACATCGGATCAAATGCCGGCCTTCACGAAACCTATTATTGGTGTATTTTCCTATTTTTTGGTTTTCCATGAATGAAAAATGAACGGACTAAAGGCCCAATCCGAATTTGCTTCTCTTTGACGCCGGTGAAAGCTAGTGAAAAGCTCTGCCATGACCCTATCCCAGCTTACTCTGCACAACTTTCGCAACTATCCTGAGTTGCGTCTCGAGGCGGACCCTGGATTCATGGTTTTCAGTGGCGAAAATGGCGCCGGGAAAACCAATATTCTGGAGGCCCTGTCATTGCTCGCACCGGGACGCGGTCTGCGGCGCGCCGCGCTGCGCGATATGGCTTATCAGGATGGTGAGGGAGATTTCGCCGTTGCGGCACAGCTTGGCGATGTACAAATCGGGACCGGCACTGATTCAGAGGCGCCCGAACGTCGCAAGACGCGGATTAATGAAGCCGCTGCCCCGACCAATGATCTCGCCGAGTGGCTTTCCATATTATGGCTGACCCCGGCGATGGACCGGTTGTTCATGGAGGGGGCAGCAGGACGGCGAAATTTCCTGGATCGGCTGGTAATGGCCCTTGAACCTGCTCATGCACGAAATTGCTCCCGGTACGAAGCGGCACGGCGCGAACGCAATCGGCTTCTCGCCGATGGATATCTGGCGGATAGGAACTGGCTTGAAGGGCTGGATACACAACTGGCACAATATGGTTCGTCGGTCGCTGAGGCGCGGCACCGGATGGTATTGGCCTTGGATCAGAAGTTGGAAGAATCGGACAGTAGAATATTTGCCACCCCGGCTTTGCAGCTTGCAGATGACCTGCTGCACAGTGAGCATCAACTGCTTCAGATGCTGCAACAAAACCAATCCGCGGACCGGGCAGCAGGCCGCACTCTAAAAGGCCCGCATCGCGCCGACCTAAACGTGTTTCATGCCGCAAAGCAACAACCGGCCGAAAAATGTTCGACCGGCGAACAGAAGGCGTTGCTGTTCTCCATCATTCTGGCGCATGCGGATTTAATTGCCGAGCGGCGTGAATGTCGACCGATCCTGTTGCTCGATGAAGTCGCCGCCCATCTCGACCCACAGCGCAGGGCAGCGCTTTTCGAAAAGCTGGCGGAACGAGGGGGTCAAGTCTGGCTGACCGGTACAGAACCGGCTTTGTTCAGCGACATTCCGGATAACGCACTGCATTTCGAGGTATCAGACGGAACCGTCAAAAAGCGGTAACGAGCAGCTCAGATGCATCATGGTTTACACGTGATTCACGTTACTCATTAACGTTGATTTTGCGACAGACGTTTATTTCTCTCCAGATGGACGCAATTACTCTGCAAAAATTGGTGACTTCGCTTCGGAATGCTATCATTCCGATCCTGCTGGTATTGCAGGCGATCATGATGCCGGCTCCGGCGAAGGCCAATGATTATCTGCAATGCGTCCCGTTTGCCAGGCAGCTGAGCGGCATACAGATTTATGGCGACGCGCATAGCTGGTGGGGTCAGGCAGACGGTGTCTATCAACGAGGCGCATTGCCGGTCGAGGGCGCGGTCTTGTCGCTGCCCAGCCATGGCTCAATGCAGCTTGGCCATGTCGCGGTGGTTCGCAAAATTATTGACGACCGCAACATATTGATCAGCCACGCCAACTGGTCACCGATCAATGGTCAGCGCGGCCAGATCGAACGCCGGGTCGCGGCAAAAGACGTATCTGCAGCCAATGACTGGAGCCTCGTCCGCATCTGGTATGCTCCGATCGATAATCTCGGGACCACGGCATTTCCGGTCAATGGCTTCATTTATCCCGCGCGTCCCGCTAAGAAAACCGGCCGGCAATGGGCTTCGGCAAGACCGAAGAACCAGAGTCAGATGCCCAATCGATCTCTTTTTGACCGAAGCCTCCAAGCAGAACTCGTTCAATCTGCGGAAGAAGAACGCCCAAATGATGCAAGGCCGGCGGACCTGATCGGGGATTTACTGGACAGACTGGGTAGCTGAGGCCAGATTGGAGCATATGCTTCGACCGGAACTTTTCACATGATCAACAATTCACCGGCCTGCCTTGTGATACTCGCCGGGGGACAGTCTACCCGAATGGGGACTGACAAAGCGGTCATCAAGTTTGAGGGACGCAGGCTGGTCGATATTCTGATCGACAGATTTGCCGCCAAAGCTGATCGGTTGTTTCTGTCTGCTTCGCAGGATTACGGTACGGGACTGGACATCATCAGCGACAACCCGGACTTTCCAGATGGACCGGTTGGCGGCATTTTCTCGGTGGCTGCGACGTTGCAAGAGACCCAGCCGGATATATCGGGATTTGTAACGGTTCCGGTTGATGCACCTTATGCCCCGATCAACCTGATTGCACGGCTCTCGGCGAGCGGCGCCTGCGCCGTGGCACGGGATGATCAGCGCATCCATCCAACCTTTGCCTATTGGCGCTGTGACATCATCAACAGCATTCGCGCTACCCACGACGACGGTGAGAAAGCCCCTTCCCTGCAATGGCTGGCCGAGCAATCGGGCGCAGAAGCGGTGGCTTGGTCCGACGCGAATCCGTTTATGAACATCAATCGGCCGGAGGATTTGATCAAGGCGGAACAGGACAAAAAAGCCGGCGCTTGAGGGGAAGCACCGGCTTTCCTTTGTAGTGATGATCACCGCTGATCTTTATCAAGCAACAAAGCGCCTAGTCCAGACGGCGGATTTCCGCTTTGGTCAGACTGGTCATCAGCTTGCCGTCGCTGTCCGAAAGCGTCGAAGCGTCTATCTTGCGCAATTTGCCTTTGTAAATGACCAACAGGTCGCCGTTTTCGGTGACCCGGTTCACTTTCGCGACACTTGCACCGCTTGCGTCATAAAGCCGATCGTTGCGCTCTGCGTCGGCAGCGATTGCTGCCGGAGCGGTTAGGGTCAATGCGGTTGCCGCAAGGATCAGGGAGGATAGTTTACGCATGGTTTTACTCCATTATGTTTTGGACTGATTGCGGTATTACACCCAATGCATAATAAGTTGCAATATGAAATGTTGCACCTGCGAGTTGCAATTTTGCAACCGAGTGAAAATTGGGTGAAAAATGCGCGTTCAGAAGAACAGTTGCCCGCCCGCCCCATGTTGTGCCATCGTTGACCCGATTTTCTACCGATATAAGGATTACATTATGCGTTATGCCCTGATTTTTGCCCTGGCGACTCTCCCTGCTGCCGCTCAAGCCCAGCAAACCGACGTCATGTCTGAAATATCCAGCCTGATTGACGCGCGGTCGGGAGAATCGGCGAAAACAGCCCGCCAGCTGTGGGAATGGGCCGAGCTCGGCTATCAGGAGCAGAAATCCAGCGATCTGCTGAAGCAATCGCTCAAAGCCAACGGGTTCAAGATCACCTCCGGCGTGGCAGACATTCCGACAGCCTTTACCGCCGAATATGGCAAGGGCGGTCCGGTGATCGCGATCCTGGCCGAATATGACGCGCTGCCCGGGATCAATCAGGATGCCGTCGCCACCCGTTCCCCGATCGAGGGCAAGGGCGCGGCCCATGCCTGCGGTCACAATCTGTTCGGTGCGGGATCGGTCGAGGCGGCGATTGCGGTGAGCAAATGGCTGGCAAAAACCGGCACACCGGGACGTGTGCGGCTCTATGGCACGCCGGCCGAAGAAGGCGGCAGCGGCAAGGTCTATATGGTCCGCGCGGGCCTGTTCAACGACGTTGATATTGCGCTCCACTGGCATGCCGATGACGAGAATTCGGCCGCCGCTCGCACCACCCTCGCCAACCGCTCGGCAAAATTCCGGTTCCACGGCGTCTCCGCCCATGCCGCCGGCGCACCGGAAAAGGCGCGCTCCGCGCTCGACGGTGTCGAATCGTTCAATATGATGATCAACATGATGCGCGAGCATATCCCGCAGCAATCGCGGATCCATTATGTGATTACCGAAGGCGGCATCGCCCCCAATGTCGTGCCGGACTTTGCCGAAGTCTTCTATTATGTCCGCCATCCCGATCCGGCCGAAGTCGATGCGATCTGGGCGCGGCTCGAGGATGCGGCCCGCGGCGCGGCGATGGGCACGGGAACCAAAGTCGACTGGGAAGTAATCCACGGCAATAATCCGCTGCTGGTCAACGAGCCGCTGGCCAAGATGATGGACGCCAAATTGCGCCAGGTTGGCGGCATAACCTATACGCCCGAGGAGCAGAAATTTGCCGAAGGCATCTACGCGAGCTTTGACAAGCCCGGCAACACGCTCGGTAGCCAGGAGCAGGTCCAGCCTTATGATGTGACGCTCGGCTATGGCTCGACCGATGTCGGCGATGTCTCTTACGCCACGCCGACCGTCGGCCTGCGCACCGCCACCTGGGTGCCCGGCACATCCGCTCACAGCTGGCAATCTTCTGCCGCGAGCGGCATGTCGATCGGCTTCAAGGGCACCCAAGTGGCTGCCAAGACGCTCGCTCTGGCGGCGATCGAGCTTTATACCAACCCCGAGCTGCGCGCCGAAGCCAAGGCAGAATTCGACAAGGCGCGGGGACCGGATTATCAATATAAATCTTTGCTCGGCGACCGCGATCCACCGCTGGATTACCGGAAATAAACGGGGAGCGTGAGTCGCTGCCATGGCGACAACCTAGGTCATCGGATCGGGTGTAGGACAGTCTGTTTTGGGAGCTGGGGGAATATTGTCGCGGTTCCCGTGATCGGGGCGTGTATTGGACACGCACGAACCCACGAAGACGCGAAGCGATTGGGCTGGTTGTTTAAAGGCTTCGCGCCTTTGTGGCTTTGTGCGGGCCTGACCAATATTGTGGCTCGTCAAAAGCTTTACGCCAAAGACATGTTTTATTTTATGTGACCTTTGCCCCAAAGCCTCAGATTTTCGGCCTTTGTTGGATGTAGGCGGGGCGGCGAGTGTGACCTTTCAAATGGCCGCGTAATCCAGTGCGCTTGATCCATGCAGGTATGCGGCAGGGTCTTCCGCTTATCCAGATTGTCAAAGAGCCTGGCCCGGACTTATTGAAGGACCGGTGCGGAAGATAGGCGATTGGGGTGGGTGTAGGAAAGGGATTTTCAGGTAATGAGTTTGGGGGTTGTTGTAGCTGTTACGGAAATTCACTATTGAAAAGCAGCAGGATAGGCTTTTACCAACCGGCCCGAATCCTGACCGTCAATGACACAATATTTTATGGGCCGCATTTCTGTCGTCGATTTTGCAATAGCAAAAACTTTCATCATCTCCAAAACCGAAGAGTCAATTTCTCTCCAATGATGAACCACGAAAATATCCGCCGGTTCGCTAAACAAACGCTGGCATTGATCCCCATTTTTACCCATTTTGCCGGGCACTAGCTTGGCTTTCAACCCTGGCCCCTTGAAGGCGAAAGCGCACGTAGTTCTTTTGCCGTTGATCAGCAACCGGGTAGACATTAAGTCACTTTTTTCTCCGCCCCAGTCCTTGAACGTGGCGTGCTCGCCTATAATCTTTTGCACACCTTCCTTAAAGTCTGTTTCGGACAAACCCTCTAGCTTGAGTGAATCAAAATTAACACCTTCAACAAGTTTGAATGATTCAATATCGTCTATAGTGATTTGCGATATATCAAATGAAGTCATGGGGACCTCTATCCTGACAGAAGGCCCCTCGATTCTCACAGTCACTTTTCGTTTTGTCGGCAATTTTTTTAGTTTTGCGGGATCTCTTACCAATCCAAGGATTTTATCTCTATTATCTCTACAAAATGCAGTTTTACCAAATGCAATAACTTTTCGGGTGCCTTGCTTTACTTCCTCCGGTGTTGCCATATTTGCGCCAACAAGAGCGCGCCCCGCATCTAGTACCGCATTTTGACGAAATCCGGTTTTCTCCATAATTTCCTTAGTTGTTTTCGGACTTCTCTTCCCTCTGTATATCTCTAAAAATACGCCCTGCTTAATTTTAGATTTTGTGATAAACTTCGCATGATGCTCCAATGTCTCCGGTTTATTGGAGATTGCATCATGGACGGGCTGGGTTCTCGACATTTCTAGTTATTCTTTCTCGGAGCCTCTCTTGAACATCCGGCTTATCGATGCTTGGCTAGTACCAATGGATTCGGCAACTTTTGCCTGAGAAACACCCTCATTCAAAAGATTAAATATCATAAGCCTTTTTATCGCGTCTAGATCATCAGAAATTTTTCTCAGCAATTCTTCATCCATAGTTTCGTTCCTTTCGGATTGTCGCAGTAAATCCTTTTGGCAACATCCTACTCATAGTTGCCTCACTGATTCCTAACATCGTTGCAATATGCGATTGCGGAGTATTGTCATTTAGAAGCTGGAGAATGATCAGCATTTTAATGTCAGAAAGCAACTTCTCGTTGCCGTCATTGGTGTTGGAAACACTCATTCAATTTCTCCTTTTTTCCTTGCGTTGGATAGCATGACACTAACTGAATTCGGTGATGTGCCGATAATATCGGCAATCAATTTTGGTTGGAGACCAGCCTTGTATAGAAACAATCCTTTAGCTTTTTGTCCTTCGATATTCATAGTCATTGATTGGGCCTGCAACTTAATAAGTATATCAAGCCGTTCAATCATCTCTTCAGTCATTTTCCGGCCCCCTTTAAAATATCATCCGCCAGTGGATAAACATGAATAGGCCGCTCGGAATTTCCATCAGCTAGGCGGATCAATATGCCCGCATCAATCCACTTTTTAATCTTTTTACTCAAATCGCCAGCATCAACTTGCCCCGTTTTGGCAATTTCTGCCTGTGTCAACGTACCGTCACACAAATTGTAAGCTTTTAGCCACTTAATCGAATTTTTCTGGGGTGCTACAATGGATACTATCTCTAGTGGTGGAAATGTTTGTCGAGCAACCGTCGCTAGAATGGCTCTCAACAAGCCCGTTTGGTTATTGTCCATCTTCTCTCAACCTCCTGTCCTAGGGCGTAGAACATAGTGCGAACAATCGTCATTGTCAAGAAGGTCTATTCAGAAACAAGATTTGAAATAAGAGCTGGTTCTACCGAATCATCAGTAACATTCTGATATATATATATTATTTATCTCGCCAAACTAAGGTGTATTATCGTATCTTTCCTCTATGCATAACTTGTGCATAATCATCACTCATCTGCCAATCTGCAGCGACAGTACATTTGGAACGCCACCCATCGGTTCCGCCATCAAGTCACGTATTTGGCGGGGTTGTAAGGTTATGGTGTCTCCCCCACTTAATTCACAAGCCGGCCCTGATTTAACCATCGCGCTTACACAAACGAAAAAGGGTGACCCAATTCACCGCGCCACCCTTTCCTTTCGGCTATCGGAAACCGGCTCAGGCGAAAGCCGGGTCTAATGGCCGCGAGACATGCATTTTGCCGCTTATCCCGGTGCGGCTATCGCCCGTAATTACGAATTACGTGGATTACGGTGCTTATGTTGACTTGCACTTGGGCACGCCTCTAAGCTGTCTCGATAAATTTATACCAGATTTGGAAGGATCGACATGCAGTTTCAACTCAACACGGATGCGAATATTCAGGGCGATGATCGCTTGGCCGAAATCGCCCAAAATATGGTGGTTTCTTCGCTCGGACATCTGACAAGCCGTCTTTCCAGGATTGAGGTGCATCTTGCCGATGTCAACGCCGCCAAAGGTGGTGCTGATGATATTCGCTGCACTATCGAGGCCCGTCCTGAAGGTATGAAGCCGCAATCCGTCACACACTTTGATGCGAATGTTGAAGCGGCCTTGCGCGGGGCAGCAAAGAAAATCCGTGCGCTTCTGGACAGCGAATTCGGCAAACTCGGGCGACGCTAACGGCCTCTCCAGCGGCACAGATCATCAAAACACGGACCAAATTGCGCCAAGCAAGGCTCAAACCGCAATATCTTGCAGCGAAACCTGGTTTTGGCCGTTTCTAAGCAACAACAGGGTGAAGAGCGGGCATTCGAAAGTTCAGAATGAGAATGCCGCTATTGGGCCGATAGGCGGCTGTCGGTTTTGGGAATTTTAGGCAGAAAAAGCGGACTCTTCAATCGGGGCAATCGACATGAAGGCTTCCGCCCCAATTACAGACGTTCGCGTTGATCCAATCCAATGTCCGCTCTGGGCGGCAAGAAGGGTGAATTGCTGAAAGACCGGGAACTGTTTCCTGCAGGCGATTCCGTCTGCGATTGGCTGGCCATAGCTATGGCACTGTCCGGCACAAGGGAGAGCTATTCCGACTATTTGGCGGAACTGAAGGCCCATGTGGAGGACGCATACGCCAAAAACGGATGCCTGGACCGCAACAAGGCCACGGAATACCACCGGATTTCTTTAACGGTGCTGGCACTGGGGGGCAACCCCACCAACTTCGGCACGAAGCCCGACGGCTCGGCCATTGACCTGATCGCAGAGGGTACTTACAACTATGCCCGTGATCCGGGCGCTCAGGGCTTAAATGGCTGGATATGGGCGCTGCTGACCTTGGATGCCGGGGACACAGAGGTCCCGGCAGACGCCCTGTATTCCCGGGAGGACATGGTAAATGCCATTTCCGTTGCTCAGGAGCCGGACGGCGGCTTC
>RCMY010001322.1_pt1 | contig 23657 bp, 23 predicted proteins | sample 2041341 | NCBI WGS metagenome assembly RCMY01 (sample SAMN09708234, study PRJNA481090) | Marine sediment metagenome, whole genome shotgun sequencing project.
ACGATGCTTGAGCCGGAAAACTTGAGTGGGAGGGAGTTTTTCGGTTGAAGGACTCATTTCACGTTATAATTATGTCAGGGAAAAATGAAAAAAAAATCTATCCGATTTAATGATTGTCTCAAGACCTTTACCGTTGACCAGGATAAAGCCATAAGTCCGGAAGAGACCTTGAAAAATTTCTATACCAGGGTCGAGTCTCTTGATCTGAAAATATTAAATGAAGTACGCAGGATTGATAATGGGCGTCTTGATATACCTGTCTTCTTCAGCGTCTGCGGTGACGATGCTCTTGCCTTGACCGGCACTAAAAAACAGATGGGAAAAGGCGCCTCGCCAGTTCAGGCGGAAGCGTCGGCGTGCATGGAGCTCGCCGAACGATTTTCTTTTTTTTCTTTTAAGAATAATTCCGGTAACTTTTTGTCTGGCGATTACAAAACCATGGAGAAGGCAGGGTATCCTGTACTCGATCTGCAGTATCTGCTGACCTCGGTGCACGATACGCATTCCTCAGTAGAATTATTGGCACAATTACTCGACAACATTCCCATGCAGTGGGCGTGGGGCACTAATATAACCACCGGCAATGATGTGCTCATCCCGTTTTCCTGGTTTTTTGCCATCAATGAATTCAATGGTCCCTCGGCAGGCAATACCTACGAGGAAGCGGCCCTGCAGGGTATCTGCGAGATTGTCGAGAGACACGTCTGTTCCGTCGTCAACAACAAAAAAAGTGTTACCCCGAAGATCGATCCGGATTCTCTGCAGGATGCTGTGGCCATCGAGCTTATTGAAAAATTTCGCAAAAATAATATTGAACTGTATCTGAATGATTTTACACTTGATACTGGGATCTGTACAGTTGCCGCGCTGGCTATTGACCGGTCGACTTTTCCCGGGAAAAGTGAGATCGTCTACACTGCCGGAACGACACCCAATCCGGAAAAAGCGCTGATCAGGGCAGTCACCGAAGTGGCCCAGCTGGCTGGCGATTTCAATACCGATGCAAACTATATCGCCTCGGGGTTGCCGAAACCACAGGCCATGGAAGAAGTTGAATATATCACAGAATCGCCGGAAACCATCACGATAGCTGAGATGGCCGATCTCTCACATAACAATATCAAAGTCGAGGTTGACAATTGTCTTGCCGCCTTAAAAAATATCGGCATGGACGTTATGATGATTGATGTGACCCATGAAGGCCTGAACATCCCCGCTTTATACACCATCATTCCGGGAGCGCATTTTCGGGAGAGATCGATGATCAACGATGTCGGGCTCTTTTCTGCAAAACTTCTCGCCGAACTGGTCAAAGATTCCGATCTCCTTGAGAAAAAACTGGTGCAGATGGAAAATCTTCTGCCTAAGGCCTACTATCTCGAATTTTACCGCGGACGTAACTTTTTCGACATGGGCTTTCCCGAATCGGGCCTGGAGCATTTCAATCAAGCGCTGGCCATGCAGCCTGAAGCAGAAGATCTGCCCTATATTTATTCGTATATGGGCAGCTGTTTAAAGGAACTTGGCCGATATGAGGAAGCAGTTGAAATTCTTTATAAAGGGCTTGAGGAAGACGAAGAAAGACCAGATCTGCATAACACGCTAGGCGTTTGTTTTTTTAAAATGCAGGCATATGAAAAAGCCATCATCCACTTCCAGAGAACTGTCGATCTGAATCCTGCATCGGCGATCGACTATGCTAATCTTGGCGTTAATTATAATAAAATTGGCAATACAGAGTCGGCAATTGAGTTTCTCAGCCTCGCGCTCACCCTTGATCCAAGTCTTGATTTTGCCCGGGGACTGCTCGAAGAACTGGTGAAAAAATAATTACGCCATAAATCTTTACTGGAGGAAAATTATGAAATATTTGGTTTGTATCACAGTTCTGGCCCTTCTGTTACCCACAATGAGCTATGCAGAGGAAAAATTGCTTCACAATGAACATGATGAAAAAAAATCAGGGATAGAGGCGCTTTCTCCTGAATTACGTGATTTGCTCTCTCAGGAAATGAAAGCATTGCAAGATGGGATGATGTCTATAATCCCGGCATATAGTTCGGGAGCTTGGGATGAAATTGCCAGAACGGCAGAAAAAATACAAAAAAGCTACATATTGAAACAGCAACTTACCGAAAGCCAGGTCAAGGAATTACATGAACTATTGCCGCATGCCTTTATAGAAAAAGATCAGAGATTTCATTACCTGGCAGGCATGCTGGCGCATGTGGCCAAAGAGCGAAAAGTGGAGTTGATAAATTTCTATTTCTCTGAAATGAATGAATCGTGTGTGAGTTGCCATACTCAATTTGCCACAAACAGATTTCCAGCCTTGGTACCAAAGGAAGAAAAACATACACATTAAAAGCAGTTACTAAGATAAAATAGGATGATGTCGTAGAGTCTACCCAATAAAGCCTGAAAATCTTGATCCGCTCCGCTGCTACAAAATAGAGATTTTTACCAGATTATTCTTTTTTTGCTACGCGCTTGCTACCTAGATCCCAAAACTTCTAGAAGGCAATGAACTCTCCAATGTTCTTTTGGATTTTTCGCATATTCCTCTTCTCCAGAAAAATGTCTTCGGCACAATTTGCGCACATAACAGCAGAAAATTGCTCATCCTGACATGTTGCTCAATTCCAGTAGCATATCTCCAGCAGGAACTGCCGATTACCCAGAGGTCGAAATATATATCATTTATTACAATGGTTTATCGCCGTTATAAAAAGATAAAATTTAATTTTTCGTACGGGTGGCATGCCACTTGCTGTGGGTCGTAGGCAATATGAGGCTGCATACTCATTACAAATTGATGGCAGCTTACCGCAAAGAGGGTGTTGATCATCGCAATTGGAGGAAAGTAAATGCCTGGAATGATATTTTATACAATTTCAATAGGATAATGTAACATGCGTGAAAAAGTTATATGGGGGCTTGTTGGGAGTATTGGGGCATTGCTGCTAACAGCTACGAATGGTTTTTCGTTTGGTGGTTATGGTGATGCTGTCAACACCGCCTGTAGCCCTGTGGTTCTGTATGCCGCAAATGACTGTTCTTTATGCCATATTGCGGACAGGGGTGCGGCCACTCCCGCTACGAAAGCCTATAATGCTGGTAAATTTGCTGATTTCTTTTGTCTTCCCGCCGCCCAGGCATGCACTGACAATGACAATGATACATTTGCCGTTGAGGGGGGTGATTGTGGTCCGATTGACTGTGATGACACTGATGCAGCAATGAATCCAGGTGCCACGGAAAATTGCCGTGATGCTCTTGATAATAACTGTAACGGCCTGATTGACGATATGGATCCGGCAGCAGCAGGTTGTCTGGTGTGCACCGACAGTGATGGTGACAATTTTGCTCATCAAGGTGGCGAGTGTGGACCTATCGACTGCGACGACGCCAATGCAGTTATCCACCCGGAGGCGGCGGATATCCCCAATAACACCATAGACGAGAATTGTGATGGAGCAGATTCAGTTGATTCTTCCAGCATAGACACTGACGGGGACGGGTATAATCAGACTGATGACTGCGATGATTCACGTATGGCAATCAACCCCGGCGCTGTTGATGTACCAAATAACGGCATAGATGAAAACTGTGACGGTGCCGACAGTGAAGATACAACTGATGTGGACAACGATGGTGATGGTTTTACCCCCTTGACAGGTGATTGCGACGACACTGATGCAGAAGTTCATCCCAGGGCTCTTGAAGTTTGTGCAGACGGTATAGACAATAACTGTAATGGCCTTGTTGATATTCAGGATCCCATTGCCATTGATTGTTCGGTTACCTGCATGGATAAAGATGGCGATACCTATGCAATTGAAGGTGGCGAATGCGGGCCTGTAGATTGCAACGATAATAAAGCAGCCGTTAATCCCGGCTCCGAAGAAGTGTGCGGCGATGCTGTAGACAACGACTGTGACACCTCTATTGATGAAGGATGCGAAGCAACCTGCCCGGATCTGGATAAAGATGGGTATCAGGATGCCGCCTGCGGTGGTATGGATTGCAATGATACTGATGCAACCGTCAACCCCGGGAGCAGCGAAGTATGCGGCAATGGATTCGATGAGAATTGCAACGGGATAAGTGATGATACCTGTCTCACCTGCCCGGATGGTACACTGCTGGTCGTCAAGGAGATGGAATACAACCAAGGTGACGAAAGGCTGCAGATTAAAGGACGGGCTACCGCCGGTACTTTAATAACCGTCATGAATGCAGATACTAAGGAAATCCTGGTTGAAAATATCAGGGCCGACAAAGGAAAATGGCAAGCTGAAATCAAAGGCGTTGTTGGGATACTCGAAAATATAACCGTTTTCACCGACAACGGGTGTGCCGTTGACGAGCAGATCAGTATGAATGAACATCGTGAAGGTCGTAAAGGTCATTAAGATGACGTTGCGAACAGGAGATGGAGTTTTGTGTGCGGAAAGGGACACGATATGATCGGAACGGATGGTAAACCAGGTCGGTTCATGGCGACGTGAACGGGCTTGGGTCGCAATTGTCGTTACTTCGGTTGCATTCGAGTTCCATCCAGTCGTAGAAGACCCCAGGCTGCCCCTCGATTGCGTAGATGATCCGCTCGATTCTTGGGAACTGTCCCTGGGTTCGCTGAATCGGCTGACGGTTTGCTCCCTGTGGAGTGACAGGGGCTCAGCACAACCGCCAGAGCAGAAATATCGTCCAATGTTTCTCAGAGAGTTTTGGGGCTTAGTGAAGTAAATGAAAATGTGGCCCAAAGTGCGACTGTTTCGAGTGAAATTGCCAAAAGTATTGGCGGCATCCGTCAATCTTCCGCCGAGAAATCAGCAGGCAGTGGTCTGAACTATACTTTTATACTGGCACTCTTTTTCGGTGCTGGAGACCTCTTCTTGAGCTCCTCATTGTGCATAATCAAGTGCCTTTACCACACCATGTTTTGTCGATACCTTGAGTCATGTCAGCGAAAAAAAACGGTGGTATTACTTGCATTACTGGCGCAGATTTAAACTCAGCAACGACACCGGGCAGTGCTGGAAAATTTTTTCCGAGGTGGTGCCGAACACATAATCATGAAAATTTGTTCTCCCTTTTGAGCTTATGACAACCAGATCAGCGTCTTCATCAGCGACAACCTTGAGAATCTCCTCAAAAGGCACCCCACATCTTATAATTGTTCTACTAGAAACCGTCTTTGGTACCGATTGCCGAATCATGTCGTCAATATTAACGGTTCGTCTTCTGGTCTCATCATTGATGAATTTTTTCAGGGTAATTGTGCCGGGGTCCTCATGTTTACATACTTCTTTTATATAATCAATCTGCCGTTTGTTAATAACGCTTACTGCAATAAGCTCTGCCTGATTCCGTTCTGCTAGCCCTGCAGCATATTGCATAATCCTGGTGGAATAGACAGAAAAATCGATACCGGTAATAATTTTATGAATATTTTTCATCGGCTTTTCTCCCTATGAGCGTTTCCTGCTGAAAGATTCCTGACTTCTGACACTGAGTACCGGGACTGGTGAATGTCTGAACACTTTTTCCGCATTGGAACCATGAAGTGTACTAATAAAATTGCTTCGTCCTTTGCTGGCCAGGACGACCAGATCGACTTTCTCTATATCTATGGCCTTCAATATGGTTTCATCTGGAATACCAACGTGAATGAGGATCTTCATGCGCGGTTTATCTTCGGGGAAATATTGATCAATCATCTCTTCAATTATTTGCCGTCGTTCATCGCTCACCCGCTTAATATAATTTTCAACACTAAAACTGCCGGGAATGTAGGGACTTACCGTCCTGATCGCATCGATATCTCGGTTGCTAATGACGTTAAAGAGTAAGATTTCGGCTGGTAACCCTTCGACAATCGCCAATGCCTTCTCAATGGTCATCTTTGAATAGTCGGACAAATCCACACAAACCATTATTTTGCTTATATCAGCCATATTATCCACCTTCTGTCATCTGTAATTACCAAGCCGGTAATTTTTCCTTTATCCTGACGACTATTTTGTGCCTTGCCTGCGTAGTTTTTCCGCCAGAGCAATGCTTTTATCTCCATAGCAAAATGAGCAATTCGCGTGCCACGAGGTTGTGTGAATGCCAAAATATAGCTGCTATCTCTATAAAGAGCTCAGAAATCTCTCTTTAAAAGTGTTTTTCGGGTACAACGACACAGGTCGGATGTTTTTTAAAGGCCGTCATGACTGACAAATGCTTTGCCAATCTGTAAAGAGAACTGACACTTCGCTTTCTTGCAGAACCGTAAAAGTGCAAACTGTAAGGGCGTTGACCTTCCAGGCTTGTTTTAAGCGATTCTCCCGGCGCGGGAAAAAATTTTAAAAAATCCGTTAAAGATACAAAAAGATACATAACAATACATATTGTTTATATGTTACAAAACAATACAATGTTACCTTTTGGCTGTATCAGGCTGTAACAAATTGTAATCACCTAACATTGTGGATAGATGACTTTGGCATGAAATATGCTATAGAAAATAAAGATGGTGTCGTTAGGTATTCATGCAGTTCATAAAATAAAACATGTTGTTCTGAGGGAGGAACTAAATGTCATCAATAGCGTTGTTTCCATGTCTGTCGACGCTCGATTCGGGGATAATAGGCGAATTGTCGAGTACTCTTGCCTTAAAAGTCTACACTGATGAGAACCTTTTTGGTCACACTGTCGCAAAGTTTGGCGGTGATCTAGAACGTCTGAAGAAGATGATGTACAACAGGACATCGGTCTTCAATCAATTTACTCTTGAAAAAGAGAAAGCTATCAATATGTTCCGCATGGTTCTCGCTGAAAAACTTGCAGCTCCCGAACAGTATTTGTTCCATGGTTTTCTCACTACACTCATCCCGGCAGAAGTAACAGAAGTTCTGAGAGTTCTGGTGGTTGATAAAAAAGAGGGAAGGATGGAACGCGCGATTAAAATTGGGCTCAGTAAAGGTGAAGCGAAAAAGAAGATTCGCAATCACGACATCAGTGCTTTTAATTGGACCGATTTTCTCTGTGCAAAAGAAGCCTACGACAGTTCTTTGTATGATCTGGTTGTACCGGTGGAAGCCAAGGATCATCGAGAAATAACCAAAGAAATACTCGGTTGTTTTCATCGAACCTCGGTGTTACGGACCCCTGAGTCCCAGAGTGCGGTCAAAGATATGAAAATGGCCGCCGAAATCGAGAACATGCTTCTGGGCCACGGACATAAGATGGGCATCAAAGTCAAAGGCGGTAATGTTACGCTTATTATACAAAACAGCGTTCTCAATTTTACTGGCTTGACGAAGGATCTTACCGGGCTTGTCAAACAGATTCCTGGCGTGCAGGATGTATCCATCGAAAAGCATAAAACTTATGTTGAAACGGTATATCGACAGCAAAAATTTGAACTGCCTTCCAAGGTTCTTTTTGTCGATGATGAGCGTGAGTTTGTCCAGACGGTTTCCCAGCGCCTGATTAGTCGAGATGTCGGCACATATGGTGTTTACGATGGGCAGCAGGCATTAGAGTTGATTGCAGAGGATCGCCCTGAAGTCATGGTTCTCGACCTGAAAATGCCGGGCTTGCATGGTATTGAGGTGCTCCGTCAGGCCAAAGAAATTGCTCCGGAAATTGAGGTGATTATTCTCACCGGTCATGGCACGACCAAGGATATGGAAGAATGTATGAACCTTGGCGCGTTTGCCTACATGAATAAACCGGTAAATATAGAAGAGCTTTCCGTAACAATCAAAGCGGCCAATGACAAAGTTCATGCCGCGCAAAAAAAAGCTTCTGTTGCCTAAACTGAAGAGTACCTTACTGCTTGTTCACTGAAGACTATTGATTATAAAACAATTTTCAACCCATGAGAGGAACCTCGACTATGGAAAAAAAACTGGAAGCAAAGGTGTTGCTGGTTGATGACGAAGAGGAGTTTATCAAGACTCTCGCTCAACGTTTAGAGATGCGCGGTCTGAAAGTAACCGGGGCAACCCGCGGAGAAGATGCAGTTAATCTGGCGGATAAACAGAATTATGACGCCATTGTAATCGATCTTGCCATGCCCGGCATGGACGGCCTGGAGACCTTGAAAAGGATCAAGAAAAACCACCCGGATGCGGAAATTATCATGCTGAGCGGGCAGGGGACTGTCAAATCCGGAATTGAAGCAATGAAACTCGGTGCGGAAGATTTTCTGGAAAAACCTGTAGACATGCAAGAGCTTCTCGTTAAAATCGGTGAAATGAAAAACAAACGAATTCTGATTTTAGAGAAGCGATCAATGGAAGAAATCGACAACATTCTTAAGACGAGATCCTGGTAAGCACCTCTCTTGTAGATTTTGTAGAGAGAAGCTGTTCTGTCGGGCAAAAGAGTTGCCTGAGATTCACAAGCGAATACGAGGCACCGCATTAAGTCTTCGAGGAAAGAGGTTTGTTATTTTTTTTCTCGCCATAAGGCGAGAGTACAATAGAGGTGGTAAACATTATGTCGATTTCAAAGGATATCGCGAAGCATTCCGATCTGCCCGGAGTTGAGAAGTTCGGTCAGGGAACACCAGTGCGAATTGACTGGAAGCGTGTATTTTTTATTTTGCTGGGTATCGGACTTTTTTTTGGAATTTATTATTCTCCTCCCTGGCCCGCTGCCATTGATCCGCTTGGCGTCAGTTTTGAGCTGAGTCGAGAGGCAAAAGGTGCTTTGGCCGTTTTTGGTCTTGCCGCGGTCTGGTGGGTATTTGAAGTCGTCCCAATCGGGGTCACCAGTCTCTTGATAGGCACTCTTCAGGCTCTTTACCTCATTCGGGAGCCGAAAGTTGCCTTCAAAGATTTTATGGACCCCTCGGTATTGTTTATTTTCGGATCGCTGGTTATCGGCATGGTTTTTACCAAGACCGGGTTGACCAAACGCCTTGCCTATAAGATGCTCTCCATCATCGGTGAACGAACGAGCATGATCTATCTGGGCTGCTTTGTGATGACCGCTTTGCTCACCCATCTTATGGCCCATACCGCCGTGGCCGCGACTATGTTTCCCCTGCTCATGGCCATCCATGCCCTCTATACTGACGAGGAAGGACCGACTCGCTTTGGCAAAGGTTTGTTTATCGGTATGGCTTATGTTGCTGGTGCCGGGAGTGTTGTCACCCTGCTGGGTGCTGCCCGTGGGGCGGTAGCTCTTGGTTTTTACAAGGATATCATGAATGTCGATATCTCCTTTTTTCAACTGACCTTGTATATGTTCCCGGTCGGCTGGCTTATGGTTTTTCTGTTGTGGGGGTTTTTCATGCTCGTCTGTAAACCCGAAAAAGATCGGATCGTCGGCCTTAAAGAGCGAGCAAAGAACATGTACCGAGATCTGGGAAAATGGTCGAAAGATGAAATCCTGGTTATAGTGATCGTTTTTTCTGTTATCCTGATCATTGCCCTGAAAAATTTTGTCCCGGCGCTGGCCACGCTCGACAAGACCGGTATTCTGCTCTTGTCGACTATCGCTTTCTTTGTCTTGAATATCCTTAGCCTTAAAGACCTGGAAGATATCCCCTGGAATATAGTGCTGCTGTTCTCCGGCGCCATGTCTATCGGTTTCTGCCTCTGGGATACCGGTGCTGCTAAATGGCTGGCGATCAACTGGCTGCAGCTGTTTCAAGATTCGTCCGGCGTCGTCTTTATCCTTGGCATAGCATTTTTCGTAATGATCATGACCAACTTCATCATGAACGTTGCGGCAATTGCCATTTCGCTGCCGGTTGCCCTGGTCGTCGCGCCGTATCTTGGAGTCGCTGGAGAGGTTATCCTGTTTGCTTCCCTGCTCACCGCCGGCATGCCTTTTCTTCTCCTGGTTGGAGCGGCGCCAAATGCTATTGCCTACAGCTCCAAACAGTTCACCACCGGTCAATTTTTCCTCTACGGAGTACCCGCCAGTATCTTGCTTATGGGGGTTGTCTGGTTGGCGGTCACGGTTATCTGGCCGTTGATGGGCATGGCGGTGAAGATACCTGTCGCCGGTTGATTGGTTTGCTGTCAGACCGGCTGTAAAGCAATAGAGTTGCAGGGGGATAGGGCTGAAGCTTTCATGACGAATGAAAAGAAACGGTGAGAAATGAAATGAATTTCCCCTTTGATGTCAATATCCCTCTGTTGCTGGAAGGCATCCCGCATCCGGCAATGATTCTGGACGAAAACTTCCGGATCATTGCCTTAAACCGGCTAATGGAGGCAATGACCGGTTATGCAGCCGACAGTGTCGCCGGTACCTATGGTGAATTGATTGTTCGCTCCAATACCGGCAACAGTAGGGGGCAACTGTACAACAGTGTGATGCAGTCCGGGGTGGCAGTCTCGGTAAAAGGGGATATCATCAATTCCTATCGTCGGAAGATTCCGATGCAATACTCCATAGCTGTCCTGGATGACACCGCCGACAAACATTGCGGTCTGCTGGTCATTGTCGAGGATCTCTCCGGCCTGGAAAAGGACCATGCCTCTGGGGAAATCAATTATTCGTCAATGGAGATGATTGGTCACAGCGCAAAGATGCAGAAAGTCTTCGATATGATCCTGTTGCTGGCCCAGACCGATACTTCCGTTATGATAACAGGAGAAACCGGCACCGGCAAAGACAAGGTGGCCGAAATCATTCATCAGAAGTCCTCCCGGGCAAGATTTCCGTTTATTAAGATCAATTGCGGCGCTTTGCCTCCCGGCCTGCTTGAGTCTGAACTTTTTGGCCATGTCAAAGGGGCCTTCACCGGGGCCACCCGGAACAAGCCGGGGATGTTCAGCCTTGCCGATAAAGGGACTCTCTTTTTGACTGAGATAGGTGATATGCCGCTGCCTTTGCAGGTGAAATTGCTTTCGGTCCTTGACGATCGAGAGTTTGTTCCCGTAGGTGGCGAACATAAAATCAGTGTCGATGTCCGCATTATAGCAGCGACCCATCGGCCGTTGCGCGACCAGGTGCGCAAACATAAATTTCGGGAAGATCTTTTTTACCGTCTCAATGTACTGCAGATCCATCTGCCGCCTCTTAAAGAGAGGGAGGGAGACGTTCGGTACCTGCTTGACTATTTTCTGCAAAAATTCACCAAGGCTTTGAGAAAACCTATTGTTGGTTTTGCCCCGAAGGCCATGCAGACGCTGCTCGATTTCCACTATCCCGGCAATGTTCGCGAGTTAAGCAATATTGTCGAGTATGCAGTCAATGTCTGCACTAGAAAAAAGATCAATACTGATCATCTCCCCCCCTATATTTTCGATCAGCAGGCAGACAGGATGCCGCTTGGAACCAGCACGCCGGGAAAAGCTGCCATCGTGTCAAAAAATAGTGACGATATGGAGAGACACACAGCACCTTCCGGCACCCTTGAGAGCTGGTCAGAAATTGAACGTCAGCTCATTGTGGACATCCTCAAAGACCACCGGGGCAACAGAACCAGAGCTGCTGAAGAACTCGGTTGGGGTCGTATGAAGCTTTGGCGTAAGATGAAAAAGTATGGGCTGCAGACATAGAAGGAGCAAAAGATGCAAAAAATGATGGTCATCATCCAGGGAGATTTCATTGCCCCTCGTTTTGATCTGGCCACGGAAATCCTTATCGTTCGATTTGACAAAGGCGCTGTTGTCGGCGAACCGAAAATGATCATCATGGAAAGATCTTCTGATGAAGTCTTGTGTCAAATGGCTGTCGAAGAAAATATAACCAATATCATTTGCGGAGGAATTGAGGAAGTGCATTACAACTTTCTGGTTTGGAAAAAAGTGGCTGTATTGGATGCTGTTATAGGAAGCTGGCGAATCGCTGTTGAAAAAGCCGTTGCCGGGAACCTGTTGCAGGGAGATATTTTACTATCTAACAAGGAAGAATCATTGACATTATGAATGCATTACCTGCTTTTCTAAATAAAATCGTACCCAATACCTTTAAGAATTCAATCAACTTTGGCCTGCATCAAAGGAACTATAGTCAATTTCGCCTATTGCTGTTTCTGGTCATGATCGCCATCGCCATGGGGCCGGTCATAATGACCGCCGGTCTTGGCTATTATAACTACAAAGATCTTCTCCAGAAGGAAGAACGAGGCCAGTTGGAGTCACGATTAACTGGATCGAGTCAAGCGATAGAAGCACTGGTCGACAGCCTCAAGTCGGTTGTTGTATTTGTGGGCCGTAAAAATCGTTATCTTGAATTGACGACCAATAACAACCTGGAGGACTTGTTTGCCAGGATAAAACGGCAGTATGAGTATTTTGCCGACCTGGGAATAATAAATCAATCAGGTATCCAGCAAACCTACGTCGGGCCATATGAGCTGGAAGGGACTGACTATTCAAAAGAGGAGTGGTTTAAGGAGGTTATTGAAAAAGGGGTGTATCTTAGTCATGTCTACACCGGCTATCGTCATGTGCCGCATTTTGCCATTGCTGTTGCTAATCACGATCCAACAACAAGAAAAACCTGGGTACTGCGGGCAACCATTGATGCGATCACCCTGCAAAATTTTGTCAATACCATTAAGACCAATGCTTCGGATGATCTTTTTCTGGTCGACGATGCTGGAAATCTGCAAACCTCATCTGAATTGTATGGTGTAAATCTCACCCGGCTTGTAACCGACATAAAGCCCGGTTTGCAGCAGGGGGTGACCAGCGAAGGAGAAAATATTTTTTATGCCATGGCCAAAATAAAAAATACGCCATGGTCACTGATACTGGTTGAAAAAAGATATATCCATCATCAGGACTGGATGACCTTTCGTTCCAGACTCCTCATTATAGTGATCTCCTGTCTGATTATTAATCTGCTGGTCGTCTACGGTCTCGTGACCATGCTTACTAATCTTATTCGCAAAGCCGATGAAATGCAGATGACCATGCTCCAGGAGGCCGAACATACCGACAAGCTTGCCTCGATCGGTCGATTGGCGGCAGGTGTCGGCCATGAAATCAACAACCCGCTGGCAATTATTAATCAGAAGACCGGGTTGGCTGAAGACCTGCTCCTTATCTCCCAAGATTTTGAGCATAAAAAAACTATCGAGGGCTGTCTTAAGGTAATTGACCAGAGTGTGGACAGGTGCAAGGCGATCACCCATCGCCTGCTCGGGTTTGCTAGGCGCGCCGACGTTCATGATGAGGTTCTGCAGGTCAATGATGTCATCAAGGAAGTGATGCAATTTCTGGAAAACTCGCTGGTGCACAGTCGCATACGTCTCGAACTCAAATTGCAGGAAGATCTGCCTGTGATAACCAGTGATCATCTCCAGTTGCAGCAGGTATTTTTAAATATCATCAATAATGCGATCGATGCTATAGGCAAGGATGGACTGGTAACCATCATGAGTTACCTGGTCGCCGGAGAGGTGCGAGTGGTTATTCAAGATGATGGTTCCGGGATAGACAACGACATCCTGCCGCATATTTTTGAACCGTTTTTCACCACCAAGGAGACGGGCAAAGGCACAGGGTTGGGCTTGTCTATTACCTATGGTTTAGTGAAAAAACTGGGTGGTGATATCACTGTACGATCGCATCTCGGTCAGGGCACCGCATTTACTATAACTCTCCCTCAACAAAGTGAAGAACATGACACCAATTGATAAAAAAAATCTCAAAGTACTGATTGCCGATGACGAAGTCGAATTCGCCTCAACTATAGTCGCCCGGTTGAACCTGCGAAATTTTACCGCGACTATGGCTAATTGCGGAAAAGACGCGCTGGCGGCTATCGAACAGGCGCCTCCGGATGTACTGCTTCTGGACCTGAAGATGCCCGATCTTGATGGGCTGGAAGTTCTGGCCAGCCTGAAGGAGAACTATCCTGGTCTGGCGGTTATTATTTTAACAGGCCACGGATCGTTTGAAGCCGGGCGGCAGGGTATGGAACTGGGGGCGTACGATTATATAATGAAACCGGTGGATCTTAATCTGCTGATCGGCAAAATTGAAGAAGCGTTTCAGTCGAAAACAGCGCAGCGCAACAACACCAATGATAATGCTGCTTCCTGATCGATTGGTCGGTTAGTTGTACAGCGGTTTTTAATGATTGGAAAGATAGTAACGAAATAACGTAAACCCAGGCTGGAGGCAGAAACGATAATGGAAAAAGCTACTACAGACAGGACCTGCGTGCAGGTCTTTGCCAAGATCTCAGCGTCAATCTCGCATGAGATTAAAAATACTCTGTCAATAATCAATGAGAACGCCGGGCTCCTCGATGATTTTGCGCATATGGCGGAAGAGGGTGCCGGGGTGGCTGTAGAGAGGGTATTTGCCGTCACAAAGACCATTGCCAGGCAGGTCGACAGGTCCAATATCATCATGAAAAATCTGAGCCGTTTTGCCCATAGTACGGACAGTTTTTTCGCACACGGCAATCTCGAAGAGACGCTTGCTCTGATGGTCGCTCTGACCGACCGTCAGGCGGCGATGAGAAATATTACCACAACATTGCGTTGTCCACCTGATATTGCCTTTTCTACCTATCTTATTGTACTAGAATCGCTCATTTATCTTACCTTGTTGACTCTTTTTAAAGCCAGTGCTGAGGGAAGTACTCTCTCCATCGAAGTACAGGATGAGACACCTCTTATCACCATTTGTTTTACTATGCAAAACGGCTCCGCCCATCCTTTTACCGGCTTTCCTGACGATGATCAAAAACTTCTTGTAGACCAGATAGCCGCTACCTGCCGCATTGAAGGGAACCAGGTTTTTTTGAGCTTTCCTTCCTCTATCAGCTAACATTTGACATACCTGCAGAAAAAAAGTACTTCTCAGAAAAGCTATAGCTTCTGAGGAGTACTCAATGTTTGTCGAGGTTGAAATCAACGATAAACCTTATGTGTTACAAGGGGAGAGGCATGTTGACCGCTTTAAGTTTGAGGTCAAAAATCGGATTTATTTTTAGTGCGATGGCCATCATCGTGGTGATTGGCGGGGGGAGTATGCTCTGGTATACTCATCAAATCGATACCATGCTGGTGTCAATGGTCAATAAGGATTTCGTCCTGTACAAAACTGCCCAGGATATGGAGCTGGCGCTGGCCAACCAGAAGGGTCTCCTTACCTATTATCTGGTCGATGGAGATGCAAAATGGCTGAAATCGCTTGGCGAGTATAGGCAGATTTTCTATCAAATCATTGAAGAAGCCGGGCGCCTGGATCTGATGCCCAAGCAACGCGAGGATTTGCAGGTCATTGCCGACAAGTACCTTATTTATGCTCAGGAAAAAGATATTGCCATCGAAAATTACAAAAGCGACCATTTTCATGGGAACATCTCCAGCCTGCATGAGAAACAGAGAGACGCTTTTTTCGGTGTTTTAGGGCTTTGCCGGGATTTTAGCGAGGAGCAATGGCGGGTTATTATTAAAACCGAAGAGAAGAGTAACCTCCTTTCACAAAACTTGAGAGCGGTTGCCTTTATCGCCATTGCCATGTTTACCCTGTTGGGCAGCGTCTTTCTTTTTATCCTCTATCGCCACATTCTCGGCCCTATTCGGGGACTGGCTCTTGAAACGGGCGGTTCCGCTCAGGAAAGTTCTAAAGATGAAGTGAATTCTCTGACCCATTCGCTCAAAGGCATGATGCGGGATTTCGGTGAAACCAGCAACGAACTGGCGAGAAGCCGCAAAAATTTGCTTCAGGCAGAACGTATGGTGATGGTTGGAGAATTGGCGGCAGGAGTCGCGCATACTATCAGAAACCCCTTTACTTCTATAAAAATGAGGATGTTTTCCCTGGGACGTTCCCTTAAACTTACGGAGACGCAGGAAGAAGATCTGCAGGTTATCTCAGATGAAATTGCCAGGATAGACCGAATAGTTGAGAATTTTCTCGAGTTTGCCAGACCGCCGAAACTGCGTTTGAAAGAAAGTCGTCTGGGTGATGTGATCAACTCGGTGTTGACCCTTCTGGAATATCGGCTGAAGGCCTATAACGTCGAGCTACACTATGACTTTCAACCCGATCTGCCAAAAGTCAAAGTGGATGTCGACAGGATCAAAGAAGCGCTGGTAAATCTAGTAATCAATGCCTGTGAGGCGATGGAGACCGGTGGCCGAATTTTGATCACCGAACGACAAGAAAACCATCCGAAGCTTGGGGATGTCATGGCCCTCACTGTCAGTGACAGCGGCCCTGGAATTCCAGAGGCGATCATCGATAAAATCACGACACCTTTTTTTACCACCAAAGAAGACGGCTCAGGTCTTGGTCTTAGTATTGTGGTCAGAATCGTGCGGGAGCACAACGGTAAATTCATTGTCAGCTCTACTGCGGGCGAGGGGACGCAATGTGTCATTTTGTTGCCGACAGGAGGAGACGATCATGAATCGGATTCTGATAATTGACGATGACAAGCAGCTGGGTTTGAGTTTTGCCAAAATCCTGTCCCAGGAAGGGTATAAGACAGAGAACGCGTTTACCGGTCGGGAAGGGATTGCGTCGGTTAAAAAGAATCCGCCGGACCTGGTTATCCTCGATATTCGTCTGCCGGATATGGGTGGTCTGCAGGTATTTGAGGTAATCCATGAGCTGTTGCCTAAACTCCCGGTCATTATCATTACCGCCTACAGCAGCACGGAAACCGCTATCGGGGCTATCCAGAAAGGAGCCTACGACTATATCTATAAACCTTTTGATGTCCCGGAAATGTTGCTGGTTGTCGAGAAAGCCGTAGCTGCCGGGCACTGCATGTCTTCCCCCGTTGAGGTCAATCCCGATGGTGAAATTTTCTCGGGCCGGGAAGCCCTGGTCGGAACTGGCAGCAGCATGCTGGAGGTGTATAAAGCTATCGGCAGAGTCTCGGCAACGGATGCCACTGTTTTGGTCAGGGGTGAGTCGGGCACCGGCAAAGAGCTTGCCTCCCGGGCCATTTATAATCATTCCAATCGGGCGGATAAGCCGTACGTAGTGGTCAATTGTGTCGCTATCCCGGAAACGTTACTAGAGAGTGAGCTGTTCGGTTATGAAAAAGGGACCTTCACTGGTGCGGTGCACAAACGGGTCGGTAAAATCGAGCAGGCGAGGGGAGGAACGGTCTTTCTCGATGAGATTGGAGATATGCCGCTTAGTATCCAGTCCAAGTTCCTCCGTCTGCTGCAGGAGAACAGTATCGAAAGACTGGGCGGAAAAGAGCCGATCGATGTTGATGTCCGGGTCATTGCTGCAACCAACAGGGATTTGGAAGCAGCTGTAGCCGATGGGACTTTCCGCGAGGATTTATACTATCGTCTCCGCGTGGTTACCCTGACCATGCCGCCTCTCAGGGAACGAAAAGAGGATATCGATGCCCTGGTTGATTATCTCCTGACCAGGATATCAGTTGAAATGACCATCGACAATCCCGGTATTACTGCCGAGGCACTGCGCAAAATTACACTCTATGACTGGCCCGGTAATATTCGAGAACTGTTGAACAGCCTGAAAAAAGCCTTGATCTTTAATAGGGGTGCGCCGCTTTTGCCAGAAGATATTACGATTAATCAGGAACATATAGTGCAGGCTGGTACAGTCAAGCAGCCGATTGCCGGCGATATCAAGCCATGGGTCCGCGCTCTTTTAGTGGCAGATCAACAGGAAAGACTCTTTGATTCCTGTCTCGATCAGGTCGCTGCTCTTCTGATTCAGGAAGCCCTTGTTCTGACCCAGGGGAACCGCTCTCGTGCCGCCAAATTACTTGGCATATCCCGGCCAACCCTGCATGCTAAGATAGAAAAATTTAAGCTGCGATAGCAGTGGCGTAACCTTTCTGCGGGAAGACAGTTCTCTTCTGCCTTACAAAAAGATTGAACTTTTTAGACAGTAAAACCAAAACATCAGGATGTTCTTTTTTCCTGAAAAAGAGCAAAGCAGGAGTGGATTATTGCTTTGATAGAACCGATGCTCTGACCATTTTTTTCAACGATATGAACATTATGAGCTGGATGAATGATGGGAATCGAATCTGCGTAGGTATGAATAATTATCTGCAGCGAGGGACGTTGGTGAACTATTTTCTCAATGAATACTTCGTCGAAATCATAAAATAATTCCGGATCGAGAATTATTAGGTTAAGCGGGAGTTCGCTGCATATACGTTCGTACCCCATAGTACCGGTTTTGACGCTGGCAACTGAATATCCCTCCTTTTCCAGTTCCCTTTGGAGAAAATGGCGAACATTATGATTGATATCGGTCACCACAATATGGAAGGTATCAAGGGATTGCATGAATAATAAGTTATGTCCTCTTGAAATTTCGTTGTCTAATTTTTGATAGCGAGTGTTCTGCGTGTTCCGTATTGATTGCATGCGTTATATTTTCAGAGGTATCGCTTTTAGTACCTTGCAGATTGTTTTCTTGTTTTTCTATCTTCCCTCATCGCAATTAACATGCCATCGCTTGTTCCCTCCGGCATAGTTTCCAGTCAAGAAGCGTGGAACGCCGAAATTACCAGCTTTCCAGAGTTATATTTCAACTAAATCTGATGGCATCAAAGAGTGTTTGGGCGAGCAATAGTGTCAGTTCCTTTTACAAGGTGTTAAGGATCTGGACGCTATGTCCAGTTGGAACCGGATAAAACCAGGTCTGGTTTACGCCATTTTTTTTTTGTTTTCTGTAAGTGACTGTAGACACGCATTAAAAAATATTTCAACAGGTGCTTGTAATGGTGGCACGCCGGTTGCTTATCCCCCTTTAGAACTGAGACTGCATTTTCACATCAGCGTACAATAGGGAACACAGCAATGATCAGAGGATGGTATCACAGCAGTAAAAATGGACAGTATCTCCTGGCGATAGATGATATAGCCGGAGCTTGCTGCGTTTCTATTCAGGAGGTGAACAGATGGTTTGCCGATAAGATCCAGAAACCGAAACCGGCAGGCCCGGAACTTGTCGATGCTGCCGAGGTTGTCTGTTTTCTCGTCAAAAACAGCATGCCGGTTGCTACGTCGCTCCTGCCCCCCAAAACCAAGAAAATCCTTTTTATTGCCAATGATGAGAATGAATTCCAGGATAAGTGCGAAAAATTCGATCAGATATGTCATTTCTTAGCCACCAATTACAATCTCCTCGTTGAAACAGCATCTGCAGGAAAGTCGGCTGACCTGAGTCTGCTCACTTTTTCACCAAATCTGGTTGTCATCTTTATTAAGTCCTGTAACCAAGAGACTATCAATACCTTTAATCTGTTGACGAATTTTCCTGAGCAGAAAATGATCTTGTTTATAGACGACTCGATTAAGAGTGATGTTGAGCGAGATCTGGGGAAACGTTCAACATCTCATCTTATCGTTTCCGATGCGCAGCCGGTTGAGGAGTTGTTCCCCCAGCTGCGCCAGGTTTTCGAGAACTGACAGAGGCAACCATGGAAAGGAAAAACAACTATTACGACACTATCACCAAAAGGCTGCTTGTCGCTTTTTTCTGTCTGAGCATTGTGCCGATCGTCTGTTTTGCCTGGATAATGAAGGATGCTGTTGAAGATACCAATGTCATTAAACTCAATGAACTCGCCATCAGCACAGTTGAACACCGGACAGAGTTTATTTCCCAGTTCTTAAATGACAATATCAACATGCTCAAGAGATTGGTTTCGCTCTATTCAAAAGAATTTTTTTTCAATCCGCAAAATGTCGAAAAGCTGTTTCTTGCCATGAATGATCAGGGCGACATCGTTGATCTTCAGGTCATTGACGTAAACGGGACGCAGCATGCCTATGTCGGTCCATATCGGGCGAAAATCGAAGGTAAAACATATGACGATGCCCAGTGGTTCCGCGAGACTTTGATCAGTGGTGTACATATCAGTGATGTCTTCATGGGATTTCGAAATACGCCTCATTTTGTCGTGGCCGTTACTGATCCCCTCAAGAACTACGTGCTCAGGGTAACCATTAATTCGTCCATCTTTAATTCCTTACTCCATTCCGCCCAGCTTGGCCCTCATGGCGATGCTTTTATTGTCAATCGTGCAGGAGACTTTCAAACTCCGAGTCTGCTCGGCAAAAAAGTTCTCTCAGTAACAGAAAAAAAACTGCTTAGCTTCGATAACAAACCTTCATCGCTCATCACTGACACAGATATCTATGTCACTCGAATCATTGGCAAGGGACACTGGGTCTTGATCTTACAAGCCAATATTGCCGATTCGCTTGGCTACTATCTCCGCCTGCGAGACAGAATCATACTCGTTGTCATCGTGATTGCGCTCTTTTCCATGGCTGCGGCGACCTTTCTTAGCATTGTTCTGTCGAGAAATTTCGAGAAATCCGACAAGGAATACGCGGCGCTGAGCCTGCAGTTTGTCCAGGTGGAAAAAATGGCTACTGTCGGTCGTCTGGCGGCCGGAATAGCGCACGAGATAAATAACCCCCTGCAGATGATCACCAACCAGGCGGGTTGGATTGGCGAACTGCTGCCGGATGAGGACCCGGCGCTTGTTAAAAATTTGCCGGAATACCAAAAGGCTGTCGAACAGATTAAGCATCATGTCCGTCGAGCAGGAACTATCACCCACCGTCTTCTTGGTTTTTCCAGGAAAATGTCCAACCAGCAGGAAAAAGTGCAGATCAATGAGCTTGTCGAAGAGACTGTTTCCTTTGTCGAGCGCGAAGCCGGCTATAACAATATCACCATTGAAAAAAATCTGGCCCCGGATCTGCCGGTAACCATGATTGATGGTCCGCAACTGCAGCAGGTTTTTCTCAACCTGATCAATAATGCCGTTGATGCCGTCGGTCAGGACGGCAAGATTGAGATCAGTTCCAAGCTGAGCAAGGACGGCAAACTGGAGATGGTGTTTATTGACAGTGGTCCGGGGATTCCTGCCGAGAACCTCAAGCAGATCTTCGATCCATTTTTTACGACCAAGGATCCAGGCAAGGGAACCGGCCTCGGACTTTATATTAGCTACGATATTATTAAAAAAATTGGAGGATCGATAACCGTTGAAAACAAAAATAGCGGGGGTGCCATGTTTACCATTGTTTTGCCGGTCATTAGTTTCGGATCGTCGAAATAACGGAAACAATCAGCCTCTACTCACATTTGTGACCATTAAGGAGAAAAAATCATGAAAGAATTTAACGTGCTGGTAGTCGACGATGAGGATGAGTTCCGGGAAATGACGTCGAAAATTCTGACCAAAAGAGGGCTGCATGTGAAGAGCGCTGAGAGCGGCGAGAAAGCTCTGGAAATTCTTGAACACAGCCGCACTGATGTCGTGCTGCTTGATGTGAAGATGCCGGGCATGGATGGCATTGAAACCCTCAAGCACATACGCAGCCTGAAACCGCTGGTCGAAGTGGTGCTTTTGACTGGGCACGCTTCAGTGGAATCAGGCATCGAAGGCATGAAACTGGGTGCTTTTGATTATCTGATGAAACCCATCGAAACGGATCCGCTTCTTGAAAAACTTGAGGAGGCCTATGAGAAAAAACGCTTACACCAGGAAAAGATCGATCAGGCACTTTTGAAAAAACATATGTCAATGCCTGTTTGATTCTTACAGGACAGGCGTGACTCAATATTAACAAGTTACAAAGATTAATCTTAATAGAAAGGAAAATCCCATGGGCTACAGTAGAGATTTTTACCAGATGATGGTCAAGGGGTCCGAGGCATACGCGCGCTGGGACCTGGAAACGTCAACCAATATTATACGCAGTAAAAAACGAATGGGTATACTCTTTCTCCTGATCCTGCCAATCCTTATAGGTGGAATAGCTATTGCATCTGGAGACGGAACACTGCCGGATATGCTTGGTGGGAAGACGGCGTATATGCCTTCGCATTACACCAATCTTATTTTCTTTGCCTCAATTTTTGTCGGGGTCTGTGCCGGCCTCATCACCGGTTGTATCGGCGCTGGCGGTGGCTTTATCATCGCGCCGGCCCTTATGAGCGCGGGCGTCAAAGGCATTCTGGCGGTGGGAACCGATCTGTTTCATATTTTCGCCAAGGCGATCATGGGCAGCGTTCTCCATAGAAAGCTCGGCAACATTTCCGTATCTCTTGCAGGAACCTTCCTGGTCGGTTCTATCGCTGGTGCGACGATGGGCGGTATGTTGAACAGGTATCTCTATGATCTGAACCCGGTACTGAGCGATCTGTTCATTACCACTGTCTATGTTTTCATTCTTGGTTTTCTCTCCTTTTACGCACTGATGGATTATTATAATGCCAGAAAAGGCGAGGCGGGAACAGAGAAGACTTCTGGTCGTGCAGAAGCGATTCCGCCGATGGGTAAGCGTCTGCAATCCATTCATATTCCACCAATGTTGACCTTCGATGAGGGTGTTACTCCTGGTGGCCGTAAAATCTCGGCGATCTTTCTGGTAGTGAGCGGTCTGATTGTAGGTCTTGCTGCTTCGATCATGGGTGTCGGTGGCGGATTTCTCACCTTCCCCATCTTCGTTTATGGCCTGGGTGTGTCCTCCATGACCACTGTTGGTACCGACATCTTCCAGATAGTTTTTACTGCTGGCTATAGTTCACTCAGTCAGTATGCCTTCTATGGTTTTGTCTTCTATACTCTGGCAATGGGCATGCTGCTTGGCTCTCTGATCGGCGTACAGATTGGATCGCTCATTACAAGAGTGGTGCCCGGTATCATGATCCGCGGTTTTTTCGCCCTGGCGGTTACCGCCGGTTTCATTAACCGTTTTTTTGCAATGCCGGCAAAATTACAAGGCCTTGGTTATATCGATATCACCAAGAGTGTTGGTGCGATGATCAATACCGTGGGTAATGTTTTGTTTTTCCTGACTATCGGTGCATTCGCTGTCTGGGTATTCTACGTATTTTTCACCCATCTTAAAGAATTGAGATCGGAGCATTCTTCACCCAGCCATGAAGAATCGAACTTCAACGATCCCAAGCTGAAAGAATTGAAATCGGAGGGCAACTGATATGAGCATGCAGAAAAAGTTGAAAATACGAGGAATAGGGATGTTGGTAGCCTTTTTTGGGTTACTTGTAGCAATATTCAGCCCCATTTTCCCAGGCAATGTGAATGGACTCGATTACATGGATAATCTGTTTAATATGATTTCCAAGGGTTCATCGTACTTTATTCCCGAGTCAATCAAAGCCACTGAACAATATGCAGGTAAGATGATAGATGTTAAGATTAAACTGGAAACTGACCAGCAGGCCACTGATACGGCGAAGCTTTTCCAGGCAAGTGGTGCAGAGGTCACTGTTTCCGGCAAAGAATTGGCGGTAAAAGGTGATATGGCCCAGATTATGAAAACCAGCCTTGAAGATGCCGATCAAATGTTTCACAATAAAGGATCAGTGCTCGCTGACAAGTACGGCTATGCTGAAAAGCAGGTGCTGTTCAACTGGTGGACGGCATTCAAGTCAATGGGCAAGGATCTCACCAAGCAGGAGAGTTTTAAACAGGCCAAGACCATTACTACCATTCAGTCAAAAGCGCTAGAACCTGCATATAATTACTACGGTGTGGAGGCCGGCAGTTATAAGGATAGTTTTATGCTGATTCTCGCAGCACTCGGTTTTTACGTTTTCTATACACTCTGGTACGGATTTGGTATCATGTATCTCTTTGAAGGACTCGGGCTGAAGATCGGCCACTGATTGTGGTAAAAATCGGCTAGCCTTGGGGGCGTGTGGCGGGAATTATCCCGCCACACGCCTTTC